>ERZ857922.2-NODE-2-length-337704-cov-8.195348_pt1 | contig 337704 bp, 380 predicted proteins | sample MGYA00519579_ERZ857922 | MGnify/ENA primary metagenome ERZ857922 (study PRJEB31778, sample SAMEA3449375) | human gut metagenome | biome: human gut; feature: human-associated habitat; material: faeces | place: United Kingdom | collected 2010/2012 ... | reverse complement strand
CTCCCACAATGTAAGCACCAAAACTATGCATAATCTTATAATTTAATGTTAATAATGCGGGAAGGGCGAGACTCGAACTCGCTATCTTCGGCTTAACAGGCCGCAGCTGTATACCACTTAAGCTTCCTTCCCAAATGTTTAATTGACCTATCCCGATTGCATCGGAGTTAATCCCTATGGTAAGGAACTACTCCTGTTGGATACCACGTGTAGCTATCAGCTGACACTTTGAAATACCAACGAACTGCTTTCTTAATTAACTTAAATAGTCTCATAATACATCAGTTTTAGTCAATAAATAAATAATCTAGCTTATCACTAAACAGCAACCAAAGCAAAATACTAGCAACAACAATACTCCAGTGAATGGATTAAATTGATGTTGAGCTATACAAGCAACTGTTCCTATAACAGAACCAATTACTAACAATACTCCAATAATCTTACTCATAAATGTATCTGATTTTAAATTAATAATCTAAATAAACCACTCTATCTTCACAGACTGAGTGGTTAAACTCGTTCTTTGACATCATGTACAATCTTAGTACATATGTGATTCCGCAGGGACTTGAACCCTGTTCTATAGATTAAAAGTCTATAGCATATCCATACATGCTCCGGAATCATCCACAGAAGGCGCGTTATCAAAAACATGTAAACTGTACAATGATTAGTGCTGTACGCCTTCTTATGTTTCACTAAATCGAGAGTGGGCTGACGGAATCGAACCGTCCTAACTGGTTTTGCGGACCAGCCCCTAAACCTCTCGGGCAAGCCCACGTATCAATACGACTTATGGGCTTAACTATGAAACAGGTTAATCAAATCATAAATTAAAAGTTGTTGAGTTGGTTGTTGAGTTGATTTGATGATTGTTTAGTGAAACTATATATTATTGTGTTAATTATGGTTCTTATTAAAACTACTCTATTCTCACGAACTGAGTAGTTGTCCACATTTATTATTATGGGATTATCAGCATCCTCTCTTGGATGCTACAGGGGGTCGGGATGACTGGATTCAAACCAGCGACCTCGTGGTCCCAAACCACGCATTCTATCTACTGAACTACATCCCGGACTACAGAAGTCTCTTAGTTTAATTAAAATCATAAAATATGAAACACTTTCTTTCGTGCCGTAAGACTTCTTATTCAAAGCTATTGAAAATTGTTGTATTGTGGGTGTACTTGGACTTGAACCAAGGACTTACACGTTATCAGCGTGTTACTCTACCACCTGAGTTATACACCCATCATCAGAAGACAATAGATTCATTTACTTATGCCAACATACAGGAAATTGCTGTTTGTCTTCTTAACATTCTGAAAATGTAGTATGTACAATGATTGTAGTTGCGGAGCGCGGGAGTCGAACCCGCTATCCCGTGGCTTATGAGACCAGGATGGTTTGTATATCCGTTCCACTCGCCCGCAAGTGCCCCATGTTGGACTCGAACCAACGCCATACAAGTTTAGAATTTGCTCTTCTACCACTGAAGTAATGGGGCGACAGAGGGTTTTACGAGATTACCCACAACTCATCAACTATTCGATAATTTGATTCCACTGTTCAAGTGTAAGTTCCTTGACTACTATGCCATTTAGTTCAAATGGAGTATATTGGTTTCCATTCTCTTCTACAAGGATTAACCATTCGTAGCCACGTTGCTTGCTATGAGTTCTAATAATCTCCTTAATGGTTTCGATGCCAAAAGGAGTTAGAATCTTCTGCCCTTCTCTGTAAAGATACCTCTTGTTGAGGTCTTTTAAATCCTCTAATGTGGTTAAATGAGGATTAGGGTTCTTAGTGATAACTACATGGTCATCTCCTACACTAACATAATAATCTCGATTGTATATCATTCTCTTACTAATTTAAGTTTCTTGAACATGCGACCGTCATCTTGTAATGCGATTGCTGTTAATTGATTGCCAAGGTCTGGTTCATAGAATGAAGAATAGTCCTTATTAACTAAGTCCAGTCTTACTTTCCATTTGTCCAAGTCAGCATATAAGTAGATTAAGTAGTTATTATTCCAATCCTGCTTAGGATGTTCTAATAACCACTGTGCTACTGCATGACCTCCTTGTACACAACCATAAACTGCATCAAGCTTCTGGTCTATCAGCACATACAATCTCTTCATCAGAATATGTATCAATCAGTGAATCAACTCTTTCTCGGAAATACTTCTCTCCACTATACATCTTAGAATAACCACACCAACCTTGAGTTTCAAGTGATTTCCATTCTTTGATAACTTTAGCTAGATACTCATTCATAGCTTCTCCGATTAGTTTATGCTTTAATATGTAATAAGCTACATACATTGCATGTAATCTTCCTCTGTTGTAATAAACTGATGAGCAGTCATTAATATTCTTAGCTGCTTTCTGTGCTTTTACTAAATTCGCGATTTCTTGTTTAAATTGTTTAATTGTTGCCATGATAGTTAATTGTTAATAAGTTAATAAATAAATTGCCTTAATTAATAATCAACTATCTTATGGTGGCTTGTAAGTAATCTACCGCATAATCATTTCCCTTTAATTTGTTTACACATGTTAATAAACTCATCATCCGATTCACATATAATCGGATTCGTTTCCTTGAGATACATCTCCAGATAGGCTTCTTTAGACAAATCGTCCACGTCATCCGGATACACACCATGTACATCATATGACATATGAGAACCCCAGCAACTAAGCCAATCAGCATCCTCAAATGTAGTACATATACACACACTTAACCCAGCATCCTCTAGTTTCTTACGAAGTTCTGGAGTATTCTTCTTAATAAGACAGTGTTCACTCATGGATTTAATACACATAAACCACCTTTCTCGGAATCTCTAAGCACATACTTAATACCTGGAATACCAGGACCTGATACCTTATAAATGGTTAGTTCGTTAATAAATTCATACTGCACTCTGTTGATTTTATAATCTCCATTAGTAGCAGCAGACTCATTGATTGATGCTTTACTTGTGGTTGCAAATAGTACAAAGAAAGCAAATATTCCACACAATCCACCAATAATACCTGCCTTAATTGATGTCTCTTTCATAATCTCATCTATTATTAATAATGAGCGGGATAACAGAATTGAACTGTCATCTTCAGCTTGGAAGGCTGTTATAATAACCATTATACGAATCCCGCAGTTTACTTCTACTATTCTCTCGAACCATAGAAGGGTTTGTCGAGTTTGACCTCAACAGATATTGTATTTAATTATCGCAGTGTGAGTGGGCATGGTAGGATTCGAACCTACTCAGCCATAGGCAACGGTTTTACAGACCGCCCCAGCTCTCCAACTCTGGCGCATACCCGAATCACACAATCCATATTAACTGTGAATTGTGAGTGCAAAGGTAATGAATCTTTCCCACATATAAAAGTTAATATGTATTAAATACGATAGAAGTTTGCTCGGTATTAAACTAAGCTCACATATTCTCTCGAACCGATGAGCTTAGTAGTTATTCAACAATTGCAGATACTTTAACTCGTAATAATGACTATGAGTCGAGATAGAAATGACACTGCATATGTTGAAAGAATCATATTAATAAAATGGTGTAGAGATAACCAGATTCGAACTGATGTTCTTCTAAAGATTGACTTTAGCTGTTCTACCACTGAACTATATCTCTATCCAGTCCCTATGGAATCATCCAATAAATTCCCACCTAGTATCACTAGATATGCACAAAGATTACTATACCAAATATGCGCTCTTCTCCATGCATAATGAAATCTATCTTCTATCCAATCAGAACATTAATTCAACTATTAAATAAACGGTGCGCGAAATACTTAGGCCTTCACAGGCTTCTTCTGCACGCTTGCATTCTTCTTGACAACATCCTTCTCTAGAATCATCATATTAAGCAACTCTTGATTCATAGCATGCTTAAAAATGTCTCTGGTGGTTTTAGGCACCTGGAACCTCTTCTCTCCAGTAATAAATGAGGATGTTGAATTATTAAGTCCATTTACTAAGAAGCAATTTGACACTCCTGGAACCAAAGCTACATTAGGTCTTCCTTTATATGCTAAAGGAACTCTCCAAATAATAACTTTGAACGCCCTTACAAATTCCTTACTGAAATTTGCTTTAAGCAATCTCTGCTTAAATTCCACGAATGCTTGGTTGTTCAACTTGGTAAAATATGTATGGTTAGTAATTACCACACAACCTCTAGGGAACTCTCCTTCATCTACACCATAATCTTCTTTCATCTTACACAGCATTTCTGCTATATTAACAATAGAAGGATTCTGGCATAATGCTTCTTCTTTGTCAGATTTCCATTTCTCAATGACATTCTGACCTTTGAACTTACGTAGAACCATGTTATCTTCTAACACGGCATAGGAGTTTTTGAATATTGTAGGAAGTAGTTCAGAGTGATATAAAGCATATACTTTACCCAAACTGTAAGCAGATGTTTCGCTATTCTCTATCTCACCATTAGCAGAATGGCTTATATCTCTTACTACCAACAACGGAGCTACTCTATTGCGTTTAGCATTATCAACGAATACGTTGAAACTTGCATTAATAGAAGTTTCCATAAATTCTGGAATCTCTTCGGCAATTTTATCCAATCCATATGGTTTGAATAGAGTATGTAGAAATCCGCTATTAGAGGGCTTCTTACGGTTCTTCAACCAGTTCTGATACTTCTCTTTAAGACCTTGATGTTTGAGGAATTTAGAGCCTACTAGCTGTGCCAGCGCCTTTCCAGTAACAGTGTCAAAATCAATTTCCAAGAATTTCTTTTGACTGATTAACTGCTGCCATTGGGCTGCTTTCCCGCTATTCTTCATCTTCCTATATTTACGATAGGTGGAATAGTCTCCTTCGTCCTTAGGTTTACCATAAAGGCCTTCCGCCAAGAATTTGGCTACTGTATTACGTGCTTTTGCCTCATCTGTCTTACATGCAACACTGGAACGAACACGGGGAAGATACTTCTTTACTAAATCACATGTCTGACCATTAGCAAGACCTGCAAATATGACTTTCTTGAAGAAGTCCCAATCCAATCTGTGCTTAAAGCCATGGAGTTGAACATCTAAAGCCATCATAGTAATGAAATCTTTCCAGCATCCAGCTGCTGCAAAATAAGCAATGTTGGCATGGAATGTAGGTTTGTGATAGATTGCCAACCACAACATTCTCATTATACCTTCATTCTTCAAACCTTCTCCTTGCTGTGTATCAAGTTGTATAACTCCTTCCGGGGTAGTTATTCTACATTTACGAGTTATCATCCTCGTATATGCAGTAAACTTGGTACATAGTAACGGATTAGCTTTCCATAAAGGATACATATCTTTAGCCACTTGCACGTAAGTACGTGGCTGAAGACATTTCTTAAGATTAACAAACTGGTCTATGAATAACTGATTAGTATCCACAAACTTAGGTTTATTCTCATCCCGCCTTTGACGTGCGGCATTAGGGTAAGGCCTCCTTGGCCTTTGTGCTCCTTTCATTTCCATCTCTTGTTAAATTTATTGTTATGAGAGTCTTTCTTTATTCTAAACAATAAACAAGCGGCATTACGGCAATTGGACATACGTTAACCCGCTCGCCACTTACAGACCGTAATGCACACTTGACCAGGCAGGAAAGAGGTTTGCTTGGTGACCTATCTGCATGCTGATTATATAATACAGACCGTGTAGATTCTCTCTTACACAATATCTATAGTAGATTTGCACTACTGTTTCCTGATGCTTAATCAGGTGAACTCCTACTGTTCGAATAGATACAGGTTTCAACTCTTTGATATAGCCTTTAAGTCATAGACATACTCCGGAATATGTCTATTGGTTCTTCAGACCAAGTTTTGCTACCACCATTCGTCAATAGTGGATTTACGGTATTAGATAGTCCACACGAAGGTCTACCGTCTCTTCGTTTGCTTCTAACACCACAGTCGTCGAAAGAATGTCAGGATTGTCAGCTGTAGTTATCATACTCACAATATCATGTGGGGATTCTAAGTACAAATAACCTCTACCGTCCCAAGCTGGAACATATCCACCTCGTAGAATGTTTCGAGACGGAATAGACTTGTAATAATAGTGTGCTGGCCGGTAGTGAGCGAATGATACGTTAATAGCTGATTGGTGTGTGCCTATGGTAAAACCACCCAGGACTGTTGCCAGTCTCATCACCTTACTAACGTATTTTGAATCGCCTACTACATCTAGTCTTATGTTCAAGCCTGGATAGTAGAATTTAGCAACTCTCCTGCTTATATCCTTCAACGTTTGAAGAGATTGAAATTCAGCAACATCAACATAGTCTTTCTCCGATTCAGAACTACCGAAGATACAATTGATTGGTATTGGCTGATTAGCTTCAATACATTCTTCCAAAATAGTGATTGCTTCGGACGGAATAGCTTCATTACCAAGTCTGATTCTCTTAGTCCCATATAAGATATGAGCTATAATCTGACTAAGTGGCAATGATAATTTCTCCTTGGCAAAGTTGCTTTCCAAATCATATAGATATTGGCAAATATGTGCACTGAATGGCGTGTTCCCTTGTACTGTAAACTTCATACTATCTGTTCAACTGTTATTAATTTAGTGATTCTATAACCTCTCGATTTCAGGAATTTGATTGCTTCCATTTCAGCTTGTGTAATAGGAATCAGATGTTTGTCTTCTTCCGCTTCTGTAATAGCTTCCATTTCAGCTTGCGGCTTAGGTTTAGGAGGTGCTACGTAAGTGCCAGCTTTAATAGCCATTCTCTTAGCATATGCATCTCTTTGTATCTTAGCCATTTCTTTCCTACTGATAGTTATCAATTCAATGACTCTAGTCTTATACAAAGGGCCATGTTCTTTCCACATAAATCCTTTAGTATAGATAGCGCCGTCAGGTTCAATGACTCCTTGCTTACGCAAAACAGACATGAAGTTCTCTGGCCTTGGGAAGCCATTCTTCTTCAAATCCTTGACTACATCTGTAATCTTAAAAGGCCCAGGATTCATTGCCTTTACCGTGTTAAAAATCCGAACGATATCGTCGTCGGATATTGACCTCTTTCCCATAATTTCAATAACTTTTAGTGAAACAATTACTCTTTATATATTCTAATTCGAGATTTACACAGATGTACACGCATTCGTTTAATCTCGGACAGAATCCAATTACGTCTGCATTGATGTAACCATGCAATTACATCCTCGTCAAATAATAATTCTTGACCACAGTAGTATGTGCCACTGTAGTAAGTATCAAGCTTTGGTCTTAATATGTCATGAGGACTATCAGTAACTATGTATTGATAATCCTCACCCCTTATTAATTTCAGCTTCTTTGACTCTTTACGAAGTTTCTTTAATAGCTTTACCTTCATTTTAGTAATTCCAATTAAGCGTTAATAATAGTGGACCATCGCGGACTCGAACCGCGGTCTTCACAACTCTAAATAACAAGATTACGTGTGTCTCTATTTTATTACATCAGCTGTTGAGTTCAGCATGTAGATAGTTTTACTAAGAAGCTGAGTGTTAATTCACCAATTACGTCTCCTCGTAAGGCTACGACTTAGTTGTTCACAAACTACCAAACTGGGCTTGACCGAACGGTCGCTCCACCACTCCATTTACGTTGGAGAACGTCTATTTGTAACCCATAGCTAGGTAATGGAGATTTCAGCTTACTAACTCTTAGAGTGTTCTGTTAATGACGTTTGTCAATCCTCTTCTGTTTCTAGGTCTCTCCAATTAACCCGACTTAATCAATATAAATACTGATAAGCCAGCAGCTTAGGCTGCCATTCTTACTTCAGTGTTTCCACTTAAAATTGTGCATCATTATTAAAGAGTTGGTGCCAACTCTACACGTCTTGCTACCCAGTCATCATGAATCAATTCCATGTATGGCCCATAAATGGCATGATTATACTCTCATGCCAGGAGTCATTATGAATTTTAAAAATTTAGGAAGCACAAAATCACCAGTATCCTCCTGTGCCACATTGAGTGGCGTACCCATTGCGGACTTAGTAACTTATGAGCTATTTTGTTCCATTTAAAATGGTAAGTTTCCTTCATGTTTCATCCAGCTATAAACTACAATTTCATAATCTGGGAAATCGTTAGCAAGTTTAACACAACTGTCAAACGATAACTCTGTTATGCATATAAGAGGGTAATCATTGTCAAGCCATTCTCTAATTACATCCTTATCAGGAATATGCTCGTCCAATGACCATTTAAGCTCACGTTCAAGTCTTTCACGTACTGTATTCAATTTAATATGGTCATGCGTTCCATATATAACATTTAATATGTAATACAATAAATGGCTATTGAACTTATCAACATCGCTAATAAGAATATGCCTCTTGGCATTCCTTAAAGAATTAACTGCATTCTGATTCATACACTTATTAATTAAAAGCCCAAGTGTGTTTCACAACATGACTGGGGCAAGCCTAAACTATACAAAACTTTAAAATGATTGGGAGAGGATGGGAGATTCGAACTCCCTCCGCCAGTTCGCAACTAACCTTCTACCATTAAACTAATCCTCTCTTGGCATTATTAACGCTTCACAGCTTCTTCAAAGTTCTTTACAATCTTCTCTGCCTTCTCACGGGAACAGTCAAGCATGTGCATAGTAAGATGAATGCGTTGTTCACGCATCAAATCTTCTATGGCTCCTTCATTGCCTTCTTCTCTAGCCTTGAGAGCTTTTAATAGCTCTTCTGGCGTTTCAACACCTTCAACATCAGCACCGATAGCCTTAGATATATCCTTCAGAAACTCAAACAAAGCTTTTTTGCCTTCTTCGACTTTAAATGTAGAGCCTTGTCTTTGGTCTCTCATTTTCATAAGAATGTCAAAGATTTCACGGGCAGAAGCTTCGTCATCCTCATTCAGAGTGACAGCATGACGTTCATGAGGTTGAACACGAATAGATTCGTCTTTAACTTCCATAACGAGCAAGTCTTCACCGTCACCACGAACAATGACGATTTCACGGTCTTTCCTTTCGTCATAACCGCCACCAACAGTGAAGTTCTTGTAAGGAACTTCTTTGCCTTCAGCGGCATCGAGCACATGCCCAAGAATAGTTTCAGCTTCTTCTACGATAGAATCATAGCATGGGTCTTTCTTTGGATTGAAATCAATACCAGCTTTCAGGCGTTCTTGTAATTTCTTCATTTCCTTCTAAATTTAAAGAGTTTGATTTATTAATTATTTGATTAGTCTGGTAAGAACCAGACTCCTATGGCCGCAACAATACCTATAGCTCCGACTACATATGTAAAATCGCCAGCTGTAGGCAACATAATATTAATAATTACTAATGCTCCAATGGCAGAACTAATTATTATATTGTCTTTCTTATTCTTAGTGAGTTTCATAATTACTAATATTGGTTAAGAGTGACTCCACCGTAACGTGCCAAATCACAGTGAAGTTTCGTCGTAATTTTCAACGACTCATCAGACTCTCTTTTAGACGGAAAGGAGATTATGATATATAATTATCAATAGAATCTCCAGTTGCTGCCCTAATCTGTTCCCATGGAATGTTCTCTTCTTCGCAAAGCTGTTTGGAGGACTGTATCCACTCCTTGGCGAAGTCTATAAAATCACCGCATTCTCTCTTAGCCATTACCATAGCTTCTTTGCAGCTGTAAGCGATGATTCCGGGAAGAAGAGATTTGTCATTGTTAATTGCATGTTTAACTATAGGGCTGTTCTTTATATCCATTGTTTAAAGGTTAAATTGTTGTTACACTGCTGATAATAGAATAATCGATAATGATTGAAAGCATGCCGTTTAAATCAGATGTCTCATAAGGAACCTGATGTTTAGCAATTTGTCTTTCGGCTTGCTGCATCATGGGCTGGTTAGTTCCAAACCCAAGAAGCAATTTACCTTCACGAGAAGTAACAGATTGATGATTGAGAGTACATGGTATTCTCTGTTTCCTAAATTGTATCTGCGATAACATTGTTACTTAGTTAATAAGTTAGCAAATCCTTTCCAGAAGTAGCGAGGGAAGTGTCCAGTCAGTTGTACATAATTAACTCCTGCTGACACCTTATGTCTAGCTGTAACCTTATGTCCGTCAATGGACATCGTGATTAAGCTGCCAGAAACTGTTACATCACTATCTGACATATCATACAAATCTCCCAAGTCCTTAATAGGAATCCACTTAGATGTAGTTTCATCTTTGTAGCTATTAAGGCGAGATTGTAGTTTGGCATCAGTAGGCTGACCAGTTCTCATATCAATAACCTCACCCTCACAATCTGCAAGGATGAAGTTCTGTGTATAGTTAAAATATAGTTTCATTCAAACGTTACATTATAATCGTGAATAGCCATAGTACGAGTGTGTAACTCATGGACTTCTACAGCACTTTTCTTGATGTATAACTTAAATCTAGTACTAAATTCAGTTATTACATCACCATTTTGCAAACCTCTAAATTTGGATGCAGACATGGTTTTGTCTGCAAATTTGGCCTTAGTAGTAAGTATATATTGCCCAGTTTTGCATGACATGAGATAGTCTAAGTAATAGTCTTCTCTGGCTCTCTTTACTTCATAATAATCATTACTTGGGTCAGTGATAAATGTCTCAATATCAGCAACGTCAGAGATTGGTACCTCCTTGACAATTACAATCTTCCTGCCCGTAGGATTAACTATCTCGAACTTGAGAGTCTTTCCAATAATCTCAGATAGAATAACCATAACTCGTCTGTTGAACTTAGTTATTCCTAATACTCTCAAAGCCTGATAGTTTATATTCCTAACATCAGATTTCCATTGGGGTTCTTTGTAGATTCCATTATTAACAATGAATGCCATACCTATCCACAGTAAACCCTTTTCAGCTGTGGTATAATTGCAGTTATTGGTGGCAACGGATGCCATTTCTGCTCCACTAATTACTAAAGTTCTAGTGTTACCAGAGCCTTTGACAGTCATATTATGTCCGTGTCGCAAATACAATTTACCTCCGTCTGAAGTTAAGGTGTCTCTACCAGCCAGCTCATTGACTGTTTTAATAAACATCTCATCCACAGCTTTCCAGGCTCTCGGATTTGCTAGTATAGCTTTAAGAGCTTCTACATTTTGTGGGATAGTGTACCTGTTAGATATTTCTTCTAAAGTCATAGATAAGTTGGCAGTTAACCTACTCACTGCCAGGTTTTAAATATGGAAAATGCAATACTCCTTAGCGTTTTAATGATGCTACTTCTATGTAAGAATTGAACCAGTTCTTCTCTGAAGGTTCTTCCCACCTACCAGAATCGACTCTACGCTTCAACCGATTCATGAACTGGTCTACAGAAATATTCATAATATCTCTGGCTCGTATCCAATCCTTGATTCTATATCTCCTAAACGGAGACAAGTCAGCCTCTCCTGTACCTCTTCTAGCACCAAGGATTTCGCCAATAAGTTTCAGTTGATTGAGCGTAGGCATAGCTTTCTTCACCATTTCTTCCGTAATAACCAAGGTGCCGTCTCTGAATGCAGCTTCAGCATTATTAGAAGACAGAGGACTTAGAAGTGCTAGAGCTGCCGTCACATTATACATTGTACCTTTCATGAAATACTTAGAATGCTTCTCCATGAAGGATTTCAGTATTATGTATGAGCTCTTCTTTTGCTTGACATATGATATGAGTCTGTCATTCGCCTTCCAACTCTTCTGTGTGTTATTGATGAGCATGCACGTTTCTGTTGCTTCAACATCCTTTACCAAGTACAACTTCATAGTAAAGGGAATACCTCTGCGCAAACATTCTCTATATGCAGATGTTCTGTGAGCACCTTCGATGACAGTGAATGTTCCAGCAGACACAATGATAGGAGGAATGAAGAGCCCTTCTTGAATAGCCTTAACTAGGTCGTTTACCTTGTTAGGCTTAATTTCCCTGTTTGTCTCAAGAAGATGAAGGCTGTTTATTATGTCGGCATTCTTCTCTGTAACCACGTAAGTCGGTTCGATTGGTGATTGTTTCAGTTTGTTAACAAGTGATAATTCCATAATCTTCATGCATTTTACCTATACAATGCAAGGTTTTAGTGAAACGTTAATTATTAATGATGTAATCAAGATTTACGGTCAATAAGCATGTTGTTATCAGCAAGGATATCAAGCATTACCTCCTCTTCCGCTTCAATCATGTCTGGTTCTACCTGATTCCAAGGATATAGATTACATATCCAAGTAATGTCTGCACTGTTAGATATTACTTGCTTGTGTAAACCTACTAAAGCATATGGGTGTTTAGTTGCGTAATTTCTTCCAAATCTAATGGCTAGCTTATATTGCAAAAAGATTCTAAGTGGAGTCAGTTCTCCATTTACTAATTTAGTCACTAAATAAAAATACTGTTTCATGATTTAATACAACTTACCTATACGTTGTGAGGTCTTTAATGGTTAATTATGACTAATTAGTTTCAGTCTATTGACTTACTTATAGCATCGCCACGTAAAGGCTTAGTCATGATGCCACTCCCGTCACGGGAGGATAATGAATAAAAATATAATTTCATTAAAAGAATCCACCTTCCTGTGCCACACTCCTTTGCCTTATCTCACGATAAGACATCTCTCCAGTATTAAAGGAGGATACTGTTTGGTATAAGAGATGCTCTGCATTAGTCTCCGGGCGTACCCATTATGGTGGAAGATTATATCATTTCTGTAAAAATATCAAACAATGGTTTTACATTTACGCACCTTTAAGATGAGTTCTTGGTCTTCAGGGTCTTTCTCTAACTGACGTTCTAATCCTTTCATGTAATTGGAACGTTCGTAGCCAGTAAGACTGAATCCTTGCCAGTTCTCTAGACACCATGCTACATAGAATGGATTGAAGTAACAGACGTCTTTCACTTTCTGATTCTTATATTTGCCAACATTGAAGAATCTCCACGAGCTCATTCCTATAGCTGTGGTATATCTATTGTCAACTCTGCGATAATCATTATATTTAGTATCCATAGCTGCAAATAATATTAATAAACTGTCCAAACAGATGAAATTCCATAGATTGCAGGTCCACCAAGAGGTTGTTGCATTTTTACAACTCTATCAAAATAATGTCCTTTATGAACATCTTCTGATGAGATTTCCTCTACAGTAAATCCTTTAGCTTTGGCGTCTTCAATTCGTCTATTTAGCTCCTTCTCTATAGCCTCTTTAGTGCCGGCAACATCAGGATACATTTCAGAGAGCTGTGTATCACGATGTTCAGCACTATTCTCTGATGTATAGATGCGATGTAAAATATATGTTCTATCCATAATTATATACACTTTACCTATTCAGTGTGAGGTTTTAGTGATTGATACCTGAAACTTACGTACAGTCGGTTTCTCATGCCGAATGCTTCTCTCTTTAATCAACAGCTTGCTAACTCTGCGCACAGTGTTAGTAACCTATCTAACATACTTCTATACGTAAGAAACAGGTGTCTAAAATTATGAAATATGTAGACTCCTGCTTTAACGCGTGAAACAGGAACGTCTTAATTTGGGCAATACATGCATTATGTCCATTTTGCACGTAAAGGATTCCAAGCATTTGCAACTACTTAGAAGAGCTAAACCCTGTGATGTTATCGGTGTGAGGAATAGATGTCTATAATCTCTTTGTAAAAGTCTCTACGACCTACGAGATAGTCATCTCCCCAATACTCTACTACCTTCTTAAGACCTTCAATCACTTGATACATAGTAGCACCATTACTGAAGTATGTTAACAGCTCTAAATGTCCATGTATGTCCTCTTTACACAAATGCATCCACTCATTGCCGATTGGATTGTAAATGCATAATATGCTGTTAGTTAAAGGTCTAGCCGGACGTAGTTTAATTCCGCTTGGATGAATGTATTCGAATACCATAAATGTGCGCATGGTTAACCTGTACACCATGAGGTTTTAATTGTTATTTACTTCCAGATAAGTTTAGAGCCTTTGGAATATGCTACATAAGATTCATCATTAAGTACTACATATAATGAATCAAAGTCGTCTTTGCTTTCATTAAATGCATCTTCAATGTCCTTCTTATTGTCAGCTTCCTTGACTATTGTCTCTTCGTCTGGGTCAAAGTTCTCTCCTATTAAAGTGTACCAAGTACTTGGTAATTTCCCACAAACTGCATCAATTAGAGCATCTGTGAAATCGTCTTCTATGTAGTCCATAAATATATATTATTATTGTCAACTCGAATAAAAGGTGAGTATGTATATCTATCACAGACCTACATACTCTTAATAATATTCATTTTACACATTCAAACGGTCTGAACTACGTACTTTAGTACTTTATATCTCGTCCCACTCCAAGTGGAGATTTGTTCAAGCAAATAATAGCCTACTGCTTCCTCAAACAGAGGATTTGTCAGTTTATACATTATACCATTATTTGCATGAATTGCATCGTTCCGATTACGTCCAAATACAGTTCTTAATTTTGATTTCTTCGCTTTCATTTCACTATTCGGCTAACTACATACTAATAAATATATCTGAATGAGCATGATAAAAAGAAAGACACAAATAGACTTTCTAAATGTGCCTTTCAATAAGAAGTACTTTGTTATTCTTTGCAGTAAGCAATAACATTGACGTTCATTTGGCTGCCGTCCCTTGCAACGCTTTCAAACGATTCTATCGCCTTTGCGGTTACTTCCGTACCTTGTAAATCTGCAAGACATTCCGCTATTGTCTTATTTTCAAACATATTGAAAATACATTTGTCTTTGTCCGCCTCTGGGAGAATGTCAACCGGTGTAATACGCTTGTTGTTTTCACGGTCGTTGAAAGACCGGAACAAAGAATTGATAGACACGTTTCTTGCCGTTCCGTTAACCTCTACGGCAACTTGAAAGAATGTATTACCGTTTACAACTCCCTTTGTGATTGTTCCGTTAAATTCGTTAATTTCAGCGGGAAACTTCAATTTGTCGCCTACCTTGATAGAGTCGGGATTCACACCTAAGCGGTTTAAAGCTGCCGCAATTTCGTTTTTGCTTGCTTTCGGTAACTTCTTGTTAACTTCTTGTAATTCTGCTAAATTCATAGTTTAATAATTTATTAGTGAAACAATATAGAACAAGCTTATTTGCCCGTTCTGATTAGCTTTTAAATTAGGTTTGCTTTAATTTCTTCACATTCTTCACGTGTGATTATACAACGCGTAGCATTAACTAAAACATAACCGTTTGAAAGATAAGTAAACATAACTCTAATAATTTTAAAATGAATATTATAAAGCAAAACCAAATGATATAAATCTTTTGATTTTCTCCAAACATGGGTGAGGGGTGTGAGGGGTAACACGACTGTTGTATCCGCAATATACACAAATCTTGCAATATTCACCTAGCATCCGAGTTGGCAATATATAATATGACAACCCACCCCGGGAGTGGGAGGGGTGTGATTTTGAGCACCCGTACTTGTGAGTTGGCAATATATATTAATTTCTATTCATCTTACTAATTGCAAGCAAGCCCCGCAGGGGCGCAGATTGCCACAGCGCGTCATGAAGTTCCGAGTTGGCAATATACTTAATATTAACTGTGAATTTGAGTTGGCAATATATAATATATATTAATAATTATATTACCATTTGGTAATATTGAAATATATAACTAATTTTGTATTGTCAAATTAAATAGTAATATATTTGCGAACTTAAATCGCAGAATTTAATAACAATTAAAATTTATAACAATGGCCAAAGAAGTTAAAGACTTAACAAGTAAAGAAGTAGATGAAGTAAAAATATTAAAGACTAGTTTGTCAGAATGTCCAGTAAATACTGATTTAGGATGTAATGAATCAAAGGCAACTAACTGGGTGAAGTTAGACAATAAAACAACAGATGTAAAATTAGAATTATTAAATAAATTGCAAGACGGACTAGCTAATGGAGCTGGTATTGAATATTTAATGCAACTATCTTGCATTTATAATAACATTCGCTAATAATGAGACATATTGATAGAATTAATAAGCAGTATGAAGAGAAGGAAGTTAAATTGCTATACGATAAAGCTGTAGCATTAATGAATCTTCTTAGTGATGAGGAATATGAACAAGTAATTACAGACAATGCAGATATATTTAAATTAGCATCTCATCCCGAGAAGGGTGAGTTCTATTTGCAAGATAAGCACAACTTAGTCCAGATTGTAGATATATTTAGTAAATTTATCAAAACTAAAGGTCTATCTAAGGACGAATTTAAAATAATGACTCTAGATGAAGTTAAAGAGTATATGGTTGATGTTATTAATGATATCACATCATTCGAACCAGATGAGCTATTCACGATAGTAAAGAACTTAGAGAAACTTCAATGAAACTAGAACAGATACCAGGTGATTATGATAATGTAGACCAGAGAGCTCTAGAATTATTAGAGACTAATGACTATGAATTAGCAGAGTATATGAGGGATTATATAAAGGAATTATATGCTAACATACATATGAGAGACTTCTATATTAGAAACCTTAAGGATGAAATACTTCATACACTCAAACATAGAGACTCTATAAGTGGTGAGGAGCTACTACAAATACTAAATAAGGTAGCTCCATGGGATATGGAATATGATGGTAGATGGCAAACTAGAGACTATTTAGAAAGAGCAAAGGCTAATCAATGATAACACAAGAGGTAGAATTAGTGGAAGAAGCATTATATAGAAATGCATACATATATCCAGGTTGGAAGTATTACCTACCTGGATTACTAAAGACAATATATTTATGAGAGGTAAAGACATAATAGTAACATTCAATGAGCCTTGGTATAATGACTATAACAAACGATTATACACTCAATTATCCGAACAAATGATTAGAGAAGAGATTGAGAGAGTGCATAAAGAACCAATCATTACTAATACTGCATTTGATATGGCAGTAGACAAGGCTTTCTTAGAGTTACTGCATGACAACAAGGATTTAATTAATATTACAGAACGATACAAGAACCATGAGTAAAATAGCAACAGAATTAGAAGCTAGGACTATAGGGGGGGGACTCTCTCGGTAATTGATAACAAGTGCTGTACTAAAGCCAGGGCACTTGAATTAGGATGTCAGATTAAAAGTGGATTTAGTTATACCGATAATCAGTTAGTGGAGTTAGAAGGTATAGAGGCAGCTATAACTGCTCCAAATGTAATCCTTCATTATGGTTGGGAGGATATGCCAATTAATAATATACAGCAATTTAGAGTACGTTTCTCATTTGTTAATGAGAGTTCAGTGAATGGAGAGCCATTTAAGTATTCTGATAATACTACTTACTTTACAATTACTCCAAGATTAGAGCAGGGAGAACAAACATATACTAAAACTCTGGCAAATCCTCTTAAATATTACTTAGAGAAACTAGCACTTCCTAACCAAGACCCATATAATACACCTGTTTGGATACGTTTTGAGGGATACATGATACTTAGGCAAGTGTCTCAAATTACATTAGCAGTAGATTCTCAATCTGAGAATTGGGCAGAAGGAGTAACATTCCCTTCATCTGGAAGGTGGGTCAAAATGAATAATTCTGGTAGAGTATTTAGATTTACTGGTGGGGAAATAGACCTAAACATAGAACTGTATACAGCGTCAGCGCAATGATTAAAGTAACTGATAATAAAGAAATAAAAGAGACAGTCTTAGCAGGACTTAAAAGGAATAAAGAGAAATATGGTAAGAAGTACTGCCCATGTTCCTTAGTAAGAGATGAAGATACAGTATGTATGTGTAAAGAGTTTAGGGAAATGGAAGAAGGGGCTTGCCATTGCCAACTTTATGTTAAAACTAAAGACTAATAATTATGGATGAATTAAAGAACCAATTAGCGCAATATTTATGTAGCCAAATTCATAATGGCACTAAAGATTTGATTGAATTAATTGAATCAGAAGACCTTATTAATGAACAGTGGTATAAGAACTGGAAGGAAGAGATGAGAATCTTACTACAGGAGAAGCAATTATGATAATACTTAGTGGGAATTGTCCTAGGCATCATAATGCCATTATGTTGGAACTTACAGACTTTGATGACAGTAAAATTTCCTATCTAGCTAGAATATCTAGAGGACATCATGTCGACACTCTGTTAGTTCCTAGGGAATATAAAGATACATTTGAATTTACAGAACTGCACAAGATATTACTGCCTAATATTAGTATAGGTGGTGTGCAATTTGCTAAAATATACTATTATGATTGATGTTAGAAGGACATTAGAGAATTTACATCAGATACTTCCAAACTTATCAATAGAGGACTTATTTAGAGTTCTTGATAACATAGTAGAGATTCCACAATTTAACGTAGGACAGACAACTACTATACGTAGAGATGATAGTGGCTGGAGACCATATGACCCAGGTACGTATATATCTTATGCTAGTAGTGGAATAACACTTAGTGATGAAGGAACTTGTAAATAACTGGAATGAGAAACATCCCGAATACGTATTGGTACACGGGATGTATTCTTATGTAGACAACGGTCAGTCTAAGGATATGCACATGCTTACTATCTTTAATAAGGATAATGAATGTATATGTGAATATAAAGGAGAAGATTTTATTAAGTTGTATAATACATTAGAAGAAGAATGGGAAGATGCTTAATGTTAATATAATAGTAAGTGAATTATGGAGAATAAATTAAACGTACCAAAGCTGGAATATAAAACAGGAGAGCCTATGTGGGTTCATTGGGATAATAGATACGTATTGCGTGGAGGACATATACTAGGAAAATGCCCAGATGAGAATTTGATAACCACAGTGGGCTACTTGGCATATATGGACGACAAATCAATAATATTGGGAAGAGGTATTGAGAATCATTGTGATGAGGACGGTACTCGCAGAGTAAAAGATACAATACACATACCAATGAGCTTAGTAGCTAGTTTTGGAAGTTTTGATTGATGAACTATGACAAATGAGGAGTATAATAAATGGCTAATCCTTTACTTTGATATGCAATCTATAAATTTACAGTTCAATTGTAATGATATAGCATCATCACTAAAGGCACAAAGAGATAAGATAAAACAATTCTGTATTGACTGTCTAACAGGAGTAAAACATCAGGCTGACAGCTTTCTATTTGACACAAATGCCTGCATATTCTCTACTTCCGAAACTAGAGAGCTATTGTTCTCGCATGAAGAATATCTCATTCTTGAGGCTGATACTACTAAAGTAGTTGACGGAAAGTATCCCTTAGACTACGCTACTGAAATAGTAGAATCTAATTTGGACACTATTATTGACTATATAGTACAATCAGGAACAGAAACATATAATGATAGAACCAGTAGAGGATTTGGGAATAGGTGGAGTCCTTATAATGAGGAGGAACGTAAACAAGTAATTAAACTGTTTAACTCTGGCACTTGGTATGATACATTTGGAGCTTTAAAGAATTTATATTATGAAAGAACCCCCAAAGGCTTAAGAATGTGTAACCTTACTGGTAAACCCTTGCAAGCTAATGTTCTAGAACATATAGAGGATATTATTTTGAACATAAAAGACCATTATGAAACATTTGCTGTTGTTCCTAGAGGTGAATCTAGATTACAAGTTTATATGACAATAAGCAATGGAACAAATGGAGCCGAAGGATGTATCATTAATCCCATGGAAGATGTGCTGAATGTACTTAAGGACTTACGGAAATGCAAAGGAGTAACTTGGTCACAGCTATTGGAAGTTGGGATAGATAATGCAGATGATTTATATTGGTGGTACGTGACATTCTCTATAGACACTACAGCTGTATGACAAATGAGCAATTAAATCAATACTATAGTAAGGATGCAGATAAGAAGCAGTGTTGGGTAAGTAAAGACCATAACTGTCCATTAAAGGAACAATGCAATGGACTTGTTAAGCCAGAATGTAAAGAGCATATAAGCAATGAAGAAGCCTGCCATGCTGTTGATAAGATGATAGAATGGTATTACCAAGTAGAAGAACCTGAATTTCTAAAGTTCTATAATTGTCACTTAGAGATGATTAAGTAACTTTACATACTAAATAAAAGAAGCAACCCGTTTTACATCTGGGTTGCCAGTAGATGCTAGGCACAAAGCCTAAGATAGTTTTTACATCTTCGTCTTGGTGGTCTACGCCAGTGCGCTCTGACGTATTCTCACTTACCGAGACGGAATCTTATTATAAACAATAAAGCCCGAACTTAGTTTAATTACTAGGCTCGGGCTTATTTTATATAGTAACATTAACAGTTATAGTAGCTGTATCTCCTGTGTTACTATTTTACTCATATTTATTATATTAATTTAATTACTATCTTTGCAATATTGTTTAACCATTAGATTTATAAGATTATGCCATTAGTAACAATTCCACTCCGATTATTTGGTAAATCACTTAAAGAATATAATTTCTCTGTATTTACATTACCTGCTACTTTTAAACCAGTAGAGGAGTTTGGTATGCTTTATGTTTACTTCTATAAGGATGAAACTACTACTAGATTAATTTATTGTGGTAAAGATACCAATATTCCTCAAAGGCTAGAAGACCACGAACGTGATGACAAAGATATTATAGAAGCATCAAATTACATAGGCGTTATATACTATGCTGATTATGAGCAACTCAAAGCTGATGAAGTTGATATATTAGAAGGCAACAACTTCGAGAAGAACATTCAGCATAATTGTTGAATTATTTCCATTGGGACAGAATGGATAGGATGCCAGTTCATCCCTCCTTCTGTTCTCATAAAGACATAATTATCTTCTTTATTGTACACCATTATAGTACTGTTGTTACTTTTAAATAGTGCTGTAACTTTTACTTGCCCGTCTTCTTTAGTCATTACTCCACATTCTAAAACGGGATGTTCCTGCACTTTAGTCCATTTATTATCCATATTAATCCATTTAATTCATTTAATTATTATCAGTTGTATATCTATATGTAAAGTTATTGATTATTAGCCAATTAAACTAATGTAAGAATGTTAAGTATTGTTACTAGGTTGTTCATCTAGCATATCATCATCTTCCTCTCCCTCTATAAATGCCAAAAGCTCACCAGTCTTAGCATCTCTTATATATCTAATTCCAGGAGCTACATATTCAGTAACTACCTCTTTATCACCCCACCATGGTACAAATGCATCACTCATTATCATAATTGTTAATAATAGTAGTTGCAGGAACTACCCCAAATCCATACTTATTAAATCTTCTCATAAATTCATTCTTATCCTTAATTATATAATTAAATAGAAGTCTAAGATTTCTAAGTCCATTATTCTCACTAGTCCCCACATAAGGATTATTATTAATAAGTCTATCAATCTCATCAACACTCTTGAAGTTGGGAACTCCAGACTTACCTGCTCTTTGTTCAAACTCTATTAAGGGATGCAATTGGGAGTTAAACTCTGAAGGAATGGTTAGATATTTATATTTATTTCTAACACTTACTTCGTTATACTCTGGATGTTCTTTCATTATCCGTTTAACAAACTCATCTTCTGATACTATATTGTCCTTCATTAGAGCTTGTAGCCTAGGTCCTCCAGTCTTAGCGTACTGATGATACTCAGTTGGAGTCATATCTTTTAATAATGCTGCTTGCACAGTTTCTATTCCATGCTTAGCTTCATGACCCGGTACATGAGCAAAATCGTCCCTAAGTATCTCAAAGGCAATTCTATCGAAGTCTTTAGTAGTTAGTATTTCCTCACTAGGGACAGACCTAGAGAACTTTATTATATCATTATCCAAACCTACATCTCTCTTATTTCTGGGAAGTACAGTTAAGTTTCCATTGTTATATCTATCGACAAATCTCTTAGCTGCTTCGCCATACTTAGTCCCTAGTTCTGCATCTATACTAGCGATTCTCTGTTGCGTTTCAGGATTTAGTAGATATTCCACGAAATTCTGTATGTTCTTATTAATGTCTAAATCACCATTCATAGAAGTTCCTGTATCAATGAACTGGCTCTTCTCTAATGGCTTAGCTCCTTTCTTAAACACTCTACCATTCTTCAAATCATCTCTAAGACTAAAGATTACTTGGTTATTAGAATATCCATTATCATATACATTATTAAAGATTACCCCGTCAGCACTCATCTTATCAGCTGCTCGTTCTAATGCTGCTCTGTTGGGCACATCACCTACAGTAACTATTGGTCTCTCTAACTCTAAATCACCTTCTACTCTGTAAGGTCTCTTGGCAAATATTTCTCTAGCCTTAGCCGCTTTCTCTGCCTTACCTGGAACAGAGTGATTAGCTGCTGTTCTTGGATTGCCAAATTTACCTTGATACCATATACCAACTTCAGGAGCGCCTTCATGAATAGCATCCCACCTTTCTGGAAAGTATAATTTCGGGAGTCTAGCACTGTTCTTATCATGTACTACATGTATGGATTGTCTAGGTCCCCAACCTACATTATTAGGTAATGGTTCAACTGAAGGAGTTCCTTTGTTTATAGTCTTACTAATTACTCTAGCTCTAGCCCATTTATTACCACCAACAGCCATATCTTTTACTGGCTTTAACTTAGGTCCAAAGTTACGCATTCCAAATCCACCTGCCAAATTACCTATGTTAAAGAAATCTGCAACTACCGGATTCATTCCTGTAGTCTTAGAAAGCATATCAGCCCAGTCTTTATATTTGTCATTACTAGCTACATTAGTTATCTTATTAACTGCTTCATTACCTGCATATCCACCTGCTACTGATAATGGCCCAAATATTGCACCTGTTAATAATGTACTAACATAAGGTGCGGCTTCTCTCCTTCCTCTATCTACAGCACCTGCTAGATTAATATTTCTAGGAGTAACTGTTACTTCTGGCAAAGTTACATTATTCATACCATTCTCATTAGTAACTGGCAATACTATATTACCTCTCTTATCATAACCTCCCATATATTTAATAGGTTGTGCTGGATTCTGATATTTAATAATCATACCATTCTCACCTTTAGGAATACCATTATATACTCCAGTAAGTACTTTAGCATAATTAGTAGCTTCTGCATATCTTCTCTTACCTTTATTAGAACCAGTAAGCTTAGCTACAAACTTATTAATATCATCATTCTCATCAAAGTCATATAGTCTCTTTAAGAATTGTATCTTATCTGCTGCATACTCATCCATAGAATTATAAGACCTAAACTTCTGTTTAATAGCTTCACCTTTAGCATTCTTATCATTACCAGTTACATAATCACCTTTCCATGAACTACCAGTAGTTAAATTGCCAAAGTTGTACTTACCTTGTGCAGACTTACCCCAACTAGATTCTAATGCGTCTTGTGCTAATAACATTCTAATTGCATTATCATTAGTAATACCTGCCTTCTTATAGGCATTAATAAGTTCTGTAGCCCATTGCTTTCTGTTAGTATATGGACTCTTCCAAGTTGAGTTGGCAGTAACAGGTTTATCGGTAACAGATTTACTAGCTACTGACTTATTAATTACTGGCTCTACTGTAGGATTATTAGCTACTACATCAGTTTCATTAGTGTCTCTTACTGGTACTACTAAGGCTTCTGGCTTATCGTAAGTTGTATTATAATTATACTCACTAAATGGATTAATAGGATTAGTAATATCAGTGTAATCTATTGTAGGATTACTTACTGGATTATAACTTACGAACTTCATTCCTTGTTGAGCTTTCTTGATTCGCTTCTTATAGGTTGGGCGACTTGATTTGATGAACTTCTTGCGCATATCCCTTTTACCGTTAATCTCTTCTTGTTTCTTTAACAGAGGGGACTTCTTAAAATCAAATCTTCCACCATGTGCCATAGTTACTAATTCCGGATTTCTAACGGACTTACCTTCTATCCATATAGGATTAGATTGCTGCAATATGAAAGGACGACCTACTTTATCCATTAATGCAGCTTGTTTAATAAGCCTAACTTGGTTAGCAGTATCAGGAGAATTATTCCACCTCTTAGCATAGTCAGCAGGATTAAATTTCCACATATCTTGAGAAGTCTGTCTTAATTTACCTTTGTTCATTTGAAACTTAACCAAGTGTCCAGCAACATCATCAATAGGACCTATATAATCAGTTCCTGGCTGCCTAAAGGTCATGAACTCTTTATCTCCCATACGCATTACTGGTTCAGCTTCCTTACCAATAATTTTACCAATCGGATTCTTTCCTGCGTATTCTGTAAATTCAGAAGCTTCTTGAAATTTCAATGGCCTACCAGAGGGTACTACTGCACTCATTTCGTATCTTCTGTTATATATCCCAGGATAGAGCTGTTCATATCTATCCCCATGACTAAATCCTCTTCTTGCTTCGTTACGGCTAATAGGTTTGATATTACTAGTCGCTTTATTAAAGAACATTCTTTTAACTACTGGATTCTCGTCAAATATATATTTAGCTAATAGGTTCCTGCCTTCTAAATTTCCTCCACCTAGTATTGAAGAACCTGTGTAGTCTGCTGGCATTGTTTTTATATCTTGCAAACTTACTGATGCATTACCGTTAGTTCTCTTTGCAGCTTTATAAGCAGCTACTTTTAGTGGTAACTTCTCCACCTTAGATAAAAACGGAGTAATTCTGTTAGCTGTTGCCATTGCTATATTAGAAGGAGTCCTTGCTTCCTTATTAAATATCCAATGGTTTTTGTTAATAGGATTCCAAGCTAGGTCAGCATCACCTTTAATTGATTTAGTTATTAGCTTGTTCTTTCCAATCTTATATCCTTTAGCACTACCATACCAAGCTCCTGGATTAGTATAAACTCCAATTTCAGACGGAATGCCAGTCTTATCTTCTAACCAGTTACCCCAGCCCCCAGTAAGCTTATCCACAGTCATATTACCTAAAGCTCCTCCTACAACAGCGGCTGGAGTTGTTACTAATGCAGCGCCAGCTGCTGAAGGAAGTATAGTTCTTTCTATTCCAACTAGAGGATTAGTCTCGTTGGACATGGAAGCTTTGAATCTATCTCTAGCTCCTTTAATAGGATGCCAATAGTCTCTATTTCTTTCAGCAGCTGACCTGGTATCATTAGAAGGTTCTCCGCCTAAATCTACAATGGAATACTGTCTAGGTTTAGCTTTAATAGGTTCATGAATTTCTGGCCTAACTACTTTAGTATTATCGGACTCTATGGTATTTCCTTGTTGTAGTTTAGGTATTACTTTCATTATTTATTCGATTTATCGTTATTGGTGAATCTCTTCCATATTCCTGTTACTGAATCTATGCCAAGCAATCCCATACAACACAACAGGACTGTGTCTATCATTAATGGGGCTTGAATTACGTTTATTGCACAGTATATTAACACTCCCAAGCAGACAAACCACCCTACTACTCCGCAGAGTCTCTTAGATGATATGCCAGAGTGGGATGTGAATACTTGCTTTAAGAATGTTACAAACTTCATTATATAATTACATTTATAGAAATATTAGCTGTGTCACCTCCTATATATGCCTGATTTATTGGTATTTCAGTAGTTACCCCAGGTTGGCATACTGCATTATTTATTACACTATCTGCATCTACGGTCACCCTGTATGTACTGAAATATCCAGTGAACAATAATTTAGAGACATTAGTTAAATCAGTTGGTAAATTAAAGTGGAAGTTTCTGTCAAAGAAAGTTGCCCCTTGATAGTCTAGAGTTCCAGACCTAGGAATTGTTATAAACCCGTCTGGAACTCCATCTATGTAAACATCTGCTACAAAGTCATAGGATTTAGACGTAAGCCCAGAGTTAGTTATTGAAACATGTATATTGAAGTCATACTGGAATGTTGACAACTGTATATCCTCTTCCTTAACTAACTGATTATTAGCGTAATTATCGTTAGTTTCAAGTCCGAAGAACTCTACTCTATCTCTAGTGGCACACTTGGTTGGAGTATTTGTACCTCCACCAGCTAAATTAATTAAATATTGTTCTGTTGCAATTTTATTTGTCATTTTAAATACTTGCTATGTATTGTTTATACACATAACGGCAAGTATACCCTGTACTGGCAAATTCTGATAAGTTCCTATGATAAGTTTATCTGTTTCATGACCAGAATAGTAATTCATATTCTTTACATTATTTAATAGAAATGCTACGTAAGTATTACTTCCAATCACACTATTGCCAAACAAAGCTACATTTCTTATAACACCTGCTATAGGGTATACCACCATGGATGAAGCAGGAATATCTGGTGTAGCCGATGTGCTTTGACCATACATATTTATGATTGATATACCCATTGTAGTGTCTGTAGTAGTGTTATTAAAGAATATTAGGGTGCTGCCGCTTAGTGAACCGTTTAATAAATCTATAGCGTCAGCAATACCCCCCCCTTGGGAAGATTATCTACAAATTGCTGTTTAGTTATGCATCTATTATTCGCAACTCCGTCTAAGCTTAAGCCTTCCGCTCTAGCTTCTGCTGCTGTTACTAATTCGTTAGTCTTCTCCATAATTAGTCTTGGTATTCTCTTAAATTGCCAATTGTTACTTCAAATTCATCTGATTTCATATAAGGAGATATATCATCATCCTTAGCGGCTTCATTCAAACAGAATAAATCTGATGGGAATGATTGAGCCTTGATTCTTATTTGCTTGAGTAGTCTGGAATGTTTATTCTTAGACCATACCCAAACATCAAATATAAAGTTTCTCATACTGCGATTACTGTACTTTAATTCTTAAATGTTAAGTACTATTTAAGTATAGAAGCAATCCACTTTTGACTAGTAGCTTTATTAAGGCTGAAACTCTGTAAACCATTACCTGTATCTACGTATAATGTAAATAGATTGCCTGATGGGATTCCTAGTATTGTTATATTAGTACACGTTGGTATAGAATTAGCTATTCCATAATACAGTAACTGAAACGGGACCATGTCTGTCATATTAGACTTCACAATCTCCATTACTGCACTGTCGGCACTGTTAACCTCTACACTACTATTTCTACCAGGATAAATCAAATCTTGTGTTGTCAAAACTAGGGTCTGAACCCCCCCCCCATAGACTGAAGTGCATCATTCACCTGTTTAGTGGTTGGGCATTTGTTGTCGTCGTTTTGTATTAAAGCCATAATAGTTATTATTTGATTATTCTACGTTTAATTTGCATCTTTCATGTTCACATTAGCTCCTCTAAATCCTTGTTGTTGAACATTAACTCTGTCTGGATTGTCTTTATTCTCCTTGGGATTAGGTCTTGCTACTGTTCCTTGCTGTGCCTTAATGATTCCTCTTCCTTTAGTTGATATTCTCATAATATCCATTTAAACCAGCCATAGCTGAAAGTCTTCCTCTCGTATTCAGGATGTTCAGCTACATACCTAGCTTCCCTTTCAAATGATATGTTTCTATAGGCAGTGTGAGCATTGCCACTAGCTAGTAATTTAATAAACCACTCTATTACATACCATAAATAGAAGAATACTATTCCCATTTCCAACATCTGTTTCGTGTGAGTCTTCTCATGTGTAACTGTAGCTTGACTCATTCTCTTTATATAATCCTCACTCCTAGTAAACATAATACCACAAATATTCATAAATGAATATCCTTTTACTGGAAGTAATGGGTTGATAAAGAATAGCAATCCTTTAGATTTGTCGTACTTAAATTTCATAGTTAGTGCTTCCATTTAGCGGCATTTCTAGCGAAATTAGCTCTCTTCTTCTGTAACGGAGTTGCATTAGGATTGTTAAGTACAGACCTTGCATGTTCTTGAACACTCTGTCCAGCTTTCTTAGCTGATGCAGTAAATTTGCCGCGATTCTTCTTCTTAATATGAATCTTGCTTCCACTTTTATCTTTCCTTACTAACTTACTACCACATCTAAACATAGGAACCTCTTCTAGGTCCGCATCATCGAGTAACTCTTTCAGAGCCTCATTAATTCTTGATAATTCCTCTGCGTTAAATTCCATAATTAAATTACATGTTAAATCACTTTTTTATTCACAAAGGTATTGCTAAATTTGCACATTATCAAACAAATCAGATGAATTAATGATTTAAGGTGTCAATGTAAATAAGTAATAAAGAAACTAAACTATTATTAATCTCTAACCTTTAAATCAGTAGATTAATGTTATTGGGCAAACTAAAAGAGGTGTACAGGTGGATTGACAGTTGGAGTTCTGGTGTTAAGACGATAGTCATTATAATGCTTGCATTCTTGATGGTAGAGCTTCATTTCTCTTCACACACTAAAGCTATTTTAGAAGATTATAGACAGGCAGCTGTTACGGAGAAGGTATTAGCTGAGAAATATACAGAGATGATTACTCCACAAGTTAACGGGCACATAGAGCATATTCTTATGGAAGATGAGGATGCGTCGAATGTCTTGTTATTGAATTACCATAATACCTTACAAAGTACACATGGTTTATCATATCGCTATTTAACAGCTCTTACAGAGAAGAGAAGAGGGTATGAAACTAAGGCAACTATTAAGATATGGAAAGAGTTGGAGTATATTAACTACAGTGATGAGCTTGAAAGGATTAATGACAATCAATTCATCAGAATGGATACTATTGAGAACTATCGTAGAACGTTCCCTAATTTAGTAGCTTTATTAGAGGACTCTGGGGCAAAATCTGCTGCGATGTACCCGATAGTAGGTATTGATGGACCAATAGGGTTAGTAGTAATTATCTATCCTAACGACAAGGAATACTATTTAGGATACTACAATTCTGTTATTGCTCCATGCATTCAGCCTTTATCTACATTACTAGATTATAACTCAATTAGGAAGAAATTTAAAATGGATTATGAAAGTAGACAAGAGGAACAAGGAAATATGTTACAACGATTCTTCCCATATGTATTGGAGTGAAATTGACAATACTATATACACTTCAGTAACAACAATGATACATGAGTTCTGTCAAAAGTTCGACAGTGATTTCTGGTCGCAGTACAAAGCATTACAGAAGCTATTAAGTGCTGAACAGTTTGCCATGGAGAAGAAGAGACTATTAGAAACTAAACGTTTTGATAAGAAGTACTTCTTAGACATGTATGATTTAAATGAGACGGAGTTTAATTCTGCACAACAGGATATACTGGATGAGTGGTCTAAAACTAATGCCGATTCCAAGGAAAGAGGTACAAAGATTCATAGTGATTTGGAACATCAATACTTAGGTAAGAGTTCATGCCAAATGAGAAGTTACGGTTTAGGCGGAACTTTTGAAGTTAATACTAATGAATCTTTAGAGAAGAATAACTTAGACCTACTAAGCATAGAAAGAGGAGTCTTCCCTGAATATATGATATATAGAAGGTCGGACGACAATAAGTTTAGGTTGGCAGGTCAAATTGACTTACTTATTAAGGACGGAAATGACATTTACATTGTTGACTACAAGACTAATAAAAGTATTGACGAGAAATCTTACTTTGATACCAGGACTAAGAAGAGTCAAATGATGAAGTATCCTATGAATAATTTAATGGATTGTAATAAGGTACATTATACCTTACAACTATCTACCTATGCATGGATGCTTCAGAAATTAAATCCTGATTTTGTTATTAAGAAGCTATTGCTTATACATTATGACCATAATGGTAACGTTACAGAACATGAGTTAGATTACCTTAAAGATGATGTAGAACGTATGTGTAAGCATTGGAAGAAGCAGTGTATACTTGAGGAAATCAAGGAGAAGAGAAAGCCTATAGAGTTCTAATGAGCTAGTTCATAATCATAGAGTATCTTTCAAACTGGGATTTGAGATATTAAAAGTAAAGTATAATTAAAGCTCATTAGAAATCTATGGGAATTACTAATATTGTAAATGGACACTTAAATGAGTTACTAGGTAATAACGAAGAAATGGCTAGGGCTCGTATTAGAATATGTAAGAAGTGTCCTATTATGAAGGATTCATTTATAGGGTATGTATGCAGTAGTAAACTGTGGCTGAACCCTAAAACAGGAGATATATCAACAGAACGTAAAGATGGTTATAAACGTGGATGCGGGTGTAGACTTAATGCTAAAGTTAGAGATATTAAGTCTTCATGTCCAGCATGTAAATGGTAAATGATTTAAATTATGAGTAATAACGGAACAATGGATGTAATGTTTGGGGGTAAAGGATTAAGCTTTGCCGGTGCAGATGGATTTAAAGATTTAAAGAAAGAAGCTGCTGTGGAAGCACATAATAAAGCAGTAGATACTTACACTAAAGCACTTAATAAGAACATTAAAGATGAATTGGAGAAAGCGGAGGAAGTAACAGAGAAGATGAATAGTATGGAAATTATGCCTATTAATTCATACGTATTAGTTAGACCTTATGCTAAGAATCCGTATCAAAAGATAGAAGTGACTAAAGGCGGACTTATTATACCAGAATATAACGGAGCATTTAAGAATCCAGACACTGGAGAGAAAGATACAGAGTATCAACTTTCAGTTGTAGCTAACGTTATAGAAGTAAGTCCTTTGTGTAAGTTTATTAAACCGGGAGACGATATATATTATAGACGTTCTTCTGGAGTACCTGTTCCGTTCTTCAGACAAGGATTTGAAGTTGTAGCTGAACAGCAAGTACAAGTGGTTATTAATGAAGGTTTAAAAGAACGATTTAAGAATATAGAATAATGGAAGAGAAAGTGTTTTATCAACCAGGAGATGTAGTAACATTAAGACAAGACATCCCATATAAACCTCAGATGATTGTAGTTAAGAAAGAGACGATGACGTTTAGACCATCTAAGGATGAGAAGAAAGATGAATATTTCAAGGGTATTAGATGTAGATGGTTCTCTACAAGAGGAGAGCTACAAGAAGCTATCTTTAATACTAAGGACCTTTTGAAAGTGGAAAAATAATTAGTATAAATTATGGAGGCTGGTGTATATTTAATAAGTAATAATGTTAATGGTAAGTGTTATGTTGGTAGTACAATACACCTTGACCAGAGAAGAAGGGAGCACTTCAGTAAGTTGGCTAATAATAAACATATTAATGCTCACTTACAGAATGCTTATAACAAATATGGTAGAGAGGCATTTGACTTTGAAGTCTTAGAAACTATAGATATTGATGATAATATAAAGGACAAGTTGTTAAAGAGAGAACAATTCTGGATTGACAATCTCAAACCAGAATACAATATCCTACTTGTCGCAGGAAGTAACCTGGGTTATCACCATACTGAGGAAACTAAGAAGAAGATAAGTGAATCTACTACTGGAGTTAAAAAATCTGAGGAACACGCTAAGCATATTAGAGAAGGACAATCAGGAAGAGTTCTAACTGAAGAACATAAAGCTAAATTGTCTGAAGCGGCTAAGCATAGGAAATCTCCATCAAACCATGCTATTATAAGCATTGATGGAGTTATATATAACTCATTGAAAGAAGCATCTGAAGCTACTGGAGTTAAGTATAATACTATTCAGAAGAGACTCAAGAATCCGAACTTCAGTAACTATTACTATGTTAAGTTTGGAAACCAACCTCCTAAGGATTTAGTTAAAGTATGATAAGTATGTTTCAACAGGGTGGGCAGATGAACGAAGAACAACAAGCGTTCACTGCCTATCTTATTAAAGTCCTAAACCCTAAAGATGAAGCGGACTTTGAGAACAAAGTAGCACAGCTATCAGAGAACGATTTAAGAGAGTTTTATAAACAATACAAAGCAATGGAAGGTAATCAAATTTCAATGGCTAAATTAGGAGCCAAGTTAAGTTATGTTCAAACCCTTAGAGGTGAGTGCCCAGAAGGATACGAGGTTGAGAAGTATATGGCTGGAGGCTGTGTTAAATGCAAGAAGAAAGCTGAGGGTGCTAAAGTAGTAGATATATTTAAAGATAAGTGTGGAGGTAAGGCTAAGAAGAGAGTTAAAAAGAATATGGGAGGAACCGTAGATAACTCTTGGTCAGTAGCTAAAGACCAAAAAGGTGCTGTAGTTAATAAGGCTGATACTGTACACACAAGCAAGGGAGTATATAATGTTAGTAATAAGAAACTTCCTTATAAGAAGATGACTCCAGCTGACTATAAAAAACTTCCTCATAATGAGAAAGTAAAGGTTGATATGAAAGACCAGGCTAATGGGAAGAGTGCTAGTGGAGCAGGAGCTGTAAAAAATAAGGGAATTGGAAAGAATTACTTTGGAGGAACAGTCCAAAGACGTATAATTAAACAATAATTATTATGACAATATTTCTATATGATAATGTAAATCATGAACTACGATTAAACGAACCAGAGATTCTTCTTATTAAGGAGTTCGCTGAGTTATGGACTAATGATAGAAATATCAGTAAGGAAGACCCTAAGGGTATTAAAAAGCTAAGAGCATTCAAAGAGTTCACCTATATGTACCTAATGATTGATTGGCAATCACACTATTCACAATTTACTGAAGCAGAACGTAATGAAGCTGCTAAACAGGATAGTGGTATTACAGAAGAGGAGTTTAATGACCCTCTGTTTAGAGCTGCATGTAGGAAATATAGAGAGATACAAGAATCAGCAAGAGACATTAAATTAATTAGGGCAGCTCAGAATAAGGTAGACGAGTTGATTGATTATTTCAATGAGGGTTCTGATTTACAAGAAAGAGACCCCATTACTGGTAAACCAATCTTTAAAGCTAAGGACGTTATCGGTGAAATGTCATCTATATCTAAGGTATTGGATGAATTAGATGCCTTAGAAGCCCGTATTAAGAAGAAACAGAAAGCTGCTACAGGTCTTCGTGCTGGTGCTGTTGAGGGATATGTACCAAAACTAAAGTAACATGGCACGTGGAAGGAAACCTAAAAATAAAATCCAGGAGTCCCCTACTGTCCAAGCCTTAGTTGAAAAGGTTACTGAGGTAGGGGAGAATACTGGAACACTAGAGCAGAAGCTCACAGAAGTTGAGTGGGATGTCAGAATTGGAGACCCAATAGACTATTTTGATTCTAACCTATCGTATGAACTCACTGGTTACAGACCTATTGATGGTACAAGAGGATTAGACTTTGACCCAGAATGGTTTATGGAAGCTAGGAAGACTAAGGCTACTACTGGTAAGTATTGTAATGAACCATTGATGGGTAAGGCTTATGGTGAGTTTTGGGACCAAGAATATGATAGATGTAGAAATGGTATGACTGTTAATGGCTATACTATTACTGGTGATAATTATTTCTTTATTAATTACTATCAGCTACCTAATCTATCTTCTGCAACTAAGGCTGGTGGTGGTCGTTCAGTAGACTTCCCTAATTTCTTTGTAAAACAATATGAGTACTTCCATTATATAGAATTGTGTAAGATGCTGAGAAAGAATGCCATTGGTTTAAAAGCCAGAGGTGTTGGATTCTCGGAAATAGCTGCTGCTATACTTGTTAATGGTTATACAACTAGACCTCACTTTAGAGGGGTAGTAGCTGCACAACAAGAAGGTTATGTTGATGATACTTTAAGTAAATGCTGGACTCAGTTATCATATTTAGATGATAATACTGAGGATGGTATGAGGTGGTTAAGGCAAGTACACAACACAGCTAAATGGAAGAGAGCTTCTAGTAAGAATGTAGATGGTGTAGAATCTGGATGGATGTCTGAGATTGAAGGAATTACAGCTGATAAACCTAATAAGATTAGAGGTGACCGTACTGATATTCTGATGTACGAAGAAAGTGGTTCTTGGCCCAATTGGAAGAAAGCATTCATTCAGGGTGATGCCTTGATTGATATTCAAGGACAGAGATTCGGTATTAAGCTGGCTTGGGGTACAGGTGGTGATAGTGGTCCCGCATTAGAAGGTGTTGCTGCTGCATTCCATGACCCTAGAGGTTATGATGTACTTCCATATAAGCATAACTATACTAAGGAAGGTACTTATGTAGAAACTGCATATTTCATTCCTGCATATACTATTGTTACTGCTCCAGGATACGTAGACCACAGAGGATGGACAGACCCAGAAAAGGGTAGAGAGTTCTACATGGCTAAGAGAGCTACTAAGATTGCAGACCCTAAAGGTTTAATGCTATACTCTGCTGAGTATTGTTTTACACCTGATGAAGCATTAGCTTTGGAAGGTGATAACCAATTCAATACTGTATTATTAACAGAACAGTTAGCTGCTATTAAGTTACATAAGATTACTCCACAAGAGCTTAAACCTAAATGGGGACAGCTAGAATATACATTTCAAAACAATGTACATTCTGAAGAAGCTAAGAATGGAGTAAGGTTTATACCTAGTGATAAAGGAAAGGTTTGTATTATTGAACATCCCATTAAGAGTGAGAATGGCGCAGACTTTAGAAATCTATATGTAGCTGGTATTGATGGTATTGACATGGGCATGAATGATACATCAGATAGTACTAGAGACCCATCAGACTTCTGTGTAGTAGTAAAGAAGAGATGCTTTGGATTACAAGAACCAATGTATGTTTGTATCTACAAAGACAGACCTAATAATCTTGAGGAAGCATATAGAACTACCTTAAAGATATTAGAATACTATAACTGCAAGGCTTGTCTGGAATCTACTCGTATTAGTATCCTTACTTGGTTTAGAACTAAGCATAAGGAAGAGAGATTCTTAATGAGAAGACCAAGGGCTACTCAATCTGATATACAAGCTGGTAGAAGTAGACAATTTGGTGCTCCTGCAACTGAGGCAGTTATTCAACACCAGTTAGACCTTATTGATTGTTATATCAATGATTACTGCCACAATATGTGGTTTGAGCCAATGATTAACGAACTTATTACTTACTCATATGAGAATAAAAGAAAGTTCGATATTGTAGCAGCAATGGGTATGGCTGAACTAGGAGATGAGGAGTTAAGTGGTATTCCACCACAGGAAGCTGATAATGGGGGTAGGAAGTTGAAGCTATTTGGCTACTGGACTGATGAATATGGCATAAAACATAAAGGAGTTATTCCAGACAAACAGTCTATAGTACCTAAGTTTAACTTATTCCCTACACAATATTATGACGACACAGGACATCGAACAAGCAATCCGAGATTTAATTAAATCTTTATATTGCGTAGAATATCAAGGAGTCCTAAAGGTTTACGAAACCACTTATAAATTTCCAGGCGAAGAACCTGAGCACGTGGGATACAGAATGGACCTTGGACTTAATAAAGATGAGAAGCCATTGTCCATTGCATGTGATGGTACGGCTGAGGAGTTTATAAAGTTTATTGAGAAAGAATTAAAGGAGAGAAGTTTAGTGAGAACTAAATACTTCACTGCTATACAATTATATGATTACGAAGATGAGTGCAAAGCAAAGAAGTGATGATTATTTGATAGAGAAGATTGACAAAGCTGTAAATGAGTTAGTCTTCAACAAATGGAAGTTACAGAAGGCATACAACTATTATAACGGTAAGAGAGACGCCGAACAATTTAGGTATCTTGAAGAAAACTTTGGAATAGGTAATCCTACTTCTATTGAGTTCACTCCTCTTATAAAGAAACACGTTGATGCTTTAATTGGAGAGTATTTAGACATTCCAATTCTTCCAAAGGTATCTTGTAAAGATAAAGAAACAATCTCAAAGATTACTAGACAGAAGGAGTTAGAAATAAGTCAGCAAGTCTATACATTCTTACAAAAGCATTTAAACAATCAAATACTAGCCTTTATAGGAGGAGGTAATGTTAGTGATGCTTCTGTTGAGGCAGATATAGAAAAGCTAATTGAAGATATTAATAATAACTTCATTAGTGATTACGAGAAAGCTGCCCAATATGTTATAGAGTATGTAATCCAGTCAAGGAGTACTGACTTAGCTAATAAACTAAAAGCATTACTGTTAGATTTACTTGTTACTGGCTGTTCATTCTATAGGGTTAAACCTGCTGCAAGTGGTGAGAATATTACTATTGATGTACTTAATCCATTAAATACATTCGTTGATAGAAATCCAGAATCTCCTTATGTAAAGGATAGTTACAGAGTTGTAATTAGGAAGTGGATGACTAAGCAGCAAATTCTTGTTGAATATGGCAAAGACCTAAGTGATGAGAGTAGAGCTGAGTTAGAGGATATGTACGAACACTACTCCGATAGTTCCTATATGTATATTAGAGCTATGGAGAACCAAGTAGGATGTAGACCTATTATGGAAGGAGAAGGTGCTGGACTAGATGCTGGTAAAGGTATTGTTCCAGGATTCCCTGCTGATACTTATGAGTCATTCAACTATAAGCTATTACCTGTCTATGAAACAGAGTGGATTGACATAGACAAAGAAGGTGATGAGTATGTTCAGAATAGGTACGAGGGAGTTAGGATAGGACAGTCTATATATGTTCTTACTGGTAAATCAGAGAATGTAATTAGAACTAAGGATGCTCCTACTAAGTGTGGGTTGTCTGTTAATGGTGTATATCTAGTTAATAGAGACAATGTTCCACAATCTTTAGTACTACAATGTGCTCACCTACAGGATAAGTATGACTTAATTACTTACTTTAGAGATAATATCTTAGCTAACAGTGGTACTGATGGTGACTGGCTAGACTTATCTATGCTTCCAACAATATTAGGTGATGACCTTACTGAGAGGATTCAGAAGTGGATTGCATTTAAAAAGACTGGAGTAGCTTTAGTAGATACCAGTCAGGAAGGTAGGGCATTTAATAACAATACTTCATTTGCTGGATTTACTGATACTATTAAAGTGCAGACTATTCAAGCCTTTGACTTAGCACTACAAAGAGTGGAAGACCAAACATCATCTATCACTGGTGTGTTCAGAGAAAGACTTAATGGTATTCAGCAAAAAGATGCAGTTAGTAATGTAGAGGCTGGGGCTAGAAATTCATACACTATTACTAAACCATTCTATCAGACTATGGACACATTATCAATAGACATTCTTAGAGATTGTCTTGATATAGCTAAGATAGTGTGGAAGAAAGGATTAACTGGAACTCTAATCTTAGGAGATAAACTACAGAAAGTATTTACTGCATTACCAGAGCATTTTACTCATACTGATTACGATATACATATCGTGCCAAGTACCCAGATTATGAAGGAAATGCAAAACGTTCAACAAATCATTATTGAGCTTATAAAGAGCGGTCAGTTAGACCCAGATATGATTGTTGATGCTCTAACAGCTAGAAGTCTTACTGAACTTAAAGCTAAGGTTACTAAAGCCTTTGCTAAGAAGAAAAAGGAGATGAATGAGATGGGTCAGATGCAGCAACAGCTTGAACAGCTACAGCAACAGAACCAACAACTACAACAGCAATTACAACAGGCTCAAGGTAAGATTGAAAGTCTTAATGAAGCTAAATTGGAAATTGAAAGACAAAAGGTTCAGAACGAAGCTGATATTAACTGGTATAATGCTAGGACTCAAAGAGACAAGTCTCAAAGTGATGCTGATAACGATACTAAGAGAACAGACATTGAATATGCTCAATTATTCGATGGTAATCAAATGAATAACGAAGTTAAAAACGCATAAGAATGATTAATCTCAATCAGAATGAAAGACCAACCTCCCTGCAAGTAAGTAGATTATCTCTACTACCTGCAGGTGACTTTGAGTTACCTTATGGAAGTAATGCAGTTCTTGTTAAGAACATTACGGAAGATAATGTAACTGTAGAGGTACTATTAAAAGATTCAGAAGGTCAGTATGTATCTACTGTGTTCTATCCTGGATGGAATCCAGAGTTAGTTATAGGTATTAAAGCTGTACCTGAAAGTACATTACAAGTAGGTAACTAACATGGGAATTTATATTGGCATTGGTATTGGCATTGGTATTGGTAACCATATTGGGAGAGCCAATCTAAAGGTTATCTCAGTTGTAGTTAGAGTTATAGATAAAGGTACTGGATTACCCTTAGTAGGTGCTATAGTTGTCTTTAAGGGTAAAGAGTACGTAACTGATGCCAATGGACAAGTAATATTAAAAGGATTTGAGAACAGCAGCTATCCACTAATAGTCAAAAGACAAGGACATGAGTCTGTTGTTATAGACAGGTGGAAGTTAGAGAATGGAGACATTTATCTTACTGATGTTACTAGAAATATTCTTGCCGAAATTGGCGTTAATATACTTACAGAAGATGGTGGTCTAATCTTTAGAGATTTGGCAAACATTATATTAGAAGATGGTAAATTTATGGTTACAGAAAATGGTGATTTAATTTTATTTGAATAATGGCAGCAACTGACATTAAAATCTCTCAAATGACCCCTGCTACAACACTGGCTGGTAATGAGTTAATCCCTATTGTTCAAAATGGTGCTAACAAATCAACTACTGTTAATAAGGTAATTGAAGGCTTAGCTACAGAACAGTGGGTAACTGATGCAATAGCTGATGCGGGAGGTAACAAGGTAGATAAGGTTGAAGGTAAACAATTATCTACAGAAGATTATACAACAGCTGAGAAGACTAAACTGCAAGGTGTAGCAGCTAATGCTAACAACTATGTACATCCAACTACAGCAGGTAATAAACATATTCCAGCTGGAGGTACAGCAGGTCAAATACTCGTAAACAACGGCAACGGTACAGCTGAATGGCAGGACAATCAAGGTGGAGGTGGTGGAATTGACTACACTGGATTAGAAGACATTTACTCTTATGGGGTTGAATGGGATTCTACAGTAGCTGACCCTACATTGACTAGAATTGGTAATCCTCTATTACATAAGTCATTACCTATCCAATCTCAGTATAAGGGTTGTGTAGCTAATGGTGCAGAAATCAATTATTATCTAAACCCTAATGATTGGTCACAAAAAGCTGATGGAACTCCTTCTGTATTAGATGGAACTGATGGTACCGTAAGAGTACATATACCTAAATTCTATGGTAAGTCTGGAGTTGAAGGTACTAAGAGGTGGGTTAGAATGTCTACTATTAAGATGGACAATACCTGGATTGAAATTCCAGAAATGCTAGTTGATGCTTACAGAAGTACTGTTGATACTACAGTTTCTGCAACTCCTAAAGCAGTTTCAGTAGTTAATACTACAGCACAGTTCAGAGGTGGAGGTAATAGAACTGCTAACGACACATATTTAGATACTGATGCATTTAGAAGTGACTTAGGTAAACCAAGAACTAATATCTCAAGAGCTGACATGAGAACTTATGCTACTAATGCTGGTTCAGAAATGTTGTGCTATGAGTATTACAAGTGGATATTCTACTGGGCTTGGGTTGTTGAGTATGCTACACTAAACTCACAAAAAGCCTATACTGCTAATTTAACAGCTGAAGGTTATCATCAAGGCGGATTAGGTAATGGTGTTACTACATGGAATGGTGATTGGAATACTTATAATGGTTATTACCCATTAACACCATGCGGATACTGTAATGATATTGGTAACTTTACTGGAGTTAAGGATTTAGTTATTTCTGAAACAGTAATAAATGAATCTACAACAGTAGCCTCTAAGACATTTAAGGTTCCAAGATGGAGAGGATTTGATAATCCATTCGGAGACATCTGGACTAACCTAGATGGTATTATCTTAGAGAGAACAGCCGCTAATCAGCCAAGTAGTGTATACACTACAACTGACCCAACAGCATTTGGAGATGATAATACAGCTAAGGGTAAAATGACTGTTGCTGGTACTGAGATTGCATCTGATGGATGGATAAAAGACTATGACCTAGGAGAAACAGGTGAAATCATACCTTCAGTGGTCGGCGGTTCTGCTACTACTTACATGTGTGACTATCACTACTGCAATGCTTCAAGCACAGCACTAAGAACGCTCTTCGTTGGCGGTAGCGCTAATAATGGTGGTGTTGCTGGTCTTGGCTGCTTCTATTCTGTTAATGGGGTCGGTAATGCGCGTGCCGATGTGGGCTTCAGAACACTAAATAAGGTAGTTTAACAAAATATACAATAGATAAAATACGAGATTAGGGGTACTATTTACCTACATTCTGTTGGTGCTGGACAAGTTAAATTTACTATAAAACACTCATCGTTAGCAGTAACGCTAATAATGGTAGTAATGCTAGTCTTAGCTACTTCAATTCTAATAATGGAGTCAGTAATGCTAATACCAATGTGGGCTTATTATATATTTTTTATTTAGGTAATTTGGTTTCATTTTACAGTCTAAATAGTACCCTTGCCTCTTGGCAAAAGACAACGTAGTATTTAATAACTGGATGTTAGTAGGTTTAGTCTCGAACGCTTCTAAAATAAATATATAAGACTTGAAACGTATAGGTTATTTACATGATAAGGTTTATGATATAGAGAATATCGAGAAAGCTGATGATAAAGCTAGGAAGCATAAGTCAGTTAGATGGGGAATCCTCAAGCACGACAAGAATAAACAAGAGGAGAATGAGAAGTTGTCGGAACAGCTAAAAGACCTGGTCTATGAGACTTCTGAGTATAGTACGTTTAAAATATATGAACCCAAAGAGAGGTTAAAACCAAATTATCAAATATTCCCAGTAGATGATAGAGGTATAGACTTTGTAGGTTATAGGTTCTATCATACCCATGTGTTACTAAGGAAGTCAATTAAGATTAGATTATTTAGACTGGTAAAGAAGTATCAGTCTGGTAAGATTGACAGACAAGAATTAAGAAGGAGAATGTAATCCTACTTTGGTTGGTTGAAGTTCTGCAACTCTAAGAATTTGTTAAGAAAGATTCAAAGAGAAACAGGTCTAAGATTCTCTAATTGGGATGGGAAGAAATCTAATATTTCTAGATTTTATAACAAGTATATTCATGTTGTTGATATGGTTAGTTACAGTAAGTGTTTTAGAGTTAACTTTGTATACAATAACAAATCCTATTACTTTGAGAGTAAGAGCAGAGAGTTATTCTACTCTCTAACAAGATATTCATTCCCAGTAAATTTTAAAATAAGACCTTATGTTAGAACCAAAAAGAGTAGAAATGAATGTACAGCCTAACTCAATAGAAAAGCTAGGTAACGGCACATATTACTATAATTATGACATTACGTCAAAAGAAGTTGATGTTACTGACCCAGAGACAGAGGAAGTAACACAGGAAACAAGGTGGACATATATACAAGTTCATCTACATGGTCAACCAGACCACAAAGAATGCATTAAAGCTATTATTAGACAGTATGTAGACCAAGATGAAGAGTTTGATTTAATTAACAGCTCCAATAGTATTGTTTTAGGTTTATCTGATAATCAAACTGATAGACAGAAATACCTAGATTATCTTACACTGGTAGGAGAAATCAAAACTAAAGTAAGAGCTGACTTCAACGTATAATTATGGATTCAGTATTTAAAATATGCAAGAAGGGAGCTTGTGGTATTACAATAACTGGACTTGAAAGGGATAATGACGAGTACTTAAATGAGACTGATGAAATCACAGTAAGTACTCGTAACTATGCCTATAGTCAAACAGTTACCCTTAATGCTATAACAAGTATTAAGTCTTCAGGAGATGAAGTAACTCAGAAGTATGATATTGTAGAGCATGTTATAGACTGCATTGATGAATCCGAAATGGAGATGCCTATTGATGGTCTATATGAAGTAACTCACATAATCTTACCAACAGACGTATGGCTTAAATATGTATTAGAGAGGAATCCTACTGCATTGACAGCTTACCATTCTGTTTACTACTACGATACACAATCCGAGTCATTTATGAAGTATGTTGATGAGGAGTCAGTAGGAGTAACCGTAGAGGAAGTATTGGAAGTTAATGCCATGCCACCTGCTACTGTTACTGAGAAAACTACTACAATCATCAGAGGCGATAAGAATACATTCTGTGTTTGCCATATTAATGAATGCTTCTATAGATTGTGTAAGAATCTTTTAGGGGACTTACCAGGAAGATGTAAGAATAAAACTGATGATGTTAAGATGTTAATCTATAATAGAGATATTATATGGATGGCAATTAATGTTATTAAGTACTTAATTGAGTTAGGTCAGTACTACGAGGCTCAGAGAGTCTTAGAGGACATTACTCAGTGCGGAGGAATTTGTAAAGATGTTATGATTGACAAAAACACTATAGGAGGAGGTGGTTGTGGATGCAATAACTAACCTAAAGTTGAAAGTAATCAAAGACTTTGACAAGTTCCTTAAAAGGCTAAATAAGGGATATATTGAGAACTACGATATGATTCTGCATCAAATATCCTTTATTCAGACTTGTCAATACTTTGATAAAATAGATGGAATATACGAATTTCTAATGAATAATTAACATGGCAATAGAAAGGGATACAAGACGTTATGCCTGTATTCATGATTTGAATAATTATTTCAAGAAGAAAGACTTACTAGGTGGTTTAACTGATTTGGAGCAGGAACAGTTAAGAAAGAATATAGGTATCATTGATTATACTGGAGAAGGTGGACAATCCAAACCCTTAGAAGTTACCTACGCAGTACTCAATGATAATATAGGTAAGAAGAGTTTAGTAACAGGGGCAAGGTATGTTATTACAGACTTTCAAACTATTTATTCTTCTAATGTTACTAATAGTTCTGGTCAGAAGGTTACGTGGGGCACTGATAGCTCCACTAACCCTTCACCTATTTGGAAGCTAATTGTAACAGCTATTACTAATAATAGGTTAGACCCAGGAGTTGTTATTGATAATGATAAAATGAAGGATTGGGTTATTGAATATGACCCTACCAAAGAAACTCTCGAAGACGGAGTTACTACTAAAGGTAGAATAACATTTATGAGAGACAATCATTTCAATTCAGCTCACTATGACTTTAAGAATATAAAGTTTAGAAGAACAGCTGAGGAGTTAGACAACACTAATCTTAATCTTGGAGCAGCATATGGAGATTTCTATACATTCTCAGACTTAACTGGAGGAGTTATTACTGACAGCTCTGAATTACATAATACTAAGCATAATGAATTGAAACAAGGGTGTACTAATAATATATTCTTGGGAGATACATATGATAATGTATTAGAAGCTGATTGTAAGGGCAATACGTTCCTTAGAGGCTGTCATGACACAACTCTGAGGTGGAACTCAGTTAATAATATGTTTAACGAGAATGTATGTTATATGGAAGGGTCATTATATAATAAAGTGTTTCCTATTGGAGATACCAGTTTATCAATGACAATTACCAAAACAATTCATAAGGTTAATGAGGCTACTATTATATCCTTCTTAGACCCTATGACATATGCTTATCAAATCATTCAAATCTAAATATGGCAGAGTTTATACGTCTTGACGAACAAGAACAAGAAGCTCCCATTTTACCTGACTACCCACATTCTATTTCTAATATAAAACCAGATACTAAGATAATAGATGGTGTTATAGAGAAAGAGGAAGTAGAAGGAATTTGTGCCGACTATGATGTTATTACAATAGACAGTATAGAGAAAGAGGAAGTAGAAGGAATTTGTGCTGACTATGATGTTATTACAATAGACAGTATAAAGGTAGAAGAGGAAGGAGTAGACCACATCTGTATTAAGGATGATTGTGATACTTCTAAATATTATGGGTGTACTGGTGGTGATGATGGATTTCAAAAGGAGAATCTATTTTCAGAGTTAACTGATGAATATCAGAGAACTATAGCCAGAATCAATCTTGGTATAGCAGATGAATATGCTCTAAAGTGGGGAAACATCAAAGGTAACTTGTCTAACCAAAAAGATTTATATACCTTTGTAACTGATTCAATAGCCTTCGATATTAATAAGGTTATTGATGAAATTAACCTTAAGCTCGCTCAATGGGCATGTGAGATAGAAATTAGATTTAAGAACAAAGCTGATATATTCTCTCCAAGCTTTGCTGGAACTCCGACTACTACATTGCCCTTGATGACAGATAATTCTAACAGAATTGCTTCTACTGAATGGGTTAATGCTAAAATAGCAGCAGCATCTATTGATGATAACGTCAAGGCTATATCTCTGGACCCAGAATATATGTGTTATGGAGATGAACCTACAGATGTAAAAGTTACTTGGGAGTACCATAAAGAAGTTATAGAGCAATCTATCAATGGGGTTACACTAAGTCCTGAAGTAAGAGAATATACTTTTACTAATAGGACTACATCTATGGTAATTACCCTTAAATATAAGTATGAGGATATTAGTGCTACAAGAGTTGTTACATTTGACATTAAATACCCAAATTACTTTGGAACTTCTCCAGACTATACAAAGCTTGATAGAACTATTGATAATGTCTATACAGTTAATGCTGGAGCTAATGAGTATATATATGTAATGATTCCTAACGGTTCTAATACTGTTTTAGGAGTTAGCAGCATTATAGGTGGCTTTAAATTACTTGGAACTCAAGAGATATTTAGTAACCTATATTATATATTCAAGAGCGCACAGACAGGATTAGGAGAGACTACTGTAGAAATACTTGACCAGAGTGGATATAATCCAGAGAGTATTGATACCACAACTATACGTGAATTGTTAGCAGCTAAGGCTGATAAGCATACAGTATATACTAAAGAAGAAGTTGATGATAAACTTGCTGCTATTGAAGGTGGCGATATACAACTTAATAACTACTATACTAAACAAGAAGTTGATGCTAAGATTCCAGATGTCTCTGGTAAGGCTGATAAGAGTGAAATACCTACTAAGGTTTCTCAATTAGAGAATGACTCAGAGTACCTAACTGAAGTTCCTAAAGAGTATGTTACTGATAAGGAACTTGAAGCCAAAGGTTATTTAACCCAAGAGTTAGAACCTCAATTTGCTGCTAGTGCTGCAAAGAATATAAATCAGCAAGACATTGATAGCTGGAATAATAAGGTTGACAAACAAGTAGGAATGGGTCTATCTGAACAGAGCTTTACTATAGAAGAGAAAGCCAAGTTATCTGGACTTACTAACTATAATGACTCTGGCATCAGAAAGACAATAACTGATTTGGAAGGTGAAGTTGCTAAGAAAGCTAACAAGACTGATATTCCAGATATTAGTGGAAAAGCTGACCGAACAGAACTACCAACTAGAGTATCACAGTTAGAGAACGATAGTGGATATATAAGTTCACTGCCAGGTAACCTAGTTACTGAACAAGAACTAGAAGCTAAAGGTTATCTAACTGAGTTTACTGAAACTGACCCTACTGTACCTGCATGGGCTAAGCAACCTAATAAACCAACATACACATTAGATGAACTTGGGGCTGAAGCTGCTGGTGCTGCTGGTACTGCTTTATTAGAAGCTAAGGGCTATACAGACAGTAGGTTTGATATAATCTTAGAAGGTGCTGACTCATCATACAATACCTTTAAGGAATTAAGTGATGCTATACTTGCTCAGAATACTACTATAGGTGGAATTAATACTAAGATTAGTGGTATTGAAACTACACTAAACGGTAAAGCTGATAAGTCAGAACTATTCTCTAAAGACTACAACGACCTTATTAATACTCCTGTTATCCCAAGTATCGAGGGACTAGCTTCACAGACTTGGGTACAACAACAAATAGCTGCAATACCTGGAGTTGATTTGAGTGGATATGCTTTAAAATCTGAAATACCTGATGTTAGTAAGTATGTTGAGAAGGTTCCTGGAATGGGGTTGAGTTCTAATAACTTCACTAGCAGTGATAAGAGTAAGTTAGATAGTCTTACTAACTATGATGATTCTGCTATAAAAGGGGAGGTAAATGACTTAGACATTAAAGTTAAGTATGTTAATTGCACCATACCATTCGATATGGTAAACAGTGATTCTCCGAGTACATACTTTAGTACTATTGATGAAGCTGTAGAATTTTTAGAGTTATTGTATGAAACTTTTACAACGGTCATTGAATATAATGAGGATACCATCTTGACTTCTTACAATAAGGTAGGAAGTGATACTACAGACATAAATGACAGAAGAGTTATTAATGTTGTACTACTATGTCATCTATCAGCGTCTCAGGATTTTAAGATGGAGTTTAATTTAGTCTATGGAAATACTGAGGAATCCTTTAACTACACCAAAGAAGTTATTAGTGTAGTAGCTAACGACTTAGTAACAGACAGGTCAGACATTCCCCTATCAGCAGCTCAAGGTAAACTACTAATGGATAAACTTACAGCATTAGAACAGATTGTTAATAACATTACTACTAATGCTTCTATAATATTAGAATAACATGGCAGATGCAATGGTAAACAATAAGCAGGTAAATTTCTGGAGGGGTGATATGACTCCTCCAACTATTTACCATATCTGGATTAAGGACAACAGTAAGATGTTGTTATATGATGGTGAGAAATGGGTAGTATTCTTGGACAATAAGGAAATCATTGATATACTTGATAAAGTTCAACAACTGTTGGATGAAATGCAAGCTAAGATTGATGAAATTGGAAACAAGACTGTTAACAAGAAGCCTATTAAGACCAATCCAGTATTAGATGGTACTGATATACTTATAAATGCAACTGGTAACTATGTGATTCCAACTGAAACACTAGCACAAACAGCTTTAAGATTAGACAACTTACTAACTACTAAAATAATTGAATAATGGTAATTGATAGTAAGTTTGCATATGTAAAGAAGAAAGAGGTGTTTGAACCTCTGATTGAGAGTATTCCAAAGGGTCTAAACCCTATTGTGTTTATAGAAGACACAAGAGAAATGTGGACTTGTGGAACTTACTTTAGTATTGGATACCCTAGTATTGAAATATCAGAAGTAAGTGGTTCAGTAAAAGTTCAGATTGGTAACTCATTCTTCTTAATGTCTGCCGCTGGTGAGAGTATTAGTATCAGAAAAGGTGATGGTAATAGAATTATTATTAGTAGTAATGCTCTTAGTAGAGTAGACACTGAACCTCCTCTTGAATGGGATGCAGCTAATAGAAAGCTATTACACAAAACCAGTGGAGTAGTCCCAGGTTCTTATGGGCAGTCTACTAATCTTGGAAATGCAAGTATCTTTGTAATTCCGAATATTATAGTAGATGCCACTGGGCACGTTACATTGGCTGAGAATCATAACATAGAAATCAGAGATTATGTTGAGCAATTAGCTCCGTCTACTTTAATGGGAGATAGAAACATATTACTATCTTATAATGAGGCTAGTAATACGGCAGATACTTCTCAAGTAAGAAAGGCTAATGGTCTTACATTCAACGATGCCACCCAGAAGATGACAATAGCTGGAGGTATGAACTCTAACGGACCAGTTAATGTTAATCATGGAGACTTATCAGTCTTAGATGGTTACATTATTGGTAACTTAAAGGGTGATGTACAAGGTCAAGCTACACCAAAGATTCACATATCTTTAAAGCCAGAATATGGTGGTGCTTCTACTAAATTGTATGGTCATGTAAAGTTACAGGATATTCTTAACACTAAGCCTGACCCATCAAGTGATAACGAGAACATTAATGATACTAACGTAGTTGCAGCTATTGCAGCTTCACCTTTAATGGTATGGAATGCAATACAGACTGCTAAAGACTATGCTGATAGTATTCTTGGTTCTAATAATGCAATGCTATATAAAGGTGCAGTTGAGGCTGGTACTACAAGTCCAGGTTCATTTACACCCACAGCTGATGTTGGTCATACTTACGTGGTGACATTTGGTACTGGTACATATACTGATAGTGTTGGATATATCAATGGAGAGCCAGTAGAAATTGGTGATTTGCTAATATGTAAGGAGAGTACCCCTGCTGCCACTTCCTCTACTTGGTCACAAGTAAGAACTAAGTGGACGTTTGTGCAGACAAACACTACAGGAGTTGTTAGTGGACCTTCAAGAGCAGTAGTTGGGCAATTAGCTGTGTTTGATAGCACTACAGGTAAGTTGATTACAGGTCTTACTAATGGTAGTGTAGGACAAGTACTTACTATTAATAATAATGGCACTCCTTCATGGATTACTCCAGTATCTCAAACATGGCGTGCTATTAACTACCAAAACTCTGGTCAACCAGCAGCTCAAATTCTAAGTAACTCTACAGATTCTGGAGATTTAACTTTTGGGGCGGCAGGTAACGTGAGATTGAGTTGGGATAATGCTACAAATACATTAACCTTTACTTCAATATCAGATAATAGCTGGCGTGATGTGTTAGCCTATACAACATCTTCTCTTTTACCCCAGAGTATTGGAGAGAATGCAGACTTAATATTCTCCAGTGATTTCTTATGGATAGAAGGAGAATTAGTAACGGGATGGGCTACTGTAGACTCAAGTGGAAATATAACATATTCAAGATAATTCAGGAGGACTCAGTTCCTCCTTTTTATTAACTTTGTGATAACACAATATGCTAATTAAAACAAAATACATTGACTGTGCTAGTAAGAGTGTGTTTAATACATGGAAGTTACCTACAAGTGCAGCAGATACCAGTGGAGATATATACTGGTCAGCCGTTGTCTATATAAAGGACACTGGCGAAGTGTGGACTCATGGTAAACTATATGGAGGATTCTTCTCAAATGCAGACAATAACAAAGTTAGTTTAACCATAGGAGGAACAACAAAGATATTAGCATTAGATGGACATGTCCAATCTTATACTACATTAACAGGTAGTGGAAGTATAGCTGACCAGGCTATCCTATCTACAGGAGAGGCTAATAAATGGACTCTGAAGACTTTGGGTAAAAATGCCTTTAGTAATGTTGATTACTTACCTGCCGATGCTACTGCTGTTGCAGCCGAGAAAGTTGTACATGCTTTAGCTTTCCAATATAACGGGAAGGCTATACATTCTTTTGATGGTTCAGTAGCTAGAGTCCTAAATATTATACAGGGTGATAATGTGTTTATTACTGGAGATAGTCAGGGTAATGTAACTATTGCTGCTGACCTAGGAAATGATACAGTAAACACTGCTGGAGCTACTAATAAGGTTGATACAAAATTGTTCCTTATTGGTGCCGAATCTCAGACTACTGCGCCTCAAACTTACAGTAACCAGTATGTATACATTGGAACTGACAACTGTTTGTATAGCTTAGGTAAGAAGGTATTAACTGAACATCAAGCTATTTATAATTTAGATTTACAAACTCAAGTAGGGGGAGCCGTTACTAAGGTTACTACATTTGACCCCAATGCAGCTAACAACTCATTTACTTTAGTTCAAGGCACTAATGTAACTCTAACCCCAGATGCAGCTAATAAGAAAGTAACTATTAGTAGTAAGGATACAACTTATGATTTCTATAATTTAGTTTTCAAACAAGGAGAATCTGTTATAGATACTTATAAGCCAACTACTTCACCTAGTAAAACTCTTAAAGCAGGAACTAACGTTACATTTATAGGTAGCAATAATGAAGTATTAATAACAACTCAAGACACGAGGAATACAGCTGGTGCCACTGAAAAGTTAACTACTAAGTTATTCCTAACTGGGGCATTAACTCAAACAGATAACCCTCAGACCTATACCAATTCCAAAGTGTATATAGGCGCGGATAACAAGTTGTATAGTGATGGTAAAGTAGTTTCTACTGGAGACCATACGCATAACTATGCGGGAGCTACTAGTCCTGGTGGTCCAGCTCTGAAAGTAGATTTAAACCCATCTGGATTATTGGATGCTACTTATGGAAGCTACGGTGGAATATTACAAGACTCAAATAAAGGTCCTGTATCTGGTTCCTGGTCTAATAGGATTAAAATCTTACGTAATAACTCAACTGGTTATTACACTGAATTAGCTCAGAATTTCACAGGTACAGCTGGATTGTGGCATAGAAGAAATGTAGCTGGCACAATAAGTAAGTGGACTCCAGTAATTGATAATGCTAATTTCCATACATACCTTGATAGTACTTATGTTATTAGGGGTAACAACCCAAATGTACTTACTAATTATGTGAGATATAGTCTAAATACTGGTCTTACAATGAATTGGGAGTGGGGTAGTGCTACTCCAACTCATATATGGGGAGTTAAGGCTGGTGATGCCTCTAAGGCTTATGTATTTAACGGAAATAATATTAGAGCTTTTGCTAATGCTGTAAATAGAGCTGGCGACACAATGACAGGTACTTTAAAAGTAACTGAAATTCAAACTACTAATGGTAACGGACTTGTAATGTGGAATGGTACTACTTATACATATCTTGGTATGCAGGCTGGTACTACATATATTAGAAGTGGAGGAACTGATTTACAGCATAGGTATAATGGAACTGACTATAAGATATGGGATGCTAGAAACTTAGTAGGATTAAGAACTGAACACTCTCATAATACTATAAACTTTATTGATAGTAGAGAAACAGCATCCACACCACAAGAACATGCAGCAGGTGTTTGGTTAGACTTTAAAGCTAATGCTAAAGCTAATCTTAGTGATGGTGGAAGCTATACTGGACTATTAACTGTCAGAAAGTATGGTGGTACTACAAACTGGACAGGTGGTAAAAGTGCACAGCTTGGATTTACTGATAATTCTAATGTATGGGTTAGATTTGGTTCTGGTACGTCTTGGGAGGCATGGAAACAATTAGCTACCACTGGATGGGCTAATGGTAAATTCTTACCTTTAGCTGGAGGAAAGATGACAAGTGGGGCTAGAATATCGCACGATGGAAATCTTTATATAGGGAACTCTGATAATGCTGGATGGGTAGCTCTCCAGAATATATGTTCTCAAAACTCAATAGGAGATGGAGTTTGGTCTATTCGAACTAATGGTAATGCCATATTTACCACTATAAAGAAAGTAGGTTCTAGTGACTCGTATGTTCTACTTGGAGGAGGTGGACATAAGGCTTTAAATCAGTTTATCTATTCTACATATGGTTCTTATGGTGTAAATGAAAGGACTGGTAATTCCGATGACTTGGGCAGGGCTGGATTCTGGAGAGATAATAACCTCGGTGCTTATGGTGTAACATTAATGCATTCAGATAGTGCTAACTATCAGTGTAAGATATATCATGACTATGGTACTGGTGGAAACCTTTACATGAAGTCTAGAGCTGATGGAACTTGGGGAAATATATATACCATATGGAACTCTGGTAACTTTGACCCTAATACTAAAGTAAATAAAGCTGGAGACACCATGACTGGGAACTTAAAAATGACTGAGACAACAAACATCATTTTGAGATTTGCCAATACTGGGTACACATCTGGAATAGGTTACGATACAAGTGGAAATGAATGTATTGCTTTATGGGCTAAGAATACTATTACTAGGTTAAGGTGGTATGCTGGGAAAGATATGTCTAACATGGTATCTGGTTCGATGATGGGTGTTACTCCTGATTTTGAAGTGAGCAAGGCTAGTGGTTCTGCTGTGGGGTATATAGGAGGAAGTACAATATGGCACTCAGGTAATTCTAACCTAACTTCTGTAGCATGGAATGCCAAAGAGATTACATTTGGGTCAACTAACTTCCCTAAGGATGGTGCACCAAGAGCTAATATATCACCACATTCTATAAAGGTTTGGGACTCTTATGGTCAAGTAGTGGCAGGGTCTTCAAATTATGGTGTTGTATTAGAGGTAATGGGTCGAGATAGACATTGGGATAACCAATTATATTTCGAAGCATATGGTCATAATATCTGGCATAGAGCTTCTTCATACAACGATTCTTCATGGTCTTACACGTGGGAGAAGTTAGCAGTCCAATCTGACTTATCCAAGTACCTCCCACTGTCAGGAGGTACTATGTCTAGTGGTGCTCGTATCTCTCACAATGGGCATTTATATATAGGGCATCCCTCAAATTCAGGTTGGGTAGGAGTGCAAAATATATGTTCTCAGAGCAGTTTAGGTGATAAATACTGGTCCATACGTATAGACGGAACTGCTGTATTTAAAGGAGTGACAGGTTCTGGATTTACCAAAACTGGTTCCAGTGATAATTATGTACTACTAGGAGGCGGAGGTCACAGAGCTTTATCTGACTTAGGAGGAACACATACTCACTCACAATACGTGGCAAAGACAGGTGACACTATGACTGGAGCATTGAAGGTAATGAATATCTTACTACAGAACAATGAAATAAACTGTGAGACTAATACCCTATTTTTACAGTATCGTGGAAGTAAGGGAATACGCCTATGTAACAACAATCAACCGTTGACCTATGGAAGTTCTAACTATACTATTTATCATACTGGAAACTTGTCGTTAGGTAATTATGTAAAGAAGACTGGAGATACTATGACAGGGAACCTTCAAGTTGGGCAGGTAGTTATAGGAAATACAAATGAAGTCAATGCTACAAATAGTGGTAATGTTTTACATCTTGGATATAGAAATACACCTGGGGGAGTAAATATTTGTTATAACAATGCCCCTTTAACTTACGGAAGTGCAAAGTATACTATATACCATTCTGGAAATATTAGTTCTGTATTAAATAAGAGAAGAGTACCTGGAGAGGTAGTAGATTTCTATGTTTACCAGGTAAATGGCTATACTTGTACTAGTACAGACTATACTACATTTAGGAATCAGCTATTTGATTCAAGTGGTAGAGGAAAGTCAAGTGTGTCATACAAGGCTACTTCTAGTTCAATGACCTATACTGTAAACCTATCTGACTTCGTATTAGCACGCAATGGAATCAATACATATAGTAATGGTATGTATACAGCAGGTGGTGGTGAGATTGAAAGTAATAGGATTGGTAGTACAGCTGGTGCTAATAGTAAAACCATTACTGGTTACGAAATGCCTAAGCACGCTCACTGGTTTGGACGCCATAGGTCAGATAATGCTAACGATAGGGACGTGTTCGGACCAGATGGAAGTCAGAATCACTCTACAGATGGTACAACTTCTGCTGGACAAGGAGGTAACTGGAGAACTGGTTACTCAGGTAATGGTCAATCAAAGGATTGGAGACCAAAGACAATCTTTGTATTCAAGATGGTGTACGCTCCTCAATCATGGTAAGTTATGAATATTTAAGATAATTTGTTTTGAATATTAGTAAATTATCACTAACTTAGCACCCGAAAACTTAAGAGAAGATTTTAGAATAAAATTAATTTTAAATAAATTTAATTATGGAATTACTTAATAAAAGAGTAATGTACACTGTAAAGAATCAAGATGCACACCTTAAATTGGAAGGCGATGCACAGATTACTGGAGATAACCAAATTACTACTTTCTCAGGGTCTTTCTTCACATTAGAAGATGTTTTCACTGGAGGATTTAGTTATTCTGAAGAAGGAGAGGGACTTATTAGCAAGAGTGTTAATAGTTATCCTAGTTCTTTAGAGGATAAAGGTATGGACTTGTTAGATGCAACAGTAACGGCTTTAAAACAACAATTAACAGTTTAATTTTATGACAGTAAATGAAATGATGGTTAAGCACAACTTTATCACTAAGGTACTGCTTAGAGACGGAGACAAAGAACTCAGCAAAGACCTAAAGGTAAGGTTAATGAGTATGAGAATTGAGTTAGGTAAAGTAAGAAAACAGCTTGAAGAGGATTTACAAGAGGCTGTTAAGGAACTAACTCCTAAAGGTTATCAAGAACTGATAATGAAAGAGAATAAAACTGAAGAAGATAAAGCTCAAGTTGAGGCTTGGAATAAGCAAATCAATGAGGAGTATAATGCTTACGTTGATAAGAGAGGAAAAGAAGAAGTACAAATTGATACTACATTGAGCGAAGATGATTTTGCTCAAATTATTGAGGTTAATGCAGGTAACGATGTTGAAATTAATGGAACAAAGTTGAATGCAGCTGATTTCTTAGAAGTACTTTATAGCTTATTTGTAGCGTAATGTAATAAACGAGGGCTGTGTAGGTTATACATAGCCCTTTTATTTTATCAGCATGAATGAATATATTGAGGTAATTGGTCAATTAAAACCCAAAAACAATGCTAACTTTCCGTTAGCTGACGTTAATGACTTACGTGGTGGTTACATCCAAGTTACCAATATGAGTGATATGGAAGCCTTCCTAAATACCAATAAGCTAAAGGAAGGTATGCTATGTTACGTTAAAAATTCACCTGACGACAACCATATGTACCAATTCTACAGTGGGGTATGGAATGTATGGAAAGTACAAGGAGGTGGAGGAAGTGGAGGCGGAGGAATGTCTATAGTGGTTGTAGAAACCTTACAAGAACTATTAGACAGAGACGATTTAAGAGTTAAAGGACAGATAGTATTCGTTGATGAAATCAATGAGATACGTTACTTTAACGGCTTCGTATGGGAGTCCTTCTCCAAAATTTACATACAGGATACACCACCTGAAGATAAGGGAGGTATTTGGATAGATACTTCTGAGAATAAAGAACATATGACAAGTAGTACTGTAATTCAAGACCTGCTGAAGGTTATATCAGTATTGCAAGACAAGGTACGTAAACTAGAGTTTGCATTTAATTGCCAGATAGATTCGGGTGATTTTACTAACAATCAGAGATATACTTATGATGGTATGCCTAATGAAGAACCTGATTATGGTACTTCAGAAGAGGAGGATAATGCTACTCAAGAAGCTAATAAGGATATAGTTCTTGCTGATTCACCTGAGCCAACTGAGTATGAAGAGTATTTACCTAATGCTAAGCATATATGTATTAAAAGTGGTACGTATGCAGAAATGCAGGCTAATAAAGGTGATTTTCTACCTAAAGAATTGTTATGGTGTTATGATACTCAGACATTATGGATTAAAGACCCTAAGACTTATAAATTAATTAAAATAGGTAGCACAGGTGGTGGAGAAGACCCAGGACCTGGACCAGACCCAGAAACAATGGATGGAATATTAACCGAAGTCATTGGAAGTGGTAGTGGAGCTAAAACCAAGATTATTGGTATTGAGTTCGCTGACATGACGAATAAAGAGAATACATTCCTTATTCAGGTTAAGGATGGTAAATTAGATATACATGATTATAGATTAGATAAGAATACTTTGGCTGGTAACGCTCAGACTCAAGGTACTGGAATTTACTACACTACTCCATATTTCCCTATCATCCCAGAAGAGGTAGGTTCTAAAGATTCTCCAAAGATTTATGTTAATATGGTGTATTGTGGAGGAACGTCAGAGGATAAGGACTACAATCCAGTATCTCACAATTTCGTAGAGTTGTGTAACCTTGGTAAGAAAGACTTAAATCTAAAGGGATTGTTCTTACATTATACAGAAAGAAATAGTGGAGATTGGGTTACATTACCTCTAGTTGGTACTCTTAAATCTCAAGGTACATTCTTAATTAAGGGTGCTCAATGTTCTGTAGAGAACATCAATACTACACTAATTAGAGTTGGTGAACCTGATATGTATTGGACAAAAGATGCAACCCTTAACAATACAAGACTTGAGATTGCTGGAGATACAGGTGCTGGAGTACAGCCTCATAGTATATGGTCAAGTAAAGATGACTGTATCAAATTTAGCCATGACTGTGCATTCTATATTAGTAGTGAAGAGACTACAGACTACTTCAAGACTACTGTTATGAATAGTACTGCACCTTGGACTACTAACGGAGTTATTAAATGGTATGTTGATTTAGTCGGAATAGGTAGCTATAATGATAAGTCAATGCCATGTGAAACATCCCCTATTGCTACTAAGGGAAGTAATGTATTATTAATGCGTTACTATAATATGGACCCAGTAAAGCAAGCTACTAAAGCTCTGAGTGCTAGGAGTAATGTTAAGGATTGGACATATATTAATATGGACAAAATTAATCCTGCTATTGACATTCAAGAATATACTCCGAAGAACTCATCACAGAATAAGAATATATTCTTTAACAAGCATCTACTAGTAGAGGGTGCTCCTAACATAGTTACTTGTACATTGGGACATGATGCTCATAAGACAAGATGCTTTAACTGGGTGTCAGTAGGATACTATGATGAATATATCTGGATAAGAAAAGATAGTGAAGAATATACTCCAGAAAATAAATTTGAATCTTTCAAGAAAGAAGACTTCAATACAGAAGGCATTAGTCAAAATCCTAACAGACCTGCCAACCACAAGAATTGGACTAATAAAATTTACAATAGGATTAGAAGCATAACTACAGATGGCACTCCATTTACAGTTCATAAGTTCATTAAGGACTTTGATGAACCTACTGATACACAGAAGTATTATTACAAGGTAGGTAGAGATGGAGCATGGACTGAGGAAAGGTCATTTACTCTTAGAAATAGAGATAGGGTTATTGAAAGGGGATTTAACTTCCTACAAGTAAGTGACCAGCAAGGATTTAATGCAGAGGAATATGAAATGTGGAGAGTTAGTGCAGAGTACATCAACTCTGATAAAGCTGAGAATCCGTATGAATGGTGCTTAAATACTGGTGACCAAACTCAGAATGGTAATAGATTCAATGAATGGATTGACTATTATAAAGGTGGAGATGTTATCTACAGAGACACGGAACAAATGTATTCAGTAGGTAATAATGATTTGACTCCTGTAGACGTATACACATTAGGAGATGGTGAAGATAAGAGTAAGACCAATCCAGCAAATGTAGAATTTTTCTTTACATTTGAACACCCTTATACAGTACCCATTTCGTCTGCTGGAGTGTACATCCCCTGCTGCTATAGTTTCGTATATGGAAACACCTATTTCTTGTCTATGAACTCTGAAATCACTGAATTAGCGAGGACAGACGTGTTCGGAGATATAACTGGTGTGAATGTATATAATGACTTAAAAGACTGGGCAATTGCTGATTTGGCACAACACGCAGCTGATGCTAAAATTAAGTGGAAGGTTGCGTTCTGTCACGAAGCTCCATTTACTATCATTACGGCTGACTTAATTATGAGTTATCTAAAGAAGAATGAGAGTGGAACTTATGACAAAGACCTAAACATCAAGAGAGGTGGCAGCCACTTAAATACAGTAGGTAATTATTGGTTCAGCCAATGGATGCAAGATAATGATTTTAAACTATGCCTATGTGGTCACAAACATACATATGCCAATTCAAGATATATAAGAGAGAACCCAAGTAGGACAATGGAACCTATCGTTTACGATACTTCCTTAACTCCTTCATGGCATACTAGCTTACCAGATAGAGAAAGACAATGTGTTCAAATCTCCACTGATGCAAGCTTGAATTATGTAAGATATGTAATGTGCCAGGCTACTGGATATAAGTTAACTTCTAATAAGGAATTACCTGCAAAGAATATTCCTTGGTTGTTAGAATACTACCCAGTATCTAGTCAGATTGAGAACAATACAACTAATACTGCTACAGTAAAGGTTAACTCAGCACAGCAATATCCTAATTACATTATATGGAATATAGGTAGTGGTGATGAGGTTGAGACTCCTTCTATGACAACAGCTTCGAGGGAGAGAATACTTGGTAAATCATACAAGCTTCAACTAAAGGATAATACTAAAGTTTGGGCTTACAAGTATAATGTACCTATAGCTTATACTGACCTTAAAAAGGTGGGAGGTAATGGTTCTACCAATCCAAGCAACAATATAGTAATTGAAAAGACATTATAATGAAAATAAAACATTATGATGAAGTAACTGGAAGATGGGTAATCGACGGTGCTTCTAATGCTTCAGAATTGGAACTGACAAACCCTGGCTTCTTAAATGAAGCTGGGGAATCAGTTTCTATTGACAATGGCTTTACAAAGCTAGATAATAGAATGACTAAGTTAGAACAAAACCTAGCCTGGGTGTACCTTAATGGTGCAATCGGAGGTGGTGGCGATGGAGGCGGTGGTGACGGCTCCGAATATACTATTGATGTAGCTGAGGGTAGCACAGTCTACACAGCCACTAATACTGTTACACTTAATATCTTGATTAAGAGTGGTGGTGTTAAAAAGTCATTTACTGTAATTGCTAAAGATTTAGCTACCAACAAAACATTAGGAACATGGAAGAAGTACTCTATGGCTAGAACAGATATTACCATTACTGGATTATCTGGAACTACTGACGTAGAACTATCTGCCTATGATAATGACAATGTATATGCTACTCCTACATATGTAAAGATTGTGGCTGGCGCTATCTCTTTAGAGATTCAGTCTATACCACCTAAGACTATGTATATGGGTGGTGTTGCAGAAGTACCTCTTAACTATACTGTAACTAATAATATCTTACAAAGTCCAGCAGAGTTCTGGATGACTATTAATGGTATTGAAGTAGCTAGAGTGGGTAACATTACTACTGCTATTAGAGCTTTAAGCTACGATGCTCGTAAACTGTTATTTGAAAGTGAACATTTTAATCCCAAAGCAGGTCAAAGATTCTACTTCATAGCGCAGGCTAGTACTACTCTTAATGGAGAAGTATTATCATCTGAACAAATTAAGTTTGATGTTACGGTAGCTGATAGTAATAATCTGGTTATTGTGACTGAGGATATTACAGAATTTACCCCTTCTTCAAATCCTGGAGAGACTATTGATGATTTAACTAAGTATGGTCAAGGTTCACAGTTAGGATTTAGCTACTACTTCAGTTACGGTCTTAGTAAGTATAGTTCATTCAATATGGATTACAAGATTCATCTAATGAATGACAGCGGAGAGGTAGAGTTACTTGACACTGGTACAATTAAGAATATCAATAAGAGCGAGACTAATAGGTTCGTATATAGTACTGTAAACCTAGCTGTTAATAAAGCTAATGAGTATTTAAGAATCACTCTATTTGGATATGCAGTAAATGACCCTGGTGATACTTCTGCTCAATATACTAAGACAGTTACTTGTCGAATAGTAGAAAGTGTAAGTACAGAGCTATATGCAAATAATGACATGCACACGTTACTTGCTTACTTTAGTAAGATTACTGGTTTTCCAAATACTGCAACTGGTACATGGAACTATCCTATCAAGAATAGTGGTGAGTTTATATATGAAGGTGCATTTGCATCTAAGTTCCCAGATGGAGTAAACTTTACTCTAAAAGGTGTGAATGGTAAGACTAGTGGTTTCATACAAGACATTGATGGAGTGAACCAGATACCTGCAACAAGATTAAGTGGTGAAGCTTATGGTTATCTTGAAGTAGCTGACCAAATGTTCCCTGCTGTTGATATTGGTGCTGGTGTATCATTCTTCCAACCTATGGGATTCCATATCTCATGCACTTATAAGGCAGACGCCTCTTCTTATCCAGAAGAAGTAGTATGCGGTATAGGTCAGTATGAGGATGGTGAATTAAAAACTGGTTATGAAATATCATTAGAGAAGGCTGTATGTAAGATTGGTTCTGCTGATACACTTACAGTTAAACTTCCGCAGAATGAGTTACTTACTGTAGACTTAGACGTATCATTACTATCAGGTAATGCTTGGTACTTTAAAATCTATGTCAACGGTGTATTATCTGCTGTAAGTAGAGTACTACAGTCAGATATTGACTGGATGTTTGGTACTGATTTCTATTTCGGATGTAGAAACGACAACGGAGTTAGAAGTAGATTCTCTGATGTTAATATTTATGACATTAAGATTTACACGTCATCACAGAGTGAGTATGCTATTGTACAGAATTACATATCTGCAACTGAACAAGCTAGACTTGTAAGAGGACAAATAGATGCATCTTTAGATGCTGAGTTAAGAACTAAGAATCTATTTGATAGTGCAGGTAACTGCTTAATATGGGATAAGACTCTGGATGGAGGTAAGGGTGGTTTCCTAACAGGTGAGTTATTATACTCTAAGTTAGTAGAGCAAATGGAAATTAACACACCTTATCCTATTGTGTTAGTAGAGGAAACATCTAACAGCCCTACACTATTTGAACCATATTCAACTGCAATATTCTCTGCATCTGATAAGGTAGAAGTAATGGGCAAGAAATTCCCCGTTAAAATTACTTATCAAGATAGTAAGGGTAAGGTTGTTATTACAACTCCAAGTGGTGTATCAGAGAACAATGGTGTTACTATTGGTCTACAAGGTACATCTTCACTATCTTATAATGCTAAGAACTTTGAGATTTATATGGGTGATGTAGACCAGACTGGTAAGAAGATGCTATTCCAACCTACTGATGATTGGTTGCCAGAGAATGAGTTTACATTAAAGGCTGACGTAGTAGACTCTGCACACGTTAATAACGTAGTAATTGGTCAGATTGTTAATGGTAGAGCTAAAAACTCTTCTGGACAGTCTATTACACCATTCGGAGCAACTCCACCTATGTCATTAGGTAATGATGTTTGGGGAGGTGATGCAGATAAAGCTAATGCTATTAGAGGTAAGATTAAGCATACCTCTGAAGGTTTCCCAGTATTACTATTTATTAGATATGCTCCAGATGCTGATGGTACTATTAAACAACCTAAGTTCTGTGGTATTTATAACTTCAACTTAGGTAGGTATGCTTTCTTTAACTTGGGATTAAAGTTACTTACTGACTACGTTAAAGTGAACCAAGACGGACCAACATTAGTAACTGATTACACAGAAGATGCTAATAGATGGAACACTGGGGTAAGTAATGGTGTATATTCTGTAGAAATAAACCAAAACTCTTCTGCTCAAGGAGCTTTCCAACAGGATGATATGAAGATTGTTCAGTTCATGGGTGATGTAATGTACACATCTAGGGATGAATCAATCGGTTATAATCAAGTACAGAAGTTCTATACTCAGATGGCTAATATGGCTCTTACTCGTATCCAGAAATATACAATGGATGATGCTGGACAAACTCCAACTAAACCTATTCCTGGAGAGTTCTATGATTTGGATAAGAATGCTTATTATAACTTTAGTGCTTGTGACCAGCATCTAAACTGGGATAATGCTTGTGCTTATTTTATGATTGCATTACTATTTGGTTGTGTGGACTCTATGTGTAAGAACTTAACTATTCGTAGTTGGGGTACAGATGTATGGTATTGTTGCTTCTACGATATGGATACTGCCTTTGGTCTAAACAATGCTGGACAAGATATTGTAGAGTACTGGGCACATCTACATAGGTGGTATAATATTGCTTCACAGGATACTGGTATTACTCAGTATACTCAAGAGAAGAACTATGTATCAACTGATAGTTATAAACAGTACTTTGCTTCATGGTGGAATAGAATATGGGAAGTACTTGAAAACTTAGCTGGAATTGATAGTGGTAGTACAGAGAATAGAACTAGCTTAGAGTCATTATATGTGAATTTAAGAACTAACTTGTTCCCTGACCCTGATAAATTTATTAAGGATTACTATCAATCATATACAGAGAAGACAGGTTCTATCATGTTTAACTATGACTATAAGATTAAATACCTTGCTATTTCTAAAACATATGACCCAAACACTGGTAAATATGAAGATAGTACTGACTTTAGTCAGTTAAAGTTCTTACATGGTAATCGTGTAATGCACGTTAAAGACTGGTTTAGAAAGAGAATAATGTTCTTAGATGGAGTATATGGTTACAAGGATAATACTAACCTATTACCTACTACTATTGAATCTCCTATTACTGGACTATGGGCTTCTAACAAAGCTACTGGTTCCGCTACTGAAATTAGATTTAGTACTGATATTACTGCAAGTAGTCAGATACTTTATCACTATTCACATGATAAGACTACTGGTGCATTCTGGATTACAGACACTCCAACATCAGTTATCTTACCTATGCCTACTGGTGAAACAGTAGTATATATGTATGCTAACAAGTACATTACTGACTTTACTAAGTTTAAGAGTTACCCTTGGACAGGTTTGGACAATATTAACCTACCTATGTTACAAGAGTTAGATTTAAGTGGACTAAGTAATGTGGATGCTGCTTATTTCTTCCAGGGTGGAGTATATAATGAGGCTAATGATATAGGTTTGAAGAATATTAAGAAGTTGAATCTAAGTAAGGTGAGACTTATTGGTTCTACTGCTTCTGCATATACATTAGACCTGAGCGGTTGTCGTAAAATTCAGGAACTTGATGTATCATACTCTTCTATTACTAAGATTACATTCCCAACATCTGCTGTGTTGAAGACATTAAATATGTCTGGAACAGATATTACTAATCTGAAGTTAGAGAACCAATCTTTCCTTGAGTCATTACTTATTGATGATTGTTTAAAGCTAACTTCAATAGAAATTAATAACTGCGGTGCATTAAGAACTCTGAACATACCACCTAATGTGAGAACGGTAACTATTAGGAACTGTGAGAAGATGGAAACCATTCAGATTCCGTATTCTTCAGTTAATAACTCTATCAGTCCGTTGGCTCAGGTTACTATTGATAACTGTCCTGGTATGAAGGAATTTAGTATTCCTGGTCAGAATAACCCTGCTCTAAAGTTAGAGTTAACAGGTGCTTGGAATCTTGAGGTTCTAGACCTAAGCTATACTAAGACTAGTGATATTACACTTGCATCTCTATATGTTAATGGTAAACCTAACTTCTCTAGCCTAAGAAGACTAGTTATTTCTAATACATCATTATCTACATTAAAGTATAATGATAGAACTCCAGAGTACTTAGACTTGACTGCATTCCCAGACTTAGAAAGTATCAAGGCTATTAGCTGTAAACAATTAGTAGAGGTCAGATGTAAGAATGATAAGACAAATCCTATAGAAATACCAAGAGGTGCATTTAGAGATTGTATTTCATTACAGAGAGTAATCGGACACCTATCTCTTCAGGGTGGTGAGATATTTAGAGGATGTAGTCAGTTCTATCTAAATCCAGATAGTGTGTATACTCAATATGGTACTGATGTCTTCCTTGAAGGAAATAACGTTACCAATGTATCATTTGGAGAAGAATTGACTGATGTCTACTTCTTATTTGAAGGATGTGCTAGAATATCCTATAATGACTTTAAATACCTAATGGTTAGATTAACTGATAGGGTTGTTTCATTAGAAGGTATGTTCAAAGGTTGTTCAAATGTTACTGGTGATATTTGGTATGACTTATTTAGACTGTGCCCTAATGTAAACAGCATCAAGGAAGCATTTAGTGGAACAAGCCTAACTGGACCATTCTTCTCTAGGACATCTGATTACAGTACATCTAAGGATTCTACTTGGGGAGTATTAGACTTCTTACCTAAGCTTACTGATGCAGAAGCTGCATTTGATAGCACTAGCTTAGAGTGGATAGACAACAATGTGTTTGCCCCAGCTAATGGTAAGTATAGTCCTCTAGTAAAGATTAACTATATGTTTAGAAACTGTCAACAGTTGAGAAGCTGTGCTAATACAAGAGCTGCTGTACCTACAGATGGATTACTAAGTTCTAAGACATTCTTTACAAACCTAAGAAATCTAGTAAGCCCTTATCCAAAAGGTGTATTCACTGGATGTAGTTGGATTAGAATGACTGTAGATTCAGATAGTAATGGTAATACCTATCTATTCCATACAATTAATAAGGTTGCTCAATCCTTAATTCTAACAGACTCTTTATACTCTGGTATTAAGTTAGTTGGAAAGATTGGACCTAATGTGTTTGGTGGCATAAGTCAAACTATCAATGATGGAGGTACTACATGGTACATCCCAACATTTAGCTCTATCCAGTACCCATTCCAATACAGTGGTGGAGAAGCATTAGTAAATCTATCAGAGATGGGAAATATGTTCCAAGGCATTAGCGGAATATTAAGACAGGCTATAGGTATACTTACTGGACTTAAATGTTCTGATGAAGCTGGTGCTCAGAGTATTCCTGTTAATATATTCAAGAATTGTAAAATATTGAATAGTATTGAGGGATTCTTTAAAGGAATAGACCTAAACAACGATGGTAAGATATATCAATTCCCACCTGCTGGTATGTTTGATGATTGTATTAGTTTAACTAGCATCAAGAGTCTATTTAGTGGATGCTACAATCTTAAATTAAAACTAGTGGGAGAAGGCTTTAAGAACTGTCCTTTACAAGATGTGTCATTTGCCTTTGAAAATAGTGGTACTTTCGGATACATTCCTTATAGATTATTCTTTATGAGCCAAGACAACTCAGATGGCTCTAAGTCTATTAGGCATAGCATAACTAATATGGCTGGAGTATTTAAGGGATGTTGGTGTCTAGGTTATGATGAAACCAGAACTATTGACATAGGTTCAGAGTTAATTCTTAATAGTACATGGACAACTTGGGATGACCATATTATTAAGAATGCTGGTAACAGAGTAACATTTAAACTTGATGTCAGCAACATGAAGAAGTCATATAACTATGATAGGAACGAAGATACTTCAAGTCCTGACTATAATCCAGGAGAACAAGCATTTGATGTTTGGTATCTTGATGGTTATGGATGGGAAGGTGCTTCTAGTACTGAGAGTGGTTTAGCTGATGTTAAGTCAAGACTTACTGAGAAATACTTTAAGTATGATACTCAACAAAAGACTGCTATTAGCCAGGCAGGTAATGGTCGTGCTGAGATTGGATATCAGAATTATATGATTCCTACTGACCTATTCAGGTATTGTCATGCTGACTGTACGTTGGAAGATTCTATGATTGATTTCAACTATCCAGAGCAAGTTAGGAAGTTCTTGCCTGATTCTGGAGATTGGACTATAGAACAAACTGGTAAATGGGATGGTATGATAGGTAGAATACCATGTAAACTGTTTGAAGCACTTGTAGATACACCAAAGCTGCTTGGAGTGTTTAGAACTACAAGATTCTGTGCTTTCGTAAATCTACAAGGAGATACGTTCACTAGAGGTATCAAATACCCACCAGACCTGTTTAAATATAATACTAGGTTGGAAGATATTACAGGTATGTTTTCACAGACAATCTTAGAAGTTGGTGTTGATGTAAATAGTGACCTATTTGCTAATAATCCTAACCTAAAAGTTATTACTGAATTGTGGGCTAATTGTAAGTTCGATAAGAGGGCGTATAATGCTGCTGGAACTCAGGAGATATATCCTCAAATTGATTTCGCCAACATATTTAAGAATAACAATAGAATTGTTGATGCTTCTAGCTTATTTGCTGTATCAACTGCAAGTACAGAGGAAGACAGTAATTACGGTTTACTTTTAATTACTGAAGACCTACTGAAGACTTGCTACAATATTAATGACATTAGTAGTATGTTCTACTATTGTACTAAGTTACAAGGTGCAGTACCTACGTTCACCTCTGCAACCTATCCTGTGTTAAATATTGTATCTGGATACTTAACTGGAGTTAAGAAGAGTAACATTACCAATGCTGACCAATTAGAGTCTAGATTAGTACCTGCTGAATGGCTATAACCAATTATATAAGCTAGTTATATCATAGAAATGATTTTTAAATATTTTAATACAATTATTTTGTAGTTAACATTGATTAACAATATTTCTTTGGTATGACCTTTAAGAATCATTAACTTTGCACTATGCAGCAAGCTCAGCAAGCACAACAGAAGACTCAACCCATCCTTGATGAAATAAACAGGGAGGTTGGGTCGTTGTCTGTTGATGAGCAGAACGTATTGGCTAAAACACAAGAATATCAAATGGCTAAACAAACCTATGAAGCAGGATTTATGTCATTCTTAGGAACTAAGTTTAGTGCAGAGTATGTAAACTCTCCAGATGGTAAGGTAGCAGCAGAGAACCTACTATCTACTATTAGGAAGAGTAAGGAGTTTATACAATCACAGATAAAAGCTAAAGAGGAGAAGGTTAATACATTATTAGAATTAATGGAAAGTGACCCAGAGATGAAAAAGAGATTTGAAGAACTCATGATGAATAAAACAGCTAAATAATGAGTGATAAAGAATTGTTATTTCAAGCAGCAAACACATTCACTAAAAACTTGGTAAGTAACTTATTTGGCATAAACACAATAGGTACTGACGCTCTCATAACTTACGTAGTTAATAATATGGAGGACAAGTATGGAATGTATTTGGAACCATTCCTTGATAAGGGTGGTAATATAAATATAGATTTATTTGGTAATGCGCTACGTGACGTTATGAAGACTCGTGCTAAAAATGGATATGTCGTTAAGCTATTCGGTAAACCGATTAAGTTTGGAGAGGCTGACATTGATGAGTTCGAGAAAATATTTAAAACGTTGAAAGCGAACAATGGACAACATTAGAACAGAGTCATTTCTTGGAGGTGACAAAGTAATAGTTGGTAATAAGTACACTGATTTAGTACTTGAAACTCTAGGTAAGGTCTATATAAAGACTGGTAATAGCTCAAGAGTTTTGAGTGATGTTTTAGCATTACTTGATAAGGCTACAGAATCAGAAATTAAAAGCCAGACTATTATAGTTGGGAGCTTACTTGAGATGGAGCAGATGGAGTATCCTGGAGATGGATTCTTCGTTTATAACACACTTACAACTACTCTATATATTTCTTATGATGAGAGATATGTAGCTTTAATAGAGGCAGCAGAGGGTGCTGGTGATGGTTATGTAAGGCGTAAGGGAGACACAATGACAGGACAGTTAGAGATTAATACTGTTGGACCTCCTTTAATAGTGGCTTCTTCTAGGTTAGTAAACAATCTAAACGTCGAATTTATAGGCGGCTATGCTGCAGATGATTTGGCTAAGAAAAGAGTAGATGAATACATTACAGGTAATTGGACATTTAAGGGTAAAGGTGTTTCCGAGAATAATTGGACATTTAACCAAAATGTTCGTATGTATGGTGACTTAGTAACAAGTGGTAGTTTAACTTCTCCAGAGTTTGCATCTGGATTTGGAGGTTATGGTTGGAGACTTGATGCTGATACTAATACATTAACTGTAGATTATCTTGTAGTTCGTAAAGCTATGAGAGTGTATGAGATGGTTATTAATAAGATTAGTGCAACCAATGGTAGCTTATGGGTTAGTAACTCTAGTAAATGTACAGCAGCTTATCAACCCAAAATCATAACTCAAGCTGACCTACAAGGAATAGGTACATGGGGAACAGAGGATGCAAAGAGTAATCTTGAGAAGTTGATGCCATCTAATAATTATTTCTTATTTAATGATTTAAGTACCAATTATTCAGTAACAGAGAAATTTACTACACAATTAGCTAATGCTAGTGGAACCTACACCCCTAAAGCCTTTGTAGATTACAACTTCATAATCTATATTAAGGACATAACAGTAGTAATAAATAGTCCACTGTTTAAAGGTCCGAGTAGTCTATATGATTTAAACGTACTAGACAAGTCATGGGCTGAATATAATACTAACAACCCTAGTCCTGGTATAATTACTGAGAAGGTATTCAATACCTACAAAAGTAATATTAAACTTATATTCATAAGTAAGTCAAGGGAAGTTATTGAGTGGAAAGAAGTTCCAGGAGACCCACTGTCAGGTACTGAACCTTCTAAATGGGCTAACGTAGACTCATTTAATAAAAGGACACAATTTTTCATAGTTCCTAAAAGTAGAGAAGTGAACTATAAAAAGGATGGAAAGACATCTAGTGATGGTTCCAACTTATATAGTGTCTATCCCTATTATAAGTACTTTGGACTTCAAAAACCTGACACAGGAATGCCCTCACAATCTAATATATGGGTAGTAGAGTGCAAGAACGAGGATTATCCTTACTTTAAACCTGGAGATATTGTTAGGTGTCAGAAGTACAATAATAGTAATAGTAACATTAAATACTATGATGCTATTGTAACTGTGCAAGTAGACTCCTACACATATATAATGCAGAAAGCTCTATCAGTATTTGATACGTATACAGAGGTATCTTACGATGATGAAGGTAATTTAATTAAGTTTGAGCAGAGCTTTAATGACACTCAGTATAACAAGACTGAACAGCTCTACAACTCAAATACTAATGAGTATGAGCCTGCAAGAACTACTGATAATGGTAAAGCTGATGGAAATGCTATTTCAAAGGATGAAAGAGTTGATGATATAGCTAAGGATGATGATATGGTTCAGATGGGTAATATGTACAATATTGAAAGACAGAATGCTGTTTATATTACATCTACTGACGATTGTGGTCCTTACATTGATGTATTAGCTGGACTTAACAGACCCGACTATTCTGTATTATATGTTACTCCTACTTGGGCTACTAAGAAAGCTAATATTAAGAAGAAAGGTGATATATATGTAAGAGAGGATGCTAGTGACTTCTACTATCAGACTACTAACCCAGGTAGTGTAAATCCAGACAACTTCGGAGGTAAGATTGATAAGAAACACCCATTGATATTCTTAAAGACTAAGGGTAAGAATCAAGTCCTTATAAATGATGGTGAGAACAATCAAATTACTCAGGAGATTCTCAATAACCCAGCTGAGTATGGTTACTTCTTAACTGAAGTTCCTACAATAGACTCAGCTCTGTTATTTAGGAATAAAGAATATAAGTGTACCTATACCAAGATTACTAAGGTTAGGCTAGGTAATCTATCTGGAATATACAATGAAATCTTTGGAACTAAACAGCCTTACGGTTATGGTCTATATGGAGAGAATGTATTCTTGACTGGAGAGTTCTACCTTAATAATGGTACTTCTATTGTAGACTTCTCTGAGGAAAGTATTCTATTAAAGTTTAGAAACGCAGGTCTTGAAATTAGAGATGTAGTCAACGAGGATGGAACTATTGACCAAGTACCAGCACTTAACTTAGAAGGAGAGCCTATCTTGGATGAGAATGGTAATCCTACCTATAGGAATAAGACTGAGATTTATATGAATGCTGACCAATTCGTGTTTAGTATTGCAGGTAATCCAGCTATGAAGTTAAGTGGTCTGTTTAACGATAAAGGACAATTCCAAGAAGCTCTATTAGATGTACAAGGTGCTGTTCAATCAAGAGGTTTAAGAGTGCATGGTACAGAAATGAGTTCTCGTCCACCATTTACGTGGGACCCAGACCTAGAAATCCACATAGATGCTGCTGGTGACTATGTTACCCAAGAAGGGTACTATATTAATTCGTTTATTAATACTAAGGGTAACTTATATGCTAGAGATGGGTACTTCAAAGGTAAGATATATGCAACGTCTGGATACTTTAGTGGTGAAATAAACGCTAAGACTGGAAAGATTGGGGATTTTGTTATAGAGCAGAACTCAACAACTACGGGAGCCTGGATATGGAAAACCAATCCATATGTATTATATCAAAAGTATGGTCCGACTGATTTCATGGGTAGTAGATATCAGCAGGGATTTAAGTTTGGAGTTGGAAAGAGGAGATTGTTTGATAATTACGGTGGTTTCTTGGAAATATACACTCAGTATAATCACTTTGTAGATGACGATAGAGATGCTATAGGTATAAAAGTATCAGGGAATCATATAGTAGGTATATTCTCATCTTCCCATAGTGGAATTAAATATGGTTCTGAGGATGACCCAATAACCTATCCACTTGACGTAGAAGCTGACCCAAACAATCCACATACGGTAGCTGGCTTCTTTGATGGTAACTTGTGGTGCACCAGTGGAGTCCACGCTAGTATTTATACCACGAAATGCATACAAAGTAAGGGTATGATTTCACATGATGCTTATGGACACGCCATCAGTAATGATGGTGAACAAGCACCAGTAGTTGGCAATTACTATGGTGGTTGGACAGGAAGATTAACTGACTTCGATAGGTCTGGTAGGAAAGGAAGATACCACATAAACGTAGTGAACGGATTAATAGTTGGATGGCAAAATGAATAACATGAAAATAGAATTAAGTATTTTAGACAGACTGACTCTTATATATATACTACCAACGACTGGTAGTATTCAAGAGCTTGTAGATGTTATGGACATTATTAGATTAGTAAGATTTACTGAAGAGGAGAAGAAAGCAATAAACTACAAGGAGGACAATGGGAAGGTAACATGGAACGTTGATTCGGAGACAAAGAAGGAAGTTGAACTTACATTTGAACAATTAAAGGTAATTAAAGATACTATAAACTCCTTAGATAAGGAAGGCAAGATAACACTTAATATTCTTGACACTTGTCTAAAATTTAGTAAGCTATGATAATTCTATTGGATGCAGGTCACGGAGAATCAACTCCTGGTAAAAGAAGTCCAGATGGAAGACTTAGGGAGTATAAATATTGTAGAGAGATTGCTAACGAGGTAAAGAAACAATTAACAGACAAAGGCTTTGATGTTGAGTTGGTAGTTACTGATGAGGTTGATGTACCACTCATGCAGAGATGCCGTACAGTAAACCAATACTGTGATATACATGGAAAAGCTAATACTGTATTGGTGTCAATTCACTGTAATGCTGCTGGTAGCGGGGCAGATTGGATGAACGCTAAAGGTTGGAGTGTATTCATCTCCAACAACAGTTCAAGTAAGAGTAGGAAGCTGGCAGAGTGCTTGTTTGAAGCAGCACGTAAAGAGGGTTTAACACTAAGGAAATATTCACAAACACAAGTATATTGGAAACAGAATCTAGCTATATGCAGGGAGACTAAGTGCCCAGCAGTTTTAACAGAAAATCTGTTTCAAGATAATAAGGCAGATGTAGAGTACCTACTATCAGATGAGGGTAGAGCAACTATAGCTCGTCTACACGTACAGGGTATATTGGATTATATCAAGTCAATACAAGGGTAATAAGTAAGGGTGTTCCTAATTATTAATGAATTTCAATATTTCATTTTGGGACACCCTAAAAATTCCTTAATTTTGCAAATAACTTTAAAAGGGAATAATATGGAAATGAAATTAGAGGATTTAGACATTGACGATGTAGGATTAGACGAAGACATAACTCCTGAAGCTGAGTTTGACGAGGATGCCTATGAGAAGCCTTGGCTTGATGGTTCTGTACCACAAGGAGAGGAAATTCATGAGGATGAGCCGTCTAACGAGCCAACTGAGGACGACATCATCACTACCCTACTAAAAGATAAAGGAATCAATCCTGATGCCATCAAGTTTGAGAACGAGACAGGAGAGATTGAAGAGAAGAGTTTCAATGAGCTTTCAAGAGAGGAACAACTTCAAATACTAAATTATGACGAGTCAAATGACGATTATGGTTTAGCAGAGGATGAGGTTTCACTTATTAACGAGCTTAGAGAGAATAATCTGAGTGCAGAGGAATATAAAAAGTATATTGCTCAACAAGCTATTCAAGAGTACTTAGCTTCTAATCAAGAAGAAACTCCTATTTATGAGGTTGATTCTATTCCAGATGATGAACTGTATCTTATAGATTTAAAAGCTAAAATCCCAGAGCTTACTGATGAGGATGCTGCTGCTGAGTTAGAATTAGCTAAACAGCACGAAGCATTATATCAGAAGAAGGTTCAAGGTATCCGCAACGAATACAAGAAGAAAGAAGAGTTGCTAGCTCAACAAGAGGAAGAAGAACAAAGATTAGCTGCTGAAAAGGCTGCTCAAGAGTTCGAAGATACTATTGTAGCTGCAATTCAAGAGAATGATACCATTGATTTGGGTGAGTCCTCACTAACCTTGTCTGAGGACGATATGAATGAAATTGCTAGCTTTATCTTAGATTCAGATGTTGCAGGAGTTAGACACATTGCTAAAGCATTGAATGACCCAAAGACCTTAGTGGGTATGGTTTGGTATGCACTAAAAGGACAAGAGGCGTTTAGTCAAATTTCTGATTATTACAAACAGAAGATTACAGAAGCATCTAAGTATAATTACAATAAAGGATTTGAGGATGCTAAGGGAGGTAAAGCTCCAAATGCAGCTAAGACAGTGGTCAAAAAACCAGCAGGTAGTAAGGCTGCCCCTGCTAAAAAAGTATTAACAATCGATGATTTAGATTAAATTTAAATTATAAAGTATGATAGTAGCAAATTTCGTAACCAATCGCCCTACAATGAGCGAAACTAGAACTTATGAAGATTTCTATAAGTTCTTAGGCACAAAACCAACTAGACTTGGTATAGTTTCAAGACTTTACCCTAATCTAACTGCTTCTTACTTGACAGAGTCCCTAAGAAACATCTTCTACATGGATTCTAAGTCAAATAGCAAATACAGAAGTATTGATAGTATGTACTTCGAGTGGGAAGTTGAAACCAACTACATCAAGAGAGTTGAGTTCGCAGATGTTCCAGCAACTAATGGTGAAGGTGGTACAACCATCGTAATGGCTTTCAAAGAAAACTATTACCAGAAGTACGACATTTTTAAGATTGACAAAACAATGCAGCAATGCCAAGTTATCTCTAGACCTACAAGAGTTGCAGATAACTATTGGACTGTTGAGGTAAGACTAATTGATAATGACTATTCTTCAATTCTTGACTTAGACGGATGTCAGATTGGTGACACTACAAGATTCCAATCTAACGCTATGCCTGAAGCTCATGAAGAGGGTTATGTTAAGTATCAATCTAACATTGAGAGACACAGAGGTTACATTACAACACATCGTGTTGATGATAGCTATACTTCTCTATTCAAGCCACTTGAGCAAACATTCATCAGCATTGGTAAGGGTGAAGGCAATGGTGCTGTAAAAGAAACAATGTATAAGATGGATACTCTTGAGAAGAATCTATTAAGAAACTTCCTTGAAGTACGTAACCAAGGTCTATTATTTAATAAGACTAACGTAGATAAGAACGGTAAACCAACAATCTCTGACCCTGACACTGGTCGTCCAATCTATATTGGTGACGGTATCATCCCACAAATCGAGAGATTTGCATCTAAGTATGTATACAACAAACTTACTCCAGAAGCATTCACTACAGCTATGGCTATGATGAATGAGAAGAGTGAGAATCCAACTGGTAACAAGTATGTATTCATCTGCAACGAGAAGATGTGGAATGACATTCAAAGCTGTCTATCAGAATGGCTTGCTAGATTCAAAACTTGTGGTACTTATCTATGGTCTAAGAAAGCTAACGGATATGTAGACGTTGGTGCTACATTCAATAGCTACGAAATCGGTGGTAACACTATTTCTTTCAAGGTAGACAGAACATTCTCTCGTGAATGGGGTTCTGAAAAGGGCTTTGGTCTAATGCTTGACCTTACTGCTGATAAGACTAGCGGTGAACCAGCTATCCAAATGTTCACATTAAAGGGTGGTGACTTCATTACTAACAAGTATCCTGGTGTGGGTGGTTTAGATGGTCTAAGCTCTGGTATTGTTTCAAGTACTACAGCTGCATCTAAGGTAATCAACTGGGGTTATTCTGGTGTTGGAGTATTCTCTCCATACAGAAGCTTCATTATGAAAGAAGCATAATAAAAATATATAATCAAGATGTGTTGGGAGGGGCTAATCTATAGTCCCTCTCATACTCATTATAAAGATGATGTATGATATACAATAAAAATACGAATTAATATGGCTGATGTTTTAGACGATATAATTATTTTAAGAAGTGTGTTCGGTAAAGTTGGGCAGAAATACTTCATGAATCCTGTTAGAGACCCGAAGACTGGTAGATTTCCTGATTGTGTTAGACCAGTAGATAGTAAGGGTGATATGATTATCTCTGATAAGGATAGAAATGAAGGTAAACCACTTATTCCTGAGAATAAAGTATTCATTATAGAAGATGGTACTACATTCAATCTAAATGATGAATGGCAGGCTGCTGAGTGGCACTCAATACAACATTGTCCTCTCATTGCTCTATCAAGAGATGCGAGAGACTCTAAAGGAAATTTACTAATTGATGGTGAAATAGCTGAGGGTAAGGCTCGTGCTCGTTATGGTACGGCTGAACTATATGTAGAAAGACCTGGATATGATACTGCTAAGAGAATCTCTAAGAAGAAACTTATCCACGATGCTGACTCCTACATCTACGGAGACCCTAAAGGTGCAGAAGGTAGAGCACTTAAAGCTAGATTGCTTGGTAAGAATATGCGTAATGCACCAGACGCAGATATTACAGACTACTTGCTTGAAATATCACATAAATCTCCAGAGAAGATTATTGACCTATATACTGGTGGGGATATTAATCTGAGATTGATGTTTATTGACGCTAAAGACAAGAATGTCATATACGTTAAGAATAAGGTTTATCTATATGGTGATAGCATTGTATTAGGTGCAACTGACGATGCAGTAATCACTTGGATGAAGAACCCTACTAACAGTAAGGTACTTGAACTTATTAAGAGAGATACTTATCCTGATATGTACTTAGAAGAAAGTGCATCTAAGAAATAACATTACCTAAATGACAGCGAAACAAGTATACAGAGGAGCATTGGTTGAAATGAATAAGACTGCTGCTCCAAGTATTTTACTTGAGGACTTTAACTACTTATTAAATAAGGCGATATACCAATACATTAATAAGAAGTACAACATTTATGATGTAAACCAACAATCAACAGATGACATTAGAGTATTAAAATCTACTGCCATCCTCCAGCCTACTCTGGCTACAAATACATACGCTGCTGTTAGTTCTCAAACTAACTCACTGTATGGAGCTGTTTATGAAGTAAATCTACCATTGGATTATTTACATATTTTGAATTGTGTATGCAATTTCAAAGTAGTAAAGACATACGAATGTTATGATGCTGGTACTTATGTACAAATTGGTGCTAAGCGTTTAACTTCAGACCTTTGGTCACAAATAATAAGGAACTTCTATATGCAACCCTCTTATAGAAATCCTTATTACTTCATACACAACGTAAATAGTGCTACAACGATGCCTACCAATCCAGTAAGACTTACTGCTGGAGAAGGAAGTATATCACCAAACACAACTATTCAACAAACTACTGGTACTGATGGTTCACTTCCAACTAAGATTACCATTGGTGGTAAATCAGTAGATTTAGTAGAACAGCCAGGAGTTAATAGGTATGGAAATCCATCTCAAGTTAGACTTGAAATTAGGTATGGCAAGGATTCTTCTGTATTCCAACTAACTGATATATTTGTTGATTATATAAAGACTCCTCAAAAAATTAGACTAACACAAGACCAGATTGAAATGGTTGAAGATACATCACAAGTCATGGAGTTTCCAGATTATGTGTGTCAAGAGATTATAAATGAGCTGGCAAAGCTATTATTGGAGAACGCAGGTGACCCAAGGCTTCAAACTAATTTAGCAGTTAATCAGACTATTGCAAATCCAGCTCAGCAACAGTCACAAACCAAAAAATAATTAATTTATGTTTCAGTACACTAACACTATTGTATTAAACTCACTGAAAGATGTAACCACTGGTTTAGATAAAATCGTTAAGGGTTCAGACAACATTGAGGTAAGACGTGTGAACAAATTCCTCAAATCTAACGTAAGTGCGATGTACAAGAGAGCTGCTTCCGACCCAGTTATTGGTAAGGCAGAGTTCACTATTACTAACCCAGGCGCAGGTATCTACAGGTTGAAGTTATACATCAGATTATCTGGAAGTCAAAACTCATACTACTCTAATGACTTCGTATTCAAAGGTAAGCCTTTCGTTTACGAGTTCAAGATTGCTTCCAACTCTACTACTGCAACAGATGTTGCTAAAGAAATCAAGAGAGTTATTGATAAGATTCAAGCCTTCTATGGTGACAAATATATCAAGACTGAAGTATCTAGCAACAAGCTAACAATTCATGGAGTAGACGAATATCAATTATTCACTGAGGCTAAGATTCAAAAACTTAACACAGCTGCTAACAACCCACTTACTAATGAAGTATTTGAGGATGTTATCGAAGGAAAAATCACTAAGAGTGTTGAAGGATTCGGTACTTATACTCATATCCTAAAAGACCTTAGACTACCTACTATCGAGGCTAGAAAGTTCGAAGCTGTTAACCAAGAAGAGCTTCCTGTACCAGGTGCTAAGTACAACCAGTACATCATCGAGTACAAGGTAGATAGAGGTCTGTTTGGTGGAGCTGCTGTTGGTCAGCAAGTTACATCTAAGACTACTCATGTATTCTATGTGTTAGATTCACTAGCAACTGAGTTTGAAACTGCTCTAAAGGTTCTTGGTACTATCCATGAAATCAAGAAACCAGGTGCAGATAACGAAGACGTAGCTTAATAAACCTACTAATACTAAGGCGATGACCATTTAAGTCGTCGCCTTTTTTATTTTGTACTTATGGGATATTATTTTAAATTAGCATCTGCAATCTATAATGATATAGTATCTGGACTTAGAGGTTATACCACTTCCAATACTTTATCAATAGAACAATTAGAAGATGATATTGTAGATGAAAGACTCCAAATCATTAAGGAGTATTCCATGAAGGGACTTATCCCTAAGAGGGACTTATTAATGTCTATAAACTGCATTAACGTAGACTGTAAGGATATAGAGAACTGTACGTGTGGAAATAAGGCAGATGGTACTCCTACATTCCATTTTGAAATACCACAACTTCTAACTGAGTTCGGAGGTGGTATTGAATATATAGGCTCTGTAGATAAAGGACAGCCATTTATATGGTACATAAGTCCTACTGTAATGCAGTATCATAAATATAGAAAGAGAGCTAAGAACAAACCTTATGTATATATAGACGTAACTCCCAATGCTAATAATATGTATGATTGTTGGATATTCAATCTTCCAGTTATTAAGCAAGTATCTGTAGTAGGTATATTTAAAGACCCTCGTCAGCTACAAACTTATGGATGTTGCTCTGCATTAGACATTAATAATATGACTTTCATCGACGCTGAAATAAAGAAGAGATTGACAGAGAAGAAGCTACGTTATTATAGACAGTTAGCTGCTCCAATATTACCTAATGACCAAACTCCTAAATAATGGAAAACTTTCAATCAGCATATGCTCAAGCTAACCTATTATATGGTATAGAATTAGCACCAGAAGAGTTCGAAGAAATAGGTCTGATTGCCTGGAATAAAATAGGTAATAGACAAACTAAACTATATAGATATAGATGTAAGATAGACTGCGAAACCCTAACCGTTACATTACCATGTAATTGTGATTTTATTGAAGCTGTAACATACGACTTTGAGGATTGGAGATATACTACCAATGATACAGTCAATGGGGATTATCAATCACAGTTTATTGAGAATTACATTGAAGGGCGCAAGGTTTATAACAACCCATTCTACATTAGTGGTAAACTAGCCAAGTATGAGAGAGTCAATGATACTCTTCATTTTGATAAGGATTATGGCTCTGTTAATATATTATATAAAGGAATACTATTAGATGATGATGGATTACCTTTTATCAATGAGAAAGAAAAGGATGCAATAGCTTGTTATTGTGCTTATACTGATAGGTTCAAAGAGGGCTGGAGTAAACATAATCAAGGTATGTTACAAGAGGCACAACTCCTTGAACAAAGATGGTATAAGTTATGTGATGCTGCCAGAGTTCCTATGTATATCAACCAGAATGATATGAATGAAATCTTGGATGCTAAGACAAGCTGGAATAGGAAGATATTTAATAAGACTTGGAAATTTGTAAAATAATGAATTACGCTACAGGATATGCCATGAATATAGATGAATTATTCATCTCCTTTCCCACTAAGAAGATGAAGATGACATCAAAGGCATGTGAGGAATTAATAGGTAATAGGCACAAAGAAGTTATTGCTAAGAAGATATTTAAAAGTGCCTTGAATATGGTTTTAGAAGATGTAATCGAAAATAATACTACATTTGTCCTTCCGACTCGGTCTAGGAGAGCTGAATTGAAGATGAAGAGATTCGAGAGAGAGGAGTTCTCTAAAGCAAGGAGAAATGGAAAGTGGGCTAAGGTGGACTTTCTGGCATCTAATTTCTGTGCATACCAAATGGTATTTCACTTCCAATCTAAAGGGGTTATGAGAGAAAAACTAATATATCTTGACCCAGAGCATAGAGATAGGATATTAGAACACACAAATCAAGGTAAACAATACTATTAATGCTTAAAAGTGTCAATGATTATTTACCAGACCTAATAGCCCAATTTCCTACCGTACCTCCAGAAGATATTAAACGAGCCGTTGAATATGGATGGAGGATGCTATATTACTATAATCTTAGAGGATGTGATACTCTTATTAGTAGTACTAAGTTTAGATACTGGTTCTACTGCGGACAACTTACACGTGATTCTATTAAACACTATAACTATTATAGGAGAATGTTAAGGAGGAAACTAAGAGTATTATACTCTAAGAAAGTTAAAGAGTGGGATGGATACTATTATATAGGATTGACTGACGATGAGTATGAAACTGTAGTTAAGTCAACCACTGGAAGAGGAAGAAAGAAGAAGAATTTTATATTCCATAATAAATTCGGAATGAAAGTATTTGATGAGGCTAAAGTATTTTACAGCTGGTCTAAATACATTATAAGATATAGATACATTACCGATATGGGGTATACATTCTTTAAAGATACAATGAAATGCAATGATTTAGAGATTGCATTAGTAAGAGATAATCCAAGTACGTTCAAGGACATACTTATTAGTAGTAACAACTATGAACTTATAAAATATGAGAAAAGAAGCAATTAATACCTTTGGTGAGGGTTTAATAATGGACTTACATCCATTAACTACTCCCAGTAATGTATTAACAAACTGCTTAAATGGTACTATAATAACATACAATGGTAATGAGTTTGTATTACAGAATGATATGGGAAATGGTGAAGTTCACACAGCCTATCTTGATAAAGGATATGTACCTGTAGGAATGAAGGAACATGGAGGTATTATATATGTTGCAGCTCATAATCCAATCACTGGTAAGAGTCAGATAGGTTCATTTCCATCTCCTCAACAGTTGTATGAGGGAGAAGACCTAAATGTCACTCCTATTAGGTTTAACTTCAATGAGTTTATCACAATGAAGGGTTCAGTGCCCTATATAGAATTAGAATACTATAAGCAGAAATTATTTCAAGTTAATAATTCAGATGAAGTAAAGATATTTCATCCTGGAGACCGATTTGTGATAGTTACTAATTCTATAGATGCAACTATTAAAGAGGCAATCAATAGAGGTGCAATTAAACTAAGATTGGGTGTTATAAATAGTAGTGGTAGTATTGATTATATAGATGAGAAGGACTTGAAGATATATAGCAATGGACTGTGGATTTATGAGAATAGTAATACTCCAATGCTGGATGTTATCAAATCAAAAGAATTAGTCCAAGTATTTAGTGCTAAATCATCTGGAGCACTAATCTTAGTAGTTGAGTTGAAGACCTTTGATACATTCAACCTTATTAGAAAGTATTCATGTAATGATGATACTAAGGTTATCAGTGTAGAGTTCTCTGGAGAAACTACAGGAGTGTTTAAAGGAACAACCAAAAATAATCCAGATGAGGTTGGATTGATTGAAGCTGATTCATCTGCCGTTAAGTCAACTATTACTAAGAGTGGCAAGACAGGTAAGACTCAGTATAAAATTATGCCAGCTTGTCCTTATGGAGTATTAGAGAGAATGGCTAAGAGTGGAACTATAGACTTTGATGCTATTAGAACTAATTCTGAGGTGTTAGGAGAGTGGAGGTTCTATGTTACTGATACATACCTGAAAATAGGTTGGGGATATGATTACTACAACCTAAATGAGGATTCAGACATTGAAAAAATAGAGTTTACCTTTATAAGTCTAACTGATTCAGCTAATGCTGCAAGTGCTGAGACTCTTAACGGTAACTATAAATATGCCATCTCTAAAGAATACTATAATGGTAGCTTTGAAGAGATTATACCATTCGATGATAGTACAATTCAAAAGAATTGGATTTATATAGTTAGAATAGACAGATATGTAGCTGGAGTTAAGAAGACCGTAGGTTATAAACTAGTCTATACTGGAGGATATTTCAATGATTTCTATGAGGAAGTTCCAGATTTCAACACTGGTCTTCCTAGTGGTAATGCTAGGAGTAGAATCTTATTGGATGTTAAAAGTGAGGTTAATACATCAGTCAAGAAGACAGGAGTTCCATCTTTAACATTAAAGGCAGGTGCAGCTACATCCCCTTCTCCTATTACGAGGGTAAGTATATCTCAATTCATTACAGAAGTACCTTCACTAGATACAGATGTTTCTGGTTATAAATACGAGGTAGGTAAAACTGGAACTTATGAAGTTAAAGTAACCCCAGCTGTTGGATATGATTACGATAAGAAGATGTATGCAGGTAAGCCTGATGAAAAAATAGTAAGTAACTATTTTGGAACTACACCAAGTGTAACATCATGCGACTTTGACCATTCAGAAGTTCTACCTAATAATAATTCTACACTAACTGCTAGTATATCTAACCCAACTTCAAAGATTGCAAAAGCTTTTGCTTGGAGTAATAATCAGTTAGTAGGACAACTAGCTACTACAAGGTACATCTACTCTAATGCTGGAGGTGTGGCTTCTAAGACTATAAGCCAAGAGGTATTAAGACCAGCTTATGAACAATCTATGGATTTAACACAGAAGGAGAAATTATTCTCATTCGGAGAAGAGAATGGTAATCTTAGATGCGTACTGGCTAGTGATAAGAATATGGAATATAACTGCTCTGTTACTGCTAGCGGTGCTGCTGTAGGTAGTGGTCAAAATAGTGGTGCAGGTGTAGATGATACTGGATTACAAACCAGTCTATCTAACATGGGTAATGGTACAGTGGGTATATTTGGAGGTAAAGATGGAGATAGTGCTTCACTGTGGTATAATGCTTCAAGAAGAACCATAGACGGCTGGAGCTGTAGTAAAAATGAGGCAGATGGTGGAGATAACTTCCTATTTGCAACATGGAAAGATGTAAATGGAGTTCACCATCCAGTTAATTTAGCTTCTAGACGTACAGCACCTACTACACCATCCAGTGGCTCCAATAGGACAGATAACCTTATTAGAGTTGACAAAATGGTAAGGTGTTTACTAAGTCAACTTCTTATACTACAGAAGGGAAGTAAAACAATCAACTTTGTTGGACCTAACAATCTTGACTATGTATATCACATAGCTTCTGATACACTATGTACTATCAACATTGGGGTTCCAAATGGTGGTACTAATGTAAATGTAGACTTCTTCTTGGGAAGTGATACTACATCTATAGAGACTCATATGAATAGATGGACAGCTGTTATTAAAGGATTAAACAACTATCTTCCTATATTTAGCATCCATAAGAATCAATCTATGTCTACTGTAGTATCTATAGGAGATGACCTGGACTACTCTAAGGATGCTGATATTCTTAACTGTTATACTAATGCTTATTCAGCTTATACAGTTACTTCTGATTCCTTAAGTGGTATAGATAGAGGTAAGATTTATGTAGCCGATTCAAGTGTTGGATATACTGTTAACAATGATGGTAGTTTAACGTTTAACTCTTACAAACCTAAAGCTGCATCTGCTACAACTTTGGTTGATTGGAAAGGCTATACATGGACATTCTCTGAGTCATTTAACAATGTATTCGTTACCTCATATGCTTATGAGAAGTTATCAGGAGAGATACCTGATGGTTACTATAACGAAATCCTAGTTAAATCACCAAGTACTCGTATTGGAACCTGGAAGAAAGGTAAGAATAGTGGTGCACCAGACTTAGCTATCAATGTCCTAAAGAGTAACAAATCTATTTACACATAAATATATGAATTTCAAATCACTAAGTGGTAAGTCACTGAACTTAGACTTAGGATTGAATCAACTTCAACAGAAGGGAGCATTAGTTTATGAGTACAATCCACTAAGAGTACTAAGAACTAATGAAGATATAAGGGAAAACGGAGTAATTGTGTATCCTAAAGGTAGTTTAATCAACCTGGATACAGAATTACTAAGTTTTGACCTGAACCATCCTATTGACATTGTTCCTCAACAGTCTTATGATGGTTCAGTTAACCTTATCCTTAATGATGGAAGTACATATCCTAAGTTGATTAACACAAGATTCTCATCTACTGGTATGAATACATATCAGATTGTAGATAGAGAAGGAGATAACGACACTAATATATACGATATATATTCCTTTGAATCTGACATATCTCTTTACAAGAAGACTAACAATATTGCTAACCTTACATTCATGGGACTAAACACCAGTGGTAATTTAAGGGTTGGTAACTATGTATTCTACTTTAAGTTATCAGATTCAGATGGGAATGAAACAGATTTTATAGCTGAGTCAGGCATAGTAACTTGCCATATTGGTAATTTGAATGACCCATCCTCTATACAAGGTGGAATTAGAGATGAGAACAGTTATAAGTCAGCTTCATTCTTATTAACTAATATAGATTCATCTTACAACAATGTAGTAGTTTATTATACAAGAAGTACATCCGATGTAGATGGAAATGAAATGACTACTTCATTTAAGATTATGAAGCAATTTGCTGTATATAACAACGTTGCTAAGATTAGTATTACTGGGTTTGAAACTGTACAATCTGTTAGTATTAACGATATTAACGTTGCTTATAATGTAGTTAATAGTGCAGCTACACAAACTACTTGTCAGAATATGCTATTCTTGGGTAATGTGGCAAATCCAGATATTGAATATAAAGAGCTTACTGACCTATCTCTACACTTCTTACCAGAGTTAAATGTAGAGAATAATATTGGTAGGGTTGATAAGGATTACAAGGACGAAACAGGACAGTACGAGTATTATAATGTGATGAACATCTATAATAAGCTCGGATATTGGAATGATGAAATCTACAGACTAGGAGTAGTGTATATTCTTAACGATTATACCTTGTCACCAGTATTTAACGTTAGAGGTATTAGTAGATTAGCTGTTCCTGGTGATTCTGATAGAATAGATTGGGAAGACTATCCTCTATTCAAGGAAGGTTTTGACCCAACTAGTACAAATAATATAGCTACTATTCAAGCTAATAGAGAATACATTCCTATTAATAAAGAGACGTATAAGCTTGATAGCCAAAATGAAAACTCTAAGGGTGTAGTTAAAATTAAGTATAATGGTAATCAGCTAGCTGAGAGTGGTACAGTTCCTATTGGATTTGATATTAAGATTAGTAAGGATGCTGTCAGAGAATTAAAGAGATATACTAAAGGATTCTTCTTTGTAAGACAAAAGAGAATACCTACTACACTAGCACAAGCCGTTACAATAGGTCTAGAGAATACAAGTCATTTACCAGTACTTCCTTCTGGAGTTGATGAATATAGAGTAGAAAGATTCCTAGACAAGGACGGAGTTCTTACACATGATTTCGACAGGAGGTGCGAAGACATTGCTAAGGATAATGTATTAGAAGGATATGCAGCCCTATGTCCAGAATTTGAACTAAGACAATCTTACTTTAATCAATTATTTACTGGCACTCAGTTTGAGGTTAAGATGGCTAAATCACAGTTCAGCAAGAAGTATTTTGATAGAAGTGGTACTCATTTCTACAATCTGTCTTATGTTACTAACGATTCTACTCAAGATGAAACATATAACATTATGGCTATTAGTGATAATGTTAAGGCATTAAAGGGTAAGAAACAGCTATTTAGTGCAAGAGCTGGAGAGGCTGAAGAGGCATGGAGAGTATCTTACTATAACTATACAAATAAATCATCTAATGCTCGTAATCTACTAAGAGGAAGTTGGGGACCTTATATTGGTTTGGAGGGATATAATACTAATAAGATGAGTCTTATTGACATTAAGATTCCTAACTATGAGGAGAACCTATTAGATACTTACTTCGAAATTAGGTATGAAGATTCATCAGCCTTCTATGCTATATGTAATAGAATGTTATGGGATGATTTAGATGAGGATGGAGATACTATGATAGCTAAGAACCTATTTAGAGGTGATTGCTACATAGGTAACTATACACATAGAATGTGTAGAAACTTCCAGGATTCATCAGCTCCTATTAATGATGATATTGTAGACCAAATGTCATGGAAGGATAACTATACTATAGGAGATAGTGAGAAGAATGGTAAAATCAACAGAGGTGATGTTAATGCCATCAAGATAGGACACTGGGTTACTATTAAGGTTTGCAGCAACGTCAATCTATCAATGAGGTGTACTGACGTATCATATACATCTGAGATGGGAATGGCAGGTAAACCTAGAGGATTCTATCCATTACAAGCTATGTCAGTTACTGGAGAATCTAAGATACCAGAATCATTTGTAATAAATGGTGGTATAAACAGTACTACATCTGACAAGTACTACTATGAACTACCTAATGTTCCAGCTATTAAGAATAAGTTCCATATTAGAGTTATGTACTCTGACATTAATGTCAATGACTCATTCAAAAATGGTTATAGGATATTCAAATTGACTCACTATAGGGACTATCCATTAACTTATGGTAGTATAGTTAAGCTGGTTGAATGGTTTGGTAGTATCATTTGTGTATTTGAACATGGCGTTGCTTTGATACCTGTAAATGAAAGAGTAGTTGCAGGTGAAGGTGTGGGCGGAAATACCTTCATAAACACCTCTAACGTGCTGCCAGAGAATCCAAAAATGCTGTCTGATACATTCGGTACTCAGTGGTCGGAGAGTGTCATCAAGACTCCCTATTACGTCTATGGAGTGGATACAGTCGGGAAAAAGATTTGGAGAACTAACGGGCAACTGTTCGAGGTTATCTCAGACTTTAAAGTACAGAAGTTCTTGAATGATAATATCTCACTTACTGAGAAAGAGAAGACCCCAATTATTGGTATTAGGAACGTTAAAACTCACTACAATAGGTTTAAGCAAGATGTAATGTTTACATTCTATGATGATATTAATACATTGGAAGAGAATGTATGGAATTTGTGCTACAATGAAGTTATGCAGAAGTTTGTAACATTCTACTCATGGGTTCCATCATATTCTGAGAATATTGATAATATCTTCTTTAGTTTTGATAGAAACACATCTAAGACAATTACTAAGATAACTTCTAACTACCCTCTTATTAGTATGCAGGGTGGTGCAGTAGTTGATAACGTACTAACTGTAATAGATGGCAAAGCTAAGTTAGGTAACTTGCAACTAAACCTTGATATTAGCGGTTCTAACATTGAGTATAGTATTGCTGATGATAGAGTTAGAAATAAGTTCTTTATTACTAATGGTAATCAAGTATCAGTCAATGCCAATTCAGTCGGAGATAGTAGGTGGACAATACCTATTAAAGCTGTAGTATATAATCAAGGAACTGATTTAGTTGAAGGTGAAGTTAGAAATGTAGTAAAGACATTATACTCTAATGTAACTGTAGTTACTAAGATGGGGTATGACTTACTAACTACTTCATTCTGGAAGCATGGTCAAGCTGGATTAATGCCTACTAGAAAGCCAATTAGTCCTTGCTATTGGTATGGTAAGCAACATCCATTTGAGCTGGAATTTATTGTAGTTGATAATCCATCAGTACATAAAATCTTTAATAACTTACAGATTATAAGTAATAAGACCCAACCTGAATCATTCCATTTTGAAGTTGTTGGAGAAGTATATAACTTTGCCAAAGACAAAAAGAATATGTATTTTAGGCAAGAGGCTACTAAGCATCTATACCAGTATAATGGTGCAGATATAGTTTATAATCATGATTACTTGGATGTTATACCAGAACAAAGAGACATATTGTACAGTACTACTAAGTACAAGGATATGTCAGTTATGTTCCCACTATTATATTCGAGGGTAGATAGTCTAAACGATATTGAAGACCATTATCAATCAATGACATCAGCTGGTAGAGACTACCAATCAATATCTGGTTCAGAGATTGTGCATGATAATCAGCTGAATGAATTTAAGATAGCTACTCATATAAAAGCATGTCCTTTTAAAAAGAGATATTTACAAGAGATAACTCAAGATAGATATAGCTCACTTATAGCAGCTGGATATACGAATGTGCTAGTTCAAAATGGTAAATGGTATGAAGTTATGGAGTATGGTAGAATCAATGGTAACATGGACTACTTAGAAGATAAGTGGGATATTCAAATACCATCTATAACTTATTGGGCTAAGAATGAATTAGCTTGGGCTGTTAAAGATAAGGATGGTAATACATATCCTCCTCTTAACCTAGTTAATAATCCATTACCTGAGAGTATGACTGCTCTAAATATTACTAGTAATTCTGACATTCCATCTGAATTAAGAGACCGAGGTTATAGTGCTGATTTCTTGTCATTAGATGTTAATAAATGGTCTAATGAAAGAAAAGAGACTAGAATTAGGGATAAGTACATAAAGATTAAAGTGAGATATACTGGTGACGAGTTAGCTATAATAACAGCTTTAAAAACATTATACATCGTAAGTTATGCGTAAACTAGTTAAAAGATACCAGTGGGGAGGGACTTCAACATGGGGTCCCTACACCATTCCACAAAACAATGGGACACCAGTCTATCAGAATTTAATGGGAAAGGACTGGGCTGCTGACTTTGGTAAATCAGCTGAGCAAATAATGGCTCCGACTAACAGCTTAATTGATTTTAACGCTAAGATGGGAGACCCATTAAGTATGTCCTTGAAATTCAACAGAGATTCTAATAAGGCTATACAGGATATAAAGAGGTTTGGTGGGAACTCCTCTACTGTTACTCCTAGTAGTGGAATATTTAGCAAAGCTAAGATTGGTAATACCATGAATGTAGCTGGGGGTATAGCTGATGTAGTTGGAAGTCTAATTCCCCAGAAAGAACAATCAGCACTAACTACTGGACTAAATCAAGGCTACGATGCTGCTGCTAATGCTGTATCTGCTATACCTGGAGTTGGTACTATTATAGGAGGTGCTATGAAGGTAGGTGGAATGTTATCAGACGGATTAACTGCGTTGGGAGTAGGAACAGACCAAATGACCACAGCTGATAAGATACTAGATAGTAAGTTTCTTAAACTAACTCCACTCGGCTTAGTTAATGCTATTGGTGCTAAGAAAGCTGATACTATTACTAAGGACAACGAGGCATTTGAACAAGTAGGTTCATCTTATGGTGGAACTCAATCTACTGTAGATGATGCCCTTACTAAGAGCGGTAAGAAGTATGGACTATTAAGTGGTGGGGCAAGGAATAGGGCTAATAGACAAATACACAATGCTCAGATGCAACAATCCAAGATGAGTAACATAGCAGATGAAGCTCAAATGGCATTTACAGCTTCTAACAATCCTTTACTTGGACTTGGAACTCAACTACAACTAAATGGTGGCTATCAACAGAATACAGTAAAGGCTGGTAAGTCTGGACTAAAGATGGATAGAGACTTTGCTAAGAGAGTAGTTAAGTTATCCAAAGGTAAAAAGAGTAAGGTACAGAAAATTCAGGAAGAAGTTAGGGCTGAGGAAGTAGCTGGATTTAAAAACGGAGGTGCAGTTAATGTAATCCCTGACGGTGCTTTACACGCTCATAAACATCACTTAGAGAATGTAGATGAGAAGTTTGAAGAAGTAACTACTAAAGGTATTCCAGTTATTACAGAAGAGAAAGGCGGAGACATTAAGCAACATGCAGAGGTTGAGAGAGAGGAGATAATCTTCAATCTTGAAGTCACTAAGCAATTGGAGAAACTAATGCAGGATGGTTCAGATGAAGCTGCTATCGAGGCTGGTAAGCTGCTTGTATATGAGATTCTTGAAAATACAGTTGATAACACAGGACTATTAAATACAGTTGAATAATGAAGATTGAAATAGGAGACAGAGAGTATAATGTAACTTGTGCTAGAACTGAGGAAGAAAGAATTAAAGGTTTGCAAGGAGTTACAGAAATGAAAGATGATGAAGGAATGTTATTCTTCTTTGAAGAACCACAGACTGTAGGATTTTGGATGAAAGATACTAAAATTCCTCTTGACATCATCTTTATTAATGAAGATATGGAAGTAATATCAGTATATCAGGGAGAACCTGAGAACGAGAATATAGCAGAGGAAGATGATGTTAGATTTGTATTAGAGGTCAATCAAGGCTCTGGAATTAAAGAAGGGGATGAACTTGATATTGAAGAGGATGAAGAATTACCTAAAATGAAGGTAATCGCCCCAGATGGTTCCACTCAAATGGAATTGGAAGGTGGTGAGAGAATCTTTAGTAGAAAGAATACTAGAACTTTAATTAGGATGGCTAAGAGGGCTTCTAAATCTAAGGATGAAAAGGATTACAAAGCATTAGGTAAGAGAATGTTTACTTATCTGAAGCAGCAGGACGAAAGAGAACCTGAATATGTAGAAAAGAAAGACTAAATAAAAAGAATAAGGGCGTTACCAGTGAAATTAATCACCAGTAACGCCCTAATTGCTTTATATAAGGTTTAGTTGGAACATTATCCCTTTTACCTTATCTACTAAATGTTCTATATCATTATTATTATCTATTCTGTAATCAAAACCTTCATAATCATCCAATGCTGTTTCGGACGGGTGGTTGTCATGAGAAAGAGTTTCCCTGTCTACTCTAATGATTATACCTCCTCTATCCTTAATAGCCTTAGCTTCTGAGGGAAATCTAACATCTGGGATAATCCAATGGTCATCCTCACCATAACTCGTGAATAAAGCATCTACCCATAGTGTGGGAGAGATACTTCTACCAACCTCAGTTCCAAACCTTTGTAAGAGTTCTCTATTAGTATAATATCCCCCTTCTGGCTTGGCTATCTCACTGTAAGACATCTTGAATATATTATCTTCAAATGCCTCTACACGTACATTAAGTATAATGGATAGGACTTGCTTAAGCTTATCAGCATATGCGTGTTTGTACCATATACTACCTAGCGGACTTGGGGTCTTAAGCAACATCTTTACAAATGTAAGCATATCTCCATCTCCATACCTATTCCATATATCTAATGCTTTAATAATTTTACATACCGTATCCTTACCACATTGTTTCTTTCCAGAAATTCCAATAATCATTATTCAATTGCACTTTCCACTGCTTCACTAGCATCGTACCAGAAGTTTCTGGTCTGTCTTAGTACACCGATGTTGTTTATAACAGCCTTACTAAAATCCTTATCTCCAGTGATTACTGCACAACCATCATTCCAAATATTAGTTAACATTCTAAGTGAAGGTGGAGTCCAATCTGTAAGAGGTGATAGCATTGATTCAAAAGCACCTAAATCATCAGTTGAGGTTGCTAATGATGAAACGAAGATACTTTCTGCATCCCTAAGCATTATATCTCCCCAACTCAAATTTCTACCCTTGTCAGCCTTTTGCTGCTCCTTTAGAAGTTGGGTTAAGAAGTATCCAAGTAGACCACCAATCAACGTCCAAAGCGCCATATCATATGCGAATTGCTTTAAATTGGCGTGTCTTACCCTTTTAAGCTCGTCATTATTAATTCTCCAAAATTCTTTAGCACCTTTCACTACTCCAGATAATCCATCATCACGGAATCCTTCAAGCATTTCTTTGAATCCCTCCCTAATTGACACGAATATACCTTCCTGCCAGTTACCTCTCCATACCATAAATGGTTCTCCAGTATTCTCAGTGGTCTGAACATATTGCTGAACACCATTAATGGTAACAAGTTTCTTATAAACTTTATTGCCTTTCTCGTCTACAAGTTGCTGGAAATTACCTTGTGAATATACACCACCCTTTAAGAAGTATCTATTCTTCAAAGCTGACCAATAAGTTCTAAACTGCATATACTGTGCACCAAGGAAGTAACTCTTCAACATCATTTGAGTTTCATGTGAATAATAACCATAAGTTTGGTCAGCAAAGGACTTCAAACTCTGTGCTTCCTTATTAGTGTATGCCATTGGTAAATCATCATCATATCCAATTGGTTGACCTTTATCATTCTTCCAACCCTCATTTCTAAATTGGTCTATCATAGCCTCATACAGAGCTTTTTGATAACCATATTTAGCATCAGATTTATTACCTGTTGCATATGCAGAGAATCTCTTATCTTTCTTCCAGTCATAGACTAGACTATTACCTTTCTTAGAGTAAGCATCCATGCAACCATCTTTAATCATCTGAGCTACAAATAGAGTCATTCTATTAAAGTAGTCAGGGGCAGAAGTAGTCCATAGCATCTTACCCTGGAAGTTAATCAAACCAGGCTCACCTCTAAGCCTTTTATCATATACGTTAGAGTCGAAGTCATTAATAGCATACTGCTCATTTATCAACTCTCCAAGAGATACTATTTTGAAATGGTCTTTCGTGTCACCAGCTACCCATTTCATAGCCTGCTGTACCTCATCCCAACCAAATTGGTTAGTACCCATAGGTCTAATAATAGCTTTACCTGCATTCTTCCAGAAACCTTCCATCATCTGGAATAGACCAGATTTAGGAGAGAAACCTAAAGCAGCAGTAGTGGTAAAGTTTCTAACCATACCCATATAATGGGCTAATCCTTTAAGATTTTCTGGCACTAATGTTTGACCTATGATTTTATTCTTTACATAATCCTTAGTGTATCCAACTGTATTCTTAATGTCTAGGTTTTGGAAATTAGCTTCCATAAGCATATCTACCATAGTAGCCTTAACTACAGGTAGTATTTCATCATAGGCTTTCTTTCTTTCCTTAACAAAGGCGTAAGAATATATAATGTCATTAAGGTTAGTTTCAAAGAAGACTGTATCATGGTCTTCAAGGGCGTTAGTTCTTGTTATTGGATTGTCGCTGTACTCAAACATGTCAATCATTTCATACTTCTCCATATCCTCCTTTAGCTGTTTACCATGTTCGGAGTCTAAAGCACTAGTAATCATTCTGTCAGCCCACTCCTTAGGGTTTCTAAATTGGTCTACCTTCCTTTTAAACCAAGATATTAATCCCTTACCACCTTCTTGTACCTTAGTAGCAGAGCTTGCTTCCATTAGTGGAACATCATAATATGCACTGTCAGGGTCTAACCTCATTTCCTCTAAATCTGAATCAGATAGGTTTGGATACCTATACTTATTTAATTTATCCAACCAAAATGTTAGAAACTCTTTCTCAGCTGCATCTAATGTTCTATCTACAAATGGACTCTTAACCCTCATCCTGCGGTCAATATTACCATCCCTATCAGTAACAAACATATTCTTAAATAGAGATAGTTGGTCACCAATTAAGTTTCTTCTTTCAGTAGAATATCCCTTAGCTTTCCAGAACTTCTCCATAGCTGTACGCATCTCAGCAGCAAAGTTATTAAGGTTAGTTCTCAAATGTACAAGACCATCCGTAGTTACCTTATACATATTTCTAAGGTTAGCAGATGCCATTACATCAGGATTATCAATCATTAGGGCTATTTTACTACCATCCCTAATCTCTTGTATATAGTGCATACCTCTTAAATCCTTAATAGCTTTAAGTAAATAGCCGTACACAATACCTTGAGGAGATGAGAAATCAGTGGTCTTAGTCTCAGTTAGGTCTGAATACTCCTGCTCCAACATCTTCTTCATCTTTATCAGATTCTCGATAGAGTGGTCAAGAATAATAGGATTAGTTTCAAACTCTGATAGCACATTATTCAGCCTACTCTGCTCTTTACCTAAGGCACAGAATTGAATCATGTTATAGTAAGCTAACTGATAATTCTCTAGGAACTGTATTCTTCCAGTAGAGAAATTATTTGTAATACCAGCTCTACCATCCTTAGTGAGTTCATTAAAGTTCTGCAATAACTGCCAAGCACTAGTGTGCATACCAGCCTCGTCTTTCTGATTGAGGACTCTAATCTCTCCCAGTTTAAACTTACCTTCCCTGAATAAATCAGGTAATTCATTTAAGGCTAGCATAGCTTTCATTAGGTCTACATTACCTACAACTCCCTCCAATGCTGGAATACCTCTCTGCTCTAGTTCTACATTAGAAGCATATTCTCCAAGAACAGTAGAACCTTTTGTAAATTTAAGCTGAGTTTTTAACGGAGTGTTATCTAACACCAATACATCAAAGTATTTAGCTCTCTTATTAAATAGTAGCATTACACCCAAAGATGTAAGCTCTGGAACGTCCATTACTTTCCACTCTGCATTACAGTACCTACTACATTCCTTTATAAACCAACCTGCACTATGTCCTTTAATCTTACGAGTAGACAAAGGTAAGAAGCTGGTATTACCAGTGTTGATAGCTGTTCTAATGTTACCAATTAACCTTTCAGTTTCCCTTGTCTTAGAACTTAGTAACGATTCATGGTAGCTTTCCAAAGCTTTATATGCTTCAGCTTGTGTATCGAATGTCAGAGTTTTACCTCTGTTCTTTAAGTCTGGAAGAGTCCACTTACCAGTAGATGTATTGTACCTAACATCCTTCTTTAAAGCCTCTAGGGTAGCTTCATTCAATTCCCTGTTGAACTTATATCCTGGGAACAGTTTAGCAAATCCTGTAGACATATGCTCAACGAAGTCCTTAGTAACTAAATCCTCAACGGGTTCAACGGGCATAACCATTTCCACATTATTTGTAACAAATGCAGAAGCACTATCATAAGATAGGCTGGGATTTCTATCTCTGTAATCAATGTTAATTTCCTTTACTCCACCTACAACACTAGTAGGAGCAACGATGTTAGAGAAGTTACCAGTAGCTCCGTCAAAATCCTGCATAGATAATGGAATGATTCCAAGCATTGCTCTACTTACTGGTAAACCATAACTTTCTAACAGTTGTCTATATACAGCTAGCTGATAATCGAATGTTAATCTCTTAGTACTATCAAAGTCTAAGTGAGCTTTATCAGAAGTCTTATAGTCATACACGTGAACTTGTCCCTCTGAATCTACTACTAGTAAGTCGATAATACCAAGTAGCTTAATTGGATTACCATTATCATCAAGAGCCTGTGTGTCACCAGCAACTACATACTCTGGATAGAACTTTACACTGTTTGGGTCTCCATTACCATGAAGTTTGATTAACTGATTTCTCAATATCTCCATGTTGCTGTACATATGAGATGCCATTACTGGGTCAAGATAATTCTTTACTTCATCATCCTGCACTATGGCTGACAAACTCTCACCTTTCCAGAATAACTCAGCCACCTTATGAAGTGAAGTACCTACCTTACCAAGTAAGTCCCACTTAGTAGTAAGTGCTTTAAAAGCAGCTTCCATATCACTTTTATTGACTGGAGTGTTTGCTTCCTTATCAACCAACTTAGCTTCCATTGCACTGAAGCCTTCTTTACCCCACCTTTCAAAGCACTTCTTCTTGAAGTTTTCTATCTTAAATTCAGGTACAAACCTAGTAACACCATCTGCCTGCCTAAATAACTTTATAGCAGAAGTTACACCTTTATATGGCTTTACTGATTCTGGGTCTATATCTTCATCGTCCAAGAATGAATTAGGATTTCTCTTAATATTCTGGATTTTAGTAGCCCATGATAGTTTACTGTCCAATATAGATACTACTTCATCCTTTTTGCTATTAAGACTGAATACTATATCAGATATTCTACCAAGGTCTATACTATGTTTATTGTTAAGTAGGAAGTTATTTAACTCTAACTCAGAACCAAACGACCTTCCTAATAGAGTATATCCACACTTTGCCATTATTCACAATACTCTTTTAATAATCCTTGTTTTAATAAATCTTCCTTTATGTTAGCTAGTCGTCTATTAGTTCCTGCCTCATTGCCATTAAAGGCATTGGCTATTGTGGTTTCATTCAGTGATGTTCCAAATAAGTCCATGATTTCCGAGAAAGACTTACCACTAATACTACTCAAACTAACCTTAGTTGTACTTTCGTTAGGGAAGATAGCAGAGTCAATATTTCTCTTAATCTCATATTCTGCCCTATCCATTAGATTAGCATCAACTGGTAGCTCTAAGTTCTCAGTAAAGTGTTTTGCAAATAGGTCTACAAATATCTCTTCATTTGCATCCATTCTAGCCCTATTGGGGAACTCCTCTAGCCTCAAATCATAATCATCAAGATTCTCTACGGAGTTTACTAATGCTGAGTATAGGTTATAGTCTGTAGACTTTAGTGAACCAAGCAACATATGAGACAACTCATGAATAGGAGCATCATCACTTGCGTTATCAGTATTGATATAGATTTCTCCATCAAGTATGAAAGCATTGACTCTAGTAGCATCTGGAATTACATCCTTAAACCCTCCCAACCTCAATTCTGAACTTGTAACTCTATTGAACTTAACCCCATATAGGTCGGTTAGTCTATCCAACATAGCTTCAAGTTTATTGATTCTTATATTACCGTTAGAAAGTTCTGGGTAATAATTATTAAGTTTATTATCTTTATTAGTAGACCTTAATAAATATTGGTTGTTACCTACTTTTAATGTTTCAACTTTAATTGGATTAGTAAGTCTATTTAGTGCTTCAAGTATCTCTGTTTCACTATAGAAGCCTTCAGCCTCAAGAATAGCCCTCTCTAATGCTTTAGGCTCAGTTCCAACTTTGTTTGGATTTATTAGGATAGTACCCTCTTCATTAATGTCATACTTGCCTTTAAGAGTTGTATCAACTTTGAACTTAGGATAGTTAAAATTGCCATAATATGATATAATTGGTGGAAGTTCTGAATTAGTATTGTATATAGCATTTTGTCCTGCAGACAATAGATTGCTGTAGTCAGATATAAACCTAAGAACATCTCTATTAACTTCATACTTAGTGTTTATTGGAGTAGCTTTGGAATAAGCCGTCTTCAAGTTCTTTGTTCTTGGTAGATTACTTAATGCAGTATAACTTCCTACTTTGTGCTTAGATATGTAGTAATTACCATCATGCTGATAGATGTAGTTTCCATTAATTACCTGAATAGGTTGAGGGAATATATTACTATTATGCTCAGTATAAGGTCCTACATAATCTTCTTCTACTTCTAAATCCCTATTTATAGTAGCCCTCCTCTTGATGTCTACTAGGGATTCTCCATCAAACAGTGGAGTTATCGTTATCTCTAAGTCTCTATAGATGCTATTTAAATAGGGTGCATCCACTCCTTCTAAGTCAACATCTTTAGCAACATATCTATCGCCCGACTTGACTAAATTATACTTCTTTACTAATGCAGGTATTGTGTCGGAAGATACTACTTGTTCAATAAATGGGTATTCCCCAGTAGTCTCTAGTGTCTTCCTTACCTTTGCATCAAGCTCTAACTGGGTTAATCCAGAAAGTTCTAGAAGTGTTCTATATGTTATATCATTATGATTAATACAAGCCATTATTCACAACCTTTTCTAGTAAATTCGTCCCATAAATCGTATATCTCGTTGTCTGACAATGGATGTCCTTGTGATATTCCACTTAGTAGAACAGCCTTTGTAGCTCTAATTTCTTCTTCATTAGCTTCAATACCCTTCTCTTTTAGGTATCCTGTAATAGTGGTATCCATTTCTTTAAAGTTGAACTTAAACTGCTGACCATTCCTATTAGTATAGGTTCCAGCATTACCATTCCACTCTAACCACCATTGCTTACCTTTACCTTCCTTTAACTGAACATTACTTAATGTTTTAAGCAAGGTATTAAGTTCTGACCTCATTCCAGATAGGTCTACTAATTCGTTTATAATATCATCACTAACAATGTAGTGTAGTGCTGTTGCAGGATTCTTTCTCATCTCAGTGAACTTGGACTGTAGATTAGCTATCCATACATCAGACTTTAATTTCATTTTATCAGTTGCTTTACCAATACTTCCTATAAAGGATAAGATTTGATTAATCTTTTCAGGAGTATTAATAGTCTTAGCGTAGAAATATTCCCTTAGTGTATTATATACTTTATTAAGGTTATTGGAGTCTAGGATAACTAAATCCCCGTTAGTACTAACATTTACGTTAGGTATTTTTACGTCATTTAGTGTTATGGGTGATGAAACCCAAAGAATGTTCTGTTCAGACTCTGGAACAACTTTGTTTAGTTTGGATATTAATACCCTTAAACTATCTCTCATTGGTATATACTGCCTACCTAAACTGTTTAGGTACTTAGTAATATCTTTAAATGTAGCATTACCTCTTAAATGTGATATATCATTAATGTTAAGTACTTCATACACACCTTTTGGGTCAGATAATGCTTTAGAAATTTCAGAACCATGTTCTTTAATTATGTTCTGTATAATGTCTTTAATTGGAGGGTTCCCATTGACGTTGGGAGACTGGACTTTAAATTCCAGCCCCCCAATTATCAATGTAGAAGTACAGTTCTTAGCACTCATACTTTACTATTGCTCTGTTTTGATTTATTAGCTTTAACAGTTTATCTTCTAGAGGTTCTGCATCTTGCTCTTTGCTGAAGTTCATTGGTAACCATGTAAAATAGTTCATCAACTCTTTCTGATTTGGGAAGACCACTGGCTTGTAGTTAGCAGGACCACTAGCATCTCCCTCTGGCAGATTGTCAATGACATCATCTGGAAGCTGCTCAGAAGAGTTAAATTCACCCATATACGTAAACAGCTCATAAGTCTGCAATAAAGGATTAAAGACCTTAATATAGGGGAACTTCTTACCGTAATTACCTCCACTAACAGTTATAGCACAAGCCATGATTACATCTTCAAGTGAATAGTCAGAGTTATTCAGTAACTTGTTGAAGTCCATATCTCCAATATACTTGAGGTAATCTTGTACAACAGAGTTTTGTTTCTCATCAACAAAGTGCTCAAACAGTCTTGTCAAGGATGTTTGTCCATACCTATTCTTATTTACAATCATGTTGTAATAGAAGAACAACTCTGAAACTGGAGTTCCATTGAACGTATATTTATCCAACTCATCAAAGTGAGTTAAATATTCTACATAGTTGTTCATTTCGGTAATAGAGTTAATACTTGACATATTCATAGGAAGTGTCCATGCGTAGCTTACATCACGAGTAAGAGTTCTATCAGAGATAGATAACTGAAGAGCACTTATAAACTTGTTTCTGGCAAGCGATAGTTTTCTCTCTCCATTCTTCTCTTGAAGACCCCTCTTGAGACTTGGAACTACTGTATTCTCAAACCACATTTTGAAAGTAGCCTGACCATGACTAGTACCCAAATCTATAACCTCATTACCTGTAGCTTGATGGGTGTGTCCATACTTATCAAAGTATCTATCACCTTCAGCTATAGTAAATGAAGTACCTCTGTCTTTGAACCACTTAGTATTTATAACACAATCCAGGAAGTTACCAACATTCCTATATATAGAATCCCTATCCTTACTAGAAGAGACATTATATACATTCCTAATTAGGAGTTTAGATAGATTATAAACGTTAGTAAACTTAGCACTAATAGCATCAAATATACCAAAGTCTGTAGCTGCCATATCAATAGTTGCTCTAAAGTGAGGAACTCTAGTAATAACATCTAACACATTGATAGTTCCCTTGATTAGATTATAGAAAGAAACTGCAAGTCTTCTATATTCATCGTCATTTAAGAACCTCAGTGTATTAAAGTCATCAATCATTCCTTCTGTTTTAGCTGCTCTAACAATGCTTTCGACATATGTCTTAGCACCCTCCTTACCGCCATGTAGCTTCTCAAGATATGGTTTATCTTCAAGGATTTTAAAGATACTAACATCCCTATTATCCCCAGCACCAGTTACATACTCCTCTACTCTATCCTTTACAGCCTGCTCGATTCTATCAAGATAACCAAACTTATCAAACATATTGGTCTGCAGTCCCTGATTTGCACTTAGGATAGAACCTAACTGCTTAACCTCTTGAGCTAGCTTATAAATTCTCTTGAAGGTATAATACTCTGTTCTACTTAACTCATTCTTAAAGATTGAGTCAGCCATTACAGCTAATTCTTCAAAATCACTCATAAATCTCATTAGGTTGAACTTAGGGAAACCATTGTTCTTATAGATTTCAGTTGTCTTGAACTCTTCTCGCAACTTCTTGAGCAACTCTAACCTATTATCCTGTTTGAATATTTCAGTTAGTGCAGCTTGAGTAGATTTACCTCCAGCTTTAGGATAAACAGCTGCAATAGCTTCATTAAGACCTTCAAACTTATTCAAGTAATTCTTGATTTGTAACCCATTCTCCAACTTATTAAACACGCTGTCAATAGTTGAACTCTGGTTATACTCATCAAAGATATTGGTCTTGTTTAACTTAGCTATAGTCTGAACTGTATTAGAAATCATAAGATTAGCTATATCCTTAAAATCAATACCCAACATAATTGAATATAGATATACGGAAGCTAAATCTGAACCAGAATTAATCTTAGCTAAAATCAACTCCTTAGCATTATCAGTTGCTGCTGATAACAGAGCTGAAATAACTAATGATGCATCCTTCTGACTTCCAAGTTGACTTAACAACTGCTCACGTATGTAAGCTACTTCCTCCTCAGTATACTTCTTACCAGAGTCTTCCATGCTAACTCCAGATTGTTGTTCAATCATAGAGTTCCAAAGAACCTTGGAGGTGTCAACACCATCAAAGTTTACATTAGCAATAATGTTTCTTACTAATGGAAGGTACTTCTTACCATCCCTTGACTTAATCAGCTTGAATGACCTTCTAAAATATGCATTCTCCTGCCATTCCATGTTACCACTTCTAGCAGCTTCATTATAATAGTAAGATAATGCAAAGAAAACCTTCTCACCAACAGCTGCAATACCAATAACATCCTTACCAGTCATATTCTGATATTGCATATTCCACTTAACAAATGGATTTCCCAGAGTATACTCCTTAGCTTCCTTACCTGATTCAGATAATTCTGCTGCTGCTTGAGGCTCATTCATCTCAATCGGAGAATAAGCTGAAACCATATTAGCTGGGTCATTGATAATACGATAAATCTTAGATGAAACTGAGTTCTTCATCATAGAAATAATCCTATCAGGTGACTTAATCTTAGATAGATATAGAGAGTGTCTGTTAATCCTCTTCTCTACAGTATCTAAGTTCATCCAGTCAGCTTCAATAATACTCTTTGGGTCTAACCATAACTTAGTATAACCACTGTCTCTGATACCCTTTAGTAAGTCTGCCAATGCAATAATGAATCTCTTGGTATTAGTACCAAGTTTATCACTAGCTGCTAAGTTAACATTCTTAACTAATTGAGTAATATCAAATGAGTCTTCTGGTTGAACATCAGGATAGAATACCTGATATTCTTTACCACTCGGCATAGGTAATAATTCAGAAGCCTTTCTTACTTCATCAGAATATAGATTGAAATAAGGAGACCATCCAATATACTTACCATTATCTGAAAACTCAGAACCCATTAGATATACCTTATCAATATCAAAGTCAGAACCTTGCAACCAAATCTGCCAGTGTGATACATAAGCAATATTCTTCTCTGATTCAGAGAATGCAACTACCTTCATAGGCATGAATGACTGCATAGACTGAGCTGGAATACGAGCTGCAATGAACTCAAGAGATTTCAAGAATGAAGTTTTCTTTTCTCTTGATAGACGCCTAAACATTCTATCAAGGTGAGTGTTCTTCTCTTGCAGAGCAAGTTTAAGAGTTACAGACTCATTGTTCTCCATACGAAGAGCTATTTCCTTGTACTGTTCAGTAAGTTTATGGTCAATACCCTTAACTACATCAAATGCAGTATTTAAAGTACCTTCCTTTAACCTAGAGTTTAGTTCTACATCATCATAGTCATCGTACTGTTCCTCTAAGAACTGCTTAACATTGTCAGTAAAGATAATTTCATTACCTCTACTATCAACATAAACCTCAGCATCGTTTAGAGGACCTTCGATTTCACCCTTGTTATTAACCCTTAGAGTATTCTCACCATCTTCGACTATAGTGTTTACATTTACTTTCTGTAAACCTTCTACAACCTTAGCATTACCTCCACTCTTAAGAATAATATAGGTATGATTACCATTAGCTCTTTTCAGAGCAATATCATACTTAGTAGTCTTATCATTCCATGCATCAATAATTCTGTTATAGAAGAAGTTTTCATTCTTCATTATATCATTCAGAGAGTCACCTCTTCTTAAACCAAACTTTGTTGCATAGATTTTAGGTAATATTAACTCAGCTTCCTTAATCTCTAAGGATTCTGGGTCAATAGTTTTAACTTCGTCGTTGATAATGACAGTGCCATCAGCAGACAACCTTTTGAATGTGTTGATAACATCATCCCTATACAGGTTCTTAATATCATCAACCAGGTTACTAATTCTCCAGAAGTCCTTATTAGCTAGCTTGTTTGCTAACTCATTTAGTTTAGTTTCAACCAAATCATTAGGGACTCTAAAGCCTCTAAGTATTTCAATAGCAGCATCAATATCGCCACTCTTAGCTAAGTCAATTACTCCACCTTTATCAAAGGCTTTCTCTACAGCATATCTGGACTTGATAGAATCAGAATCAAATATACTATATTGTCTACCTCCAATCTTAAACAGAGTACGAGAAGGTTGTAAGTCACGTCCTTTATAAGGATTGCGCTTAACTAACCTACCAGAAGTATCATTCCTTAGTTCATTATACTTTTCAATAGAATCAACAGTAATGTGTTGAACTCCAGGAACATTAAGATTAAACTGACTTTCATTGTGCATATCACCATCCCACATAGAAGCACCTTCTGGAACTACACCATTTACATCAACTGGATAGCCCTGAGTACCTTCAACAACTACATAACTCTCACCAAACTCAATATCAGTGATAGGTATAATAGGTTGTATATTGAATTGATGATTAAAGTCTACTTTAGATAACTGAGCTTGACTATAAGTATAGTCAATCCCATCAGCCTTATAGATTTGAATAGCACCATGAGAAGGAATTAACACAGATGCAATACCTGGATACTTTCTCTTGATAGCTGTCTTATTAATCATGGAGGTTACATTAGAGATAACTGTACCCAATAGATTATTATCACTGAATGGTAGTTTCACATCAGCTTCTGAAATCTTTAAGTACTTACCCAGCTCTTTCTTCATGTTATAGACAATAGCCTTAGCCAAGCTAGCCTTGTTACTAGAACTATCATCGAAAGACTTCAAGAATGACTTACCTACAATATTGTAGATTTCTCTCGAATCACCCATCTTGTAGTACTCAGCTACAGCATCAATCTCTCGCTTCATTGTAGAATATACAATAGAACCTAAATCATGGTATGCTTCCTTAGCAATATGATGAGTATAACCATTGGCTTCTAATGAAGATACTACCTGAGACATCTCAGTTAATTTTGAATTATTAGCATGGTGGTCAGCATCCATCTGAATGCCTAAGTGTCTAGTAGACATCTTAAAGCTTCTTAATGGAGTATCGTCAAACCAAGAACTTGTAGGATTGATATTAGTAGCACCACATTTAGCACCACTAGTATTAACCAGATAGTGAATGTCAGAATGCTTTAGAGGCTGATATACCTCAATTTGGGACAGATTAGCAAAGTCAGTGAATGTTCCATCAGGATTTCTGATTTCACTTTCAGAAGGAAGTTCTTCATAATCCTCTCCGAACGTATAAAGCTCCTGCTTAAAGTCTGTTCCATAGATTTCTGAGTTTTCTTTACTTCTTACTACACCAATGTTATTCATATACCAAGCTACTGCTTCAATAGAAGAGTTACCTTCGAATAATCCTAAATCAGTTAAATTACAAGACCATTCTCCACCAAAGGCTTCCCATAGCTTGTAATTAGTATCAATAAGAAGAGAAGTTCCACCTTTAAGTTCTGGCTGACCTATTACGTTACCCATCTTGTTAACTTGTACTTGAGTTACGTCATATAAGTTATCACCAGTTCTCTTGATGTCAGTAATCTTATAGAACTTACCAGTAACTATGTCTCTATAATAAGGGTTCTGTATATTCTCAGCTATATTGATAGGTTTACCATTAAAGGCAACAGTTAAGTCAACAGGAACATCCCATTGTCTATCTGTCATCTTCTTTAGCATATTCTTCCATCTCAAGCCCTCATTATCAGGTTTTTCAGAGTCTCTAACACGCTCATTATAGATGTCTATCAAAGCATACTTCAACTCTAGTTCAGACAAGTACATAGGATTCATACTATGACCAATAGGCTTCTTATCCTCGCCAGCCTTAGCATCATTCAGAGAATAGTTCTCTAATATAGCAATGAATGGATTAGCCCAACCACTACCATCTTGAACATCCACCCTAGATGTAACCCCAGAGAAGTTATGCACTGAAGCAGATATATCTCTAATAGTTGCAACATTGTACTGTGGCGGAATACCATTAAACTGGTTCTGCACGTAGTTATGCATAGTTGCTGGATAGATAACCATACGCTTAAACTGAGCCAATGTACGAGCAGCTTCCTCTTGTTCAATCTTAGTTACTTCATCTGCATTAGCATCAATCCTCGATTTAAGAGGATGACCATAAGGTCCACCAACAGTAGAAGTTAAGAAATTACTTGAGATTAGGTTGTCGACTTCAAAGAACATATCAAACAAAGGATTAAGGATTAAACCTTGAGAATCCTTAGGGTCAAATAGTGAGTTCTTAGTAAGTCTCGTTTCTTTACCGTTCTTGTCAACCAGTTTAGCTATGATAATCTCAGCTGTATCAGGGTCTACCCATTTAGATTCATAGTCTGGACCAGCCCAGATACTATACCTCTCAGACTCGCTTGAACCATGTATGAATTTATTCAACACAGGGTCAATTTCACCTCTCTTATCATATAAGAAGAACTTATTGTTATTGAGCAAGTCTCTAGCAAATTTCTTCTTCTCTCTAAGAACCTTAGCATTATAAATGCTTCTTGTTTTAGCATCATCTAAGAACATTTCAAAGTAATGCTTTAACAATTTATTAATTCCAAGAGTGTCTTTACCAGAGAAGTGAATTTGGTCAATAACTTCAGTATTAGCTTCCTTAGCAAGTAACATATACAAGTCTTGAGGAGAGTTAGCTAAAGCCATCTGGCTCTGCATAATCTGCTGATATTCAGCTTCATTCTCTGGACTAACTGGAATACCTTTAGACCTAAAGAACTCTACATCCTTCTTCAGTTTATACTTAGCATTGATAGCATCAAACACTCTCTCAGCATCACTAAATGTAGTAATGTTTGATATACCCAACATAGGTAGTATCGGAGCTAATGTCTGTTGATAGTCAGCTAACAAGTTAGTTCTCATAACTCTGTACATCTGAGCCATAGAAGCATAGTGAACATTTCTAATATCCTCAGCAGTAGATTCTGTAATTCTCTTACCTCCTACATTACCTCCAGTAGTTTCATCAAATGTTGGAGTTAGCACTTGCATACCATCAATTCCAATCAAATAATGTCTTGACTTATCTGAATATACTGTAGGTTGAATATAGAACTTACCAGCCATATCACCATCCTTATTAAGGAATCCAGACCAGAAGTCATATAGAACTGAACTATGAGCAATCTCTGATGAGAAGAACTTAGCACTAGACTTAGTTACAGACCTATCCTTACTTTGGGCTTCCTTCTTTACAGTAGTACCAAATATAAGGTTAGGATTCTTAACAAAGATACTTCCTAATGAGGCTACATTGTAACCATATCCAGCGAGGTGTTTAGCTTCCAGCCAATTTACCTTAGCAGTATTAATAAGGTTTGTTAAACCATTATTAGATATTGAGTTACCAGATAGGTCACGAGAATTACTCTTTGCAGCTTCACCATTAACTAACATACGTGCCCTAGCTAAATCCCTTACAATATTAGCTTGGTCAGCTATTACAGTCTTTAGTGAACCAGTTTTCTTGTCGAATAGAGTAGTCTCCTTACTATATGCTTCGGGGAAGCATTCAGCTACAGAAGCCTTGTCCATTGTGCCATCTGTTAACTCCTTCTCTATTTGGTTACGCATTAAAGAACGCCCACCTAACGCAGCAAGTTGCATTATAGCACTTATATCAGAGCCAGCTTCTACAATCTCTCTAAAAGCATCAAGTATTTCGGGTTGTAATCCAAGTGATTGGTACAAGGTGTCATCTAAGAACTCAGTTAAAGCTCTTACAAGGTCTGTATCTCCCTCAGCAACCATGCGGTCCATTTCATTTAAAGATAAAGGAGATTGATTTCTGTTAGAATCAACAGTAAACACAGATATTCCTCTACTGCTATTATTAGCATGAACAATATGTAGTGTATGACCGTTCTTAGTAGTATATCCTGGGATTCTAATACTAAGTTTAGCTCCATTTCTTCTAACTGAATACTTATCAAGTAAGTCTTTCCTATACTCAGTTGATAGAGTGTTATTGATATTATTGATACCTTTCTCAATAATCAACTTATGACTATTAAGATTGTTATCCTTAACATCAAATATCTCTATGTTACCAGAGTCAGATGGTCTATACCCAATATAATTAGTAGACACAGTCTTATCAATCATACCAGATATAAAATCAACTAAGTTCTGACTAAGAACACTATCATTACCTTCTGCATACTCTTTGTTGATAATCTCTGTTAGAGAATACTCAGAGTCTCCATAAACATCAAAGTTGTTCTTATAGAACCTTCTTTGTACTGAGAATATAATGTCCTTATCATGGGCAGTTAATCCCCTAGTGTTAGTTTTAAGTGCAGTATCAATCAATTCTGGGATAAACTTGTTAGGTGCAAACCTAATTTTGTTTACAATCTCAGAGAAGATTGGAATGTTCTTAAGTTTGTTGAAGACATAGGTAAAGTCCTTTACCTCCAAATAGTTGTTAAATTTATTCTCTCCAGTTGGATAATGTAATACAGGAGTTTGTTCTACCAATATCTTAGTGATGTTACCCATTTCAGATAAAGCATCTACATCGTCAGAACTTCTCCATGTCTTTACTAGGTTAGAATTGTCAAGCAATTTATACTTGTCATTTTCTACATCAGTAAAAGAGTCTACATATCTTTGGTCAATAGTTATAGTCTTACCAAGTAAGGTCTTTAACAATGTATCAAAGTTATTTAGTATTACATACGAGTTGTATGCTCTTAATGCCTTAGAACTCTTAAAGCTACTTGTTCTTGTAGCATATAGATGATTAAGGTATGTAGCATTAAACTTATCACCAAAGAGAGTATCAGCCAACTTTTGTACAACTGAGAACTGTCCAGTATATTTACCATCTTCGTCATATAACAGTAGAGAATTGTTGAAATCGACTTTAGCCTCTTCTGCATATATCTTTAAATCTGTCAGCAACCTATTAAATAGAGCGGCTAGGTTCTTATTAAATTCCTGAGAACTTCTAACTATTCGCCCCCCTTTAAAATCTACAAGGAATGATGATATAACACTATGTCTTAGCTCATCTTGCATTAGATTTCGAGGCTGTTGAGCACTTCTATATAGGTTATTGATAGTAGAAGAAGTAATCTTTTCTTGATAATCAATTAAAGACTCTTCCTTAATGTCCATGTTTAAATTAGCAGCAGCCTTATTAGCTGGAGCTACACCTGCCTTTCTAAGGTCAGTAATTCGTAAATCCTTTGTTTCTTCTAACTCAGTTAATAGAGCTAGTTGGACATTATCTTCAAACAACTCAGCCACATCTCTAGCTTCAGGAATCCACTCATTGATGATGTCTGATATTACACTTATAGAACGCTCATCGTCTAAGACAAGAGTAGGGGAAAGGTCTTCCCCCAGTCTCTTGAACTTAGCCTCTAAGGTTATCAATTCAGCATCATTGAAGACACTGTTTAACGAATCAATAATAATCTCTTTTTTGTCATTAGTAACAATACAACGCATAATTCTTTGTTTAATTACAAGTTCCTAATATGTTATTTATGGCATCCTTGTTATTAGCATAATCTGATAACAATGAATCCCATTCACTCTTTAAGTTGGACGGAGCCATGGAGAATGCTTTAGCAACTAGTACCTTAGCTCTAGTGTATTCCTTAGTACCTAAATCTCCAGAAAGTAGTATATTTATACCTTCCTTTATTTTGGGAACTAATGGTGCACTGACACCTTTAACTAGCTCATTAAGTATTTTCTCTTTTCTTGCCTCCAACTTTTGTGTCTCAGCTTCAAGCTTTGCTAAGTTCTCAGCTTTTTGACTTTCATCAGTAGCTGGATTTTGGATTTCACTGTAAGTAACCTTACCTGTACTATCCATTGTCCATTGATATGGTTGCAAATTTACCTCAAATTTTCCAGAATACAAAGCACTACCTTCATTTCCATCAACACTAATGTTGGTTACTGGCTGATTAAGTAATCCTCTTAGTACTCCTCCGAGTGTGTTAAACTTCAGTTGCATACTACCTTGTGGAGTAAGATTTCCTTGTACACTAAGAATGAAACCTTCAGTATTAGAATCTACCAGACCCTCTTTCCTGTCAGCTACCATCTTCTTAATAGTAGTATAAATTGAGTTTGCAATGTCCTTATCAAGAGCTGGTTTATTTGTTGGTATTGACTTAGCAACTATATCAGAAGCCATCTCAAACACTCCCTTGAACTGTTCATCATACTCGAACTTAGCCTTAGCAGCCAAAACAGCTTTAGCATTGTCCATAGTATAATTCTGTTCTACTGGTCTTAGAGTTGGTTTACTAGACATATATTGTTCAATACCATTCGCAAGCCTTTGCAAAGCTTCACCAGTGATAACAAAATCTGGAGTCTGTGCTTCCACATCCACTGTAAAGTTGTTAACCATATTAATAGCGGGGTATGCCATTGACGTAGCTAAACCACCACCTTCAGCACTGCCCTTATAAACAGGAGTATAATAGATACCCTCTTTAAAGGAACTTTGCTCATAATTTTGAAGAACCCTAGTTACAGTTCTCAGCAAGTTCTGAGATTTAGCATCAGTTCTTAAAGAATAATTCTTAGAGTCTGTTCTAAATTCTGCAAAGTAATTATGGAATAACTTAGCAAGTGTAAATGAGTATGAGTCAGCAAACTCTGCTAAGATTTCTCCATCCTTATAGCTCTTCAAATTCTCAAGATAGTTGTCAAACCTATTAAGTACAGCGTTATTTAGCTTGTCTATTGCTGCCTGAGAAACTTCACCAGTAAGCCCCCATTCTGCATTAGTTGTTGCTAACTTTTCAGCATCATTTTTACCATAGATTCTATTAACAGCAGAAGCCATCATTGAATCTAGGCTACTAATTAGCTCTATTGCTCTACTACTAGGTATGTCCACCTTTCCAGTTTCGTATCTGAACTTATCTCCTTCAACAATAGATACACCATGTACTGTTTGACCAGTAACCAAGGCAGTCTTTAAATCTAAGTCAAATTGTAACAAATTCATGAAGATACGAGCAGCAGTATATTTATTTCCTGAAGGACTAAACATCTTTGCATTGCCAGTCTTATTAGCTAACTCTCTTCTGAAAGCACTAACTCCATTAATATACTCCTCAAAGTTGACGCCTATTGGGTCGAGTTTAACAACCTTAACCACTTCGTCTAACTTGTCAGCATCTTTATTTCCCCTTGTCTCCATCCATGCTTCTGCAAGAATATTAGGGTCATTCAGAGCTTTTATTCCTTTGTAGGTAAAGTCCTTCTTGGTGGTTACGAATGTGACCGCCTTACCTGATAATGACTTATCATAGAAATCGTTATCAACACCTACATTAGTCATAATGAAGATATCAGATACTATTCTTGATTTGGCGTTCTTGAACTCACTAAATGGAGTCCTTCTAACATTCCCTCCAAACTTGTCAATGTCTTGACCAAGTTCATTTACCTTACTAATCTTAGTGTTAGAAATAATATTAGGACCTAATGCAAAGTCAGTTCCTAATGGGATGTATACTGTACGTCTAGCATTCTTAGCCACCTCGTTACCATCAGCAAGTAGCTTACTTAACCTCTGCCATTTAGACCTGATGTTCTTATCCTCTCCAACATAGTTCTGAACCCAGTTATCTAAGGTAAATTCACCAGGAAGAACCCCAATAGTAAATTCTGCAACTGGATTACCACTTCTGTCTTTAAGAGTGTAGACCACTAACTTCCTATTAGGAGTAGTTTTATCACCCATCTCGACAGTCTGGTCAGTTTGTTGATAGAACGCATTGACATACTTAACCTGCAGCTCTCCAGTAGTAGCTGATGCTATCTTTGAAGCTGGAGGAAACTCCCTCACCAATTTCTTAACATTTGATAGTGCAGCACCATTAGTTTTAGCAAACATTACAGCACTTCTAACATCTGCAAGTAATGTAGTAGCAGTGTTATAAGTATTAAATGGAACCTTGACTGAGCCATTTCTAAATGTATCTAAGTCAAGTAGAGCTTGCAAGTCACTCTTAGTCTCATCTACAAGTTCACCAGAAGTACTCTTGTACTTTCTACCAGAATTAATAATGTTTACATTATTGTCAGCATCTACTGCTACAGAGCCTTGAGACATTTCTAAACCAATACCAGACCTATATCCAGCAAAAGTATATACTTTGAATCCAGGGTCATCTTTAGCATACCACTGAGCTTTCTTTTGGGCTTCTAAATCACTCTCAACACCCTCCTCACTTGCTTGAGCCTCTTCAATCAAGACTTGCTGTAAGTCAGGTCTTTTACCACCCTCTGGCAATATAACTGGCTTAGTAGGTTCAGTAGATAAATGAACTGAAACACCTAACACAGAGTCTATTTGTTCTATAGGATATTCATAGTATGCTACTTTATCCAAAGTTGCAAGAACATAATTAGACCCTTTTATACTCATAACTTGATACTTACCTCCATCATTTAGTTGAATCCAAGTACCTTCTCTTAGTTTAGGTACTATTACTGGTTCATTAGTAACAGGTTGACCACCTGGAACTACAGGAGCAATAGCTGGATTAGATGGAGTGTAACCTTTAAGTATTTCCTCTAACGCTCTTAGTCTCTTTTCCTTATAATCTGCAAGAGATTCATCAGTATAAGATGTTGGAGCATTATAGTCACTTTCTACAAAGGCATTTGGATTAACTACTTCAGTTAGATGGTTATCAATAATGATAGTACCTTCCTCTGAACGAGTTGCAATAGTATATAAGCTCTTAATAAAATCAGTCACTTCTATACTAGCCTCAGCAGTTTCACCATTCATAGTTCTCTTCTTGCTCCAATCAACATCAACAATGAAGTATTTAGCCTCACTACCTTGTGCGGAGTCTTCAGTAAAGAACTCTATTTTATCCTTCTTCTCAGAAGGTAATGAGTTAAGCATCTTATAGGTATCTGACTCAGTATTATCGTAGATAAATCCTATTGTTTCTCCCTCTTTCAAAGTAGATAACATTAGGTCTAAGTCACTAGAATCTAAAGAACCTTGGACTTTTTCTCCATGTACTCCAGATTCATCTTGTGTATATTTTACCTCAAGATTATCACCTATAAATGACCACTTCTCAGCAATAGACATATCAGTTTTAGTTGCCCTAAGTGGTTCAATCAATGCCCTAATATTATTAAGATTGTCTCTCTTATTAGTATTAGAAGCTCTCATTGAAACTGTTAACTTAGGAGAAGATATACTGAATGTAGTTGAGAATGTATTGTAAACAGCTACATCATCATTTCCATCCTTTAAACGCCATAGTTGACTCTTACCACTCTGTTCAGTGTCTCCTAACATTACTACTGCTACATTGTTCTTTGCAGCAAAATCAGAGATTACTTGTAATTCTCCATTAGTGAAGTGAGTAGCCTCATCAATAAATAATACAGATGGTAAATCATCCTTACTATACTCTCTTTCATCAAGACCAGTAATTTCAACGTGTCTAATATCAGAAGGAGATACTACAATACTCAAATTAGCAGCATCATTTACATAATCAGGAGATACTCCTAATTTAGCAAATAATGTTTCCTTAGTAAATGACGTGTTATGCTCAGCCCCAATCTCATCAGCTAAGTTATCACTTTGCTTTTGGCGAGGTCCAGCTGTCCAAGTCTTTACGTTAGGATTTACAGCTTTAAGCATTTGATATACTGTTTTAACAACAGCTCTAGTCTTACCTGCTCCAGGAACACCTTCAATAAATACTGTGTTCAGAAGAGGAGTACCTTCAAGGTGGTTCGGAATATCAGCAGCTTTAACTACATTGTTAATGAATCTTCTATTAGATGCTAATGTATAAGCTATTCTAACAGCAAACTCTTGAGTAGCTATAGGTGCTAACTTAGATGTATCACTCTTAATAACTGTATAGTATTGTGATAGGAAATCAGAACTCTTAACCCCAAGGATACCACTAGCATAAGCTAACTTCTCAGCATCACTAAGAGCCTTAGTAACTGACCTAATACCTTCACTCCCCTTTGCAATACCCTTATGAGATAGTCCGCCATCAAATAAGATAGATTTAATAGCTTCTACTTGGTCTTTACCATGAGATATTTCTTGGAATCTATCATAAAGAGCATCCTCGATAGCCACCCTTTCCTTTTCCATTGCTACATAATCTTCATCAGATACATCCAACGTCCTGTCTTGGTCTTCAGTAAACTGTCTTAGAGTAGTAGCATTATTAATAGCTTCCCTTACTTTGTCATTTAGTAGTACTTCACCATCAATTCCCTTTAGCTGTGGTTCCCCATCAACCATTTTAGTATATAGGAAACTATTCTCATCACCCACAACGTCATAGAATAGATAGTTCATATTTACTGATGTTCTTCTTTGCTCCTTTAACTGAGATTCTTTATTCAAGTTAGATAGTTTCTCGATAAAGTCTAACTTACTCTCAATTCTATCTAAGTCTCTGTTCATTATAGTAGCAACTTCAGAATCAATCAGCCCTAACTCTGGAGCATCTTCAACACTATTCTTTTGATAAAACTCTTTTAGAGTTACATTAAATCCAAATGGATTAGATGCATCTAAGTTATCGTATTGAGAAGCATATATAATAGACCTGGCAGCTGATATAATCTTCCTTGCATCCTTTATTTGCTCTTGCTGTAGCTTGTTATCTAATGCAAAGTCAGAGATATGTACTTCATTGAACTGACGCTCTAAATCCTGCAATAGGTCAAATACATTAGTCTTCTTACCAATCACATTGATTCCTATCTTAGATAGAGTATCATATAATGGATTAGTCTTTGCAGTATCAAGCTTCTTTAATAAAGCATTTGCATCATTAAGAATAGGAAGATTCTGAGCTAAGGTTGAGTTACTTTGACTCTTTATATCACCAATAATAACATCCAACTGTTTCTCCTGAGTTTCATCAAGACCCTCAATAGACTTCAATGTTTCAATGAGTTCTTGAGTCTTCTCTTTTATATTAGCTACAGTTAAATCTTGAGCCATCCAAGAACGAATAGCATCTCCAGCTTGTTCACTAACATAATCATAGGCATCTTCTAAGTCTAATTGATATATACCTGTGTTAACTGTTACAGTTTGGTTAACTAGCTTTCTCATAGAGTCAGCTACTTCCTTATCAATATATCCATTAGCCATGAATACGTCAGCAGCTTGATTCAGCTGCCTAATCAATATAGCACCATTAGAGATTGCAGAACCATCAACCGTAGGCATAGTATAAGTTAAGAACCTTGATATTTCATCAAATGGATGTTCCTTAGCTTCATTTATTCTCGGCTTCTTTAGACTCTCAGCTTTCTCGATTATATCTTCATCAGTAGCATTCTTACTTCCGAACATATCACCAAGTATATCTGATATAGTCATAGGAGTAACATTACCATCAGCATCGGTCAGAGATAGATTGGCACTATAGAAGTTTCTCTTTAATTGAGCATATTGTTTATATCCCAGTTCTCCTGCTTCTTGGAAGATAGGAGATAGCTTCTCATTCATATTACGGAATACATCATATGCCATATCTAACTTAGAATTGGCATCATACTGTAGGTAATCGTTGTAGTCCTCTTTAGCTTTAGCTATATCATCTTCAGATAATGTTTCAAAGTCTTTGTTATATTTGGACTCTGCATACATTCTGAAGTTCATATCAATAAATGGCTTACTAATCACAGGATTAGTAGAGAACATCATCATTCCTAAATACTTACCTCTCTTACCAGTATGTAAGAACTCATATTGTTCCTTCTTAGCATCATCTATTTGCTGTTGAACAGCAGCCATAGCATCAGCATACTCCTTACTCTTCTTACCGTTCTCGTCTGAATAAGTAGCATTGATTTCATCAATCTTACTGTGTAGGGTTAAAAACCTATCAGCAAGGTTATTGAAGTCTTGTAAAATTTTACCAGCAGAAGGAGCATTCTTGAATAACTCCTGATACCTTAACTCAGATAACATTTGCTTATCAAGTAAAGTAGCATCAGATAGCTTCATTCCCTCAACAGATAGAACTTGTTCAATGTTGCTTACATAATCCTTCATTAGACTATATATAGCATCATTTTGATTATCTTTATCGGTTCCTTGTTGATATGCATACCTATCACCCACCTTATCAACCTTAGTTGCAGATAGGTTTCTATCACCAAGCCCTCCTTTCTTCTTCATATCCTCCAAAGCCTTGTAAATCTCTTCACCACGACCTTGTCTGATTAAATAGATAAGTTCTTGATTAGCCTGCATATTACTAGAATCGTATGATTTTCTAATCTTAATATCATTAATACCTTGGAACATACCACCACCGATAGCACCTCCAAAGAATGACATACTATAACGAGAAGCCATATCATTAAAAGCTGATAGCCATCTTTCGTTACCAGTAAAATATGAGATAGCATTAAATGTTGCTTTAGTAACATCATATAATACTTCCTCAGTTACTTCTTCTACACCTTCTGCAAGAGCATTAGATAGAATAGAAGTAGAGCCATCAGCAATAGCTTTGTAGTTATTCTGAGCAAAGGACTTTGCACCATTAAACAACTTAGCAAATACATTCTTAGTTAACTCCTTAGATTCAGATTTAACTGCATTAGTAGATATACTTTGCTTTGCTTGCTGACTTACATCTTGGATAAGTTTTTTGATTTGAGCCTTATCCATCCTCAATTCTGGAAGTACGTGTTCTCCAATATCACTAGCCATTAGAGCATACATTCCAGCCATATATCCCCAGAACACAGCAGCAGCTTGTTCATCAGATGCTCCTTCTTGTTTAGCATCACTAAAAGCATTATATGAAGCTGTACCAGTCATATAAAGACGAGATAGGTGTTTACCCCAGTTCTCGTAACTCTTCATATAATTCTGACCCCATATAGTAGCTTTAGCTAAAGCTTCTTTCTGTATAATATCAAGACTACCTGTAGCCTCTAAAGACTTTAATACCTTAGGAATATCCTTAACAGCAGTTTGAGTATACTCTTCTGCCAACTTAGTTATTTGCTTATCCAACTCTGACGGAGTACCATTCTTAGATGATATGCCGTAAGACTTAAATAATCTTGGAACATTAGTGAATATCCACCTCTGTTCATATAGCTGTTTAGCTACATCGCCAACCATATTAAGGATGTTCTCAGCTGCCCAAGGGTGTTGCTTAGCATACTCAGATGTTCCGCTATCCATAGAATATGCAAATCCTTCTAACTTATTAGCCCAGTCAGTAGATGCTCCAGCTAATCCAAATGTAGTCTTATATATAATAGGTAACACTTTAGCTAACTCATTAGCAATACCTAATCCAATATATACTGGTCCTACATAAGGCACAAACATAGGAGCAATTTTAAATGTATCCTTCATTATACTTCCAAATACACTCTTATCTAAGCTATCTGAATCGAAGAAGTCATATTTATTAGCCTTAGAACCATCAGTAGTTAGAACGTCAAATGGAGATAATATTTGTCTACCATAAGGCTCTCTACTACCTAATTTTTCATAGTAGTAAGTACCTTCGTCGTTTAGTTTTAGCTCACCTTTCTTGTGCCATACCTTTCTATTGGTCTCTGGGTCAATATGATAATCATCGGAGTCCCATTGAGCTAGGGCTACTGGTTGGAACCAATTCCTACCTAGCCATGCATCATTAGGAGATTCATCCCACTCACCTGTCTCTGGGTCATATACCTTTTGAGTCTGAGCTATTTCAGCAGCAGTGAGGGTTCTATCACTAGTGAACCCTACTTTCTCTACTCCCATCTTCCTTCTGTCAGGATTGAATATCCTATTGATTTGAAACTCAGGTTGAGTTCTTTTACTAGCTTCCTTAGGTGCCCAAATATTATTAAATCCAAAGGTAGCCTCATCCATTACAGTCTCATTAAACGTATTATTAGCTAATAGTTGATATGACTCTAATGCACCATCATAGAATTGGTTAAACTTTGCATTATCAAAGTTACCGTCACTATCCTGGAATTGTGGATTTGATTGTATAATCTTGTTATTAGCATAGACTTCTCTATCTTCAATGGAAGTGTTATTACCATCAATCCCTACCGCTTTAAAATCAGATAAAGAGAAACTAGGGTTCTGTAACACATTCAACATCCAATCATTCGGCTTCTTATTGTCCATTTAATAATTGACTTTTAGTTATGTTGTTGTTATATGCCTGTCTAGCGTTACGGAGTTGTTGTTCTTTTGCTATTTCCATCATAGCTCCTTCATCCTTAATCCATGAGAAGTTACCAGATGCTGCACCTGCTAGACTCGGAGAGTCATAAATAGGTACATAAGCAATAGTTCTATATAGGTCTCCCATATCCATAGGGTTTGACTTAGTACCTAATGTTGCACTTATCTGTGCTGTTAACCTATCATCTGTGATAGGCATAAAGAAGTCAGAGTTATCGTCAGGGTCTTCAAAGGTTTCATCATCACCAATAACTGATATGCTTGCAAACCTCATAAAGTTATCCCTATTAAAACTACCATCTTCATTAAAATATCTATTCAGACCTCTTTCTTGGAATACTTGATTTACTTCAGCTTTAGTAACATCCTTACCTCTCTTATTGATTTCATCCACAGCTGCCTTGTAAGCACCTATAACATCGAAATCAGGAACAGCTTGTCCATTTTCATCAAGAGTATAAGGTAATTCCATTGTAGATACTCCAGTACCGTCATAGTATAGCTGATTAAGCTTAGTAGCATCAAGCCTTTGTTTACCAACATGGACAGCATCCTTATTAACTACACTACCTAATTGACCACTTAAAGCTCCCATTAAGGAAGTCGGACCAATAGGTTTACCATCACTACCTGGAATGAATGGTAACTTCTGTGCTTGTACATCAATAGCATAGTTACTACCAAAACTAATTCTTGCATTCTCTTTAGGAAGACCATCTCCAGTTATAATCATCATAGGAATATCAAATGCCCTAGTCTTCTTGTTACCTTTCTCATCAGTATTAGCACCATTAGTAGCTTGCTTGTCATAGTTAACTCCAAGTTCTTCAGTAGAACTGATTCCAGATTGTATCATGCTAGTAATGATTTCTAACGGACCAGTCTTTAAATCTAGTCCAGATTTCCTGGCATAGTCTTGCAATAGAACTTTTTGATTAGCTGGTAATGTTGATAATATATAATTCAAAGCATATTTGGCTTGAGCATCCTGTGATATAGATTTAGAATTAATCTTATACACACCGTCTGCACCTTCCTCTAATAGCTTATCAATTCCTGCCTTAGCTTTTCTTTCATCCTTAGACCTAAAGTATTCATTAGCTCTTGTATTAGAACCTAAATTCTTAATCGCTTCCCATATTGTCTTATTAATTTGTTCAATACTTGTGCTGTTAGCAATAGCAGTAATAGCATTACTGTTAAATGCTAATCCTTGACTATAGGCTCTATTCTCAGCCATTTGACCAACTGTTAAGGTTTGCTCACCTTCCTCTAATTGGCTTATAAATTTCTTAGTAACTTGACCATCTGGACTAATTGCAAATACTCTACCGTCTGTATCAATAGCTGTTTCTTTAAGAGCATTGTTCTTAGTAGCTTCTTGTATGGCTCTATTATACTCTTCCTTATTCATAGCTATTTTAGGTAATATCTTTAACAGTGCTTTATATTGGGCTGCACCGTTAGTCTTTTCAAATGGGTTAGACATTATGGACTCAGAGAACAACCCAGATTGGTCTAAGAATTGCTCTACATCACTTGGTAAGCCCTTCTCATAAAGCATCTTCACCATATTTTTATCTAGTAAACCAAACCCTCCTTCTGATTCTCCTCCAGTTGCTTGTTTAGCATCTGATGTGCTATACGGAGCAGTTGGTTGAGGTCTTGGAACATTAGTGTAGCTAACAAAGGGTGGAATACCTCCACCCTGTTGTAGCTTATCTATATTAGAAGTTATTCTCATGACATTGCTTTCTTTATTAACTCAGAAGTTAGAGAAGACATAGACATTATCAGTTTGTTATGTTCTCTCTTAGATTCCATAATATCTTTGTGGAACTGCTTATTGTCTTCAAGCAATCTCTTATTAAAATCTTTAGCTCTTTGTAATTTCTCTCTGTCAGCGGCACTTAGTTTACCTCCAGACTTAACATATGGAGTCTTTATAGAAGAGTTTTTCTTAACTTGGAACATATATGGAGAACCCATTATTCCTCTTCTCTTATCCAGTAAGAACTGAGATACATTATCATTAAGAGATTTTCTTCTACTTACTAACGATTTATACTCATTAGATGTCTCCCATCCAGTATAGTTATTGTTATTAGCTGCACCGTATGCTTTATAAGCATTGTTATAATCCTGGGTTAGTCTATCGAACTCTGGAGAGTAAGTTCTTTCAGCTTCTCTCTGAGCTTCTTCCATATCTAATTGTTGGTTCATAGCCCTCTTCTGTGCGAATTGGTTCTCAACCCCAGCTAAATAAGGAGCAATAACATTTTGATAGTTAGATGTAACTCTAGCTGCATCAATCTGTTTCTTAGCTGCATCAATTTGATTCATTGAAGCTCTGTTCCTATTAGCTACATCAACTCTCCTTGCCTTAGCAGCATCAGATTCTTGCTGTCCTAACATTCTAGTCTTATAGAACATTTCTGCATCTTGTAGACCACCTTGGAATCTAGCTTGACCTGCTCTACCACTAGCTTCTAATTCTCCAGCAAGCTGAAGTGAAGCATCAGAAGTTCTAGGTCTAGCTGCAACAGATTCAAGATTACCTGCCTGTTGTTCAGCATTAGTTGTAGCCTGGAAGTTACCTTGCAATGGAACAGTGTTTTCGAATGTGTCTAATAAAGTAGGTTTTAATCCTTCTTTATACAACTTAGCTGCTCTGTTGTTAGCTGCCAATCCACCGACCATTCTACCTAATGCTATTACATCCTCTGGCATTACTCCAAGATTGAAACCTTTACCTTTCTTAGGTGCAGCTCCCTTAATAGCTGAAGGGTTAGTAGTTGCAGGAGTCTTAGGAGTATCAGCAGTTACAACAACCTCTGGTAATTCAACAGGTTTTTGTTCTAATCTCCTTAGTCTATAAGCACCGTTACCCTTATCATAGAGTTCCATTCCTCTAGTTGCTAACTGCTTATTAAAACGAGCAACATCTTCTGGAGACATTCCTCTTGCGAGTGTTCTGTTACCAGTTCTATCACCAGCATATATATCAAATCCAGAGTTACCTTCTGTAGTACCATAACCTACAATACCCTTTCTGATTAAATCATCAAAGCCTTGATTAGTACCTCTAAAAGTAATCTGTCTATGTTTAGCTAATGGGTCTTGTACTGAATAATTGTACTTACCTCCGAAATAATCACCTGTCTTAGATGTTAGTTGGTCGTAAATATCTTCACCACCGTTAAATGCTAATATATAAGAATCAACTACGTCATCTGGACCTTCATGTTGAGATGCCCATCTATCATAATCAGCAATCCAATCATAGTTGGCTAAAGCATTAGCTCTATTCCAATTAGACATATCTTTAGCTTTGATTCTTCCTACAGTGTTACCACCTTGTAAGAATTGGACGATACCTCCCTCAGCCTTTTTAGTAACTCTATCATCCCTTGAAGTTTTCTTCTTCTTAGGTTTAGGTGGCAATGCATTATTTCTACTCCTCTCTTTCCTGCTCTCAGAAACCTGTAAAGATTTCCGTACATTTTTTTGAGTTTCTGTAAATAAATCTATAGGGGCAGTCGGTCCAGCTTGAACTCCCTGTGGCTGGTTAGTAAGAATGAGTCTGTTTCTATATTCGGGTGTACTTGTTAGTTGGTCCCATAGAGTATTTTGTTCTCTTTCTACTACTGGATGGAATATATCTCTGTACTCCCTCTCTCTCTTAGTTCTAGCCCTACCATATACTAGTCCACCTGGGATTTGACCTTCGATGAATTGGTCTAATCTTTGAGTGGGTTGTATAGTTTGAGAAGCAACTACCTTTTTAGCATTTCTTGATGCAGGAATAACAGCAGGTAAGTTTCTTGGCTGAGAAACAAATGGCTCTAATATAGAGTTGATAGTCCTAACTGTTCTGACTGCATTAGCATTTGGAGATTCTACTGGAGTACCTCCCACTGGAACAGCCCTATCTGTATAGCTTTCTGGCTTCTTAAGATTAGATGGATTAGTCACATCTCTAGGAGTATTAGGTTTACCTGAACCCATAACGAATACTCTGTTAGATGGAGTTGCTTGTCCTGGTGCTGGTAAAGCTAATGGGGCTGGTTTAAACCTTGATGCTGTATGTAATGTTCTAGCTATAGAGGATACTGCATCAACAGCTTCATTCACTGTTTTAGGGTCTACTTCTTTCTTAGCTGGAGCATAACCCCAATCTTTTAACCATTTTGGACCTTTCCAACCCTTCCAGTTGTGTCCCCAATCATTATTAACAGCACCTCTCCAGATACCCTGATTAGAAAACTTAGTTGGCTCAAGGATAGTACCATCAGGAGCAGTTCTCCTCATAGCATCTGTATTGATTACAGTATTCTTATCAACATCAGGAGTTCCTTGATAAGCTCTCCTAACATCATACCATTTCTTGAATGTTGTTGGAAGTTGTTCGCCTTTTGCACCTTCTACAGCTTGTAAAGCTTCATTCTGACCTTCAATACCAGAAGCTCTCTTTATTCTCTGGAACTCCTCCTCTGACATTTGAACTTGCTTACCAGATTTAGTAGTAACTGTTCTAGTGGTAGTTCCATATTTATGTGTATTGATTTTGTTCTTTGCAGCAGCAGCTCCCCAACGAGTAACACCAGCAGCAGCTGTTAGACCATTAGCCAATGCTTTCCAGTCCTCTACGGTCATTTCTTTAGCACCCTTATCCTTTAGCTTATTAAAGGCTTGCATTGCAGGAGCAAATGATGTAGATGCACTCCAAATTGTAATCAACTTAGGAGCAACTTTTAATAGATTCTTTACAATCTTACTACCTTTACCAGCAGCTCCCAAACCTGGAATCAGACCTACAAGGTCCATTCCTAATCCAGCCCCAGCATTTAAGAATGCAGAACCTACTCCCACACTCTCATCAGCCAAGTCAGCTGTAAAGTTTCCTATTGTACTACCTACTCCAAGTGCAGCTGATGCGGCTGTACCATATCCTGGAACAAAGGAAGCTATCATTGAACCAACATCAGCACCAGCAGATACTAGTCTAGCATAGTCTTCATATTCCCAATCCTGCCCATCAGCCATAGGTTTCCTTTCGCCTGCTTCTACTTGTTCTGGGGTTCTATCAGTAGCCTTAGCTTTGGCTTGTATTTGTTGCTTCTTCTCCTCTTTCTTCTTAGCAAACTGTTCTCTGTAAGCGTTGTATGCACTATCATCCTCAACAAATCCACCGTATTGAAGTTTAATAATACCGCCCTCTTTATTGGTAGGAGTTTTCTTTCTTCTATCATACTCAGCATATGCTATCTTTTTCAAAGCATCATTGGCGAGCATAGAAGTCTCTTTATATTGTCTAGATACTGGATTGTAAGTTATTAAAGACCAGTTGTCATAGTTATAAGTACCAGGAATAGCATAAGTTTCATCGTCTATCTTTGGTAATTTACCAGTATTGATAGCTAGGTCAAGGTTATTAGCTAAATGTTCTCTAAGGTTGTCTTGACCTTGTTCATTTTGGTGAGATAATTGACCTCTAAAATACCTTGGGTCTAATGCACTCTTTAAATAGTCATTGATAACTCCCTTATGAGTGGTGTCTATGTACTGTAGTACATTCTCTGGGTTGTATGAAGTCTTACTTGCTACATATCCACTTACAGTCCCCTTGAATGGGTTCTTAGTAGCATAATCATTAAAGAATGCATCCCTTTCTCTATTATATATATCTTCTTCGTTTGCCCTAACAATAGCTGCATTTCTATCAGCTTCTTCTCTTTGTTTACGTTGGATATATGCTGATTTAGCTTCAGGAGTCATAGCACCTGCTGCTTCAGCTTCAGCTTCCCATGCTTTCATCCTACTTTGCTCTGGAGTAGGTTCAGTTTGTACTGGAGCTTCTTTTAGGAACTTATCCAAACCACTGCCACCTAATGTAGCAAAGGTATTATAATCATCATTATCTAATGTATTATTAGAAATGGCTGTACTAAATGCCCTTCCACGAGTAGCTAAATCTTCTGCACTGTTAATTCCAGTGTCAGCCCAATCATAATCTTGGTATAATTGATTATAGTCTGCATTATTGAAGATGTCTCCCAATAGTGCATTACGGTCTTGCTCACTTCTGTTTTTGAACCAGTTACCGAAATCTATATCGTTACCACCATACCATCTTTTAGAAATCTCTTTAGTTAGGAAGTCGTTAGTATTAAACTTTGACTTAGGCTTAGCTGCTGGCTCAGTGTATTGTTGCATCTGATTGATGTAGTCTAGTGCATAGTCCCCAACTAAATTAAAGGCATTATTAGTAGTATCCTTCTTACGTCCTATCCAGTTTTTATCAAACTTTCCAGTACTAGCCATACTACCTGTTGCATCAGAGAATGTACCATCACCATTCATACTAATAGTTCCATTCTCAATACCTTTAATAAACTGGTTAGCAGAGTCTCTGAATGAAACTGCTTTGTCTCCGCTAAGATTATTATTCTTTATATAGGTATCTATATTCCTATATAGTCCAGCAACTAAATCAGCCTTATTGTACTTACCAACGCCACTTCTCTCGAATAGTTCTGGCTTAGATTGTTCTATCTTACCAGAGTTCTCAAATTTTCTTATTACTTGTGACATATACTATGTATAACAAAAAAGGAGCATATAATTAATATACGCCCCTTCTTACCTTGTTGACTAATTATCTTACTCTTACTAGTCTAGCACCTTTTCTTGCAAAAGTTGGTTCCTCTTGAGGAGCTTGTTCTTGAGCAGCACCACCTTGAGCGATTTGCATTAGGGCTTGACACACAGCCATCGCAGCTTCACAATTCTGTGTTTGAACTGCCTGAGCAGCCACTTGTAGAATCTGTTGCATTGGGTCTTGTCCACCCTCAGCAGGTGCACCACCTTCTGCTGGTGCTCCCTCAGCGGGTGCTCCTCCTGCTGGTTCAGCACCAGGTTGAGGTGCAGTACCACCTTGTTGGAATTTTTTAAATTTCTCTTCGATTTTCATAAATTAATACGTTTAAACGGTTTAACTACTTAATTTCTGCAAATATAAGCATTATAAGCAGTATTACCAAATTAAACCAAGAAATTTATGAAATTAAAGCAGAGTAAAATATATTAATCAGTTATCACATAGTACAGCTACCTCAACTTGGATTTATCAACTATAAGCAAAGTTTCATTTGCTATAGCCTTTCTTATATACCTCATCAGTGTAATAGGTTTATAAGAAGCCACGAAGGTAGTTGTGCCTACATCATCTTTATCATTCATATCAATAGGGAACTCTACTACTACATCGTCAGTCGTAATTCTGTAGTAAAGAGTTCCAGCTATTGCATGAACAAACTTTGCTTCAGCAGGAAGAGTTACTATTTCCTTTAGTGTCATACAAGATAAGTCTTAATTGTATCAGCCAGCAACTTACCATCTACATTAGCAAGCTTCGCCTTGACCAGTTTAATAGCCTCTCCCATGCACTTCTTCGGGATTTGGGGACCTGTTTCGCCATCTCCCCAACCCTTTTCCGTGATAATCGTGTAGATTGCACTAATGATTTCCTCAGGTGAGGCTTCACTCGGAAGGAAAGACTCAAGCACAAGAATCTCTTTAGATTCATTATCGGCTAAGTCTTTCCTTCCAGCTGAAATGTATTGGTCTCTACTATCCAATCTCTGTTTCACCATCTTACGAAGAATAGTAAACTCAGCTGCATCGTCTAAAGGCTTAGCACCTTTAGCAGTTTGGTACACTAAGAACTCATTCTTAATGGCTCTTAATACTTCTGTTCTCTTTACATTCTTATCAAGCATTGATTGCTTAATAAGTGCATCCATTTGCTCTCTGAGCATTTTCGTTCTCCTTTCTTATTAAATGTTTTAAATACTCATACTCTTCAATACTAATCATACCCTTTAGTCTGAGAGATGCCAGCTTCCTTAATAGAAGTTCCCTATCTAGTGAAGGGTTATTATAGATGTGTCTCAGCGGTTGTATTGGTATCATTTAGAATATGTATTGCTTGTTCAACATCTTCATCACTTAGTCCCCATTTCAACCAATCAGATTGAATGAAATAAGGTAATTGAGAGTCCAACATATCAGTATCATCGTCGAAGATTACATACCGATAAGGTTCAGTTTGCTTATCTAACCATTCTTGGATTTCGGAACCTCTATGCCTACTCCTCATATAAGGAGTTATGTCATGTATAGGTTCTTTAATTCCAACAAGGTTAAACACTTCCTGCAAATTACTATCACTTCTCCAGGTAGAAGATACAACAATCTTAGCTCCAGTAGCATCAGTAAGTCTATTTAGTCTTTCCACTGCTCTTGGGTCAATATTACAAGCATTCCAAGCTATACGCTGAGGATGCTCTTTAATCCAATCATTATATCTTTTGTCCTGAGTTCTCTCTGAGTAGAAGAGATTACTATTCATAACCCCATCTATATCTAAGAATATAAACTTATTCATGCTTTAGATATTCTTTAGTAAATTCCTTAGCCTTCAATACTATATCCTTATAGGACATGACTTCAAGCATTTTAGGATGCTGTAGGAATAGACTAGTGAAGTGTAACCTAAGACTCTCAAATCTTTCCTTTTCAGTAGGCTTCTTTACTTCGTCCATCTTCTTAGAATATTTTGAGCAGTGCCAGAGGATTCTTTACCTTTACGGATAAAGGCTATATCACGGTCTGAGTGCTCAGTCATAGCTGCATCCCTCTCCACGTCAGATGTAAATCCTCCTTGTGTGAGAGTACAACTTCTAGTCAAGTATCTAGGAGCTTTAAACATATGATATACAGTAATATCCCTAAAGAAAACCCCACAAGCAGACAAGTAGTCCTGTGCCATACGGTCTGCACCTTCACAGTCTCCTACAACGAATCTGGCTTCCTTATCAGTACAAATGACTTTACTAATGGCAGGAGCATACCACTTGGTAAACTCCTCCCATGTTAAGTCCCTATGCCCACTTATAAAGTATGTCATACTGGGTCTAAGTCAATATCCTCCATATCCAAATCTCCGTCCTCTAAGTGCATCCACTCAGCAAACTCTCTGATAATTTTATCATGGTCAAACGCCCATTGATACTTATCAATAGAATCCAATGGAATCCACCCGATAGCTTCTACTTCATCCTCTTCTCCACCTCTATCGTTACCAGTGCCAACACTGATACTACCTGGCTGTGCATCAATTAGAGCGTAATATCTAAAGGATACATTCTGCCTATTTTGGGTAGGAGAGTCATTGAATTTCCAGAAGTGTAGGAAGTTAGGATTCAGTCTAACTCCAGTCTCTTCATAAACTTCTCTGATTACAGCTTCTGCTGTAGTTTCATTAAAGTCTAAGTAACCACATGGCATATTCCACATTCCTTGAAAGTCTGGAGTTCCCTCGCCTCTTTTATTAGCAAGTACGCACCACTTACCATTTAGGAATGTAAATACACATCCTGTTACAGCAATAGAACGGCTAATCCACCATTCCTTACCATTTTCGTCTAATAATGGAAAATTCTTCATATTAATAAAAATAACTCTTTGGTTGTTCAACATTAAGGAAGTCTAGTGGGTCACCTAATAACTCACCCTTTAGATATACACCTTCATCTTGTATTGTGTAACCACCGTCATTGTTTACCTTAAGTACACCAGTAAAGGGATTTGAAGCCACAATAGTTCCAAACTGCCCATTTACAATTTGATAGAAGTTATCAGCTGTTCCAGCAATTCCTTTAAAGTTTAAATTCTCATCTATCTCTGTACGATATATGCCTAACCCGTTAGCTGATTTGTAAGCTAAGAACATTGGAACTCTGTGATTAACACACCACATAAGTTCTGAAAGCATTCCCTTAGAAATACTTTCCAATTTCTGTTGCCATGCAAATCCATCTAATACAAATACGACATAGTCTGATTGTTCCAGCTTAGAAAACTGATACTCAGTTCCCTTCTCACTGTAAACCACCTTATCTGCTCTACTTTTAACCTTTATACTTTTGACTACTTGTAATACACCAGAAGCAAAAGACCAAGGACCTGAAACATAGATTTGGCTCATTTATATAGTCCAAGTTTTCTGATTATTGAATTTACCTCATCTGTTACAAATGGTAATATAATCTTTCCATCATCAACCCACTTTCTAATAGCTGTAGAGCATATTGTAATGTCAGGAGCATAGATAACCTTTACCTCGTCATGCGGAATATCCTCACTGTTAAAGTGTGCTACATCGACCACTAAGAACTTATTATCCTTTAATATGTCCTCACCATACTGCCATCTTGGAATCTCCTTATAAGTCTCGGCAGATGTTACAATGATAAACTCACCATAAATCTCTTTTAATGCCTCAATAGTCTTATAAGTAGGTAATGGTTCTCCATTAGCGATACGATATTCAATACCATCCACAACTACTAGAGTAATTTTCTTTTCCATGCTACGAATATTGCTATTAGGATTGATACTAAGAAGAATCCTGCCACTAATGCAAGAGGAATCCATAATGGAGCAAATACCCAGAACCATGTTATGTTAGCACCAAATAGTTTACAAACTAACAGTACTATAAACAACAATCCAGGGAATCCAACTCCTCCTTGTACTACAACTTTATTATTCGACATCGAGGTATAAAGGTTTAAAAGTTTCAGTGTAAGTTTCATCTACTAAAGACACATTAGCCATTTTCATATCATCAAAGGTTTGCAGTGTATGCTCACCACTATGAATATGTCCACAGAATGTATATCTAGGATGTTTACGAAGCATCTCATCAGCTAACCAAGGATTACCTGCATCCTCCCTGTCAAACCTTTGGTGAATAACACCAAGCCCACACAATTTGGGTGCATCGTGAGATATAACAATATCACAATACTGGGGCATAGATTTATATGCTTTAATCAATGTCTCTGGTTCATACATATATGCCCAGTTACCAAAGATTTTACAATATGGAGTTCCCCATATACTATATATCTTACCATCCTTACTAATGACGGATGTTTCTTCATTATCTAATAACTCAAGTTTACCATTAGTAGGATTACTCAATATTGAGCTAATCTTTAGAGGTTGCCTATACATATTAGCTAAGGCGAAGTCATGATTACCTCCTACCATGATAACTGATTCACAAGGGAGATTATTAACCCACTCAGCAAATGTAGTCTTTAACCACTTTTCACTCTGAGGAATGTTCCTCTGCATACGCAGTGGCATGATGTCTCCACATATCAATACTACTTCACAAGGTTCTTCTATTTTAGGTAGAATACCATGCAAGTCAGATGTCACACAAATTTTCAAACTTTCTTTGTCTTTAGTGATTGGTCAATTTTGTGGGCAAGTCCATAGACATTCTTAGTCCAGCCATTCATGTGTCCCTTATTGTTGCCTATTAAGCAACCTTTCTCGTTGTCTACTGCATAGACTTTATGAGTTACACATGAACCTCTTACTTTACAGAATACTACATCACCCACTTTACAATCTTCCCATTTAATAGGAGTAACCAAATGCTTCTCATTACTTTTATATAATGGAAGCATTGAGTTACCTGGTTCACTGGTAATGAATGATTCACCAGCTTCTAACCTTTTAATCTTCCTTAGAGTATTCGGGTTCATAACCTAATTCTATGTCCTCTCTATAGTCCTGAGCAGCATCTCTTAAGGCATCTTTGATGGTGCAAATAAGAAACGTTTGTCCATACATTAGAGTACAGAATCCTTTAATTAGCTCCTCAGCAGTTGCATCATTATAAGGCAACTCCATAGAGAATACTCGTCCGTCAATTTCTAAAGATATTTTAGTCACTTAGTTTATACACTTCGTCAGGAATGGTGTGTTCCTTAACAGATTTCTCTACTCCTTCATCTATTTGGTGCTGAATCTTCTCCTTTACCTCAGTCCAAGAGATTGGAGTATAGTTGTTGTTATCTACACCTACATCATATTGATAGGGGAATAGATGAACTAACCTATCACAATCCAATCCAGAACTAGTCGGACCAGAGTGAACATGACCGAATAACTGCCATACAGCATCAGCATCGTTACGATATGAACCACCATAGCACAGGAATGGGTAATGATTCAAATAGATACTTCTCTTCTCTATCTGGATTTGCATTTGTGGTAACACCCCAACAAACTTATCCATATAACCCTGTCTTAGATTCTTTCTATCATGATTACCTATAATCAAGTAGATTTGTCCATTCAGACGAGGGATGATGCTGTTCCATAGAGCACTTCCACCAAAGGCAAAATCTCCTAAGTGGAAGACTGTACCATCCTCTGGGACTACTCTATTCCAGTTCTCAACTAACTTTTCATTCATTTCCTCAACATCCTTAAATGGTCTATTGCACAATCTTATGATATTAACATGACCAAAGTGAGTGTCAGAGGTAAAGAAAGTGTTCTTAGCACTAAATTCAAACTTCTGTTCTTTCATCTTTTACAATTATTAATCGTTATCATAATCTAAACCTTTAGTTAGATAATCAATAGCATCCAATTCACCACGAGTTAGTGGGATTACCTTATCATTTATAGTAATATCCCAACCTTCACCATTAGTCCATTCAGTAACTTCAATAAAGTCATCCTTCTTAGCTAAATGGTCATACTTGCGTAAATTATCATTTACTGATTTTCTATTAGCACGTTCCATATTCCGTCTCCTTATAAAATTCTATTTGATAGTTATACTGCTGCTTCAACGCCTGATTGATGTCAGTAAATACACTACTAGGCATCTTCTTACCAGTCCTAGCATAATATGCTGGATGATATACTTCGATTGTCTTTAAGCTATTCACCATATCATTCTTAAATAACCCAGCCTGGCTACCAAATAAAACATAAATCATACCTCCATCTTTATAGCTCATGTTGTGAATCAACTTAGATACAAATGGTTTCCATATGTCAAAGTGCGCTCCAACTCTGCCTACCTCACAAGTAAGGGCTGTATTAATCATTAATATTCCCTGCTCAGCCCAAGACTCTAACGTATTGTCAAACTCTATAAGGTTATGGGGAATTTCATAATTAATAGCCGCCTCTTTAACTACTTTAAGTGAAGGAGATAGATACTCCTCAGAAGTATCCTCTGAATTACCAAACAGTATTCCAGTAGCTACTCCTCTTTGAGGGTAAGGGTCTTGCCCAAGAAAGACCACCTTGCAGTCTTTAAATGAGCAAGCCCTAAATGCTCTAAAGATGTTCTTAGGAGAAGGACATAGGTCAGCTGAATTGACCTTATTAACCCAAGTTACCACTTTACGTAGTTCCTCTTTGTCAATAACATCAATCCAGTCACCAAAGTATTCATTTGCGGTCATATTCTATAGTACCTATATCCATGAGGATTAGAAAGTATTTTGTACCATTCTATAGGAATAACTTCTACACTTTTCCATTCCCTAATATAAATTTGAGGTGGGAGTGAATTATCCATAGGGTCTACGTACTCTACTAACACTCTTACTATCATTTTATATAGCCCCTCTTAATAAATTCTTCATGCAGTGGTTGTGCCAACTCTCTTGCTTGAGGGTGAGCATCCTTAGCATCTCTCAACTTGAAGAACCCTTCCCATTGTTTAATAGTGCCAGTCATAATTAACTCGGTCTTTAAGCTGTTAGGAAGTATAGCTCTAGCCTGTTGAGCAATCATGCCATTCTCTAAACTACTAAAGTAACTCTTCTCAGCGAAGAGCATAGCATATAACCAGTTTGTTTCAGCACAGGAGGAATCTAACCCAGCTTGCCAGTCCAAGGTGTGGTAATCTGAGTAATCATCATTCATATACTTGTCAAACCATGTAGGAATAATAAATGTACATTCCTTACCAAACTTATCCTTAGAATAATTACAATAGCGGGTACTTTCCTGTGCAAAGGAGAATACTCTATGCCTTACAAACTCATGACTAACTCCTCTATCACATACAAACTTAACAGTAACACGTTTAACGTGATGCTCTGAAGGCTCACATTGATATTTAAGGTCATCAAGCCAATCGTTTTGAAGTAGTACTCTATAGTTAGTGGTTATGTAGGCATATGTATGTCCATCGAACTTCTCTTTATATTCTGGAGTCTCATATCCATGTAGGGGTTCATTACCAACAGTCACTACAGAATACTTATTGAAATGATATTTATTGGGAAGGTTCATAGAACCATGCTCGATAATATCATACTTCAAATATACTGTACCATGTTCAACCATCGCAGTATGACCACGATTTACAAGCATATTGACAAATTTCTCTGCACTATCTTCTGTTATTTTGTCTTCTGACTTATAACAAGTTCTACCACATCTTTCTATATGTTGTAACAGCCCATCTACTCCAGGCTTTTGTTCAATTATTTCAAATGACGGTTTAATCAGCCTCATCAATCACTCTTTCATAAGTTTTCTCAAATATATCTGGCTTGCAAGGATAGAACTCCCCATTCACTCCTTTAATGATATAATCTCCAACAGAGGCTTTCATTATACCTTCAAGAGTCTCAATCTTCAAATAAGGATTATCCTTATCTTCGTAGTTTACTCTTATAGTATCACCTCCCATAAACTCATGAATTTCTATAATACGGTCTGAATTATCTTCAAACTGTATAGCTTCAATGATAACTGGTTTCTTCCTATACTTCATCCTTTTACTAATGAATCTCTCCAATCATCCCAGGCTTTAGCTTCAGCATATGACTTCTGAATAGCTTTCCAGGATGTCTTAGAGAGTGTAGAGTTATAATAAGTAGTATCTTGTGTTACTTCTTTACCTAACCATTGAGGTTTATCAAACTGTGTATCCTCTGATGGTAACTCTATCTCAGCAATTATTAAGCCTTCATCCTCTCCATGAAACTCGTCTACTTCCCATTTCAACATACCAGATGTTGCTGGAATGATATAACGAGTTTTATGAATAATCCTACCACAGGTTCTTTTAAGTAATTCTTCTGCATCCTTCTTAGGAATGGGAATTTCGTACTCCAACCTTGACAGTCTTTCATTAGATTTGACTATAATCCATGCTTTCTCATCCCTTATGGATACTCTAGCTTCTCCTTTACTTGTAGTCCCTATGTATCCTTGCTGTATATTCATAACCCTAACAGCCTGCTCCTTAAACAAGCTGCTAGTGGTTATGAACTTTCTCTCAATCTCAGTCTGCATCCTTAGAATCTTCTATTATCTCGTCGAGAATTTCCTTCATTATATTGAGGTCATTCTCATTACAGTGATTACAAAGAAAGTCTTTAAAGAATCCTTCATCTAATCTCTGCCAAAATTCATATTGAAGGTCATCATCTTCAATAAGAGGAAGTACCTCACATACTTCAGGTTCTACGTCAACTACTGAACTTAAGTCTATATATTTAGCCATATTAATGAATCCAATGGTCACCAACCTCTACATCAGCACCTAAATGTGCTCTTGTACAGAATGGTTTACCTGCACTTACCATGCACTTAACTAATATATCTGCAACTTCTTGAGCAATCTCGTCTGGAGCTTCAAGATTAATTTCATCATGTACTGGAATACAATATTTAACCTTGAATAACAAACCATTCTCCAACAACCAGTTGAATAGTTTTATAGATGCTAACTTAAAACATAATGCACCAGTAGCCTGAATAGGATAATTAATAGACTGCTTCTCAGACTCTGCTTTACGTCTTGCTAAACGTCTAACACCTTGTACAGTGTCACAGTCAGGGTCTTCCTGCTTCATTTCTCTATAATATGCCCAGAACTCAGGGTCTTCTTGCTTATCCATCTGTCTTTTAAGTTCATCATAGTCATAGATATATGCCTTATGCCCAGTTATCTTACTTAATAAGATATAACCTTTACGCATAACATCTACTCTACGGAAATCCTGATACCTCTTCAAGCCAGCAAAACCTGACATATAGTTCTCATAGATTTCTTTAGCTCTCTTGGCATCAAGACCATAATTCCTTATTAAGGTACTGTCTTGACCACCATAATTGAAACAGAACTCATAACCTTTAGCTTCCTGCCTTAGGTCTTTAAAGTTCTTCTTAATATCCTTTAGGGGCATATCCCTTGGAATTTGTTGGAACACCATCTTGGCGGTTAGACTATGTAAGTCACCACTACCATTAGTTAGCTCTTCCAACATAGCTTCATCGTTAGCCATAGATGCCATTAGATATGACTCTTGACCACTATAGTCAGCTGAAATCCACCTGTTACCTTTATCGGAAACAAAGCAGGCTCTAGTTTGAGCATCGTGTGGTAGATTCTGAAGATTAGGTTCTGTTGAACTTAACCTACCAGTATCAGTTCCTAACTGATTGAAATTAGCATGGATTCTACCAGTTACAGGATTTATCAAGTTTAAGAACTTCTGACCAAAGGTATTAACAATGATAGCAGCTTTCTTATACTTTATATATATTGGAATTAGAGGACTCTTAGATGCTTGTGGTTCTACCACTTTAATATCCACAGACTTCTTATAATGCTTGGTCTTCTTATCCAATACTCTTAGATTCAATCCCAATTCTTCAAATAATGGAATTACTTGTTGGGAACTAGTCCAGTTTATATGACATCTTGGCTTAGTATCAAAACCACTAAACAAATCACCTTGCATATTAACAGAACAGAAGTTACCAGTTTGTTTAATAACATAAGCCTCACTGTCATGACTTGCTCCAGTAGAATCAAACTCTGGTGCTCTAACAGCATTTAGAGGTAACTTAGCTCTCTCTTCTTTGAGCACATCCTCAGACTTATACCATTTATCAATATGGATAACTTGATTGATAGTATAGCCCTTATCACCGTATTCTGTGCAATAACGCTCTACCCAATCATTTAGTTCTGCTTCATATCTCTCAAGGTTATTAAGGTCAGTAGTCATTTTGATTTTCCACTTATCAATGTCTAACTTAGCCCCACAATATTCTATATATGCTAGGCACTTAACAAACTCATTCTCGAAATCAATAGCCTTTAACAGACCTTTCTTCTCTAGTTCGATAAGCTGTTTGTCCCTAATCCTTCCCAGATAGGAAACATCTCCTGCAGCATACACAATAACATCTTCTGTTAATCCAGTCTGTATAATCTTACCTCGTACAGACTTATCCATATCTACTCCTAGATAATTGATACTAGCAGCTTTCAAACTCATCTCATGCATACCTGCTGGATAACCTAGCCAAAGTAACTTCTCAGCTAAATAACCATCATAGACTCTCATAGGAATGATTCTTTGATGATATAGGAATTTCAAGTCAAACTTAATATTCCAACCTAAGAATATCCTTTGAGGGTTTTCCATATACTCCTTAAATAGGTGTATGTCCACAGATGTACAATCAATAACTACTTGAAAGTCTGCACAACCAAGTTGAACAGTTAATAGTTCCTTAGTATACGGGTCTAAACCCATAGTTTCAGTATCTAGCTCTACTACATTGAGAGGTGCTAATAATTCTAAAGCCTCCTCGGCACTGATGACTTTATATCTATCAGATGCCCAGAGAGACTGTTGCTTGGTTACTAAATATATCATTAATATATAGCTATGTCTACATCATTAATATCAATATCTCCAAGCTGTGATAAAGCTGCAATAAGACGCTGTTTAATAGCCTCTCTAGCTTCATCAATGTCTAAATAGCCATAGTATTCATACCATGCTATACCTTTAACACCTAAGTCGAATTTAAACGTCTCTTCTTGAACGTTATACGGAGCGAAGGGGTCATTCTCTGCTCCTAATGGTAAATTACTCATTGTGTTTTGCTTTTATAAATCCTAACGAATAATCTAATACAGTACTTATTTCTAAGCCTTAAACAGTTGCATAATACAACAGAGTTGGATTATCTTTCTGAATATCAATCGGGTCCATGTTCTTAATAGCTAGCTTTTGGTTAAACTGCTGAACATCAAATCCAATAGTTATTAGATGATAACCATGTAGTGTAGGAATTTGATACCTTACTTTGTTCTCCTCAACACCTCTACATTCATTGACTAGTGTAATAATTGTCTTTAAATATTCGGGGTCTTTGGAGTCAACATCAACCACCCACAGTGGTTTATATCCTTTAGCTCTATTTCCACCACATGCACTATCCCATACTCTATAACCCTGATATGAGTTACCTTCTGAGACTAGCTTAGCATATTGCTGAATAGAAGCCAAAGCAACCTCTTGAGCATTCCTCTTATTAAGATGAATATACGCTCTAGCGTTGTTCTTTAGACATAACTCTTTAATCTTTTCTTTCTTGGTTAAGAACTGGTCTTTACTAAAGATATAGTAAGTCTTAATAGTTCTATAACCATTGTTCCCAATTTGAGTGATATTACCATCCTTCTTACGTTGAATGATTTGTAAGAAATAGAACTCATCCTGGCTATTAAATTCCAAGATATTTTCTATCATGTCAAAGTTATCTACAATGGTAAGATTACTTAAACACTGTTCACAGAAGTCATAACCGCTGTGTTCCTTACGATATTTCTCAAATGGAATATTCTGTTCCATAATGATGCTACATCCATCACAGACTACAGCACCATTTCCTCCGTTAAACTTGTACATTACTTATCTCCATTAGAATACAACAATGTGTCATCTTTAGCTAGATAAATTTCGTGAGTAGGCTGACCTCCATTCTCTTGTGGTGTAAGGAACACGTCGCTTTCAAAGAACTCCTCCATGTCTGTACTGTCCACATCACCATCTTTAACCAGCTCAACAGCTTCCTCCAATGTTTCAGCTTCTACTTCGTAAGAGTATCTACACCATGTGGTTACTTTCACATCCTCATATAGCTCGAACTTCATAATCAGAATCCTGTTTGTGTAGTAAAGAAATTGACATTACCTACTCCGATAATATGAGCATCATCCTCATCATCAACATAGTAGTTTATCTCACCATCAAAATCCTTAATAAGTGTAGTAGTCCATTCTCTGTTAATATGATAGTCAAAGTCTGGATTATACTTTAGCACTTCATCCAACAAGAACACAGCTACCATACCAGCATCAGCACAGAAGTATCCAATCTTCTCAATGTTTAAGGAAGCATCAGCTATCTTATCATCATAGATTTTAGCTTGAACTGAATCCTCTCCATACTGCTTCATAAGCTCCCATCTTGCTCTTCCTAAAGCATTGAGTTCCTCTAACTGTGCTTCTACATCTTTACGAGGTGTAGACCAAGTTGAGCAACTCCAATCACCATAACGAGTAGATTCGGAGATATAATTAGTAAGACCCAATGCTGCCATGTTATCACCATAGTCACACTTACGCCAGTCCTCTGAATCCTTCTTAATTATATAACATGGGTCTGTTATGATAATATCACCCTTGAATTTCATTTGATTTGTTCATTAGTTTCTCATATTCCAAATCTCTTTGATATACTACACTAAGTGGACTCATACCTGCCTCAAGGGTTTCAATAAGTCTGAAACCATTTTCTGGAGTTATTAATGATTCCTTCTCAGATACACAGCCAGTGTATTTCTGACCGTAATCTCCCTCTACTTTCTTAGTAGCTGGGTTAATATCACCCCAATCTGCTGGGTGTCCATTACCTATAGGTTCAATATAATACTTCTTACCAGTAGTTAGTGATTTAACAATAAACCTACCAGTTTCATCAGTATTAGTTAAGAACCTCTTATCCAAATCAGTCACGTGGAATTACGTCTAAGTCTGTTAAGAGTGTGTATTACCACTTCTCTATCAGGGTCGAATTGTTTCAGTATTTCAATTAGCTGTCCTACTAATATTGCCATTAGAACTTTCCTTCATTAGGTTGTAAGCACACTAATCCTTGTTCTCTCCACATCTTGACACACTTATAATTGTCTTCAAGGACGAATTGAACATTGTACTTGCCTTTGATATTATCTTCATAGATTTTCTTCTTGCAATCAGCTCCAGGACTGTAATCCTTAACTGGACGGAAGAATAGGTCATCTACTATAATATCGTGTTTAGCTAACCACTTCTTAGTAGCGGCTATGATTTCTGGAGTGCCTTCTCTGCCAGTAACAATGAATACTTTACACTTCTCATACATACGTCTAACAAGCATACAAGTACCTTCAATAGCTACATCATCTAACATACCCTCAGCTGCACCTTCTCCAAAGTAAGGTCTGCCAGTAGTATTTAGACACAATGTAGCATCCATGTCTACTAATATAACAGGACGACCACCATCAACATGCTTAGGACTCTTCTTTAACATACTCTTAATATCTTCCTGGATAATAAAGTCACGATACCTTCTCCAAGTTGCTTTAATAACTTTCTCTCCTATTGGATTAGGTCTCATGGCATCACGACGAATACACTCATCAACTGGAATGAAGAAATCTTTATATTCAACTTCATACTTCCAATCATAGGTATAATTCTCGTTGAAATCCTTAACCGTCTTCTCTAACTCTACACAAGTCTTAGGGTTAAGGTTCATGTTATCAACTACAATATTATAACCTTTCTCCATACCATAAGCTAGTACAGTGTTATATGTTGCAGTAACAACCTTCTCTCTGTTAGGAACCCAATAGTCACCTAACATATTACGAATATCATCGTTATTGAATCTAATCCTGTTCTCTGGGTCTTCGTGACACCATTGTTTAGCCCAAGTAGATTTACCTGAGCCTTGAATACCTCTACAGATAATTAGTTTCTTAGTTTCCACTATTTCTCACTAGTTGGCTTAAGCCATAAATTAGTGTTCTTAAAAATGTAATCTCTTAAATCAGTAAGTTCAGATAACCACCCTAGAGTTAAAGATGAGTTACACTTAAAGCACTTTGTCAGCTCTTCCCTTATTCTCTCCTCAGATACTACTGGCATTTTGTCGAAATAGTCATAAGCCTTCATAGCCTGCCACATATCTTCAGATACCCGTAGTCTCTTGGTAATAGAGAACCTTATACCTCTGAGAATCCTTAAAGGGTCATCATCGAAAGTTATAATAGGAGGTAATGGAGTCCTAAGAAGTTTCTCCTTAATGTCTTCCAAACCACCAAAGTAATCAATTATTTCTCCAGTATCAGGGTCTTTAGCCAAAGCATTAACAGTAAAATCTCTTCGTGATAAATCATCATAGAGATTTCCTGGCTCAACTATTGGAGTTCTGGTATTAGGAATATATCCTACTTCCTTCCTAGCCATTACAAAGTCTGCCACACCTTGATACTTGTATCCTTCTGGGAACTTAGCACGTATAGTATAACATTCTGGAGTTACTAAGAAGATTTCAAACTTCTGTTCTTCCAAGTAGTTTTTCAATGCCTTAAACATTAACCTAGCTGGACTAAGTTGAGCTTCACATGGATGAATTTTACTGTACACCGCTTCGGTAGGTACAGCAACATAATCCACATCCTTATTAGTAAGACCTAAGAGTTCATCACGTATCTTACCACCTACTTCATAAAACTTAAAATCACCAATCATATATACAACCAATTACTCTATTCCCTTCAACGAAGTCATATAATTCATTAATGCCTTCTTCGTAAGACATTTCAGACCAACTAGCATATTCATGATTCCCAAAATTCTGTGGATACATATAATCCATATAATAGATAGTTGAATATCTACTAAAATAATCATAGTCATCCATAAAATCAGGAAGACATATCCAATTTGCTACAGGTAATAGCTTATTATCTGTCAGTATGGTCAGCGCTTCCTCTTTAGTTATGTCTCCAGACTCAACAGAATCAAATACAGCATCAGCAGTTTTATCTGCAATTTCGGAAACTTCATTTCTGAGTGATAGAAATTGCGATAATAAATCATTTAACTTTCTAGTTGTCTTTTCCATAGATTTCTCCTCCATACTCTTCCCACTCTTCGTCGTCACCTTCGAACTCTTCAATAGTGAAATTATAGTACTGAGATTCATCTACCGTCTCCCACAACTTATCCCAGTCTGAATCTTCCATTTCATCTGGGTCATAGCCTTCCTCTTCTGCTCTGAAAGTGTTATCCATACCGCACCAATATGTGCTAACGTGTATTAGAAACCTCTTCATTATTTAGCAAGTTTAGAAATACTGATGTCTTCTACCATCATATAATCATTAATCTCGTCCTCTATGTAATTAGCTTCATCTAAGGCATCTATCATTAGAGCCTCTGGAATATCGTCTAATGTATTGAAAGTGGGTTCATCAGAACGCCTTTGATAGTCATTGACCAACTCTAGCAATTCCAAATCATCCACTTCCATTACATATTCAAGCTTAAATTTCACTTTATGATTCAGTTTCAATGTCCACTTCACCCTTATCCAGTGATTTAGATTCTCCTTCCAAGAATTTAATACACTTCAGCTTATAAGCTTCGGATAGAGAGTTCTCAATCTTAATAACAATTCCCTCATGAGGAACTTTGTTATTACAAGTTGGAGATTCACACTCCATGAAGAAATTCTTATCACTAGCTAACCTCTGTAGGAAGTTCTCATTCCAATGCTCTGAAACAGAGAGGTCAGGATATAAATCCTTAGCATAGCCATAGTAATATTCCTCTACAGGCTTTAAGCCTTCTTTAACACACCATTGTTGCACCTGGCGTGCACTAAACTCATATACACGTCCATCAGGATTAGTATAGGTCAAACGATAGATTTGTACTCCAAAGTTCTCACCATACTTATATTCACCTTTAGGAGGTTCAAATCCGTAGTCAAATGCTTTACCGCCCAATTTCTGGATTGCTCCACCGTTGGGTAGGAAGCCTACTATCTCGTAGTAAGCAGTCATACCTTTCTGTAGATGAGGTCTGACAACATCATCTGCATACTTCCACACATCTACTCCATAGAAACCACCGTTAGTAGTTCCATTGTAGTATGGATTCTTAACTACTGAACGAGAAGACCATAGATAATCATACTGAGTGCCATCCATCTCTTTGCGAGTTAGGAACTCAAACACTTTCTCATACCATTTCTTAGGTCTTTCACACAATACATAAGCAGATATACCAGAGGTTCCATGAACCTTAGCAGTAATGCTTATAATATCGTTAGGATGAACAGCTGATGGACACTTCTTAATGAGCGTAGTATCATAATGAAACCTAAATTGAGTATCAATTACTTTCTTTACTTTCTTTAGGTTTCTCTTTATCTTACCTCCCTCTCTGGGCTGACCAGGAGTATAAGCAACTTTGGGAACATATTTCCTACATATGATTTCTCCATCTACAGAGTCAAACTCAGTACCTGGAGCAACCTTATGTACTATCTCACTCTTCTTACCAATTAAAGTAAGCCAGTTGTATAGGTATGTAATAGGAGTAATAAATCCTTCAGAAGGATAACCTTGTAGCTTGATAATCTTCACTCTACAATTATCTTCAAAGAATCCTGCCTGTTCCTTATCAAAGTTCTTATTCTTATCTCTAAAGAGATTGTTGGCAGATAAGAATCTATCATCAATAGCACATTCTATAGGGAAGTAAATATATGTACCAGGATTGGTATCAATACTTACAGCAATAGAATAACCATCAATTGTACAACATTTTAATCTCTCACACTTCGGATTAGGATGATTAATAAAATCCTTAATCTCTACAATCTTAGCAGCATAATTTCTGTTAAATTTTGGTGATTGAGTTAATTGCATTTAAAGCAAATTTAGAAAACCCATACTAAATAATCTCTGTATTAGGTAATCTTTAAAGAGGAAAGTGACTATTCCTCGAATAAGCTCCAATCATCACGGAGGATAGCATCCCAGTAGAGCTTTACTTCTTCTCTCTTACCCTTAGGGTATTGAGCTTTAGGGATACAGTAAACTTTACCATTCTCCATGAAGAGGACGTTACCTCTTGGATTAGTCACTTTGAGACCACTCTTTAGAAAGGACAAAGCCTCTCCAAAATCAAACTGTTTTACTTCCATTGTTACCTTTAATATTTATAAAGTGAAACTTAGATTTACTAAGCAACATCTCAGCTATGATGTTCTTCAAGATAGTCATACAGTTCATCAACACTGCGAATTATTTCAACGTCTTCGCCATGTTCATTAGTTTCATATGCTTTGAGTTCTGGGTTGCGAGATTTCTCGTATACCCACCATTGAACCCATTCAAGTCCTTCTTGACCATAAGCATTTTCCATAACAGCATCGAACAATTCACACATACCATTGACTAATGTACTTTCGCATACATCAATACCAAGTTCTTCTAACTTCTCTGTATCCTTACCTACATTCGATATAAGGTTTAACAATTTAAGGAATGTTACTTTTTTCAATGTAAGAACTTTCTTAAATGTTCAGTGATAGCTTGATTATCCTCCCTAAATGCTTCTGAATCTAACAAGGTTTCCCTTATTACATACGTTCCCTCATCGGGAGAGAAATACTCATCCATCGCTTTAATAACATCATCTTCGTTACGAATCAGAGTATCATCCTTAAAGACTATATCTGACTCGTCTCTATAAGCAAAGAAGAGGGACATTAAAATCCCTCTCCTCCTAAAAACTACAATATAATTCATTCTCTTGTAAGTTCGTATTCACGCATAAAGTTGGCGAATGTTTGAGCTAATGACTCATCTTGCTTGTTATTATAGTAATAGTTGAATGCATGGAACATTTCATGCCAGAAAGAGTTCTTAATCTGCTCTTCAGTCAGGTAGATAGTCTCCCCGTCATCATTTTTCATACATTCTGCCACCTTGATTTCCAGCCTTAGATTGCAATGAGAACCAAATGTGTCGCCATTATCTATAAAATCACATAGTATTACTTTATACCAGTGATTAGCTATTCTAACCTTACTAGGAATATTATATTTCATAGCCTTTAAGTCTCTTCCACTCGTCAATAAATTCTTGAGGCAGACTAAAATCCATTTCTGCCTGGTCTATATCTAAGTCTCCGACACTAAAACTATCCCATATTGTATCATAAACTGCATCATTAAGTTCACATTCATCATCATAATCAAGATAATCCTCTGGATTAAGCTCAATCTGATTATCAATGAAACCCCAATGCACATCATAACGATATGGTACTTTGTAATTACTCATAGTCCCTAATACATTTTAGAACTGGCTGCAAAGGACAACCTTCATCACTAAGATAGAAATATTTTACAGTAGCCATCTTACCAATGATTTCATCCATTCTGTCAAGGTATTCCCATTTTAATTCACGAGGACCCATAGGTTTAGCTTCAAACTTAATACCTAATTCTGTCTCACATACGAATACCATGTCTTCTGGACGTAGACCATCCTCATAACCAACAATTTTAAATTCAGCATCTTTATACATTTTGACTTTAATCATAGCATTAGTTCTTCCACCAAAGTTATACACCTTAGCAGGGTCACGTATTACTATACCTTCAAAGCCCTCACTTACATATTTATCATGTAGTTTTTGTATATTAGCCCAACCCACAACTTTCTCTTGAGGAACCATTTGGAACTTTAAGTCACCTTCATCCCAATTCCTTTCAGGATTGAAACTCAAGCCTAACTCATTGGCTATATCATGGAGAACATCTAACCTCTCCTCAAATGTCTTAGTGCTGTCCATTACATCATAGATGTAATATTCTAACCAATCCATTCCAGCAGTGTCTTTCTCCAACCTTGCTGCGCCACTAATCTGCTGCAATGATTTACCATGTTCATATAGTTCCCCATCCAATACAATGTCTGGATGGTCTTCAAAGAATTGAATAAGTTTAGGATTGTGCCTCATAAAGGAAGTGGAAGCATCATAGTCTCCACCACCTCTGGAAGCAGTTCTAACTTCACCGTCTTTCCAATAGAAAGAGCATCTAACTCCATCTATCTTTCTACTTCCCCACCAGTATTTAATCTTATCGAACACACTGGTTGCAACCTTGTCAGCTTGTTTAGCTAACATGTGCTTCTTAAATCCGTTAGAATCAGAAACACCTTCACCCATTTGTTCTTGGACGAAATCAGCTACTGCCTTACTATCATCAATGCTAATGTTAGATGGTAATAGCTTATATCCTTTATCTTGATACTTCTTTAAATGGGAAGCATACTCCAACTTTACTTGCTCAGTAACAGTTCTTTTAGCCTTACCTGTAAATATCCAGATTTCTGGCTGAGCTGATACCTTACCAGCATATTGGTAAGTACGTCTTCTTATTACAAAGCCTCTTCTTGAATCATCCCATTCATAGTCAATCTCAACAACTCTGATTTTACCCTTATTGTCTTTACTAACTAGAATATCCATCACATATCATCGTCTAACTCAGCCATAGATATTGGTTGAGATAAGAACTCTTTAAGAACAGTAATAATAGTATCTCTTTCCTTGATTAAGTCGGCTTTATGCTGCTTTAGATTCTCTATTACAGCATAAGCATCCTCTACGTCATCATCACATTGCCTAATCTTTGATGTAAGCTCTGTAATCTTCTGACTATAACCTATGATAGGGTCTATTGCTCCCATTACTTACCAGTATGTCCAAATCCACCTTCACCTCTATCTGTTTCTGGAAGTACTTCTACTTCTTCCCATTCAGCCACTTCATGTTTAGCAAGAACTAATTGCATTAGTCTCTCACCATCATTAATACGAACAGGAACATTAGATGTATTGGTTAGGATGATACCTATCTCACCTCTATAATCAGCATCAATAGTACCGATTCCATTAGTAAGAGTGAGTCCCATCTTTAATGCTAATCCACTTCTCATTCTACATTGTAGCTCATATCCTTGCGGAATAGCTACAAATAGACCAGTAGGAATTAAACATCTACCTCCAGGTTTGATTTCAATAGTCTTAGCTACTTGAATGGTTGGTAACTTCTCACCAGTGTAGTTGCCTTCCTTATCTACTACACCTTTGCTGTTAGGGTCTTCCATTAGACCAATACCAACAACGTCAGCATCAAAGAAGAACTTCTCTGGTTTACCATCTACTAACTTAATTCTGCTGAAATCTCCTCTGACATCCATGCCAGCAGAGAATAAGGTTTCATACTTGGGAAGCTCCCATTGAGATTTATTTATTACTTGTACTTTCATTCTTCATTTCTTCAAGAATAGGACGATAATCAATCTCTGTAAACTCAAACTTGTATCTTGAATTTAAAGTAGTGAACTCACCTTTATCCCAGTAAATCTTCTGGATTACAGATGTTCTATACCACTGTTCTACGTCAGCTATGTAAAGACTAAGACCCTCTCCAAATGCAGCGGTAATGCCTTCCTCAGACTCACCTGTGGATAAATACCCTCCATTGCTAGAGACTTTAGTAATCTTAATGTAGCCAACCTTAGAATCCTTTATAGCTCTGTGAAGTTCGGGGCTACCCCCTACTTTCACAAAGTCTTTAAGGCTTGCTTCTCTGTGTTTGAGAGTAGCCTGTATAAAGCTATCTCCCCACATTATTGCTTCACTGAACCTCATTTAAATACTTGATAATTTTATCCACCTCACAATCTCCTACTTCGGAATAAAAAGCTTTAATTAGTTCTTTGTTATTATCATAGACAGCAACGAAAGGAACTAATCTAGTGCCACATGATGCTTTAATCATAATAGCTTTCTTCTTATCCTTATAATGTAGTTCATCATAAGTTTCCACCTCTATCTTGGGAAAATGTTCCCAAATGTAAGCCACTAACCTATTTTCAAAAGGTTGGCAGGCTTCGTTGTAAACTATTTTTATAGTCATGTTTAGCGGGATTAAACCAATATATAAGCATCTGTTTTAGTTCTTGACAGAGATACGTATTGCATCTGCCTAATCTCGTCAACATTCTTACAAACAAGAACGTTTGCCATATCAATGAACACTGTTCCAAGAGAGCTTCCCTGAATCTTATGAATGGTTGACGCATACCCATAATCGAACGTTTTCTTTTTAATAACTCGGTTGTCCCACATTATATCTTTAGGAGTTGCAAAGCTCTTTATCATTTCAAAGTACTTCTTCCATAAGAATGTGGACCTAGTTCGGTTGCCGTTCCTTTTAGCTTCAATAGCAGATATTCTAAAATTCTCTATTGTAGCAGCAAGGCTATCTATATAGTCTTTATTGATGTCTCTTTCCAATATGAATACAGTTAATAATTTCTTATATACTGTATCAAACAATTCAAGTTCATATCCAGGCATCTTCATGAAATGGGGGATATGTCTCTCCACTCTTTTTGGAGCATCTACTATTATGTAGTCCAAAGAGTTATAGAACTGAGTATTATTATACTCGAAGTTCTCGTAACCAGTTAAGAACTCAAACTGATTATATTCGTTAGCTACATCAGAATCCCATAGGAGCTTCCTCATACATTGGTTGAATCCTTGCACTCTGGCATTAGTATATGCTATAAGCTTAACTTCATTAACGTCTTGTTTCTTAATAGCTCGTCTAAAAAAGTCCGCACTTTTAAGCATAAAGTCTTTGGCTTGGTCACATATAATTAAAGACCCTTCTGGAGCTTCAATAGGTTCAAATCGCTTCAGGGGTCTTTCTCTCAGTCTTGACAATAATGGTAACAGACCATTTGTATCAGCTTGTCTATGTATTTGAGTTAGTGTAATAATGTTAGGACAGTTAAATACTAAACTTGTACTCTTACTACACACAGGCTGTATTTGAGCCTTATCTCCAATAAACAGCAATTTAGTTCCATACTGATTGCACATATCAAGTAGTAACTTGTATATTTCGTCATTAATCATAGATGCTTCATCTATAATAACAATACCATTATCAGGTATTTCACCAAACCCATTACACTGGAATTTTAAATCTTTGTAGTCTAATTCAAATATCTCTATATTAGGAGCAAGAGATAACAGTTTATGGACAGTCATTGCATCTTCACCAGTTACCTCTTCTACTACTAACTTAGCTTTATGTGTAGGGGCACACAATATGAAGTCCTCCCTAGTAGACCTTAGGAATTGTATATATTCATTAAGGATAGAGGTTTTACCAGTACCAGCATAACCTTGTAATACTAGTACTGGCTCCTCTGTATTTAGAAAGTCTTTCATTCTTTCAAGAGCCTTTATCTGCTCCTCTGCTAAGGTAATACGGGGTCTACTTGGTTCTCTTACCTTCCTCAGCGAGTGCCCACTAAAGGGTAATTTGGTATTCATTTCCAGAACGAACTTGTTATGTCTTCTAGTCCATATATAGGATTACCATCTTCATCTAACTCCCTGCACATCTTAACCTCATACATTCTCTGGTTAGTTGTAGGACTCTTCAGACCACCTAATTCTTCAACATAAGGACCCAACTTAATAAAGTTGAAGTTCTTAATATCGACATCCTTAGATAGTTCTTGCCTACCACTATACCAAGCTGTTAACAATCCTTTGGTTTGGACTATACCAGCTAGCATATTAACAGATTGAGGGTCTGAATCTCCACCCATGAATGCAACACAAGTTATGCCTTCATTCTTATCTATTAATCGCATTAATGTGCAGAGGTCAAGAAAGTTTCCAATATCTTCTGCCAAGTAAGAACTATGGCAGCCCTTACAATGGCAAGGACAGTTTGAGATATTAATAGCAAGTGTAGTTTCATTTGGTATCTCCTGAAAGACTATATCATAATTAACGTACTTCAACATATCAGTCAGATTCATGTAGGACAAATACAGTAGGCTTTCCATCTACTTCGCATACAGATAACACCTCTTCATTGGGGTCCATTTCTTCTAACCATGTATCTAATGTACAGATGATAAAGCCAGACCAACCATCTGGTCCACCCAAGAACCAACCTTTCTCTCTCATAATTGAGAAATCACCATCAAAGCTCTGTAGGTTGTTTTTAACTTTGTCTAACCAATCATCCATAGATTTATCCCCATAGACTGGACTAGAGTAGTATCTCATTGTACTGAAGTGGGCTAATATAATATTCTTAGCTAGTTCCACATCGCATACCCATCCATTTTCTACACCTGTCATAAGCACAATAGGAATAAGATTAGTAGAAATACCATCTGTAATACCCACCTATCTGGAAACTGATACCTAATATAGTCCTCAATATTTATTCTCATAAATAGGGACACTAACTTATCTCGGAGACCATTGTAGTTGTACTTTACTGCCAGCCCTACCCCTATTTCTAGGAGCAGGATAGCAATAAATATGATTTGAAATAGAACCATAATTTTTATTGTTTATAGTAATAACGTTTACTAGCTTCTTTTTGTCTAGCTTCACTAAAGTTGCTAATTCTCTTTAGATATCCAATAATCCTGGTAGCATAGTCTATATTCTTGCTTCCACACTTAGGACACTCATGCAAGTATCTCTTATCAATGTGCCCACAATCATTACAGATAGTATTTGGAATATTAAAGGTAAAGTAATTAGTACCATTAGCAGCCGCAACCTTTAATAGGTTTCTGTATTGGTCTTTAGTAAGGTGCTCTTCTAAGTTCATATGCAGTGCACTACCTCCGTCCAAGTATTTAACATACTCTTTTCCATGAAGTTTGAACTTATCAAAGATAGTTAAAGATGTGTCCTCTACTGCATAGAAATAGCTATTATAGCAATCTCTAGGTACAAAGTAACCATCCTTCCTATCCCAATTAGCGTGTTTAACTCCAAGGTTCTCAGCTGGAACGAACTCAGTATTGAACATCAACTCTTTGGTTTTAGCCTTACGATTTTCATCACTAATAGCCTTAAGAATTGACTGCATGAACTCTCTATAGGTATCATTATCACTTACTTCTATTCCTAAGAACTCAGCAGCTTCAATAACACCATTTACACCTACAGTTAGGTATTGTTTCTTCAGATTGATAAATCCAGCTGTATAAACTGTTAATAGACCATCTTTCAGATAATCCTTTAATAGTTCATTATATGCTGTTTGGAATTTATGAACCTTTTGAACCTGAGAGCGTAGATAATCAATCATATCATATCCCTTATTAACTGCATCCTGTACTAACCTATTGATATTTAAAGTCATTACCGACTTACTACCAGTAGCAATACCACCTGCACCTAATGAATATGAGAATTGGTTATCACTAACCTCATTCCTCAACCTACAACATGATGATAGTGAGTCTGCACTATCAGAAGTATAGGTAAAGAACGAATGTCCCTTACTATACATTTCAGCAGTGAAGTCAGCCCATTCTTTGTCACGAATGTCCTCACCATCAGTAAGTAATGCAACAGTTTCAACTGGGAAGGTAAGAATACACTTAGTCCTCTCCTCGTTAAACCACGACATGAACTTCTTCTGCAGCCAGTTCAATGAATCCCATTGAGGTTTACTTCCATCAGGGAATACAAACTCTCTGAACAAACCTTCAAAGTAATACTTGTCAAAGTAACTGATATTCCAGAATACTGATTGGAAGTTACGAGCAGCAGCAGGCTGATTGATTGAATATACAATCTGCTGGAACTTCTGCTCAAGAGTCTTGTCAATGTTCCTATGCTTATCAACCATCTCTTCTGGACGTTTCCAGTAGTCATCACCCCACTCCTTACGAGCAAAGTAATCAAAGTACATTAGAAACTCACCAGTAGCTACTGCACCAGCAAACTGTGAACTAATTGCAAATACTAGATTCACAAACATTCCACAGAATGAGTCTAAGTTCTTAGGTTTAGCAGATAAACCTCCAATAGGCTGTAAACCTTCTAACAAGAATGGATACATAGTAATTGCCACACAATATGGCATAATACTTGTCTCATCATGTTTATATAATACGTGTGATTCTAGCATTTGGATATACTCCTTAGCTAAATCCTCGCCATACATTTCTCTAATCTTATCGGTAAGTATAGTACGATTCACCTTAATAATATCACCCTTGAAGAGTTCACCATTAAGAGTTACAATGTTCTTCTCAGTAACATTAGCATTAGAATCATATTTACTACCTGTTGCGGCATTACTAGCCTTAGCATAGTCCTTAATAAACTGTTTCTTGCTTGTTAAGGTTCTAAGTTCAGCTTGTTTCTGCCTATATAAGATAAATGCTTTAGCAACATTATAATAATCACAAGCCATAAGAGCCTTCTCTATTTGGTCTTGAATCTCTTCTACAGAGATAATGTTGTTAAAGTATAATTCATCTTTTACATCACTAAGAATATCCATGTCAATAGGTTCATTAACAGCATGGAATGCTTTAGTGATTGCTAAGTCAATCTTACCCCAGTCAAAGGGCTGTACTGTCTTATTCCTTTTTACTACCAACATATGTAAAACTCTATTTAAATCCACCTGCTGTTTTACGTCTACCATTACAGCAGGCACTGATACTAGATTCTTTAATCTTAGTTACTTCTTGAGCCTCATATCCATTTTTGAACTTGGCTACTAATACATCTTCTTTAGTGAGTTGGTACACCTCTTTAGACTTGGTATCATTAGCTCTAAGATTTCTAGTTCCATGATTTATATTATCCTGGTGGGACGCCCATTCGAGATTTGAAGACATATTATTATGTTTGTCTTCATCCTTGTGATTAACATCTCTTAATCCATTTGGATTCTCCAAAAAGTGTGTTGCTACTAATCGGTGAATCTTAGTAGAAACAGCCTTCCCATTTTTACTAAGATTCACGAACAGATATCCACGACCATCATCATGTTGTTTTAAAAGGAGATTCTTCTTACAGGATTTCACCTTACCTGTATTGCTGATTTCATACAGACCTTCATAGCCTACTATAGGTACGAATATCTCTTCTACTAGCATTAATTAATTAAAAGTCTAAGATTGTATGTAGTAATAAGGTCTTCTCTGCCTTATTGATGATATCTTTACCACCATCATTGCTGATTAGCTCAGTAAATGCATTATAAACCTTAAACATATTGACATCTTCATCTTCCTTAACATAATACTTGGACTTAGTGTCCACAAACAATGATTTATAAGCGTCAATGACTTCTTTAGTTCCCAACTTCACTTTACCATAGCCTAAGTCACAAGATTGTGAAATTGCATTACGCATCCACTTACCTAAATTAGACTCGATAGTTGGAACTGTTCTCTCCCACTCTGTATCGTGGAGAGTTTTCAACCACAGTTTCAAATCAGATGTTTGTTCCATCAGATTCTTAACTGGTTTATAGTTTATAGCCTTCTCAGGCTCTAATTCCTGTATATTGATGAACGAAGGGTCAAATACACATAAATTGGTACACGCTCTGTTAAGACCACCTCTATACATCTTACATATTGGCTTACGGACATCTAACCCATATAAGAAACCAATAACTTCATCATGGTTATCCCATGCGTATTCATCTGGCAACACAGCTTCAATAAGAACTCTGTTATAAGTTACATCATCTGTGTTATATTCACCAGTAATAGTTCTGGTGATTTGGTCAGGGAGTTTAACTTGTACCCTGAAATCAGAAGTAAATTTAGACATAGTTTCCAAGAAAGGCTCTACATAAGCTTCAGTTGGAAAATATGCTCTCTCTTTAATTCTTGTTGCCTTTCCTTGTAGTAATTCGTCTAATGTTATTTCCATACATCATTTTCATTGCAGTAATATACGCCCATCTAGCATATTTCCATTCTCATCTACAATAGAATAATCACAAGCAGCTGGTGTATTACCAAAGTTCTTGTGAATCCATTCTGAACTACCGAATAAAGAGCCTACTGATTTATAAGTAAACCTCCTACCATAAGTAGTTGCGGACTGATGTAAATCGCCCTTTACAAAGACTACATTGCCTTTAATTCCTTTGTTATCAATATACTCATTGATAAAGTTCTCTGTCTTGACATCTAATGTCAGAGGAAGGTTCTTGAACATATCCTTGTTATCCTTACCATGACATAGAATATAGGTTGTAGTTCCTAATATAAACTCACCAATAAACTTGTCAAATATTGTAGCTTCAATATCCATACTTTGTAAGATATATTGAAGTGCAACATTAGCAGAATATCCAAAGTCTCCATCATGGTTTGATTCTCCAACACAATAATAGGATAGACCACCACAAGGTAGCTCTTCTACTATAGAAGTCATAAACTTAGTCATTACTTCTATAAAGCACTTTAACTGTTCCTTATTGTTCATATTCTGAGCTAGTTGATGACCACCTCTTGTAGTTTGACCATCATATCCATCTAAGGAATCTCCTAGATTACACACAATTATGTTAGTGAAGTTACCAAACATTAAAGATTCTCTCTTTAACTGGTCTACCAACTTACTAAGTCTAGCTTCAACTTCCTCTTGGTCATAATCATTAGCATAGATAGAATATCCAGACACAGATGCACCAATATGCATATCTGATAACCAAATAATCAAATCTCTATCTTCTCTGCCTTTAACAACAGGAGTAAACTTGGGCAGATTTGATACATCAATACCTTCCAACATTCCAGACATATCCTGGAGTTGTTCTTTAAGGTCTTGATTCTCTTTCATGTACTTCCTAAGCTGGGACTCAGTATGCTTAATCTTCTCAGCCTCATAGCTTCTTAAGAAGTCATTCTCTTTCTCCCTAAACTGCATTTCTAACAGCTTATCCTTCTCATTCTCTTCAATCACATGAGGAGCAAAAGGAGCTGATGCCTTAGTAATGCTAAATGCTCTAAGTATTCTCTTAAAGTCAGCGAGAGAATAATCTGGGAAGAATCTTGATACCTCCCTTTGTGTAATACCACTACCATAGTTAGAATACAATCTATAAACCATGTTCATTTCATCTCTATTGAATGAACCTAGTATAGGTTGCTTGTCTCTTACATAGATAGTGAATAGATATTTAACTATTTTACCTTCTTCATCCCTTTCAATAGTAACCTTAGATGTATCATCCGAATCTAATTCAGAGTCACTATAAACAACTTCATTCCCGAATAAATCTGGAGTAGATTCTTTCTTAGAAGTTCTTAGTCTTGGTCTAGCATCAATTTGCTTGAACAAGTCCATAATGACATTATAATCTTCATCGGGGATTGTTCCAGCTTCTTTAGCTTGTTCTACAGCCTTTCTCTTCATACAGAAATAGCTTGTAGGAAGACCAATCTTCTCTGCATAAGCATTCATACTGATGTTATCTGAGAGTACCGTTTTAAGGTGATTAGTAAGTTTAATAATAGTTTGTTCCTTCATCGTTAGATGTTTAAAATTAGATAGCAGTTACGCCTTTAAAATACATCATCTTGGTAGTTGGCAATCTATTACAAAAAATAAGGGACTACCTTATTTTCATAAGATAATCCCTTTGATATTTAAAGTTGTAGAAGTCTATTAGGCTTCAACTCCAAAGCAGATGTAAGTTCCTTGTTTAGCACTCTTAGAAGGAGTGTACTTAACTTCAAATGCACCAACTTCACCCTCAACTACATCCTTGATGTATTTGCAGAAGATGTCGCCTTTGTAATCTTTCTTAGTGTACAATTCCTTAGCTACTTCCTTAGCCTTGTTCTTTGTCTCGAAGTTAGTGAATAGAATTTCACCAGTTGCAGGGTTAATACCTTGATAACCAGTTTTATACTTTCTCTTACCCTTCTCGTTCTTAATATCCTTTACGGTATAAGGACGCTCACGTGTATCAGCAGAACCTGCTTCAAATGTGATTGAACAACCAATACCAGCAGCATACTTAGTGTGCTTTGCTAGGTACTCTGCACAGAACTCTTTCAACGCTTTCTCAGCGATTGGTTTACCAGCAGTTTTCCATGCCTGAGTTGCGTCACGGATTACTTGGAATGGTGCTTCTGCGATAGCTTCTTGTTTTGTGAAACCTTTTACTTCTACTTTCTTAAAATTCATTGCTTGCATAATTCAAAAATTGTTTAAACATTATTTCATACGTTCTAATCTTGTAACTTTCTATAGTACAAAGATACTACTTTAATTGGACATAGCCAAGTAGTCTTAGTATTAAATAATCTAAAATTTGAATTATTATCTCTATATTTCTCTCGGAAATCGTGATACAAAGATACTACATTTTATCTAACTGTCAAACTGGTTCACCTTAAAAAGTGTTAATCAGCAGTTTTAGATAAAATTGACCTAACTATTGTATTATTGGTCAATGCAGTTAGAGTGTCATAACTCTCTTCGTAAAACAAATCCTCTCCATTCCTGGACGCAACATCTACATTCTGTAAGATTTGTTGGAATCTCCATTGAGGAAACTTCTCCACCAACTCGGATAGAATCTCAACAATCCTTTGATTTGACTCATACCTTTGAGCAACCTTATCGCCCCAAGATATTCTTACTTCTTCGGACATTAGAAAGGTAAATAAGTATGTAGAATTTCCTTAATCTTCTTAACCATTTCCTTAGAGGTTTTCATATCGAATGTTAAGAACTCATTACAGTGTTTCATCATGTCTGTACAGACAACAGATAATCCTCTAATGAATTTTAAGTCATGTTGTGACTCTTCTCCATCAATAATCTTCATTATTACGAGATAACAAGTTGCATCAGGATTTTTAATCCTTGCTTGCTTAGTAAGGAAACATATAAGGGATATAAGAGCAAATTTACTCCCAATATCGCAATTTAAGTTACCTAAACTATAATATTCTCTATAATAATTCTCAAGGTCTTGGTAAGATGGTTCCCATGCTTCCATAAGAAAAGATTCAATCATATAGTTCGCAATATGCCACCCTTTGTAGCAAATCTTTAAATTCTAAGAAACCTTTACGAATCTCACCATTAGTTACTCTAAATACTCCAGCTCTATAGTCTGGAACAGTACATACTAATAGCATATTCGCCATCAGACTAGAAGGCTTTATATTGTATTGCTTCTCTACGTAAGAACGTAGCATCCAAGCATACATTGCCATCTGTCTATTATAATGGTATTTCTTGAATGAATCACCAAAGTCAATCAACCAGTGTCCAGTAGTCTTAAGGTCATTAAGAACTACTTCATTGGTTTCTGTGTCAATGGTGAAATTATCTAGCTTACCTTTAAGTTTAAGGATTGTTTCCTTACCCTCATGTTCAGCCTTCACATCCATAAATAGAGCTGCTTCGTTCATGGAGATAGGCTCCTCGAACACTCCCTTTGGATGTAATAAATCTTGTACCTCTTTATTAGCCTCAACAGAAGCTAAACAAAGCTGTAACTTCTCTCTTGACTTGGGGTCTAGATAGATTGGCTCAGTACCTAAGTTATTATGCTCAGTCTCCCAATCCCTTCTGTCCCACCAATAGTTAATGCATTTGTCCTTAACATTCTCAATCTTAATACTATCCATTTTTCCTTTATAGTAGTCAATCTTATCTGATGCAGCTATAATATCCTTATCGGATACAACACCCTTATTACTAAGGAATGTCTTATATAGCTCATCCGCCATAGCTCCCATCTTAGCAGTGGGTCTATTAACATTATTAACTACTGCAAATTCTTTAGGTTGTAGTACTAATTCATGGACTGCTGAACCAAACACAAGAGAGTCAGAATATTTAGGATGTTTGCTTAGTCCTTCTTTATAAATTTGAGGACTTCCGTCTTGGTCTGGATTTATTAATGCAAGTTTTGAGTTGCTTATATATCCTGCCCATTTATCACTAAAATATTCTTCGTCACTCATCTCAATGAGTTGTATAGTGTCAAGAAGTGGTATCAGTTTTACATTTCTATGCATATTTCTTCATAAACAGATATGAGTCAATTATCTCATCCTTATTTAGTGAGAATACTTTAAACATAGGAAAGTCTGCTGTCCTTTCTGTATGGAACAACAGTGCTGGTAGTCCAGACTTTTGACATTTTAACACATTAGATAGTGAATCATCAATAAAAATATCCACCCTGCCTTTAATCATATCAGCTTTGTTACCATGCTGATAAATCATTTGATAGACTGGTCTGTCAGGGAATCCATTACGTCTAAGCCATTCCTTAGTCCATGCCTTATTGTTTACTCGCTTAGTGCAATACAATTCAGGTATGAAGTCTGGTCTGTTCTTAACTTCAAGATTCAACCAAAAATCTCTGTCTTTACTTAAAATCTGCTGTACATTACGTGTTATAATGTGGTCTTCCAGCATTTTAGGGTTATTGTCTGTATCGAAGTACTTACAATATGCTCCCCAGAAGTCTGCTAGACAATCGTCAATATCTAAACCTATTCTCATTTTCTTTGTATCGATTCAAGAAGAATGGAGAAACGAAGGTCATGAACTCCTCAAATGGTATTTTTATGGTACGCTCGTTGGGTCTAGATATTCTATGACATAATTTCCACATGGGAGAATTCTCGAACAAACAAGACTCTGCCTCCCTTATAGATTTAATATTGGGCTGTATACCTAGCTTTTTGCATATATAAGCAGTTACCTTAGCCCTATTAACCACGTATACACCATCTTCAGCACCAAATATAATTAGGTCTGCTTCTCCCAAGCCCCAACCAATGTCTCCATTTACGTTAAGAAGTTCCCATAGGACGTAAACTCCCCAACCTTTTATTTTGTACTTGATTTCCAACTTGTATATTCTCCATCTACCTTTATTTAGGCAGCGCCACCAGTAATCATAATGGCAGTGCATATTCTGGTAAGGGTTGGACTCTGCAAATACAGTGTTAGGGAACATAATTGCCCATATAAGTGGAAATACCTTCTCCTCATAATTTTTACCATTGAGGGTTGCCTCTTCGTGATTCAAAACTCTTCTATGTCGTAGATGTCCCCAATTACTATATCTGCTTGAGTGTTTAGAATAGTGATTAAATCCTCCCAATCGGATGGAATATCAATATCCTCATAATCTTCTGTAAAAGCATTAATAAACTTCTGCTGAGCATCAGAGAAGTTCCTTGCACGCACCTTCTCAATCCAGCAATGACCATCCCCATAACATGGGAGTAGGTAAGTTGTCATCGAATGTTATGCTTAATTTTAAGTTTTCTTTTATCCTCATCTGTGAGTGTAGTCTTTCCTCTACCTACGTGCCACTTATGACATACGCTACACTTATAAGCCTGTCTTTTATGTATAGTCTTATCCTGCACATTGATAACCATAGCAGCATGAATAGCTTCCTTCTCGGTTTCATATGTAGTCTTATTCCTATACACTGGTTCCTTAGTTTCTGGATTAATATAGAATAAGGTTTGGTGCTCACCCATATTAACACTAGCTACAATAGGAGGTAGTTCAACTAGCTTTAGTATATAACACTTATCATCGTCAGTGGCTACAAATAGTTTACCATCTTCCCTAGAGATAGATTGTATTCTATCTGTATTGAAAGGGAATAGACTCTTCACATATGCTAACAAACTCACATCAGTTGTTGTCATACGTGAATAACTTTTATAGGTGTTAGATTAAAAGAACTCGGAGTTATTTGTACCTCATCCTTAGTAAGAATAACATTCTTACTTAACGATTCAGGTGGATAGAGATGTGTTTTTATCTTAGAAGTCTTCAGATACTCTACAAAGTGTGCTCCAAATGCAGCATTCTTTATATCGTGTTTCTGAATTATTTCCTCTAAGTATTCAAACACACCAGGTTCAATACCCTTATTGCTTCTGCCAGAAGGCATTAAAGGTAACAATACATGATAGTAAATACTATCACCATACCTAACTACAGTATCATAGAACTCGTCTACAGAAACCTTATCAGATATAATGTGATGAATATTTACATTAGTATTACCCCACGTTAGTAACTTATTAATAGCTCTATGTGCTTGGAGTCTTATACTAGGATTACCTAGACTAACTGCAACTCCACCAACATATTCTTTAGTATAGGCAAGAATCTCTCCTCCCTTTACATTATCTCTCGCTAAGATAAGACCATTAGTGGTGTAATTAGGGACTACTCCAGTATTATATACTGTTTCGAGGAACTCACAGAAGTCTGGATGCATAGTAGGCTCTCCAGTAGAACCTATAGCTATTTGGAATGGTTTACTTGTATATAGTATACCATCTTTTAACTCAGATTGATACACATACATCCACTTCTTCCATGTCTCACAGATGTCAGGGTAATTAATACCTCCATGACCTGCTGATACATAACAAAAGTCACACTCAGCATTACATACAGTATTAATACCCACATCATAAAATTCAGCCATATCGGGAGGTAATTCCTTAGCTACTCCAGTACCTACTCGAATAGTCTTCAGGTTAGCCCATATAGCCTTATAATTGTATGCAGGGAACTCTCTTATTTTAGTACCCCAGTTTGTCCAATCTTTCATTCATACTCTATTTTATAGTTATCTTTAAAGTACTTGTCAAGAATTGCTTCTAATCCCTCTTTATAGAACTCCACTGCGTATTCTCCATAAGGCAACCACAATGTAATGATGTTATCTTCCATATGTAGGGTAGGCTCTAAGTCCGAATCTCTACCAGGAAGTATTGGCTTTAGTAGGTCATAGATAGCTTTCAAATCATCCCCAGTAATAGTACAGAATATCTCCGAAGAGCTATTGGTAATTACATCAGAGAATGACTGAATATTAATCCTTAACAATACGCCCGTCTGCGTCTTTGACTCTTTCATGGTCAGATGCTACACATTTAAAATTCTTAGTTAAGAACTTATCTACATCGCTATACCCATAATCAACTCTAACAACCAGACATCCTTTAGCAACACTTAAAGGTACTTCGAAAACCCAAGCTACGTAGTCCTCCTTAGATTCAAATGGAGTCCCATTCTCATCACATTCATCCCACATATAGGCTTCTCTGCAATACTCTTTAAAGTCACTTACCTCAATCCCACAGCACTCTCCTGAATAATATTCTTCATCCTCATGTTCCTTGTGTACTGCCTCTAATGCCTCTTCTAATGCTTTGGCAGTGTAGGAAGTATCAACAATATAAGTTTCAGAAGAACTGTTAGTTATAATATCAGAAAATGACTGAATTGGGATTAAGTAGCACTTAGTTATAGCACGCTTCAACATTAAATAGGTCATTTATTTTGTTCAATATGGCAACATCAGCTGGACTCGCTTCACCTTTAGGAACTATAGACACTTCGGTTGATGGATATCTCCAATCACAGTCAAAGTTTCCAACATATTCCTCAATAGTGGGTAATACATCACCCACAATACCCATATTAACTAATTCTTTATATGCTTCTGAATTACTAATGAAATATCCATTATCATCCTTACGATTCCTAACCTCTTCAATCATACCTAGATATTCTTCATCAATATCAGACCTATCGAGGTAGTCGTTAAAGTAAGAATCAAGCATATCCTCATAGTTAATACTAATGGTGAACAAATCATCACAGGACTTGTCTGAACCACTAATCTTTAAAATTACATTAATAATATCTCTTACTGCATTTACAGTGTATTGAGTAGCCTCTTGATAGACTTCCATACTACTGTTAGTTACTACGTCATTTAAAGATTGTAGTCTAAATTTCATCCTAAGTGTACATTCCAACCATTGAATAAATCTCTAATCTTATCCCAAGTATCATATGGGATACTGTTATCGTCATTGCTTACAACCAATACCTTACCATCCAGTCTTCTCACATCCTCACCCTTACTAACATTCCATACAGTGGGTTCGGGTCCATTGTAGTTCTTCAAGAACTCCTTAGCTACATCTTCAAGAGCATCTTTGAGCCAATAATTATGTCTGCGTAGAGTCTTCCAATCAATGCTACTAACAGCATCGTCCTCTTCCTCTGCAAGAACTCGGTTGATGTCATACGCAACCTTATCCCAATTCTTGTTTAGATACTCAATAAAGGCGTCATGAATAGGTTCTTTATAGCTAGAACTGTAGCCATGTGCTATATATCCATTCCTATAGTCTATAGTGTCAAATGGGTCGAATAAGAAGTCCATTCTTAAATTAAGAAGGTCTTCTTCATCTTCTGGGTCTTTGAACCATCCATTAGCTATACTGAAGATAGTACCTGGATAACTCCAATCATCCTCAATTTCACCACTGCGGAGTTTCTTTCTCCACTCACGAAAGTCCTTTAACGAAAAAACCTCTGGATGTCTAAACCCAGAGGTAAATGTGTTGAGGATAGTATTGACTTCCTCACACGTCTTTCCAGTCTCCAAGATAAATACCTCGGATGAGCTATTAGTAATCAAATCACTAACAGACTGTACTGGTATTACTAATATGTTCATAGCTTTAATTCTTTCTTATTAAATCATAGAAGAATTCTTTGGACATCATTACATACTGTCCATCAGAAGCCATATTGACTTCTTTGTCAATTTGTTTATTCCATACTATCACCAATGGTCTATCCTTACGAGAACACGATTTAATGATTTCTGAAATCGAAGGAGTATTCTTGGTACATTTACACTGCACATAACAAGGTAAGTGGTCTATAGTCTCTGCTATATCAATCTTGTCATTATCTAAGTTTTTAGATTCTGACCTAGCTGATTTTAGTCCAGCATATCCTAGTTCTGTGAGTTCCTTAATAATCTTCAACTCATAATTGTTTCCTTTACGTCTGGCATATGCGCCATTACGTTTCTTCTTAGGTTTTTCTGCTACTTCTTCTGGCATATTCTATTAATTCTAAAGTTTTCTCTCGTCCATACATCTTATGAAAGTCTGATATATCTTTGGCTCCATAACTACGAGGAATCCACATACATTCTACATCAAATGACTTTCTAATCTTATTCATGTTATGAAGACCAGTTAAGTCATTGTCATAGAATACAATAATCCTCTTAAATCTACTCTTCAATTTAGAGAATTGACTTTCAGTTAGGAATAGATTCTCAGAATTTGGAGCAATAGCTGTAATTCCGAGAGAATACAATGTCATTACATCCTTTAGACTCTTAGTTATTACTAAGACATCATCTTCTTTAGGAAGTTGTTTAGCACCCTGTAAGAGGAAAGATTTCCAATTAGATAGAAACCTCAATTCATGCTTCTTATTAAAAGGGAAGTAGATTCTCCACAATTCTGTTTCGTTCTCATTCTTACCCCTATAATATCCAAATATTGGACAACTCTTAGTAGATGTTGTAAAGAAATTGCCATTTAGAAATACGGTCTTACAAGAGAAGACCCTAAATTTCTTTAGAATCTTCTCTGTAATACCAAATTGCATCCACCATTCAAGTTCTTCTTTAGAGAACTCTTGAATTTCTACCTGTATATTAGCCTCCTTACACTCTTTGAGTTCATTTGTACTAATAGTAACAGGTTTAGGATTCTTTTTAAGTTTAGGATGTTTAATGTAACCAAAGTCATTGGCAATCATTCTCAATGCTTTATAATAGGTTAGTCCATATTTGTACATAACCACACTGATAAAATTACCATAAAATGCACCACTAAAGTCCTTCAGAACAATATCTCCACTCTTGTTCCTGTAAAAGGAGCAGGTGGGATTATTGTCTGCTCTCAAAGGAGATTTAAATAGACCTTTTTTAACAGGTATACCTAAATAATATTCGAGATATGTTTCTTGAGATGCTCTGTCTAATAAATATTGCTTAGTAATCGTAGGTTCAAATTCAAGTTTCATATTAATTCATATGGTTTGTATTAGAACCACAAAGTTACTAACTATTTATTATACTTCAAAATCCAAGTCTTCGTTACCTGCTGCTGTATCGTCAGTAGCATCTACATCATCTTTAACAGCTGTAGGTTTAGCGTTCTTCTGTTCGTTCATTTTCTTGACTTCATAGTCAGAGAATGCTACAGTATCGCCCAACCAGTTGTTGTTGATGTAGGCATCACCTTCCTTGTTAATACCAACAAAGCTAGGTAGAGATGCATAACCTTTGCTGTTACCAATCAGCTTCAACTTGGTCTGTTTGTTTACAGACTTAGCCAGAGCCTTATTCATGATTTCAATCAACTTTTCAAAATCGTCAGGTAATGTAAGACCAGAAACAGCCTTAACAAACTTCTCCATCATTTCAGGAGCAAGATTTGTCATTACATGAGATACAGTGAACTGAAGTTGTTCCAAAGCAGAAGGCAACTCCCACTTCTTACCACCAGTTTCACCAGTTGCACGCTCGTTACCACCGTCACCAGGACAGAAGATAAGAGGTTCGAAGATTCCTTCCTCACCAGAGAACTTAATCTTCATTGCTTTCCACTCGTTACCTTCTTTGTCTGTACCCTTAGCCAATTCGATGCCTTTGAACACTACATCATAGATACCCCATGCTTTCAGTCTTACTACTGCTGTACCTTTAACGTTATTTAGATTGAATGTCATTCCTGCCATAATATTAAAATTTAAATTTCAAATGATAAGTCGTCAATCTCATATGCTTCATCATTATCTAGACTTGTGTCCAATGGTAAATCCTCCACTGGGTTTTCATCTTCTTTAATTTTAATATTATTATCTTTTATTTCTTCTTCGGACCTGTCCTTGTTACCAATTAACACGAACAAACCATCATGTCCCTTCCACGGAGTTACAGTAAATGTATCTCCATATTTGGACAATAAGTCGTTTGCATTGCCTCTGCAACTTACTGTAAGGCTCTTAGTTAATTTGTTACCAGACTTGGTCTTCCAGGCTGTATCAGTTCCTATAATAGGGAACATCAATCCACCCTTCTCAATAGGCTGATACTTAATATCTAACCTATTCTCCCATTCTACACCCATTAAGGATGCAGCTGCCCTATTAAGGACATATTTGTTAGACTCCAAGGTAATCTGAGGTTCAGCAGAATCCTCTGCTTCCTCAGCCTTAGTGCTCGCCTTCTGAGCTTTTTCTTTAACTTGCTCCTGCTTTAGAAGTACACACTCCTTAGTATCAGGATTATAGTCAAAGGTAATCATCATTTTTATAATCATTCCTCGTCGTTGTTATAAGCATCAATTACCTTAATAATCTCGTTCAAATCATTGTCAATTAACAAATCATCGAACATACCCATCGGAGTCTTTGCTACACACTCTCCGTCAGTATTAGTAAGGAACTTATACTCCATCCTGCCAGAATCGCCTTCCTGTACCTTAGTAAAGAATACATAGGTGAACAGACCTTCCAGAGTTACTTTCTCTGCCAATAACTTACCAATAGTCTTGATTGAATATTTAGGATTTATGGTATCACCGACATTCTCACTGTGAGTAAGGAATATCATTTTGCAATCATCCCTCATAGATTCTGAATACCTAAGTACTTCCATAGCGTGCTGAGCTAACTCAGTAAACTTAGTATAACCTACTTCGGTTGCTCTATCAACAAACTCATAACTCAACATATACTGCCAGTCATCAATGATAACCTGCTTAATATGAGGCATCTTTAGATTAACAATCTTCAAGATGTTAATGATTTTGTCATATTTAGAACTAACATAGTAGTTACCAACCCATTCAGAGCCTTCTTTCTTTATCTCCTTATACTTCTTCCTATATCCTTTAAAAGGTAAGGGCTTACCAGTAGTAGAAATCAAGAAAGTTTCTTCTGGGTTTAAATTTCTTAAACAAGTACTCTTACCAGTACCACTTTCACCAACAATCGCAATAGTTTCTGCTGCCATTTACTATAGAACTAAAGTCATTTTTGAACTAGAATCTTGTTGTTCTTCTTGAGTAATCTCTTGGCATGAATCCTCTAATGACTCAGTAATTAACCAATCAGGGGTTAAATACTTGTCATAGTCTGTAATCTTGGTTGCAATTGGAAGTTCCCTAAATAATCCAGTCTTACCATAGAATCCGAGACCTACAGCAATGTCTGCTGCGCCCCATCTATTCTTTAATACTACTGCACTTCTAAAGTTCTCTCCAATTTGTTTTATGTCATATCCTCTATACGAAGACATCTTCTCTCTAAACGGATAAAACAATGCTAATACTATATTGGCATCCTCTGCTGGGTTGCCAGTTCCTTTTAAATCGTCCAACTGAAGCTCTTGAAAGTTCAACTTCCTTCTTTCTACATCGGAGGAACCTCTATTCACCTGCATTACCACTACAGGACTAATCTTACATTTATTTCTAAACGAAACTAATGAAGAAGACATAGCATCCATTTCATCTTTCTTAGAATTACCAATAGATGGTCTAGCTAAACCAATATGGTCTAAGATAACCAATATGATGTGATTGGGTCTAAACAGAGTATATGTATCACCCTGGAACTTACCAAATTGCTTTAGAGACTCCATAAGGAAGTCTACCATTCGCTGGTTGTTCAAAGGTTTATCATATATTATCATGTGAGATTCAATCTTATCAAGCATCTCTAAGGATTGACATACTAATTCATAGTCCATATCGGACAGAGTGGTATCCTTACTTCTAGAAAGTAGTTCCTTAAAGGATAATTCAACACCAAATGTCTCATATATATAGATAGATAAAATCTTGCCAAGCAATTGCTCAGCAGTCATTTCTAAACTGAAATATATAATATGAAAATCTGGATTGTCGATATTCTCCATTATAGGCTTATAGATGAATGAATGTAATGCAAAAGAAGTCTTACCTGAGCCAGTACCTCCAGCTATTAGATAATATGTCTCTTGTGCTACACCATCTACAAATCTCTCTAGTTTAGGAAGACCCATTGATAAGGCATGGTTTTCACCCTTTCTACCTCTATCAATTAACTCCTTTAAATTCCTAGTTATTCTACCCATTAAATACTCTTGATGGTATCAAACCTCATAGTCCCATCTCCATTCTTAAGCTCTGCAATGTTCTGCCAGATTTTACTTATCATAAAGTCTGCGATGTTCATATTAAGGAGGTTACAATTGTTATCCTTAGCCCATCTAATAAGTTCTAATACTTCGTTATGCTTATCCTGCTTCCAGCCTATAGATTTACCATAGGCATAATAAAACTCTTCCTCTGTGCTGAATTTCTTAGCCCAGTTATTTAACGGAACTTCCACTCCGTTAATGAGTCCATTGTGGGGATAAGTCATTAAGAACTCTGCGCCTAAATCACCACTAAACTTCCTATAGTTATTAAGAAAGTTTTGGTTGAATATAACACATTCAGGGTCGAACTTCTGACCCTTATCAGGAACCTTATACTGTTTAGTAATGATTCCCTTAGCCTGGAGACTTAATAATAAATCTCTAAGATTGGTTCTAGTTATAGGCATAGTAAAATACTTAACTAGATATTCTTTATGCCCTTCTTCTATGCTAGCTAGAAATAATAAATCAATTAGTAAGACCTCTTCTGCTGTTAGTCTATACTTCTCCATCATTACTAACTGATTGTCTACTGTTAAACTTAGTTTTTCCAATTAAATAAATTGTTAGCCAATAACTAAACAATCTACTAACTGTAAAGTGTTTATTCTGATTTCTCAGCGTTGTCAATTACATACGGGTCTAAGAACTCCTTCTCTAGCATATATCGCCTTTCCTCCACTTGTGGTATAGAAATCATCTTCTCAGTAAGTCCCTTGACTTTCGGAGACATATCGTTATACCTGTCCATGAATTTATTAAGAATAAGGAGTTCTAACATTCTCTCTGTTGTCATCTTATTAACGTGTTAAGAGTACAAAGATACTAAAAATCTCTTAAATTACCAAATGAATCTACACAAACTTTAAGCTACGTAATAGCTTATTGCAGTCTATGCTCTTACCTTGAAAGTCTGCTGTTATGGCTCTGATGTATCTGCCAGCTGCACACAGTTCCAATAGGTGTAGGAATTGTATAGCATCGACTTTAACTTCAACCACATTGTCAGACTGTTCATAATAGGTTACATTGAACATTAGAATCTAAACATCATTTTAGTTTGCTTTTTCTTCTTAGGATTAAATGGTCTTCCTTGAAGAACATCTATGAGATTTTCCTCACTGATAGGTATATACCTTCCAGTACTGGTAGACTTCCTAAACCATTCCTCCTCTACAGTCCCTTTAAGGACTAAGGTGAATACTTCAGCAACCTTGCCCTCCTTTTGACGGATAACTCGACCAACTCTCTGTTTCTTAGTAGTAGAACTACTATTGAAGCCTAATATAACTGACACACTGATGTCGGGACAATTAAATCCCTCATTCAGTTTCATAACAGTGTTTAGTACACCACCATCCTGCTGTACAAACTCTTGTAAATTCATCCTGCCTTTCTTGACAGAATCTTTACCAGAATACACGGCACCATACTTAATCTTTTCAGCCATAGCTACAGTAGCACTAAAAGTTATACACTTCTTGTCCTGTCTGTTCTCCAAGATTAAGTTAGTAAGTTCAATTTTCTTAGGATGATTATATATGTATTTCTTACGAGCCTGTAAGGTTCTACTGAATCCCATAGCGTGAACTAAAATCTGTTTATTAACAGTCTTAAAGTCTTCACTCTGGTCTTCTCTACATCTCTCTTTAGCTAACTCTGACCTCCTCTTCCAATCAGTTGCACACTTCATGGCTAGATTAAAGTCATAGTTAAAGTAGGAGAAATGTTCATAGAACTCTTTATTGACCTCTTTATAGACATCAATATCTTCTGGCTCAATAAGTACCTCATATTCTCGATAATCGGCAAGCCACTTATTTTCTATGGCTTCTTCTACAGAAATGGTATCCACAATAGGACACTTCTTACTTATAATTTCATCTTTACCATCCAATCTCTCAAAGGTCGCAGTTAACCCTAAGATTATTGTATATTGGACGTTTTTAAATATGTTCAGCAGTGTAGGTGCTCCCACTTTATGAATTTCATCAATTACTAGTAAAGTACAACTATACTTATTAACTGATGTATCACTCATGGTCTTAACTGAGCACTGTTGGAATAAGTTCCAATCAATTAGTTCTTGATTCCATTGTCTTTGAATAGGTTCACTTGGGACAACTATAATAACAGACTTAGTTGGATTCTTCTTAAGAAATCTACTTATAGCCATTAGTCCGCCTCTAGTTTTACCTACTCCAGTAGCCCAATTCAAGGTCCCACACAACTTGTTATCTACCCATCGTTGAACACCTTGTTCTTGGCGTTCCGTTCTACTTAGATTTCCAAACAAGTCTGCCATATACTATCAATTTTACCCTTGAATTTACTCTCTAATTCTATTGATAGTTATGTAAACAAAACTCCTATAATGAGTGAGTAAAACTCAGGAGTATATATGTAGAACCAATATAGATGGGTATAGATGTTAAAGAGTATATCCTTTAGCATCACAAACCATTTTAATTTGGTTCTTGCGGGTCTCCCACTGGTTGATATGGAACTTAACCTCATCCTCCAAAGAGAATAAGATTCTATTCCTCAATGTTTCCAGTTGAGCAGTAGTAAGTTCAGAGTACTTCTTACTCTTAAGGTTTACCATTGCACGTAATTGAGTGAATGATAATCCTTTCGGTGTCATATACAGGTTTGCAGTAGGATTAAGACCGAGACGCTCTCTGGCTACCTCAGCTTTCTCACGATACTCACCGTTAGCCGTCTTCTCAGTCAAGTCTTTGGATTCCTGCTGCGTAAACCATAGACCTTGTTTTAAGATAAATGTTAATGTAATGTGCTGCTTGTTAAATTTGCCCAACTTATCAAGACAGCCTTCGAGGACTAATTCAATAGGAAGTCTCGCGAACTCCACAGGACAGTCCCCAACCAAAGCCTCCGAGATGAATGTTTCCTTGGTATCAATACCTTTGTTGTTATCAAGGAACACTCTCAATGAGGGTAAGAACGTAAATCTTGGAATACCTCTATCTTGCTCTAACCAGCGAAGGAATAACTCAGTATTACATCTTTCTCTTTGGTCTTTAATAATGTCCAACAGAACATATCGACCTGGATATTCTTTGCTGTCATTATACAGCATAGATTCGCAGTGGTTATAGAACGTTCTTAGTTCTTTGTCTGAACAATCAACAAGTCTCTTTTCCTCTTGTACGAGTTGTCCATTTACTTCGACCTTGCGACCTTTCCATACGAAAGTGTTAATGTCATTATTCTTCTTAGCAATAGCGGCAGCCAATTTTTCCTTCATCATATTGTTATTCTATATTATGTCTTTATCATATAAAATAATCTCTTTATTCGTTCATCTATCTATTTACAATATTAAATCTGATTCCGCTGGTTTCTCATAAACAAAGTCCATAAAATAAACTCCAGTAAAGCGGTAAGGTACTTTCTGACCTGTTAAAGAGTCATACCAAGTATCCTCACCAGCTATTACTTCATTGTACTTTAAAAACCCAACATCACCTATCTTGAGAACTGGAGATTCCCACCTAGGTAATCGAGTAATCATTTCATAAGTCCCATTAGCTAAATTTTGGAAGACATAGATTATATAACCACCCACATCTTCTCGTAAGGTTATCAACTTGGCATGGATTGTTTCCATTTACAGATACATTACTCCTACTCGTTCGTCGTAAGGAATGTTATCAGTAGCAGTCTCTACAGCCAACCATTCACACTCCTCAATTGGATAACCATATTCCTTGGCATCCATTTCAGAGATTTCCTGAGCATAGAGTTCAGCTTCCAATAAGGATTCAAAGTTACCAGTTTCCTGATAATCTATCCTTCCCCTACGTCCAGAGTAGATGTTATATTCTATCATAATGATAAGAATTTATAATTAATCTTCCTTATCTTTGTATTTCCTACAACCGTATTTGGCATAATCACAAGTTTTGTCCTCTTGACCTCCGAAACAGGGGTATTTAGCACACTCCTTGCACGTACGCTCTGGATGTTGATATCTAACTCCATCCTTGTCTTTATCGAAGGAACTACTTAGTTGCTTTGCCATTGAATACCTGAGTCTAAGTATGAACTAGCAGACTCTTTAGCTATTACCAGATAATACGATTATACTAACCTCTTAAATGGAATTATGATTTTGTCCTCCACCCATTGTGCAAAGTTCTTATTGTTGCATCCCAGAGCGAACATAACCACATATATAGCTATCTTTGGTACTCCGAATGCTGACAATAGAACACACACAACGACAGCAGCTATCAAAGCTATGAGGTTCTTACCTTTAAAAATGTCTGTGAAATTCATACTTGTCTTTTTAACAGTTTAACAATCTTGTTTGCTATCCAATCTAAGTTCACTATTACATTCAGTATCAGTAACACCAGCAGAAGGTCTGGGATAACAAATAAAAAATGTATAACAATATGAACAATAAAACCATTGCTCCTACTGCATACTTCACTTCAGTAGTAGTGTTATTAGAAGGACTGCACTAACAGTAAATCCACCAATCGTTAAACCCCTATAGAGTTTCTTCTTGGATTCAAGTTTATTAATCTCTCTAAGTTGATTCTGCATTACTTGCTCAGAAGCTTGTGCATGAAGCATAAGTCTTTTAACCTGTGCATTCCTTACAGAGTCAGTCTTTTCATGAGAGTTAATCAAACTTTCATAAGATGTTAATTGCTTCTTAAGCTCTGGAATTTCCAGTTTTAACTTCTTATGTTCCAAGAATATTAGATTGGTTGCCTTTAACTGTTGAGGCGTAATTACTACTAATGAATCATTTACCAACTTCGGATAGGTATTCTGTGAAGAACACCACATCGTCGGCAATAGACTGATTAGTAATATCAGTAAGCTCTTTTTCATACCAATGTTCAATTACATCAACCTTAACTTTAGAGGAATCTATTACATTATGTAAAGAATCTCTCTCAAGTTCGAGCAAACTTATTTCACTATTTAAAGAGTCAATATGATTAACCAACTCTTCATAGTTAGGTATAGGTTCCTTAGTTGGAGTCAACCACGTCCAAGCTAATACTCCTATAAGGCATAGAATTACTAGCCACAGTAACTTTTTACTCACCAAGTACGTAGTTTACTGCTTCAGCCATCTTCTCCATTTCCTCATCAGATGCTTCTGTAAGGTATTTGAATGTAGTTTCGGCTTCTCCACTGAGAGTATCAATATAACTCTCAATTCTTGTGCTTCTGTGATACTTCTCAGCATCTCTGTCATATCCAGCCAAATAACGACCTGGATTTACTTTGAAATACTCAGCTTCTTGTTGAAGCAATGCCTTAACCATTGTTTCATTAATCAGCCCAGCATCAACGGCATATAGCGCGTGATTACGATATTTCGTAGCTTTGCCCTCAGCAATGGTCTTACCAAGAGTTTCATTGAACTCATCGTCAGGACGGCATACAGACACACCGATAGACAACACCTTCTCGTCGTTATCAATAATATCTCCATCTTCCTCGATGTAAATGTCTGGTTCACCATGTAGGCTAACAGCAGCCATTACGAATTGACGTTCTACACCAGTAAAGTCTTTGAAACTGTCTACGATATATTCTACCTTTTTCATATTAAATGTAAATTATAAGATATTTTCTAAAGCTAATCTCTGTAGTTCAATAATCTTATGCTTTACGAGATGGCTGTAAACTATCAGGATTACGATAGAAGGCTAATATAGTGGACTGCTTACGCAACCATGAACCGTCCTCTCTAGCCATATCCAGAATAGTCCTACTAATGGACTCTTCTTCTACTTGTTCTTTAACAAGGCGACCTTCGTCTTCATCCTCACCATTTAACCACTGGAACGTAGCCCAATCACCCTCTTTCTGAGCTTGGTCTACAATCTTATTAATACCCATAGTGGTTTCAATTTCTCTATCTACAGTAGCAGCAAAAGGCATAACTCTATTAACTATGTTTACCTTAATAGCTGGAACTGGTGGATACTGAAACAGGGCATCATTAGTAGTTAGATACTTATAAATCCACTCATGGTGAAGATACTCCTCAGCTGCTCTACCAAGCCAGTAGGTAGCTAATTTAGGCAACCCTTCTACATCGAAATAGTTAGCAAAGGTTCTATACAGACTATGGTTAGCCAATTCAGCAGACATCTGCTTTACTAACATTTCAACCATAACACTTGACAATGTACACTTACGTCTACTTTCATCAATGTTCTTCTCTGTATATTGCATTGTAGGCATTGCATCTACTGTCTGAACACCTTGCTTAGTTTCCTTTTGTTCTGGATTTCCTTGTGCGTCTAGTACTCTCATCAGTAACTAATTTAAAGTTGTTTTGCATCAAGTAATCTAGAGGTGCTGATAGCCAAGTAATAAACTTAACTAATCTATAATCTTCCACCTTCTTACTAATAGTTTCCTTCTTAATAGTTAAAGGTGTGTCAGCTGCATAGAACTGACTTCCTATACACTCAGCCCTATCTTTCCATATCTTATATAAAGATACTTCATATAGGAACTTAGGATATTCTGTCAGCTTATACTGCTTGTTTGAGTAGACGTTCTGGGTCGATTTCTTTACCATTCCAGAATGCTCTCACAATAGAGCTGTGTTCGCTCTTGTACTTACTCAACAGATAAGGTATATCTGTTTCTGGGCAGTCATGACGATAAGTTGTCTTATCCAATCCTTTAACATTGACAATAAGACGACCTACGAATCGTGATGTTCTTGCAGGAGGTGCCCAACGTGAGTCAGGAGCTGGGAAACGACGTTGCTTCTTCCAAGCCTTACGTTCTTTCTCAGTCTTAGTCCACACAGATGGGTCACGAGGTGTTACAAATGGATTACGTATTCCTAACGCAACCATTTCTGCGTCATTGTTTACATCAACTCTTTTATCCTCTTTCTTCTTTTTCTCTTCTTTCTTCATTTTACTAAACGAATTAGAGTTACACATTATAATTTGATTACACTACCACAAATAGTACACTTGTAGATTTTGTTCTCTGCATCGTATAGAGTATGCGTTGTTGGTAAACCACACCTACCACAATCCAGTGTCTTTACTGACTGTACGCGTCTTGTGCCCTTCTTAGGAGCTTTCTTAATTGAAGCCATAATTATGATTTTAAAGATTTAGCTAGCTTAGAGTCAGCTACCATCTTCTCTACTAAAGAAGAATTTAGTAACTCTTCCAATCTCTTTACTTCTTCCTTATAATCTTGTACATACTCTTTAAGAGTACCAACATCTCGCTTGCTAGATATTCTGTGATGAACTACCTTTCTAATACAAGTTTCTAAAGACATACCAAACCCTGCATCCTTAAATTCTTGACGCTCTGGTTTACCTTTAGGTCTGACTGTGTATAGTAATTCTAAATCCCAGAAATGGTCACTCGCTCCAGATGTCATTCTAAAATCAGCTTCCTCGATAACCATACCTATTCTACAGGTTAAATTGTTTCATTATCATGTCCATATGGGCATAATGTACATCTCTAAGAGTTCCCTTCTTGTACTCTAAATACTCCCTTGCACTCATAGGTTCTTGAGGTTTAGTTAACCGACAACACTCCCAATCAATAACTGCTTCTTCATAATTACATTCCCAAGCAGCTTTATGGTTTTGGATGTGATGTTTGTTGATAGCTCTATGTATCTTCTTGATTCTCTTAGTGCCCAACCAAGGGATAAGAATGTACATAAGAACTTTATCTAAATCATGAAACTTATACTTATAATAGCCAATATACTTCTTCTCAGTTCTGAGGAAGGCAGCATAATGTCTAAGAGTATATGGAATGTGTTTCCAAGAGTCTATAATATTCTGTATAATCATTGCAAGTTGTTCATTTCGACTACAATGTCATTGTTCACTTTCTTAATAGCCTGACTAAAATTATTCATTTTATCTTTCATCTTAGCTTTAAGTGCCACTATGGAAGCCTTCAGGTTATTAATCTCAGAATTTAGACTTGACTCCTTTTGTTGAAATTCCTTTTTCATTTCCACTCTAAATTTGAGGTGGTCTGGAAGGATTGAATAAAGGGAAATAAAGCTCTCTAAAACCTTTAACAACTCTTTATACTTAACAACTTTAGTAGTCTTATCTATTACTAGTACGTATGAATCACAATCGTTACCTGGTAAAACATTGATATACTTATCAGAGATAGTATTCTGCCTGCCAAGATGGTCACCCAGTCTAACTGTAATTGGAAATCCAGTCAACTGAAAATATTCTGAATTTGTGTCTCCAACCTGTTCTACTTGAGTAAATTCCTTCTTAGTTAGCCATGCCTTAACTTTACTTAGTCCTTTCACTTATTGACTTTTCAGTTACATTACCACGTATCTACAAAAAATAAGGGTCAACCCATCTACATATGTAGACAGCATTGACCCCTAGTACTATTGTATGGAGTCGTTGGGAGCCAGAGACTCCAAGTAGCGATTTACTGCTTTCATTGCATTGTCAGGGATTCTTTGCACTTCTTCACTATGATTTACATAATGTAAAGTTGCACCTACGCCAAAGATGGCATAGCATTGGTTTGTTGAAGGAGTAAGTACACACAACACTGCTGCTATTGCAGTAGGTATTACGAAGTGTTTCCTCTTTACACCAGATTTCTTTACACCTTTAGCCACACAAGTTCTCGTTCCGCACACATCGCACTGAGAACTACATACTGACATAAAGAATAAGATAACTGATACAATTAAACCAACAATTGAAAGAACCATTAACAATGTATGAACAGAGTCAGCAATACTACATAAGTATAATACCTAATATTCCATACTATTTGAAAATTTTGCTTATTTGATAAAACAATTCTCTAACAACCGTAACTATAGAAGTACCAGCTAAAATCAAACCCCAAGTCTCCATAGAGAGAGGTTCAGTTCTAAACATAGCACCACCATATTGAACGATTAAGAATTGACCAACGAGAATAACTAAAGCTATGCCAGCAAATGCTGGATTCTTTAGTAAGCCATCAAAGATACTTCTCCTTTGTCCGAACACTCTTGCATTAAACAGATTCCACCATTGTAACAATACGAATATCGTAAAGAACTCTGTTAGAGATACTGCTTTAGTATAGAGTAAAGTGACTAAGAATATGAAGAATATAATACCAACTCCAAAGATTTCATACCACATTTGTTTAGTGATAATGAATGCTTTAGGACTTCTTGGTTTGTCCTTCATAACTGCATCGTTGGCTGGTTCAGTTGCCAAAGCTAATGCAGCGAATGTATCCATGATTAAATTAACCCATAACATCTGAGTAACAGTGAAGGGTAGGTCTACTCCAATAAACGGACCAATACAAGCTATAAGAATAGCTACTACGTTAATGGTCAATTGGAATAGAATGAAGTGCTGTATGTTCTTGTACAGACTTCTTCCCCACTTCACTCCTAAGATGATAGATGGGAATGAATTGTCGAGTAGGATAATATCAGCAGCTTCTTTAGCTACATCAGTACCATTATTCATGGCTATACCTACTTCGGCATGGTTTAGGGCTGGAGCATCATTAGTTCCATCACCAGTCATAGCAACTACCTCTCCCATTTGTTGGAAACAAGTTACCAGAGTTTGTTTATCCTCTGGTTTGGTACGAGCAAATACATCTACTATTCGTAGAGGATTCACTTGTTCTCCAATCTCACTACCCAACATTGGTACAGGGTGTTCACTTAATCCTGCCTGTCTCGCTATTTCAGCGGCTGTAGCTGGATTGTCACCAGTAATGATTTTAACTTTGATACCAGCCTCTTTAGCAGCTTTAACTGCATCTGGGACGTCCTTACGGATTGGGTCTTCAATAGCCATGAATCCGTTATAAGTGAAGCCATTTAGTTTCTGAGCATCTTCCAAAGTCATAGATTCTTTATAAGCAAAGCCTATAACTCGTCTACCTTTGTTCTGCTCTTCTACTTCTCCTTCAATGTCAGTAGCATTACACATACCTCTGACTACTTCAGGAGCACCCTTTACTAAGGATATAAAGGCATCACCTTGTTTAGTAATGGACATCATGAACTTAGTCTTACTTGAGAAATCCAGTCTGAATACTGGGGAGTTGTCTCTCCTTATATCATCAAGTAAGTCACCTGCATCCATATGCTTAATTATAGCACCTTCTGTAGGATTACCAATAGTCTTATCTCCATCTACATATGCTGTAGAATTTGCTAAGGTATTGATAGTGATATATGCCCTATTAGGCATTACCTCATTTACAACCTTCATCTTATTCTCTGTTAGAGTGCCCGTTTTATCGGTTAGAATAAGAGTAGTTGCTCCTAGAGTTTCACAAGCGTGCATCTTACGAACTAAGTTATTAGCCTTAGACATTCTCTTCATGGAATATGCTAATGCTAAAGTAACTGCCATAGGTAATCCTTCTGGTACTGCAACTACAATTAATGCAACTGCAATCATTAAGAAGGATAACAAATCGTTAGTAATCTGCATCCAATCTTGTCCTACATAAGCTTGTTCTATAAAGAAGTATCTCACCAATAAGGCAAGAATAAGGAAACCAGCAGCACCAAATGCAATCTTATTGATAAGGTCAGCAAGACCATTTAGCTGCTTGTTTAGTGGAGTCTCTGTATCAGTAATCTCAGCAGCTTTACGAGCTGTTTGTCCGAATGCAGTATTATCACCTACAGCATTGACTATACCTGTTACAGTACCTTCTTCAATGACAGTACCTTTCAGCAATAGCCATGAGGGATAAGTAGCATTTAATTCACCTTCCTCTTTAGGTTGTTTAGTAACAGCCTTAGATTCTCCAGTTAATACAGACTCATTGACCTTTAGATTGTGAGATTCATAAGCTGTCACATCAGCAGGAATTTCTTCACCAGCTGCTAGCAATACTACATCATCAACAACTAGGTCTTTACGAGCTACTTGAGTTACTATACCATTTCGCCTTACTTTGACAAGTGTATCATCAGAACTTGTAGTCAGCACATCAAATTTCTTAGATGCGCTATACTCATTTATAAAACCGATAGTTACCGCTAATAGTATAGCAGCTATAATTCCTATGGGTTCAAGATATTCTGATTTAATAATCCCTAGTATTAATGCAATAACTGCAGCAACACTCAATATTTGAATTAAGGGGTCTTTGAACTTCTCAAAGAAAAGTACATACCAAGGGTCTCTCTTAGGTGGGGTTAGTATATTAGAGCCGTGACATTCTCTACTATGATTAACCTCAGCATCTGTCAAGCCCTTTAACAATTCTATATTCATCTTTAAGTTATTTAATTATTAAAAGGTGGACAGTTATGCCCACCCGTGAGAAGTGTTTTAGTCTTCGTCTTCGAAGTAGTCGGGGAAAGCATCCACAAGGATACTCGGAACCTCGTGTCCTTCTTCTGAACCCCACTCGTTGATAGATTCCAACAGTTCAGATTCAGCGTCGTCGATGTCCTCATCCTCGTTGATTTTGTCAACCAGGAACTGAGCCTCTTCTTCGTCAATCTTACCGTCTGCTAACAACCAAGCCATTACTGCTTCGGCAAAGAATGCATCAAATTCAGATGAGGTGTTACCTTCTTGAGAGTCTTTCTTCTCCCACAGCATTTCTACTTCTTCCTTTGTTACCACTCCGTCTGCCATAACTTCTTTACGAAGTTCTTCCACGTTTACACTTCCTTTACACATAATTGTAAGTGTTTAATAATTAAATAAAATTGGGTAATACCCTTTCGATTTCTCCTATAGACTGCCAAGAGCCTGTGTTACCAAGAGCCTTGAACTTCCACTCTCCATCCTTACGATACAATCTGCAGAATACCAATGCTCTATCCATAGAAGCATCTTCTTCCAAGTCATACTTAGCAAGGATGTTGTTGCCTTCTGTACCTTCATACAGGTTCACCTTAGCATTGTGAACCATACCGAAGTTCTGCTGACGGTTCTTAGCATCGTGAATGTTTACTAAGATAACAACTTCTTGCACCTCGGCAGGAACCTTAGTAGTGTCGATAGTGATAGTTTCATCATCACCGTCACCAGCACCAGTTCTGTTATCACCAGAATGCTTTACAGACTTAGAAGGGTCTTCCAAGTTACCATAGAACACCATGTTGTTATCACTGAGGACTTTACCATCAGCTTTCAACATCAATGCCATAGCATCCAAGTCAAATTCTTTACCAGGTTGTGCTGCATCCCAGCCCAAACCAATTCTAAACACACTAGCTGTGGACTCCTTAGAAAGGTCAACGCGTCCACCTTTTTGCAAACTAATTGCCATAATGTAATTAAGTTATTAAAGTTAATTGAAGAATTAGTTCTCCAAACTCGGACGATTATACGCCCTTTCGTTTCCAGCTAAGATAGAGTTGAGGAGTTTCAATTCTCTCATCTACTGAGCTGTCCAAGACAAAACAATTAAATCCTAAATTAGTATAATACTCAGCTAAGTACTCTCCTAATTCAGGAATGTTCTCGTCCAGGTCGAATACCAAACTATATTCGTTTCTAGCAGATTTAGCTTGCATTAAGCTAGCTATTTCTTCTATACACTTCTTATGTAAGGTATCTCTATCAAGTTTTAATCCATATTTAGTGATTGTATAAGCATCTAAGGCACTTAGTGGCTTAGGCTTGGGAAACCACTTATCCCTAAGCTTTACTAACTTGTTCATAAGAATTTAGATTTCTTGTATTGTAGTCTTACCCAGAATCGAACTGGGAACTCAAGCTTCGTAGGCTAGCGTTTTATCCATTAAACTATAAGACTAAAGAATAGAAGGTGTGCTGTTACACCAAATGCTCTAAGGGCGATTATTGACATTGAACGTATGTGCACAGTGACTTAATGTATGCACTAGCCGACTTTCGTTTCCTACTAACAGCTAAGAGTATCATGTACTCTCCCAATCTTAATTCCAGGCTCCTCTCGTACTATTGGAACTTATCAATAATTGGCTCCGACACTTAATATCACATTGAGCAACGTATAGGAACCCTTGTCATTTCAGACTTGGAATACTACTCTCCGAGATTAATGCTTGCACCTCCCTGCGGTTCTACGGAAGGACTAGTAAGTTCCATACCTTCACGCTTGTCCACATCACGATAGCTAATCGTGACCTAAGGATATACCATAACTTCCGCTCGCAACTCTTTAAATGATGGCTACTTCTAAGCCTACATCCCCTCTATTATGTTAATATTCAAATTCTCTAACACTCTCCTTATAAATGTTCTTTAGGACACTAAAAGCATCAAGTCTAGACTTTGTATCATTATGGTCCCACCAAAAGTCTAAACCCGCGTGTTGTACATCTTTAGTAGCTTTAAGGAACTCTGGATTAAATTCAGGTATATTAGTGACTAAGTCTTTATAAGACGGATGTCCTTTTCTATTCTTATCCTTGAAATCTAATCCCTTAGTTGCTGCTACTTTAAGACACCAACACATACCAGGATAACTTAAATGACTTGTCTCATTTATATAGGTATCCTCAGCAGTTTTTATAACATCATATACTTTCATAATCTTTAATACGTTAAATTAGTATCCCCAGAAGGAATCGAACCTTCATTTAAAGTTTAGGAAACTCTCGTTCTGTCCATTGAACTATGGGGACATAAAAAATGCCACCTACTCTCACGAGCAAGTGGCATACATGGATTACTTCTTCTTTTTATTACTTCAACTTTACTTTTGTGACCCCACAGGGACTCGAACCCTGGTCTACGGATTAAGAGTCCGCAGCTCTACCAACTAAGCTATAGGGTCAAATGGAGAGTCACCACCGTCCTCTCCGTGATAGGTTTATCTACATAATGTAGAAAGGTTTTAATACCTACGATATGTAAGTATGCGCAAGTCCTACTTAACCTTAAACTCGAAGTGGTTATTTACCTCTATTAACAGATTTGCATTTAACAGAACCAGGACGTGTAGTTGCCTTCTTGAATGATTCAGGTTGAGCATCCCACCATCTTTTAGCTGCTTCTAAGTTAGCTACCATTTTCTTGTATTTCATATAGAAGAATTTACAAATTCATTAATTAGTAATCTCTATAGTCTTACTAGCTTCTTGCGCCAGCTTATCACAAATCTTATTATATTGGTCGTCTGCGTGTCCTTTCGTCCACTCAAACTCAACCTTAGTATGGAATGCGATTGCTGCATCAAATCTCTTCCACAAGTCCAGATTCGCCTTTCTCTTCCAATTCTTAGTATATGTGCAGACCACATACTGAGAATCAGAAATTATGGTAACTTCTGAAGGTGTGCTAATAGATTCAAGGGCAACTATTGCTGCCATCTGTTCCATTCTTTGGTTTGTACTGTTCTTGTACATTTTAGAATATCTGGCTACTTCCTTATCATCCTTAAGAATAACAAAGCCTATACCTCCCTGATTACGAGCACTTGAATATGCTCCATCAGTATATACTCTATATGTACTCATGCCTCAGCCTGCGTAGTGAATAGATAATCAGTGTAAATACCTAATACAAAGGCAACTCCATAAATATCATCTTCCTTCTCTAAGGATACTTTCCCTAGTACATCGTTAATCATATCCAGGATTACAAATCCCTCTCTACTTTGCAAGTAAGGCTCCATCAATCTAGCGAGTTCCTTCAAGTATTTCTTAGCGTTAGTATTCGCTGTAGCCATACTCTTTAGGAATTGAATACCCTCTTCACATTCATTCATCTTGGGAACGTATTCACTAAATTCTTCTCTTAGAAAACCTAAGTAGAAGGCATTAGATATATCTCCGTTAACCCATTCTGAGAAAGATTTACATCCTTCAATGGTTGTGAAGTCTATTGGGTGGTCAATTATATTCTCAACTTTCATGATTATTCAAACAATGCTTCCAACTTGGCAGCCAAGTTATTAGCCTTAGTAGATACTCCATCAAGAGCCGAGCATTCAGATTCCAGCTTCTTAATTTCATCTTGCTTCTCAGCTTTAGCTTTAAGCTTCGTAATAGTACTCTTAAATGTAGACATTGCGTTGTCTACTTCCTTACTAAATCCTGCTGCAGTGTTACCAAAGATATTCATATCAGTTATATTTAAGGATTAAGAGTAAATTCAAGGGTGTAGCCCGAGTGGGATTCGAACCCACACGCCCATTTCTGGACACCAGAGCTTAAATCTGGGGCGTCTACCAATTTCACCATCGAGCCATGAAGCAGTGATTGACTATACAAGATAGTCTAAAGAGGTATTCTGCGCCCACCCATTCCTTGTACTTCGGAACACGTCTTATTACATACGCTCAACTCCACTTTAGTTGTCATCGCCTAGCCTAATATTTCAATTCCTTTGACTAGGATTGGGAATACATTATTTACAACAAAACCTCTTTAACTCTTCTGGAGTATGATTATCTCTCCATCGTGGATTTCTATAATCAAACTTCCAATCACAGACATCCCAATCATTTATTAATTCATTAGGTTGTGAGATTTCGTATTCTAAAATATCATTAAGACTTGCTATCTGCTTAACTTGCATTCTCTGCACTCTGCGGACAATTCTGTTGTACCAAACATGGTTACTCTTGTCCTTCCATACTGGTTTCTTTCTGCTCCTGCTCATAGATTCTTAATGCTTTTTCATAATCGTATCTTTTGACCATAGGATACAGCTGACCATATCCCACTTCAAAGTAAGCCATGTTAGGTGTCTTCCTAAGTTTCTCTAAGGCTTCGTCAAGTTCTTTCTGACATCTTTCAGTCTTACCATACCACCAGTTTTCAGGGTCTTCGCATTGAGATAGGTGTTCCCTGCATCTCTGAACTAATTCTCTCACACTAGTCAGTTCCTTAGTATTTGGCATTAGTACTAGTTTGCTGTGATACATTCTTTTATACATAGCATATCTAAGACCATACCACTCAGACCTCTTGCTAAATGGGATGATTGGAACAACCCACCCATTTTCTACACCTTGCGCCCACTTAAATGCAGAATCTCCAGGTCTAAACATATCACTGAATCTATCACAATACCCTTTCCTATCCCATCTCTGTGGGTAGCTACTGTAGTAATAACCCTCTTTATACTCTTTAGGCTTACGAATGTTATGTGTATCAGTCCAATACTTAGCATACATATTAGTACCTGGAACATGATATACAGGTAAGAATAGCATCTTACCATCCATATCACACCAGTAATTGCCTAAGAATCTAGGAGCATCATATTGAGGTTTCTCATAACTTACACTGCCATATTCTGGAAGACAATATCTGTTATTAGTTTCTCTGCTAGGAGTTCTTGGAAGAGACACTCTACCAAAGTCTGGAATCTTAACCTTCTTATTGTATGCTACTTGTTGCTTATTAATATGACTAGTTTGCTTTCTCACCGATTCTGGGTGGACTATTTGAACTAATCCATCATCATCAACATAATAATCACCTCTCCATCTTCTATATCTAAACTGTTCGAAGTGCCATTCAAGGTCACTAAGTCCTACCTCTTTATGGCTATCTCTTAGGTCTTTAATAAGAGCGTAGAATGCTTTAACCAAATCATTATAAGGTTTTCCTATGAACTTATTAATAAAACCAGTTATTCTATTTGTTCTTAGATAACCACGATTTGGACCCATTCACAATAAAGACGCCCTACAGATGGTTTAGAATATCTTAGCTTCATTCCTAAATGGGTACCTGGATAGTGGTTCATACTATGTCTAGGAAAACCACTTCCTTTACTGCATTTATGATGACTTCCATGATTATTCTTCCTTTTCTTAAATAATAAGCCTTTGTCACTCATACATATAAAATTAAGATGTGTGGCGACAGTTGGATTCGAACCAACCACCTTGGGGTTATGACTCCCACGCTCTAACCAAAATGAGCTATGTCGCCTTAAAGAACGTAGCATTTAACTACGTTCTATATAATCCGCCTGATAGGACTAGTAAGCTATCAATTTTTAATCGCAACTGTAACTATAGCCCATCACGTCTGATGAGCATCAACAGCTTCTAGGTTATTTTCTCACCTCATACTAGTATTGAGTGGTGGATTTTATTTTCTTATTACACTTACAGTCTGGATTGTGTACTATACCATCCCATCCCATCCACCATTATTGTTATGGAACCATATATAACTATGTCCCTTATAGGTGAACTCAGCAGCTGTAACACTCTTAGCAAAGTTCTCAATGACAAATTTCTCTTTATTAGAAATAACTGTCATTTTAGGCTCTACTCTAGTACATGAAGTGAGCACTAATACAAACAAAATCAATATACTTCTCATCTGTATTTACCATTTATAAGTTCTTTCAGTCTTAAATCTCCAAAGTCCCTGTTCAAGGCATTAACATCACAGAATGGTTCTTCACCTGATTCTCCATATGTATATTCCTTAAACACCATATCAGCGACGATGTAATCGTCATCGCCACCATTAGCTGGATTTGGAATGAATTTAAAGTCAGCTACCTTGTCAATGTCTTCTTTTTCAAAGTGTCTAAACTTATGTTTGCGTTTAATCTCATGGTCTTGAAAATTCATACCAGCAGCAAACGCATGTGCTACAATTCTAGTAGCATCTTCTAATGCGACCACACTACCATTAGCACTTGGCTTAGCACAATCACATAGTTCTTGAATAAATTCTTTAACCTCTTTCATACTTCCTGTTGTTTAAAAGTTTGTAGGGTAGGAGAGACTCGAACTCTCACGCCCGAAGACACTGGTTCCTAAGACCAGCGCGTCTACCATTCCGCCACTACCCCATTGCTATTCTTTCTTCTTTATCTTTACTTTAGTTGGTTTTAACATTCCTAAATTCTTTCCAGATGGAGTCAAGAAATCTATCTTATTATAGTGTCTCTTGTGCATCTTGTCCATTACTACCCATTTACCTCTAAGCTTAGGGTTATTAGATACTACTATAATAGTATCTCCATAATCATAATGCTTTAATAAGTTATGTGATAGCGCCACCCATCTTAACTTACCAGCATTTAGTTTCTTAACACTAATTCTATTTCCACTAGCCGTAATCCATGATAAACCATGTTTTGGTCCTGCATGATAATACGTTGCCGTAACATTATGTTGACCATATAAAGCTAAAGGAATAAACATTAGTATTAGTAATAAATGTTTCATAAGCGATAGTTTTTAAAGAAGTGGACCTAGAGGGCTTTGAACCCCCGACCTCCTGATTATGAGTCAGTTGCTCTGACCTGGCTGAGCTATAGGTCCGTAAATACGCAATTACTTAGTCTTTACCCAGTTTGTTCTTACCGTCTCAGACTCCAAACCCTCAGTATGTTGTAGAACTCTACACACCTGCCCTCCTCATTGCGTATTTATGTTTTTACTTACTTGTCTTTTCCAAAGACTTAGTAATATCCAGTAACATCTTCAAGCCTACAGCATCCATAGCTGAATTACTTGAACTGCCTCCTCCAAACATCACAGATGGAACCCAAGACACTTTAGATTCTGCTAGAGCTTGTGCAACTCCTACAGCTGTCTTATAATCCCACTCAGCTCTTTCAGCTGGAGTTAAACCTGCTGATACTAATGCTCTATTAGCTGCTGCCTTAGCTTCACCTTCAGCTTGAACCTTCAAAGCAACTTGCTTTGCTTTCTTAGCTTCTAGTTCAGCTACTTCAAACTCTTGCTGAGCCTTAGTAACTGCTACAGCCTTCTCTTTCTCTTGTTCCCATTTAGCTCTCTCAGCTGCTGCTCTACCCTCTTCAGTAATCTGAACAGTTCTTTGAATTGCTTCCAAAGATTTAGTCTTAGAAGTTATTACGGCTAAGTTAGCTTGCTTTTGGGCATCAATCTGAGATTGAGTAGCTCCATCATATTTAATATCCAAAATGGATACCAATCCACAGGTAATACCATACTGACTGAACGGTGATGTTTCTTGACGTTTATAACCACTTGGAGAGTTAGCATCAGCAACAATCTGTGCCTTAGCTCTCAATTCCTTCTCACCAGTAATTTCATTAGTAACAGAGTCACGAACTACAACAGTTTTGTATACTCCGTTATTAAGCTGGTCAGTGATGTAAGCAATAAGGTCAGTTCTTGTTTCAGATACAGATTCCAATGATGACATCAGAGGACCACAAGATGTTACAACCTTGTATAGAGTAGGTTTAATTAAGTTTGCTATCAATGCCTTCTCTGAACCGAAGTCCTGCTGAATTTTCTTCATATTGGCATCATCGTTCGGCATAACAACTCGGAAAGAACCAATAATAAATCCCTTACCCTTATCATTAAAGGTAAGTGAAGCTGCTGGGTTCTCACCAGATGCAATATAATTACCTTCACTGACTTCTTTCCAGTCAACGAACTCTATCTGAGAAGTTTTGAAATACTCGTGCTTGTTACCAAAGCCTTGCCACTGAAGACCACCATCTGTCCATACAACGTATTTACCAGACATAGGCATCTGACAAACATAGTTCTTAGACTTATCAGCATCTTCAAAGAGTGAACCTGCCATGCAGACTAACAGTACTACGATTACTCCTGCCAAAATAGCAAAGATTGAACTTTTACTTACTTTAGGTTGATTCATTTTTCTACTTATTTACATTAAAACATTATCATTAATCCTGATGTACCCAATAATAAAATGGAATACACAGTTTGGCGAAGGTTACTTTCCTACTCGTAAGGTATATAATACCAGAGAGGTGTGCAACCACCATAGCATAGTATACTAATATTAGTATAATAAGCACCACTAGAATTACTCTTGCATAAATCATGTTACGTTATTTAATTTTTTGTACACTTGCTCAACCCATCTTTCATAATAGCCTACGCCATCCCATACATAAGGAACACCAAGTTCAGAAAGGTTCATATATGGATTACTCCACGCTTTCTGAATCTCTTCCCTACTGATAGGTAGATGCATAAGTACTTTATGAGCCATACGTTTAGCTTCAATCCTCCAGATTCTTCTTGTTTCCTTATCATAACTCCAGCCGAATTTCTTACAGCTACGATTCTTAGATGTTAAGGAACATCCTCCGAATTTCTTCTTATCCTTCATAAGATTATCTCTTAGTTGGGCTACCAGGATTCGAACCTGGACTACAACAGTCAAAGTGTTGTGTGCTAACCGTTACACTATAGCCCAATAAAACAAACGACATTCCCATTCAACTCTTTAACCTCCGCAATGGGCAGCAGAGGGTTTTACTATTTGAAAGTCAGTATGATTGCTTGCTGTATGTCGTTTTATAATATACTATGTCAAACAGTGAGTTTGTCATAATAAGATGTTCGTATGCTGTTGAATTGTTCCTTCCAATCACCAGATAGAAGTTCATCATTAAACTGAGATGTGATTTCATCTCTATGAGTAATAACTAATACTCTTCTGTGAGTGTAATGGTGTGGAATGAAAGTAGAATCAACTAATAAAGAGTGCTGGAATAAATTCACATCAAACTCTACAGCTCTAAGAGTCTTTTGAAACTCGTTGAACTTATTATTAGGGTCATTTACTTCTCTAACAGGTTTAGTAGAAGGAATTGGACCATTACCATGTCTAGTGATATATGGTCTGATAACATACACATGGTCTGTTATCTCTTCCGTCATTCTATCTAAGTGGTTCTTAGATTCTTTTCTAATCCTATTAATAATCTCCACAGCATTTTGACAAGTGGTGTTGCTTGGAGTGCAATAAGGCATTATACCAAACCTCTGGTCTAATAATATACCTTGTGAGCCTTCAAATACCTTGTACTTATAACGAGTTAAAATACTCTCGTCATGTACAGTTACGGACTTGAAATACTCATACACTTTAACACACCATTCATCAATATTGTACATTGGAAGGTTGGAACTAAAATCATAATAGTTCTTGATAAGTGATGCTATCTTGGTTCTTAAAACCATGATATTAGCACAATCTCGAACTGTAATATGATAACCAGCAGCTACTCTATCAAGAGCAGATTTGAAACCAGTCCCTACAGTACCATGTCTAAGGTTGTCCTCATTATTCCATTGACTAATAACGTCAAAGGGAGTAACAACCTCGCAGAGTGGATGATAAATAATCTCAGGGTTTGCCCCCATTTTATTTAAATCAACCAACTCTTTCATAGTAGTAATAGGGTCTACTGTACAGTAACTAGACCAGTACGTTGGTATCCCTAGTAAAGTACCACTACCATAATTACTAAATGTGTGTTCAAGTTTTCCATGCCTTACAGTATGTCCTACTTGGTGTCCACCACTAAAGCGAATAACTATTGTTTCTTCTCTCAGATGTGTCTTACACAGATTATGGACAGTTTGTCCTTTACCCTCGTCACCAAAGAACGAGCCTAATACGATTTCATTCATTCATTCATCTACTATTAATAGGTATAAGTTCCGTTTTCTTTACCTGCACTGGTACTATTAGGAGTGTAAGCAGGGATATCAACCACTGCCTGTGCCTCATAAGGTATTCCAGTAAGGTCTTCGTGTTGCTTGATAGCTTCTGCAATAACATTGTGAACATCGTGTGAATCACAAGTTAATACATTCTGTCCAAGTAAATCCTTCCAACCTGGAGCGATTCTTGTACCATAGCTACCATTAGTAACGTGAATATGATAGACATTATATTGCTCTTGAGCCTTCTTAACAGCTTCATCCGCACTAATAGGATTAGCAGGATGTTGATAGCCTAAGAAATCTTCTAAAGCATGTCCACTGATGTTACGCAAGTTAGGTTCATCACCAATGGTGAATAAGTAACCTTTCTTGTGTCTCTTAAACCATGAATCTGTTTCAGTGTGATACCCAGCAATTATATGTGCTAGCAAGTAGCTTTCGCCAGCATTACCACCACCTCCACCTTCGAGTACAAACTCTTCTAGTGAATTTACAATTTTCTCAGTATCAGACTCAAACTGCCCAACTTGAATTGGATAGCGGTCATATTCATGGTCACCCACTGCCATAAATAACAGCTGTGGGTCTTTGACTCCCAGTTGCATTAGAGCATCCATGAGTTTAGGGAAGTTATCCTTAATCATTTCATGAGGTGTTCTACGCATTGAACCAGTAACATCAAGAGCAATGATAATTGGAGTTGTCTCTGGGTGTTCGTTACTGTCTCTACTTTCTCTAACACCAGTATCAACCATTTCTGGTTTAATCTGAGTGTTATAAGTTCTTGCATTTATATTAGACAATTTAATGTCTGATTTAGCTGACAAAGAACGGTTCTTAAAGACAGCATCAGCTGACTTAGTTGAATATTCTCTCTCGTTTGCTAAGCAAGAATAAGCTGCAAAAGAATAACTTCCACTTCCCATTGATTAGTTCAATTTAGCATCGTCTTCTAGCACTGCTGCTACATTAATTTGTTCCTCAGTTTCGTCAGCTGGAAACTCTTCTCCGTCTACTTTAAGAGCCAAAGCATATTCAATGTTAGCAACTCTTAGGTCGCGTTCCAATTGATGTCTTTTAGCTACCCAAGCCTTCGGGTCAAAGCCGTTGCCAACCTCTAACGAAGTAGTGGACTTTACAGATAGGTCTCTGTGTTTGTTTAACTCATTCTTGATACGAAGAACCTTCATCTTACATTCCTGAATGAAACGTTCCTCTTCAATTTTAGTCATTTCATACAAGTTCTGCGCCCTTGCATCCAATACACTCTGACCACTTCTTCTCAATCCGTCTTTAAAGCTACTCATAAATCATTTTACATAAAAACATTTGCAAATGCTAATCTTTGTAATACTTAACTAAGAATCTTGTTATTAGAAAGAATAAGTCCCACTGTTATTACTAACAATAGGACTAATTTTGAGCCTCCTGCCAGACTCGAACTGACAACCTTCTCATTACAAGTGAGTTGCTCTACCATTAAAGCTAAGGAGGCGAATTAGCGTACATACTTAGATGTACGCCCAGAAGACTATTGCCTGTTTCTAATACGTTCTAACCATTTAAACTACTATACCCATCAGGACTTTGGCGGTATAGGCAAGGAATCGAACCCTGCACCTTCACATCGAAAGTGTGAGGAACTAGCCGTTATTCGAACCCAGCATTTAGAGACTTCTTCCTAAACTCATAATATGAGGGGAAGGATTCATTACCCTGGGACTCATGGTAAGTTACTTCATATCCATTCTCTCTGTAGAGAGGTTCTACATCTAACCAATGGTTTTGTATGATAGTATCCTTACTAGCACCAGTCAGAAACTTTATAAACTCGACAGCTTCATTAGTAAACACTATTGATTTGTCTTTGTTCCAGTTTCTTGCAATCAGTTCGTTGAAAACCCTAATAACTTGGTCAGGTATTATCTTTACCTTCTCGCTGATTATTTCATTAGGATTTATAGGCTGAATCTTTGTCATAGTAATCATAATTAATCATTATTATACAAAAATTCCAAATATACTTGCGGAGAGTGCTAGATTCGAACTAGCGGAACCCTTTTGAGGTTCGGAGTCTTAGCAGGACTCTGGTTTCGACCGCTCACCCAACTCTCCATACAGAGTTTCTTTAACCTGTAACTCTGTAAAACAGCTGAGAACTATTTGTTTATGAGGCTGTTGCTCTACCACTGAGCTACATTAGCCTAAGCTAACGTGAGGATTCGAACCTCAGACCAACTGCTTGGGAAACAATGCTAATGCTGTTAGTTCTCGTCTACTAATCGACGTGGGGCGAGGAGGAATCGAACCTCCAACGCCAGGCTCTTCAGACCCGCGCTCTACCATTGAGCTACCGCCCCAGAGGAAGGATTTATTTTCGTGCAATCCTTCTAAACCACGTTAAGGCAATAGTAAACAAACAGGAAGATTTTATTTTAAAACCTACTGCCATAAGGGTGTTTAGTGGTAGTCGAAACCACATCTACTGAACCACAATCAGTTATTCTAACCGTTGAACTATAAACACCATGTTAGACCTACACTCGTACCCACTTCCATTTATGATTAGTGATGCATCACCAATAAGGTACGACCTCATCCACATAAGGCACTACCCCTACCACAACCTCGGTCTATAAGTCAACCTTGCCAAGTTAGTACCCCGACTAGGAATCGAACCTAAATCCTCGGTTTAGAAGACCGATGCTCTATCCGTTGAACTATCGAGGCATCATCAGAAGTCATTTGTTTGCATATACTGTGCTAACCGTTACACTACAACCTCCATATAGTACTAATAATTTGGGAGGTTGCTGGGAGTTGAACCCAGGCTAGTCGAACCATAATCGAATTGCTAATGTTGTTGCTGTAAGACTTCTTATAAATTAAATAACTTAAAACATTGCTATTTCAAGTCTAGTTTCCTTTTTAAACTTTCGTCTATTGTATCGTTCTCCTTTACATAACCAACAACTACATGGAGTACTTGTTGATTTATAAGGTAAAGTCCAATGTTGATTATAGTTATCACACCACAATCCATAATTACTAGCAGGAAACTTCTTTAACCTAGTAATATATTTCTGGACTAACTTCTGCTTGCGCCAATACTTGTTGCGTGTCATTTGATTCTTTCTCTCCATCGTCTCTTTCAATTAAGGGTTTTAGGAAAGTCCAATCAAATACAATGTCTGCTAATAATACGTCAATCATGCCTTTATTTCTTTAAATTCATCCCAATGTTGTAATATAATCAGACAAAGGTTATACCTTGCTGAAAGTTCTCTTATAAATGCCTTCTTCATTTTACGAGGCATTTTCTCTAAGTGACCAGTAGAGATTAAGGATTCGAGGTAATCAAATCTCTTAGTTACTACTTGTTTGCTCTCTTCACTAAATCCTTTATTAATAGCATTGACCACTGCATACTCCTTTGTAAGTACTGCAAATGCTCTATCCCATAATAAGGACATTTTGTGTTTACTAATCTTGTTAATTGCTCTAAATCTTCCTGTCATAATACTTTGTTGTTGATAGTTGAGGAAGTGGTGGGACTCCAACCCACACATCACTGTTACATGATTACTGGCGGTTTTCAAGACCGCTGCCTTAGCAATTAGGCTTACACTTCCATAGTTTGTTGATTTACATATTCACTTCAGCAGCATAGGAACTTACTCCTTTATAATAGGGAGAGTTCCAGTAGGGTAGATGTAAGAATTACCAGTTCTGTCCAAATACCACTTAACAGCCTTCTTAATTAGTCTAATTGCTTTCATAATAAGATAGTGTTACTGAATAAATATGTCAATCTTGTTAGTTAAAATAAACCTATCCAAAACTCCAGAAACAGAAATTCGATGGATAGGTTTAACAGAGGACATGGGTTTTACATTTAATGTCTTCCACTCTCCCAATTCAGAATGGGTAGACACTATACTTACCTAGCATAGTCAGGGCTAATTCTCATAGCTTAGTACATTTACTTCAAGCGTCCTACTCTAGTCTTGCCTGCACCCTTACGGGATTACTTCGGAGACGGTCATTGAATTTTAATAATAGTTGTATCAGACTTTGCTGTGTGTCCTCTTACAGTAGTTGAAAAGGAGGTGTTATGAGAACACCTTTGTCACCCCGCCGAGACTCGAACTCGGACTCTCTGCATTAAAAGTGCAAGGCTTTAACCAATTAAGCTACGGGGTGAGAAAACCCACATTATTGAATTAACAATAGATGTGGGTACAGAAACCATTTTTAATACGTTGCTCTATCCAATTGAGCTAAAGTGGACGTATCCACCTATGGGACTCGAACCCATAACCTACGGCTTACAAGGCATAGAGGTATTGCTGTAAGGTTTCTTTTTGTTAAACTCAAAATAGAGTAGGGTAACGGAGTCGAACCGTTCTAACTGGTTTTGCAGACCAGCCCCTAAACCGCTCGGGCAACCCTACATAAACACTACTTTACGTGCATTTATGTTTCTCTATCTGGGTCTAATTTAAATTAAAGTTGTTTAATTGTGAACTCTAAGGTTCGTGGAGCAGGTGGGACTCGAACCCAATCCTCCAGATTGCAAATCTAGCGCATTAGCCAATTATGCTACCTCCCCATAAAACAGAATACTTTTTTTCATCCTCTCGGACTACACCAACATTTCAACCTTCCCATTTAAATAGTCACACAATGGTGGGAAGGGTAGGATTCGAACCTACGTTTAAGACAAAATTACGATTTGTTTGAATTTGCTTTAAGTTTTGCTGTAAGTATTCTTATATAACTTAACCATAAATGTGTTGGGAGGACGAGATTCGAACTCGCAACCTCTACATCCCAAATGTAGTAGACTAGCCCATTGTCCTACCTCCCAATTTAACAGAAGACTATTGTTGATATTTACGGTCCAAAATACTGCTATAATCATAATTGTTTGCTGTAAGTCTTCTTATTGATAACTAATCGCTGCACGCCGTGAGGGATTCGAACCCCCATATCACGCTTTTGGAGAGCGTTGCTTCCCAGTCATGCCACCGACGCATATAGTAGACTTGTTTCACAACAAATCTACGTAGAAGTTCTCTTTTGTGTACATATTAGTACGTGAAACCTCGCTAGGTTGAGGGGAGTGTCGGGTTCGAACCGACAACCTACGGGTTAACAGCCCGTCGCTCTAACCAATTATAGCTAACTCCCCAATTACTACAGATAACACTACCCTTGCTGTAGTACCAACGCCACCCTACGATGTGGATTCCATATTTGCTGTCAGGGATAGGAATGTCTACGTCACGCTAGCCTCACGTGCATTACGTAGTCCCTGTAGGGTTCGAACCTACGACCCTCTGGATGTAAGCCAGATACTCTCACCAACTGAGCTAAGGGACTATTTACAGAAGTCATTCTTTACTTATCCGTGTAAAATGGTACAGATTGTTGTTGAATTTGCTGTTAGACTTCTTATTCTATCATCAAGATGTTGGGTGACTTGAACCTCCTCCTTATCAGAGAGGTGCGCTAACCAATTGCGCCATCACCCAATCTAAACAGAAAGCAGTTTTAGCGGTGTCAAATTAAAAGTTTGATGCTTGAATAGTTGCTGTATGCTTTCTTATAGTGAGTTATGAGTTTCACCCCTCATACTCTTCGTAACTACAACAGTCCTATGTAGTTTCCACTACATTACCTGGTGTAATAGGCGCGGGGGTTGGACTCGAACCAACGACCTCTAGGTTATGAGCCTAGTGAGCTACCACCCCACACGTTAATTATCTGCTACCAGTAAAGCCTTGCATTAAGACATCACCAGTAACGTCACCTAATACATTTAGAAGATGCATTATTCTCAATAGATGGTTCTGTATCTTTGTGAATACGTTTTGCTAATACAAGCAATTCATCTAATTTTTGAATAATTAAGTCTAATTTCTCTTCCATAATACATCAAGTTAGTTGCGGATACAAGATTCGAACTTGTGACACCTTATGAGTGTTCCAGCTTATGAGACTGGCGAGATAGACCACTTCTCTAATCCGCGATGTTGAATAAAGGAATTTAGTTGGACATAAGGAAGACTTCAATCCTCACTTCATTGGTTTCCATCTGTTATGCTTCTAAATTCCTGTCATTAGGCTATGCTAGCTTTACCTAACCTCCACTAAAAATCTTTACGAGAGCCTTATTAGCGAATGCTCTCCATGCTTTCAAGTTAGCATGATACTAAGGTCTTCCTAACGTTGTGCCCTCAACAATACGCCTCCGTTTCACCCGTTGGAGGATTGGGGAGATGCGGTGCATACGAGAATCGAACTCGTACCCCAAGATAGACAGTCTAGTATCCTAACCATTAGACCAATGCACCAATTAATAGAGCAGATAATGAGAATCGAACTCACATCCTCGGCATGGCAAGCCGATACACTAACCGTTGTGCTATATCTGCAAATCTTTATTCATTTGATAGTGAACATCTCTATGACAATTAGCACATAGAACTATACACTTTTCAAGTTCTGATTTTAATTTGTTAGGAGCTTGAATCATGTGAGATACACTTCTCACTTGGATTAGTGTGATGGAAGCACCATATTCTATCTTCTCCGCATATAGAGCATTTTAGTTGAGATTTGATTGAATTTAACCATTCTCTGTTGTGCTCCCTATATGACCTATTTCTATTAATGTAATCTTCCTTATGTGTAGCATAGTGTAATTTGCCATAGGCTCTAACACACTCTTTACACATTGTTTGAAGCCCCATCTTTCTTTGATTTATTCTTACCAAATTCAGATATAGGCTTATCCTTTCCACACTTGTTACAATGTTTAATTTCCATGAGCAGGATAACAGAATCGAACTGTCAATTTGACATTGGAAGTGTCATGTGATAACCATTTCACCAATCCTGCAAGATGAAATATGCCCATCTTCACAGACGAGCATACTCTTTACCAAAGCACTTGACTTTAGCAGATATTGTTGTGGGAGTGGTAGGATTCGAACCTACTCAGCCCGAAGGCACTTGATTTACAGTCAAGCCCAGCTCTCCAACTCTGGCGCACTCCCCTCAACAATGGGATAAATAAAACACAAACACAATCACGTTCTCTCAACGTTTCTGAGTACAAAGATAGTGTAATCTTTAGACTCTACAAAGTGAATAATGTTAAATTTTGTAACAATCAAATTTATTACTATATCCCATTATAGAAACCATTTCTTAATGCTCTACTAATAGTTATCTATCTTCACAGACCAATAACTGCTGACAAATGTAATTTTTACAAAGAATTGTAAGGAGAGAGGGATTCGAACCCTCAATGTATACACCTAGAATATTATACCACAGTCCCTAATGACTGCCGCTTTACCATTTGCGTATCCCCTTATATTACTACCTATCTTCACAGACAAGTAGTTTATTCTACTATTATTTCTTATTATGTCGAAAAGAAGCAGGGGGTGGGAGAGTCGAACTCCCACTCCCAAGAATTAAACGTTCTTGTGCTTTAACCATTAAGCTAACCCCCTAAGGACTAACTCGAAAATCCTCGATGATAGCCCCTAGTTGTGAGATAACGTTCAGTAGTTTCATGCTAATGCTGTTTATTAGTCTGACGTGTTAATCCACTTCACCAACGCGCCATGTTAGTAGAAAGGTGAGAATCATACACATAAGAGTCATACTGATTGCTGCTTACTTGCAATACTGCTTATCTAGTATGTTGATTCTTATGCTTCTATCTCACTTTTAAAACAAAGGATTATGTTTAGAGGCGCGTACAGGATTCGAACCTGCGAATGGTCAGATTTATAATCAATTGATTATTTAAGCTACTGGTTTCTCACTGTAAGGCTAAAGCTAAAGCTCTTGACTCAATGCTTATGCTAAATATCTAGGATTTAGTAATGCTGAGGCTTAAGCTAAAGCTTTAGTCAATATTTTATTTCTTACTTACCATGATGCAAGAAGTTAATGAGTTTCTCTACACTGAGGTTCGGACTCTGTGCTTCGTTATCATTAACAACCTTCAATGCTTCAATCACTGCTGCAAGAATCTTACTTCTTCTTTGCAGTAATTCAGCACGTTGTCTCTGTGTCCAGGCGCCAGTAAACTTCTGCAATGTATAATCGCCAGTTTCTACTGTTTTCTTCTTAACAGTAACCTTAGCGTTATAGTTAGCAGGTAACTTAGCTGGGTCAAGATTCGGGTCTTTAAGGATAACTTCCTCAGATTCAGTAGTACGAGTTATACCTTTCAACATTTCTGTCTCATGTACATCACGTCCCTGATATTCTGCATCAGTTCCTTCAAGCCAAACCTCAGAATCTGAACGCACTGGTACATTGGCGTACATATCTTCCAGCTGCTTACTGGTTAGGATAGTTTTAAGCCTCATAAGGTCAAGAGCAGTCAACTTACCAAATGAAATACCATCTACTATCAATTCAACTCTCGGTGCACCAGCAGAGTTAGTTGCCTCAACAGAGAATAGGTCTTTCAAATAAGGAATTGCATTCTGTTCGAACCATGCGAGCTTCTCCTCTACAGTTGTAGCTACCTTAGTAGTGCCCATATAACGAGCATCTTCTGCGTAGCCATCTCTCGGTTTGAAGGTCTTCTTGATACCCTCAAACATACCTTGCTTATTCTTAAAGAACACAGCATAATCACCAATCATTCTATTGAATGTTGATGTACCATGTTCTACTTTAGCAAGTAAAGTGTTAAGCTTAATCATACTTATTTCTTATTCTTTTTAAAGTTTGTATTCTTCTTAGTTTTGTTGACCACCTTTCGTTCAGACACAACAAGGCGATTTAACAATTCTTGGTCCATAGCTGCATTGAACAACTCTGTTGCATTCTTAGGTGTAGCCTTGAATGGTTTAGTTCCCAAGATAAATGCTACAGCAGCAGGGTCATAGCCACTGATATAGAAATTGTTCGGAGCATCTGCAAAGTCTTCAAACTTAGGACGAAGACCTCCACCATAATAACCGTTAGGTAAATCCCAAAGGATTAACTTAAAGTTATCTACATACTCCTTACTGAAACCACCTTCAAGTAGTCTTTGTCTAAATGCAGTAAAATTAGTAACGGATGCACCTGAGCCACCCCAACTACGAGCTGCATCAAATTCACCATCACTAACCAACAATGCTCCTGTTGGGAACTCGTTCTCAGAAATCTTCATTGTGCTTCTCAGCTTAACGAACATATCTGCCACAGATAATAAATTGGTATTACCAAAGTTACCATCTGTGTCGTTAGCCCATTTCTCAATAGGAGTCTTACCCTTCCATGTACAGAGCTTACAAGTACTACTAAATGTAGCATAGGCATCTTTAAATGGACCGTCCAGTAGAGCAGAGAAATATAATGCCATTGCTTTACCAATAGCATAAGAAGACATATTGGTTCCAACTGCCTTAGAGGTCATAGAACCAGAAATATCTCTAACCACTAACAGCTTGCTGTTCTGGTTAAGATTCTGTCTTCCAGTCTCAACTAGCCCATTAAACTGAGCATTGATAGTCTGTTCTCTATACTCTTCAAGCCTATTAGTACGGTAGCTTTCACCAAGCGGTTGGAACAACTCGAACACAAATCCAGTGTATTTAGCCACTTTGCGACCACTTATCCACTTAGAATACTTCTCTACCAATCCTTGATTTTTCAAGAACTTAGAGCCTACCAATAGGCTCAGAGCGCGTCCATGAATGGTATTGAAGTCCAGTTCGAGCAACTTCTTCTGACTTATTAATTGCTGCCAAGTATGAGCAGTTCCACTCTGTTTAAGTTTCCTGTATCTACGTTGTGCAGCACGGCTATCCGCAGTCTCTTTATCTGCCTTCTTGTCTTTCTTTTTACCATAGATGCAAGAAGCAAGATACTGACCGATAATAGTACGAGCTTGTGATTCAACAGTTTTACATTCTTTCATTGAACGAATGGTTGGTAGGTATTTCTTCACCAATTCACTCGTATGACCATTAGCTAATCCAGCCAAGATAATCTTACGCATGAAATTCCAATCCAACTTTCTTCCTTCCCAGCCATGATATTGTAAATCAAGGCTCATCATTTCAAATACATCCTTCCAGCTACCAGCAGCGATGAAATAAGGCATGTTAGCCATGAATGTAGGTTTGTGATGCATAGCTAACCATAGCATACGCATAATACCTTCATTCTTCAATCCCTGTCCTCTCTGAACATCTAGAGTGATAGTTTCATTAGGAAGGACAATCTGAGTCTCACGAGTAATCAACCGAATATACACAGCGAGTTGTAGACACTTCTTCGGATTAATACTCCACAATTTATACATATCTTTAGATACCTCAGCATAATCACGAGGTGCCTTAAAGTTTGCAATCATTGAGAAGTTGTCTACGAATGCATCATTACTGGTGCTATACTTCTTAGCACCGTTTCCACTCACAGTTTCAGCCGATAGCTTCAATCCCTCCTTCACAAAGTTGTTCTCTTGTGTTGGAGTTTCAGTCTTAAAAAGACTTTTCTTTTTTTTACTAAATTCCATTGTGTATCTCTTAATTTATAAATTAATTGAGATAATTATATAGCGTGTTTTACCTACATAATCTATCCGTTAACGTTCTCATAAAACAATCACTCAGCTACTGGCAATGAAAGATGTTTGTAGCTGAGTGAAAGGTCAATAATGAAATGGAACTGACGACCTACTCTTGTATTGCTTGACCATTAATCAAAATATTGTTAAACATTTAGACAAATTTTACAAGAGACATAAGGATTTTCTCCTTACATATTACATTGAGGAGTTGCACCTCCCATTTTAAGGGCGAACACTTCTTATTCGTATGAACTAGGTTTCAACTTTTATTTATACACGTTTAAGTCAACTACATAGTGCGCACTATGTAGCCTAACTCATCAGGTCAGTTTCGTGTTTTAGACTACTAAACTAGATAGTCTGCTTGAATCAGAATCTGTCTATCATCCTCTTCTAAGGATAAATATCCAGTCTCTAATCCTTCTGGTTGAGAATTGAATGTAGTCAGCTTAGCTACCATGTCTCCACTATCCTCAATAAGGAAGTATCCCTTAGCTCTCCAAGGTGCATGGTGTGTTCTACATTGATTCATAGGGATAGTTCTATAATACAGATAGTTATCGTTATATCCTTCTGGACTACCTTTTACAGGCGGAACGAATACTATTTGTATATAATCTCTACCCCATTCGTGATTAGCTCCTGTCATTTCTAACTGGAATCTAGTCAACGAACCACCAAAGTACAATGCTAATCGCTTCAACATTGTTTCATCATCCCAACCATCGTATAATCCTCGATAGCATCTTAAGTAATGTTCACGCTGTGCATCACTAATAATACCTCTCCAGCCATTAGCTTTTAAGTTCTTATAGCTTTGCAATGCCAAACACTTAGATGGGTCAGTTTTAATCAAGTCCTTAGACTCAATAAGATAAGCAAGAATGCTAGCTGTGTTAGCATTTGCTCTCTGATAAAACTCACCTACATTTACCATCTTAGATTCACGTTTCGGATTCATTCCCCCTATCATGTGAATTAGAGCTTCTAAATCATCACAATAGGACCAACTATTCTCCTTACTAAACGCAGGTTCAAGTTTAAACAAATCCACACCACTCCAATCCTCAATTCTGATATTTATATCCAAACCAGGACTGTAGTAATTCTTTATTCTGCGGTTTAGGTCTGCTAATGTAGATAAGGCAACTACTTCAGCTATGTCCAGTCTTGCACTGAAATCAGCCTTAATAGAACCCCAAGGAACTAGTACAGGAATAGGTTTTCCTATACCAACACAAGCCTTAATGATTTGACGAATACGATACTGTCCTTCTATCGAAGGCTTGGCACCATATCTAATGTTCTTAGTAGAGATAAGCAAATTAGTTATAATATCTAATGTTGCTCCATCAATCTCAGGCACAAACTTCTCATTCAAACCATATAGGTTTTGCATCATATTAGATGCAAAAGGATTATCTCCTTGGCATTTCATTCTCATTTTACAGTTACCTCCTCATAGATTAAGATAGGTTTAGAAACTCGATAACCATTCTCAGTAAGTAGCTTGATAGCCTTATTAATAGCTTTATCAACTGGCACAAGCTCTTTACGTTCATGAACTGGCACTTCTTCAAGCACCTCTTCAATCTCCGTAGTTTCTTTAGGTTGTTTTACTGGTTCAACCCATGTACCTTGTTGTATAGCTTTCTTCTTTTGACTATACTTTCTTGCCTGTGCAGCTACTTTCTTACGAGTAATAGTCATAAGCTCTACTACCTTATTTATATGAATAGGCTCTGTACTAGACCAACTAAATCCATCTTGATATGTCAGTCCTGCCTGTACGAGAACACCTTGTTGAACCAATGTTGTAGCAAACTCGCTATACATGGGCACACCTAGGTCTTTAAATGCACTTCTAATGTCCTTAACTCCGAATACTCCAGAGTTCTCAGACTTCACTAGATTTACAGCAGCTGACAACTCTTCAGCTGTCATCTTACCGTAATTTCGTTTCTTTTTCTGTTCCATTTCAAATTGTCGATTAGTTAAACATAATATTGTGGACTTGGGCGGAGTCGAACCGCCGTCCAAACAACCCTTATTACAAGGATAACGTGTGTCTCATTTTTATTACATCAGCTAGTGAGTTCTAGCATGTAGATAGTTTTATTAGTCTTACTCAGAACCAGACTTATCATAGATGAAGTCAGTACACTTAAAGCCAATTTACAAGCTTCCAAACTTAAAGGTTCAGAAGCTGACGCTTCCAAACTTAAAGGTTCAGAAGCTGACGCTTCCAAACCTGGGCTGACCGAAGTCGGCTCTCCACCACTCCATTTACGTTGGAGAACGAGTAGTACTTTTAGGCATAGCCCTTGCGTCTCTACCATACACATTGTGGAGAATCTCAGCTCTACTAACCTTTGGCGTTCAAGTTAAGTGGGCTGCCCTATATGCTTCTTCCCACACCTCTTCTGTTTCTAGGTCTTCTCCGTTAACCCGACTATACTAATACGTTAATAAGCCACAGCTTAAGCTGCCATTCTTACTTCAGTGTTGCCACTTAAAATTGTGTATCATTTTATAAGAGTTGGTACGAACTCTACACGTCCTTATAACTTGTAATCGCCTGTCAAAACCATGCAAGCCCAGTTAGTGCAGTTATACTCCTGCACTATGAGTTATTTCTCTGCTACTAATCCTAACTATTATACCACTAGGTGTACATTCTTCCCAATATCGTATATTACCTCTTACATATGTTTTAACTATAGTAATTGGTTCAACTCCTGGTCGTTTGTACGATGAGTATTTCTCCTTAGCTATCTGACGTTCCTCTATAGGGTCATCAGCAGCTACTTGGAGGTACTAACATTAGAACGGTAAGTCAGTTATGTGTTTATACTTACAAAACTCATAGACACGCACATTGCTAATCTGTGCATCTTCTACAGCTTTGAGAGTTCTCTCGTAATCCCAACAAGTAGTTATTATCCTCTCAGGTTCACAGAAGAACCATTCCTTAATAATATCTTTGTCAGGTATTGGTTCATCAATAGTCCATTCCCATTCTTTCTGTAATCGTAAATCGTAGTGATGTAATATCTTGTATTCACCTCTACCAAACAATTCATCAAGTAGGTAATGTATTAATAAACCGCTTATAGCATCGCATCCACAGAAGATGATTTTCTCTTCTTTAGAGTGTAACTTTCTTAGAGCGTAATCCTTTGGCATATTATTTATACTTTTTAGCAAGTTCCCAAGCAGCTGGAGATGTTAGTTTATTGATAGCAGATTTATATCCAGCCAATACGGACTCTCTTTGTTCTTCTGGAACTAAGAATGAGCAAGTCAATAATGGTTCAGTACCATTACCAAACTTCTTACATATTGGTGGTCTTCTATCATAAATATTGCATCTACAATTCTCAGTTAAGAATGGACATTTATTCTTGTCAGGGTTATGGTCTGTGATTGGATAACACATTACCTCACCTTTCATATTCTCATTATCAATAACGAGAATCTCCTTGACTGGATTAACTATCCTATTCTTTAATGCAAATATGTATTTCTTAGGCAATGGAGCATTGTAACAACAACTCGCATGGCATTTAGATATATCACACTTTATCATAGGAAGTAGTAATCTCCACGTTCAAACAACATGCTGTAGTTCTCATGCCATCTTGTACCACTCTTATCACATATAACCTTCAGAGTATCACCTTCTATTGATTGTGGTTCAACTCTTCCAGTAAAAGCGCCATTTCTACCAGAGAAAGGTTTGCCTTCTTCTAATTGCTTCAGTATATCCATTTCATTATTAGCTTTAAAAGTTGGCGGAGCTAGCTCACTTCACAGTGGACTAACCCCTTGATATTTGTCTTCAAAAACCTTCTTTAGTTATCACCTTTCTTACGCAGCTTTGACATTACAATAGCTGCACCGAGAAGAGACTTGAGTTCCTTAGGCATACCCTCGATGATGTCCTTAATAGGGTTTTCATCAATGTCACTGCCCTTACGATTCTCTAACGCATCTACTGTGTTGCGAACGGACTCTGCATCTTCTATAGAGATAGAGAATGTTTCACCACCGAATACAGATGCTTCCATTCTCTTGGTATCAACGTGAGCAACGTCATTGCCATCAATGTTGAATATGAAAGCTCCACAGTCCTTACACTGTTTAACTCCAAGTTCTTCTACTATACGTCCGATGTATACTGGAGCCTTGCCTACTGCAAGCAGTGCGAACGGTTCGAGAATGTTAGATAATTTGCTTATCAATGAAGGGTACTGTTCTTTAGTGCCATTCAGAATCATGTCAATCTTTTTCATGCTAAATCCTTATTTTTAAGTCGAATAATAAAAATGCCTAATAACACACATAGTACTAGAGGAATCCATAAAGATGCTCTAGTACACTGCCAGCCTAAGTATCCTACTATAAGTAGGAATGCAGCCTTAGTCAACCTTGCTTTCCACATACTTATCAAGATTAGTACGTGACAACAAGATACATACACTCCAGTCCATCTTGGACTCATCACACACTTCCTTAGCCGACTTGATGTATTCTACACAATCGTCAACTATAGCTTTGTGCTGCTCGTCATTGATTTCGCCTTTGTTGAGTTTGGCGTCTGTCTGTTCGATGATAGATACCATTTCAGCTACAGAATAGGCAATGATACCTAACTGAATGTCTTGATTCAACACTTGAGCACGATTCACTAATTTGTTCTTTTCAATTTTCATTGTCGATTAGTTATTAAATTAAACAATATGACCAATTAGTTTCACCTATAAATAGGTTACTTATAGCATCGCCACGTAAAGGCTTAGTCATGATGCCGACCCCGTCACGGGGTATAGTAGAATCATATCTACCTATATATAAAATCTTAATTTATGGAACGCAAGACCTTCCTGTGCCTTATCTCTCGATAAGACATCTCTCCAGTATCAAGGTCATACTGTTTGGTATAAGAGATGCTCTGCATTAGTCTCAGGGCGTACCCATTATGTAGGCTATTTCTTTTTCTTGGATTTGTTGTAAACATCCAAATACATACTCTGGTACAGAATCTTCTTATCTGAAACTGGGCAGACGAAATGCTTCTTCATCAGATTAGTGAAGGCATCTATAGTCATGTTAGACAAGATTAAATCACGTACTCCTAGCCAAGCTAGTACTATATCACGCTTCAGTAAAGTGAGTCCTCCTCTTTCTTTACCTATTGCAGCAGCCATTTGTGCTAACTGATTGTAAGCAATATCAGCTACTTTAGCCTGCTCTTCTGTGATTTGGAGTGTTCCCCTCTGTATCGCATCACCACATGCTTGACCTGTGATTAGTTGAGCGGCTGCTTTATATTGGAAACCACTCCTGCCGCCTCTGAAATGTTCATGGCTCTGACAGAACTTACGAAGAATATCATAAGACTCTCTTCCATCAACTATGTAAGCCTTTACGTAGTCTGCGGTTGACCACTTCTTTGAGTTGGAGTTATATCGTATTGCAGATAGCAACGGATTCTCGAACTCAAATTCCAAGTATGAGAGTATGTATGAGTTGCCTTCTCTCCACAATTCACAGGCAGCCATGAACCTATGCTGTCCGTCTATGATAAGTTTGGTTAGCTTATCAATTATGATTGGCGGAACAATCTCTCCTCTCTTCATAGCCTCTTTGATTTTGGCTACGTGTTTTAGGTCAGTTACGGTTCTATTTCCGTGAATAAGTTGAAGACCACTAGGAGATTGGATTCCAAGCACACTTGCTACTACTATTACATTCTTTTCCATGTCGATTAGTTATTTTATTTGTTATTTTTATTCTTTGTTACTATTTTTATACCAGAATACACAAGTCAGTATTCCAATAATAACGGCTATGACCGAAGCCATGCCGTCAGAGATGAATATACCACTACTTAATAGAATCATAATATTCTTCTTTTAGAACGTTAGCAATTCCATTCAATACATAGTGAGGAACGTTGCCAGATAGCTGGAACCAAGGTTCTCCCACTTCATTAGTAGTATATATTACAGCCATCCTAATTTTATGAACTTTAATGACACGAGGACGTCTATCAGATGTCTTTAGGTCATTATACTTGTTAAGATGGGCATAAAATGCATCATCTGGAATGTCATTCCATTTAGAGGTTTTAGACTCCTTTAAGAATGGCTGACAAGGGATGAGCTTAGCAGGTTTCTCTATCTCTTCTGCGTTGGGCAATGAGACAAACTTGTTGTTGTACTTTGCAACGATTGCCTTAGTATCAGGCAAATAAAATAATTTCATAATTTAATCCTCCAGTTATAGGTTTATACGATTAGTTAATTATACCCTCTGCACATAACCTTAGATATAGGTCATATATTTTTGTATTATAGTCCTTGTGTGGATGGAAGTTATGTTCCCTACAGAACTTTATCCACTTCTTATCCTTTCTATAATTATATGCATGAGTGTCCTTCTCTCCAAGAGTAACTATCTTAATCTCTAAAATAGTTACTTCCTCTTTATCAATATGAATTATCATTTTGTGGGATTGTAGATGAAACTTTCCTGTTCTTCAAATGTGATTTTAATGTGTTGCACACGCCAGTTTGCTATTTAATGGATTCATAATCTTTACACTTACCTAATCAGTGTGAGGTCTTTAGAATTAGTTATTGTCATCTGCATTTGTAGAGGCTTTGAACTCTATATAGGTGTTAATACATCTATATGCTGCACTACAATAAATAAAGGTATATATGTACACACATTTAGAACCAAACCCTTAATTTGGGTATATTTGGAATTTAATTCTTTAGAGCTTGTGTCTAAATGTGTGTACAGTTACAAATGTCCCTCAAAGAGGAATCCATTTTAGGACTGCCCAGTTACAAAAGTCGATGGGCTGTATCAGTGCCCAGAAGCTTTTGTCTTGGGGTAATGAACTCGTATCAAGAACTTGATAAATGTTATCAGAAGTTCTAATACGATACTTATCCATTACCCAAGCTTTAACTGTCTTTGTCCTTCGAGGTCTATTCGAGGACATTGATTTTCAGTACAGATGTTTCAGTCGGTCTGTCAGGTTGTCCGTTGAATCCTCTTCGGATGATAGGAACCATCTGAACACCAACGACTTCCAGAGTCTTACCGAACAGCTTCTGCCATACTTCTTTCTTCGTAATACAATTCGAAGTGAAGTTGGTGATTGAGCCAGTAACGCTGACATTCTGTTTAGTCTCTCTGTTCTGTACGGACTTCATGAGTGTACCGAGGAACAACTCCTTAACACTCTTCGTGCCGTCAGATGCAGTGACTTCACACAGTGCACGAGTAACAGGATTCTGTCCTCTAGTCAGCGGAGTACAAATCCATTGTTCTGAATCAGCAGTAGCAGGAATGACAATCTTATCCCCAATATTGAACTGGGTTTCCGACAAGTCACGTCTTACTGGAGCGTCTTCAACTTCGAATGCTGCTGCACCCTTAACAATGTTACCACCAAGAGCTTTAGCTCTAGCTTCTGCATAATTAGTTGCAAAAGCGAAAAGGCTTTCATTTGCCATAATCTTTAAAATTTATTTGAGTTTAACAATATTGCCTGTCTTTCCAGGCTGCCAACATATAGTGCTCTCCTAATGATTAACCACGTTTAGTTTATACTCCAGAACACAAAGAGTAGTGCGTTAAGATTTAGCACCATAACCAGATTTTATTTATACTCACCCTGAATGAGTTTGAATAAACTAATACACCAATACATAAAAGTATTTAGTATATTATTTTATTCAAATACATATCGAGGATGTGAGGAGTACTAGTATAAGGATGTAGCATTAGAAAGTTTTAAAGGGAGATTGTTAGTCTCCCCCTAATCCAGTTAAACAAGAATAGACTGCATTCTTGTATTCTTTAAGAAATAGGTCAATCCCATAATAATAGACTACCCCAAGTTTCTTAGCATCTTCTACGAACTCCTCCCACATTAGGTATTCAGCAATAAGTAATTTACGATTAGCTTCACAGAACACATATCTGTTAAATCGTTCATGTAGCAGAGACCAACCACTTGATTGTATTCCATAGAGTTCTTTCAATAGTTCGTATTGTCTTTCAACTGATTCTTTAGTTTGCATAATATAATGTATTTAATTGTTTTAAAAAAGAAAAGGAGAATGCTGTCACCACTTTCCTCTGTGTTACTCAACCACGTCTATGCTGTAGACTGTGGTTGTGGTAGCTCTGTCTGGCTGCCCATTCCACCCTCTTCGGATGATTGGCACCTCGACTGCATTGGTCACCTTGAGCTTCTTGCCGCACAATTTCAACCAACCTTCCTTCTGCATGATGCAGTTGCGAAGTTTGTCGACAATCGTGCCAGTAACAGCTACAGTCTGCTTCGTCTCACGATTCTGCACCGATTTGGTGAGTGTACCGTAAAACAGCTCGCGTGCTGTAACTGTCCCGTCTGATGCAGTGACCTTGCAGACTGGACGAACCACTGCATTGCCTCCTTTAGCTACGGGACACGAAACCCATTGGTCACTATCCTTTGCAGGTATTTCCACGATGTCACCAACGTGAAACATTGCGTCCTCTAAGGAACGCCGCACAACTGTGTCGTTAGACTCGAAGGCATCTAAGCCAGTCTTAATCTCAACACCTAACTTGGCACAGAATGCCTTGTTGTACTCGATTGCAAAGCTGAATAATGTATCCATATACTTCTAACGGTTTTACCCACACCGTAAAAGGGAAAGTTAATAATTCAAGGATATTCTGAAGATATTAATTAAGTAATAGTATATTATTCAAAAACTAAAACAGGGATTAACCCTGTCTTAGTCTTAACTGAATGAGAGTGTTAGCATGTTCCCACACCTCCTGAGAGACCTTTCCATAATATGGGTCAAGAAGGTCATAAGCTTTAATAGATGGTTGTTGCCCAACCATAACCATTAATGCTACTGTTCAGCGATGATTGCTTTGTATTCAGCTAAAGTAATCAATGCACCACAATAAAGAACGTATGTCGTATTCATAATTCTGATAACGGTTACACACAACCGCAAAGCCTAAGTTAATAATCAAAACCATAATGAAGATATATAACAAGTAATAGTATATAAAAGAAAAGAATTAAAGGGAGACAATCTCCCTTTTGAAAGCAGAGCACTATTGTTGCTCTGCAATCATTTCTTTGTACTCTTGTAAAGTAACCAAAACACCATTGAATAAAACGTATGTAGTTTGCATGACTGTATGACGGTTCACCTCTACACCGCAAGGTTTTAAGTTCAACAATTCAAGCAAAGACTGATGAAATATATTAGTAATAGTACAGGACAGTTTTCTAAAACTTTTTGATTTTTCTTGAGCAACCCAGAGGGGGCGTTTTGTAGTACACTACCCTCCCTTTCATAATACACTACCCTCCCTTTCATAATACACCTCATTTCACTTACTACATATCTCATAACAAACTCAGACTAAAGAATTTGCAATTCGCGAATTGCGAATCTAACAATTATCTACCAATAAAACTCAAATATTTATTGACTGGTCACCTCAATGGGGAGGGGGCGTATTTTTGGAGTACCTAGTAATTGAGTTCACCTATATTAAGTATATTTAAGTATAACTCATTAGGTAATCTATTTAGAATGTATTATCTTTGTATTACCAAACAATAAGGAAGAAATAACGTATTAATTATAAAATTTTGAATTATGGCTAAAGAAATAAAAGAAATTGTAACAACAGAAGAAGGTTGTAAATGTCAGTGTGGTTCTTGCGAACCTAAAGAGGATTCTATTGTATGGGGTAAGGCTATGGTAGCTAAACTGACAGTATTAGATAAAATCATATCAGGACTAGAGAATGGTGCTAATATTGAGCATTGTCTAACACTATCTAATATTTACAGAAATCTATGCAATTAAAAGCTATACTTGATAAGTATGATGTTGTAGAGGCACAAGTACTCTATAATAAAGCTGTAGAACTATTACAGCTAATTAGTGATGAAGAATTGGAAGAGATATTTACTAAGTATCCAGCATTGTTCTCTAAGATTACTAATGTTCATCTAACGCATGAACAGCTACTAAGAGACAAACAAGCTATTAAAGATGCTATTGATGTATTTATAGAGACAATTGAATCACGTAATTTATCTAAAGATGAATTTGATGCAATGACTCTGGATGATATTAAAGATTACTTGGATAGTATTATTACAAGTAAGATTCCAAGTCTTCACAGAATTATTAATGAACTAGAGGATAAGTTTAACAATGATTCCAGAAATCAGACAAATTAAAATGAATCTAACTCTGTTTGAGCAGGGTGTAGAAGAGTTTATGAAGAAGGCAGAACAGGTTAAGAATGATAACATAGAACTAGCTAAAGAGAATGATTCTTTAAAGAAGAGGATAGCTGAGTTAGAAGAAAAGCTGAAGAATAAATGATATACTACAGGGATAGAATGTGCTATATAGTCCTTCGAGAAGGAGACAGAACGGTACAAATTGCTCATACAGTTCCAACTAATCCTCAAATTGCTGAGGAGTTATTACATATGCACTTAGCCAAGGCTTATGAACAGATGGCAGAATTGATAAAGAATGACAAGAGAAGAGCGTTAGAAATTGAAACATATGGTAGGAATTACTGACAATAAAGAAATAAAGGAAGCTGTATTAGCAGGCTTACAAAGGAACAAGGAGAAGTATGGTAAAAGATACTGTCCTTGCTCCTTAGTAAGGGACGATGATACAGTATGTATGTGTAAAGAGTTTAGAGAAATGGAAGAGGGCATGTGCCATTGCCAACTATATATAAAGACTAAGGATGAAAGTATTCAGGGATGATAGGTCTGACAAAGTTCTTTTAATAGAGAAAGGTGATTTAGATAACAGTATAGCTAGTAAGCTGAGGGGTCATCATATATAATTGCTCCAGTAGAGGCAAAGAATAATGAAATGTTCTTAAGACAAGCTGATTGCTGCATTAGCATACAAGGAACTTATTACGGTAAAATATTATATTATGAGTAATCAATTTACATTTATAACTGGTGAGAAGGGTGCAGCATTATTTAACTTAGCTGTTCTTAATTATGCTAATCCAATGCCTCCTGCACTCTACAATCTAAAGTGTAGAGCTATACAAGAAAGAGCTTATGTACATCCAGGCTGGGACTATCTTAAATATCCAGCAGTAGAACTAGAAGTATGTTACTCTAACTTGACATCTAACAAGATGTATAATGAGGAATTAGATGAAGATGGTTATCCGATTCTCGTATTTGTGGGAAGATGCAATTCATTATAATAGTAAGAGGAACTAGAGGATATGGTGTAGACTACGGAGTTATAGACCCATTTCCATATAATGAGATAGTATCATCCTTAGATAGACTCGGAGAGAATATATTATATGCTCTAAAGAATTTCTCAACACAATGGGAAGACTCAATACTATCAGTAAAAATTAAAGGCGACTTTAGCAATTAAGCTAGAGCCGCCTTTTTGTTTATTTCTGATACTCATGTATATTATTGAATTTTACACAGATACCACTCTTCATATATACATCTTCGTCTTTAGTAAACCAATGCCAGCATTCCTTCTCGGTAGGGAAATGGTCTTGTTCAAATCTAATTGTCTTTAATGGCTTAGAGTGTTTATCCTCTGTCCAAATCCAAACGTCCATCATAAAATGTCTCATAATTGTGTTGTGTTTAATTGTTAATAAAATTTAGGTAATATAATACCAATCATTCCTATCTCTGATATTCATATCTTGTAACTGCTTACTATCTAAATGATAATCGCCATCTCTAAAGTTTAGTTCCTTAGTACTATAGTTCCAATAAAAGTATCCGTGCCAACCTGGAAGCATTAATATCTTACCAGTAGCAGCGTGAAGTGTAGCTTGATTATAATTCATAGTACTAAGATTCCTAAAACTATTCCTAATAAATCTGCTAACAAATCATCCCAGCTCCAACCTTTGTATTTTACTTCATCATAAGTTTCTTTACCAAATGAAGCTATTAGAGCTAGAGCAATTCCACTAACTATATTTAAGATTAATCCAAATATTACTACAATAGCAAAGCAGCATATCATATGTAATATTTTATCACCCTTCAGGAATTTCTTTATTTGGTCTATCATGTTTATCAAATTTCTTCCAGATACCAGTTATTGAATCTATACCAAGTAATGCCATACAGCATACTAAGAATGTATCTATCATTAATGGGGCTTGGATAACATGAATAGTACAATATAGTAACACTATTATAGCAACTATCCATCCTAATACTCCACACACTCTCTTACTACTAATACCAGAATGTGAAGTAACCATCCCCTTTATAAAGGTTATAAATTTCATGTTCTTAGAAATTAAACATCTGTATTCTACTAGCTACATCCGTTCCACTTCCAGATTTACTCCAATGTTTATCAGATGGGTTAGCCAATCCTTGTAGATACTTTCTAACTCCACCATTACCAGCTAACCATGCCCCACCTAACAATCCAAATTTAGTATATCCTTTTTGTGCAGCTAGCTCTAAATCTTGTTTATTAAACCCTCTTTCAAATTGCTTAGCTAATTTAATAGCGGCTTTAATCTGTAGTTTAGGATTATTCCTAAATGTATCTACATCTGTTCCAGCATAAGCAGAAATATTATTATATTTCTTACCATCTTGCATGAATTGGAAGTAGCCATAAGCAGGAGCACCAGCTCTATTTTGTATTGCACTATTAAATCCAGATTCCTGTTCAGCCATCTTAGTAAGGAATTGTCTATAGTTCTTAGCTTCTGGGTCTTCTTGTTCTACTTCATCGTACCACTTATTAAACTCATCTAATCCTTTAGATGGTTTGATGTTGAATAACTCTCTCTTCATAATAGGTGTTTCCTCTCTCTTAATAATGGGTTGCTGTACATCTACTGGAGTTTCCTCTCTCTTAATAGTATAAGTTGGAGTATTATCAACTGGGAATCTGTATTCTTCAAATGTATTATCCATATTAAGAGTAGGTCTTTCTATAATATCATACCTAGTAAATCGTAATCCTTCTTGTCCCTTCCTAACTCTATTGTTACTATATGTAGGTCTGTCAGACTTCATGAATTTCTTCCTCATATCTCTCTTATTGTTAAGAGTCTTAGAGTTCTTTACTAGTGTAGAATCTTTAAACTTGAATCTTCTACCATCAGATACTAGACTACCACCTTTCTTCATAGTTAATAATGCACCTTGCATCATAGGTTGTCTTCTTATATATGGATTCTTAGGAATACTCTTAATACTATCCCATACTCTTCTTCCACCTATATAAATAGGATTCTCTTGCTGTAATATAAATGGAGTTCCCACCTTATCCATAAGTGCAGCTTGTTTAGTAGCTCTAACCCCCTCTGCTACACTCTTGCCAGACCATCTCTTAGCATAGTCAGCTGGATTAAACTTCCACATATCTTGAGATATTTGGGTTAGCTTTCCCTTATTGTTGTAATCAATCTTTATAACATGACCTCCTACATCATCTATAGGTCCTACATAATTAGTTCCAGGCTGTCTAAAGGTTTGAAATCCATCTGGCATCTCTATAACCATATCACCTTCTTTACCTTGTAATTTACCTATACCATTAGAGTATTCATTAAACTCTTCTATATTTCTAAACCTTAAAGGTCTTGAATCTTTAACTACAGATTGCATTTGGTATCTTCTATTCTCAATACCAGGATATAGTTGATTATATCTATCTCCATGACTGAACCCTTTTCCTTTAGCAGGTTTAAATGATTTAGCTACCTTCTGAAACCAAGGACTCTTACTTATTAATGGGTCATTCTGAAATAGATACATTCCTAATAAGTCCCTATCACCATTATTACCTTCTGGTGTTGCTGAACCTGTGTATGTAGACTCATTATTCTTTATATCCTTTAAAGATACAGAAGCATTACCTTTGGTTCTTCTACCTACTTTATAAGCTGCAATTCTTGCTGGAGTCTTCTCTACATTAGATAAGAATGGCATTGCTCTATTAGCAGTAGCAATATTAGTAGGTGTACGAGCCTCTCTATTAAATATCCAATGATTTCTATTAAGAGCATTCCAACCTAAGTCAGCATCCCCTTTAATAAACTTAGAAACTAATTTGTTCTTAGTAACATTAAGACCTTTGCCTCCTCCATATACTGCACCAGGGTTTAGATATTCTCCAACTTCAGCTGGTATTCCAACCTTACCTTCCAACCATTGACCAAATCCACCAGTAGCATTATTAACAGCTTCACTTCCTAATAAACCTCCTACTACTGTAGCTGGAGTTGTTACTAATGCAGCACCAGCCATAGCAGGCATTACAGTTCTTTCTAAGCCTACTAATGGATTAGTTCCATTCCTCATAGAAGATTTAAACCTTTCCTTAGCTCCTTTAATGGGATGCCAATAGTCTCTATTCCTTTCAGCAGCTGTTCTTGTATCAGTAGAAGGTTCTCCTCCCAAATCAATAAGTTGGTCTTGTCTAGGTTTAGCCTTAATAATTTCTGGAATAATAGGTTTAGATACTCTAGTATTATCCTGCTTAGCTATTATATTACCTTCCTGTAACTTCTTTATCCTCATATCTAATAATATTATTATGTAGTTTCTTGTGGCAGTTTGAACAAACTACTATACATTTATTCATCTCCTTTATAAAAAGAGGAGTGGGAAGGTTCTTAACTGCTCTGGATATTGTATAGAGTTTATTCCTTATATGATGTAACTCTAAGCAGCAGTAAGTAGTCTCCCCACATATACAACATTCTTTCTTCCTCTCCCTTAATAAACTTTTGTTAATTTTAGCTGTTTCAGCATTCTCTGTCATAATTAATCATTAATGATGCCACTTAGCTGCATTTCTAGCGAAATTAGCTCTCTTCTTCTGTAATGGAGTAGCATTAGGATTATTAAGTACAGAACGAGCATGTTCTTGTACTGATTGTCCAGCTTTCTTGGCAGATGCTGTGAACTTACCTCTATTCTCTTTCTTAATATGAATACCACTTCCATTTTTACATCTAGGTATTAGCTTACTCCCTTGTCTGAACATAGGAATACTATCTAAATCTACATTACTACACATCTCCTTTAAAGAGACGTACATTGCATTCAATTCTCTCTGATTTAGTTCCATAATTAAATAAGTTTATGTTTCATTTTTTTATTTACAAAATTAAAGCTAAATTTGCACATTATCAAATGAAAGGTAGTAAATTATAAATAATGGATTGATGAAAATGAATTAGAGTTTATTTTTAGGCGGACTAACATTCAACATTTAAAGGAAATAGATTAATGTCGTTAAGTAGACTAGAAGCAATTTATGGCTGGATTAATAACTTAGGTCCAAACGTTAAGACTATCATTATTATAGTTTTATCAGTGATAGTAGTGGAAACTAGTTTTAGAGGTCATACGAAACTTATCTTACAAGATTATACTGAACAAGTCCAGCAGGAAAAGTACCTCGCTGAGGAATATACAAAGATAATCTCCCCTTCTATTAATGAATACATTGAAAGAATATTGGTACAGGACAAGGATGCGTCTAATGTTATCCTATTGAATTATCACAATTCCTTGGTTAGTACTCATGGATTATCGTATAAATACCTTACAGCACTAACTGAGAAGAAGAGAGGTCTGGATACTAAGAGCTGTTTAAGAATATGGAAGGAGCTAGAATATACAAACTATGGAGATGAGATTGAAAAGATAAATGAGAATAAGTCCTTAAGAATGGATAGTATTCAACAATATAGCACAAGTCTGCCCAACTTAGTAGAGTTGTTACAACGTAGCAATGCTAAGTCAGCCGCCTTCTATAGGCTATCTGGTGTAGATGGACCTGTAGGAATGCTGGTAGTTATCTATCCTATGAAGAAGGAATATTACCTGGGATATTATCAATCTATAATAGCTCCATCTCTTCAACCTCTTACAACATGGTTAGATTATAATTCAGTAAAGGATAAATTTAAAAGGCTATATGAAAGTGGACAAGCAGAACCAGAACGTTTGCTACAATGATGAGAAGCACATGTACTGGGATGAAAATGGAGTGTATGTATCAGTAACAACATTAATTGGCAAATTCTGTCAAGATTTTGATAAGGATTTCTGGTCAGGTTATAAGGCATTAGAGAAGATGTTATCAGCAGAAGAATTTAAAGCTGAGAAATCTCAACTATTAAACACTCATAAGATAGATGTAGAATACTTCTGCAATATGTATGGATTTACTCGTAACGATTACAATAAGGCTCAACAAGACATCTTAGATGAGTGGCAGAAGACTAATGCTGAATCCTGTGAAAGAGGTTCTAAAATTCATGCTGAGTTAGAAGGTAATTATACTTCTAAGAAACAATGTGAATTAAGAAAGTTCGGACTTGGAGGTAAGTTTGAAGTAAATACCAATGACTCTTTAATGGAGCACAATAAGGATTTACTTGATATTGAGAAGGGAGTATTCCCTGAGTATATGATATATAGGAAGTCAGATGATGGCAAGTTTAAACTTGCAGGACAGATTGACTTACTGATTAAGGATGGTAATGACATCTATATCATAGACTACAAGACTAATAAAAAGTTAGACGATAAATCCTTCTTTGATAAGAGAACTAAGAAATGTCAGATGATGAAGTACCCTATGAATAACATTATGGATTGTAACAAGATGCACTATGCACTACAGTTATCAACCTATGCTTGGATGCTTCAGAAATTGAATCCTAAGTTCGTAGTTAAGAAACTATTACTTATACATTACGACCATCAAGGAAATGTCACAGAACATGAGCTTGATTATCTAAAGGATGATGTGGAAAGAATGTGTAGGTTCTATAAGAAAGAAGCTATATTAGAAGCCAGAAAGAATAGCAGGAGACCTATAGAATTCTAATAATACCTATATGAGTATCTTTCAAACAATTAGGTTTGAGATATTAGCAACTTTATGAACTAAATAGAATAAATATGGGTCTTGGTGCTATTTTAAATGGACACACCAACGAGATGCTTGGGCTGAATCAGAATATATCTGCTGCCCGCATCCGTTTGTGTAAAGAATGTAAGCTCTATAAAAAGAGTGTGGTATTGGGTGAGATTTGTAACAGTATGTTATGGATAAACCCAGACAATGAAGATGTAAGTACAGAGAAGAAAGATGGATATATTAATGGATGTGGATGCAGGCTAAGAGCTAAAACAACTCTACCTAATGCAACGTGTCCTATAGGAAAATGGTAATTTAATTTTAATGAGTATGAATAGTTTAAGTACAGTAGAAGCAGTGTTAAAAACAAAGAATCAATTGGTTAGAGGAGATGCTAATGGTAAGAATAGTTTAATGGGTAATGGGGATGTATTTATAATGTCTCCTACTGTAGCTGAAATGGCTAAACAAGATGCTAAAGTAAAATTCAACGAGCAGGTTGAGGAAGCTAGAGCAGAGTGGAATGCTAAAATCGATGAGCAGGAAAGACACGCTAAGATGATGGATGAGAAGATGAAGGACTTACAGATTGTCCCTATCAACAGTTATATATTAGTACAACCTTATGCTAAGAACCCATTCCAGAAGATGAAGGTAACTGAGTCAGGGTTGATACTTCCAGAATATACAGGTACATTTAAGAATCCAGACTCTGGTGAAATGGACCAAGAAGAGAACTTATCAGTTCAAGCATTAGTAATAGAGGCTAGTCCTTTATGTAAATTTGTAAAGGAAGGTGACATTATTTACTATAGAAGAGCATGTGGAGTTCCTATTCCATTCTTCGGACAAGGATTTGAAGTTGTAGCTGAACCTCAAGTTCAAGTAGTAGTTAATTCTGGATTAAAAGATAGATATACAAAGGAATTTAAAAGTGATAATGCATAATGGAAGAGAAAGTATATTTTATGCCAGGTGAGGTAGTAACTCTTAAACAAGATATACCTAACAAACCTGTAATGATTGTGGTTAAGAAGGAGACTATGAATATTAGAACTCATGGTGTTCCCAACGTAACAGAAGATTATTTTAAAGGTATTAGATGTAGATGGTTCTCTACAGAAGGAGTTTTGCAGGAAGCTATCTACAATACTAAGGACCTTTTGAAAGTGGAAAAATAATTAGTATAAATTATGGAGGCTGGTGTATATTTAATAAGTAATAATGTTAATGGTAAGTGTTATGTTGGTAGTACAATACACCTTGACCAGAGAAGAAGGGAGCACTTCAGTAAGTTGGCTAATAATAAACATATTAATGCTCACTTACAGAATGCTTATAACAAATATGGTAGAGAGGCATTTGACTTTGAAGTCTTAGAAACTATAGATATTGATGATAATATAAAGGACAAGTTGTTAAAGAGAGAACAATTCTGGATTGACAATCTCAAACCAGAATACAATATCCTACTTGTCGCAGGAAGTAACCTGGGTTATCACCATACTGAGGAAACTAAGAAGAAGATAAGTGAATCTACTACTGGAGTTAAAAAATCTGAGGAACACGCTAAGCATATTAGAGAAGGACAATCAGGAAGAGTTCTAACTGAAGAACATAAAGCTAAATTGTCTGAAGCGGCTAAGCATAGGAAATCTCCATCAAACCATGCTATTATAAGCATTGATGGAGTTATATATAACTCATTGAAAGAAGCATCTGAAGCTACTGGAGTTAAGTATAATACTATTCAGAAGAGACTCAAGAATCCGAACTTCAGTAACTATTACTATGTTAAGTTTGGAAACCAACCTCCTAAGGATTTAGTTAAAGTATGATAAGTATGTTTCAACAGGGTGGGCAGATGAACGAAGAACAACAAGCGTTCACTGCCTATCTTATTAAAGTCCTAAACCCTAAAGATGAAGCGGACTTTGAGAACAAAGTAGCACAGCTATCAGAGAACGATTTAAGAGAGTTTTATAAACAATACAAGAGTATGGAGAATAATCAAACTATCATGGCTAAGATGGGAGCCAAAATTAACTACATTAGCAGACTACAAGGTAAGTGTCCAGAAGGTTATGAGGTAGAGAGATTCATGGCTGGAGGATGTGTTAAGTGTAGAAGGAAAGCAATGGCTGAAGGCAGTAAAGCTATGGATGTATTCAAAGATAAATGTGGAGGTAAAGCCAAGAGACGTATTAAGAAGAACGAGAATGGTGATAAAATAGCAGTTAACAAGACTGATACCGTACACACTAGCAAGGGAATATATAATGTTAGTAACAAGAAGCTCCCTTATAAGAAGATGTCCAAAGCAGATTACAAAGGACTACCTTTAAAAGACAAAATGAAAGTTGATATGAAAGACCAGGCCAACGGCAGAGGTGCTAGCGGAGCAGGTGCAACTAGAGGTAGTAATATAGGTAAAAAGTTAAGCGGTGGCACTATTACTTCGTTCAAGTGCGGAGGGATGGCTAAGAAGAGAATTAAGAAGAATATGGGTGGAACTGTTAGCAATAAATGGAGTATTCCTAGTAAAGCTAGCGGTGATGCTATTAAACACATTAAAGGCGGACCAGGCTCGGCAGATAGCACTAGAGAAATGAAATTTAATGGGTTTCAGAGGAAAGCACTAGCTGGTAAGCCTTATAAAAGCAAATAAATATGAAAGTATTCCTATTTGATAATGGTACTAATTCGGTGATTGTGAATGAGCCAGAGGTTCTTCTTATTAAGGAGTTCGCAGCTCTATGGACTAATGAAAGGAATAAGACCAAAGAAGACCCTACGGGAGTTTGCAAATCAAGAGCTTATAGAGAGCTTGTTTACATATGGCTAATGTTAGATTGGGCATCTCCATACTCTGATTATACAGAACAAGAAAGACATCAATCATGTCTTCAGGATGCTAATTTAAGTGAAGAGGAATGGGCAGACCCAATCTTCAGAGCCGCATGTAGGAAGTACAGAGATATTCAAAACGAATCTAGAGCACTTAAACTCATTAAGTCTGCTCAAAGTGTAGTTGATAGAATTACTGATTACTTTGACACCATAGATTTATCTGAAAGAGACCCAGTTACTAATAGACCTGTTTGGAAAGTGGCTGATGTAATGAAAGAAATGCAATCAGTTTCTAAGGTTATAGAAGAACTTAAAACTCTTGAGTATATGTACAAGAAAGAGCAAGAGGAAGAGACTGGTATCAGAGGTGAAGGTAAGAAAGGACATTTAGATTAGTTATGGCTGGACGTGGCAGACCTAAGAAGAAAGTCGAAATTCCAGAAACAGTTCAAGAGTTAATACAGAGAGTAGAACCAGAGTTAATAGAAGCTGTTCAACATATAAATCCTGTCATAGAGGACAATTCAATTAAAACATCTAATGTTGAATGGGATGTATCATTAGATACTGAGATTAAGCATTTCGACCCTACTCTATCTTATGAGCTGACTGGATATCGACCAGTGGATGAAGAAAGAGGATTGGATTTTAATCCAGAGTGGTTCACTGAAGCTAGACAGATTAAACTAAGAAACGGTAAATACTGTGCTTATCCGGAGGGAACAAAGAAGTATAATGACTTTTGGGACGAAGAGGTTAGAAGATGTAATCGAGGATATGAATCACATGGGTATAGAATCACAGGTGATAATTACTTCTTCCTTAATTATTATAGGTTGAAAAATACTGATGTGTCTCAAGCTGGTGCTGGTCGTGAAACTACATTCCCTTCATTCTTTAGTAAGCAGTATGAGTACTTCCATTACATAGAAATGTGTGAGAAGTTGAAGAAGGATGTGTGCGCCCTTAAAGCTCGTGGAGTCGGTTGACACAATAAACTAAAGCCGACTATAAATTCCGCAAAATCGGTGAAGACTAACGTGATTAATCACTTATTAAATTTAATATTATGACTAAGAAGGAACAATTAAAATTTATTGAGGATAACTATCCCTTATACAACAATCATATATCTAACAGAAGAATAAGACATACATTCTTCGATACAATCGAAACTGAACTACAAGCTTATCTGCTTGGATTTTATGCCGCTGATGGCAGTATTGATGAGAAACGCAAAACCTTAAGAGTTCATTTGCAGTCTGGAGATTCTGAAATAGTGTACTTATTTAAAGATAGTATAAGTCCAGACGCTAGAACGTTTACCGTAGCACCACATATTGTAACTGGAAGAAACGGTATGAAAGTAAATGCCCATGCATCATTTGGAGTTGACATTACTAGTTCCAAATTATGTAATGCCTTAGTAGACTTAGGGATAGGATATAATAAAAGCGTAGCAGAACTCAAAATTCCAAGCATTCCTGAGGACCTTGTGAAACATTTCATCAGAGGTTATTTTGATGGAGATGGGTGTATTACTGGATGGTTAGCTACAGAGAAGGGTAAAGCTGACAGAGTTAGATATAAGTTTGATATATGTAGTAAAACAATTACTATGTTGTCTGATATACAGAAGGTTCTTTCTAAGAATGATATTAATGTAAATATTAATTATCTTAAACGTGATGATATGTATAGGATATCTACTTCATCTAAAAGCGAAGTGAGTAAACTATATCATTATCTATATAATGATGCTAATTTCTATTTATCAAGAAAGTTTAATAAGTTTAGTTACTATGTTAATACCGAGGTAAGTCAGCTCATCGCTGACCACCGTAACGCGCAGGAGGTGAACGTTAATGAGAGTAATAATCCTCCCACGAGTGCGGAACATTCTATAAAAGAATGAATATGTGCGCTGACCTTATAGGAAACTATAAGAAGTATAGGATAAAAAGCCTATACGATAACAAAGTGTTTAGTGAAATTGCAGCATCTTTAGGAGTTAGGTTATATACAACTGTTAGAGGTTCACATACAGTATATGTAGCATTTACCGAGAAATTCGTTAGTGACGTACTTCGTAAATGCTGGGAACAGCTTGAATATTTAAATGCTGATACAGAAGGTGGTATGAGACATCTAAGACAGAAGTATAATTCTGATATGCATAAGAGAGCTTCTCTTCTTACTAAAGACAGAGAAGAATTTGGATTCATGTCAGACATTATTGGCTTCGTAGTAGATGTTCCTCGTAAGCTACGTGGAGACCGTGTGGATAGATTGTTCTTTGAAGAATCTGGTTCTAATCCAATTCTAGTAAAGACTTACTTACAGAGTACAGCTCTTGTAGAAATTCTAGGTAATAAATTCGGAACCAGATTTGTATGGGGAACAGGTGGAGACCAGGGACCTGCACTTGACGGACTTAGTAAGATGTTTTATAATCCAGCTGGTTATAATTTCTTACCTTATAAACACAATCATACTAAAGACGGTTCTTACGCTTTTACTTCATTCTTCATACCTGCCTATACATTCGTAGCAGCAAATGGATATGTAGACGATAGAGGAGTTACTAATACTGCGAAGGCTAAGAAGTTCTATTTAGACCAAAGAGAAGCTCTACTAGCTAACCCGAAGGAGCATTTAATTGCATGTGCAGAGTTCTGTTTTACTCCTGATGATGCTTTGGCTCTTGAAGGAGATAATCAGTTTAATACTGTATTGTTAAGTGAGCAACTTGCTAATATTAAATTACATAAACTGGGACCACATATTGATGTAGGCCAGTTAGAGTATAATTTTACTAACAACCAGCACACAGAGGAAGCAATTGATAGTGTAAGATTTGTTAGTAACCCCAAAGGTAAAGTTAAGATACTTGAACATCCGATTAAAGGAGAGCATGGAGCTGTGCCTAGAAATTTATACGTTGCTGGTATTGACGGTATTGATATGGGTGGTGAAGACACTTCTGATAAGACTCAAGACCCTTCTGATTTCTGTGTAGTAGTTAAAAAGAGAGCTTATGGGTTAGATGAACCTAAAATAGTGTGCTATTATAGGGACAGACCTAAGACTTTACGTGAAGCACATATGACATGTCTTAAGATATTGCAGTATTACGATTGCCAAGCAGTTCTTGAATCTACTAGAATGTCTACTCTGCAATTCTTTAGAGAGAAACATAAAGAGAATAGACATTTGATGAGAAGACCTAGAGCTACTCAATCTGACATACAAGGAGGTCGTAGTAAACAATTCGGAGCTCCTGCTACTGAAGTAGTAATTAGGCATCAATTAGATTTAATAGCTCAACATATAGAAGATTATTGTCATAATATATGGTTTGAAGAAATTCTAGAAGAAGCAATTAAATACAGTTATGAGAATAAACGTAAGTTTGATATTATAGCTGCATGGGGTATGTGCGAACTAGGAGACGAGGAATTAATGGGGGTAGTTCCTAAAGAAATGGACAGTCCTAATAACAAACTAAGACCTTTCGGTTATTGGGTTGACGAAAGAGGAATTAGACATAAAGGAGTTATTCCAGAGAAGCAACAGATAGTACCTAAGTTTAATTTATGGCCTACACAATACGATGACCCTACAAGAATTAGAAGTAGCAATCAGAGATTTATTCAAACAGATTTATCATAAAGAATATGTGGCTAAATTAAAGCTAGAAGAGCTACAAACTGCCGAGGGGACACATAGAGGTTATAAGTTAACACTTGGCATGAATAATATAGACAAGCCACTTATTATATCGTTTGAAGGTGGTGAAGTAGCATATCTTAAATTTCTTAGACAGGAATTAAGAGATAGAAGATTAGGCGACACACATTATTTCCTAGGATATAAACAATATAACGGATTAGAGAGTTGTAATGAGTGCACAGAACAGGAGTGATGAGTACTTAATGGAGCATATTGATAAGGCAGTATCAGAATTAGTATTTCCTAAGTACAAATTACAGAAAGCATATAATTATTATAATGGATATAGAGATGCCGAACAATATAGGTATCTAGAAGAGAATTTCGGAATAGGCAATCCTACTTCTATAGAATTCACTCCTCTTATCAGGAAGCATGTTGATGCTTTACTTGGAGAATACCTAGGTACTCCATTACTGCCTAAAGTGTCATGCAAGGATAAAGAAACTATATCTAAGATATCTAGAGATAAGGAATTACAAATTAATAAAGAAGTATATCAATACTTACAACAACATCTTAACAATCAGATACTAGCGTTCTTAGGAGGACAAGAAGTAACTGATAAGGCTGTAGAGGCTCAACTTAATAAGTTAGTAGAAGATATTAATAACAGCTTTGTTAGCGAGTATGAAATAGCTGCACAGAATGTTGTGGAATATATAATTCAATCTAGAGATATTAACTTACTTACTAAATTGAAGAACCTGTTACTTGACTTACTAGTAACTGGCATGAGCTTTTACCAGGTTCATCCTAGTAGGAAGAGAACTAATATAGAAATAGAGGTATTAGACCCACGTAATGTATTCGTTGATAGAAATCCAGAATCTGTATATGTTAGAGATAGCTACAGAGTAGTTATTAGACGTTGGTTAACTAAGCAACAAATACTTAATAAATATGGTCCTCAACTAGATACAAGTAGCATCAATGAATTAGAGGAGATGTTTGAGGGATATTACGATAGTAGTTATATATATGTACGCGCCATGAGCAATCAAGCTACTGGAGCTCCTATTACAGACGGACTCGAGGCGGGTAAAGAAGTAATACCCGGATTCCCTACCGACTACTATGAGACTTACAATTATAAGTTAATACCTGTGTTTGAAGTTGAGTGGATTGATGTTGATAAAGAAGGAGAAGATTATGTAGAGAATAGATATGAAGGAGTTAAAATCGGAGAATCTATTTACATTCTTACTGGTAAATCTCCTGATGTAGTTAGAACTAAAGATAATCCTACACACTGTGGATTGTCAGTTAATGGTTTGTTCTTTGTAAACAGAAGTAACGAACCATATTCACTTGTGCTTGCATGTTCACATCTTCAAGACAAGTATGATTTGATTACTTTCTTTAGGGACAATGTAATTGCTAATAGTGGTACTAGTGGAGACTGGATTGACTTTAGTATGCTACCTATGGCTCTTGGTGATGATTTGACTGAAAGATTGCAGAAATTCATTGCATATAAGAAGACTGGTGTGGCTCCTATTGATACTTCACAAGAAGGTAGGGCATTTAATAACAATACTTCTTTTGCTGGATTCGATGACTTGTTAAAAGCTGATACTATTCAGGCATTTAATATGGCGTTGCAGATGTTAGAAGAGCAGACATCATCTATTACTGGAGTGTTTAGAGAGAGATTAAATGGAATAGAAACTAGGGATGCTGTTAGTAATGTTAAGGCAGGTATGAGAAACTCTTATATCATTACTAAATCTTACTATCAACAAATGGATACTTTGGCAGAGGATATTCTGATTGATTCTCTTAATTGTGCTAAGAAGGTATGGAAACATAAACCACTTACTGGAACTTTAGTGCTAGGTGACAAACTACAGAAAGTATTTACTGCTCTCCCTGAACATTTTACTTTTACTGACTATGATATTCATGTAATAGCTAGTAGTAGAATTATGGAGGAAATGCAGAACATGCAACAGTTAATGATTGAGTTCATCAAGAGTGGTCAACTAGACCCAGACATAGCTATGGAGTGCATGACTGCCAGAAGTATGACTGAACTCAAATCTAAATTGTCTAAAGCATTTCAAAAGAGAAGAGAAGAAACTCAGAACACTGCGCAGATGCAACAACAGAACGAAGAGCTACAGAAGCAACTTCAAAAGGCGGAACAAGAGAAAGAGCAGCTTAATAATAAGATTGCATCTCTTAATGAAGCTAAGATTGCTATTGAAAGACAAAAGGTTGAATATGACTATGAGATTGGTCTTATTAAGGCTAATGCTGATAGAGATTATAAGCAGAGTACTTCTGATAATGACACCAAAAGAACAGATATTGAGATAGCCCAATTGTACGATGGGAATCAGCAGAATAACGAAGTGAAGAACGTATAATGGAATTAAAAATTAAAGTTTGCACTAACGATAGCTGTAAGGTAATCATACTTGACGATACTGGTACAGGAGAGAATGGCTATTTGCCTGAATCTTCTTCAGTTATCGTCAAGAACAGATTCAAGTACTCTGACACTGTATCTATTGATGTCTTACAACATAATAAGGCAGATGGGCCTGAAATACAACTTCCTGTTTACACTTTACATGATGACGGTAATAAGTCAGTAACTATGCCAGTAGGGTTTGATGGGTGGTTTAATGTATATCATATAGTTCTGCCGACTAAAGATTGGTTTGATAGAGAGATGGGTAAAACAGCTGGTTCAGCTGTAACTATGTATGCCACTGTGTACTATTCGGACGGCATCTACATCTATAAGTATTTTAATGGCACATCTACGACCGTAACTGTAGATGAGATAGTAGAGAGGAACATAGAAGATACTACAATTTCTAGGACATATAATAATTACGTGTCTATTTGTTTTCTTAAGAAATGTTATATATCTTTGTGCCAGCAAATATTTAATAGCAGAGGTTTCAGTAAATGTTGGAGTAAGAATGCTGTAGCGGCCGAATTATCCTACAAGAGAGATTTAGTCTGGATGGCTATTAATGTAATCAAATATATGGTTCAATCTAATCAGTTAGCTGAAGCTGAACGAATCATAGAACAAATAGGAGGTTGTAATGGCTTGTGTAAATCAGAATACAGCAAATGGCCAGAGCAAGGCTGTGGATGCTCTCAAAGATAAGGTGATTTGTGAATACAAAGAACTGCTTAAGTATTTAGAACGGGGGCATAGATATGACTACCAACTAATTCTCGAAGAGATAAGTCTCATCGAATTGCTAGAAGAGAATGAAGTTAATAGGTCTGAATTTGTAGAACAATTTTATCTTAATAATAAATGGCAGATAACTCTATTTTAACACCAGGTGGTTCTGGAAATGAATGTATCAATCCTGTTAACGAACAAATTGATACTTCACAATTTCTGAAAGTAGATTACCGCTTAGGGGAGTTTGAGAGTGAGTCAGATAAACAAATTGCTAGAATTAATCTTGGAGCTGCTGGCATTAATGATGTCTATGATAAGACTTCAGCAGATTTAAAGACATTAGAGGCAGTTAAGACCTCAATGGATACTCACCTAGCTACTGAAGACCCACATAATATAATTCCTACTATAGAAAGTAAACTGGAGGGTTTTGTTAAAGAGGATGGAACCACACCATTCTTAGCACCTCAAACAGGTGTTGACCCGTTGACAGACTTTCATTTAACAACCAAGAGATTCGTGACTGCTTTAATGGACAGTCATTTAGCTAAAACAGACCCACATAATATAATTCCTCTTGTGGAGGAAATACTTAAAGTATATGTAACTACTGACCAGATTTATAGGAAAGTAGAGCTATATACTAGAGAACAAGTTGATGACTTAATCAAGAATTTCGTTAGACGTGACGGAACTACTGCATTTCTAAAACCACAGTTAGGAGTTACTCCAGTAGCTGATGGACATCTATCTACTAAGAAATATGTAGATGATGTAATGTTTAAACATTTAGTTGATGCAGACCCTCACGGATTTGTAACGTTACTTAATCAGAGACTAAACAACTATTTCAGGAAGACTGAAACTTACTCTAGAGCAGAGACTTATTCAAGAGCTCAAATTGATGCAATTATTAATCAACTAGTAATTGACGCTGCTAGAGGAGCTATCGAGGAACATATTAATCAGTATGACCCTCATGGAACTCTTAAAGAAATCTATAGTAAGCATTATGTACCTCGTGATGGTTCAGTTCCGTTTACTGCCCCACAGAAGGGAGTAGATGCTGTAGAAGATGACGAATTAGTAACTAAGAGACAGCTGGATGCTTCTATTGTAGAAGAGCCTGTTTGGATTACTAGTGGACCAGTTCAGACTACAGTAGGCTTCGTTGAAGATGAAACTGACCCAGGAGAGAAATTGAATCTTCAAGAGGTTATGGATGCAATCTTCTACGGTAAATCTGTAGATGTTAAAGCTCCTGCGTATGCTTTACTAGGTTCTATAGTAGACGTTGAACTATTCGTTAGAGGTTCTACTGGAGTGATATCTTATGCTGAATTATGGCAGAACGATGAGCTTATTGGAACATATACTAAGGATGATTTCGAACTAGGACAGTTGACTGTAAAGAGTTTACCTATTAACGAAGAAACTACTTTCACATTTAAAGTGTTCTATCCTAATGGTACATATCTGGAAGCTAGTTGTACTACTAAAGTAGCATATGATATATTTGTAGGAATCTTACCTAAATGGTATGCAGCCTCTAATGTTAATTATGATTACTTACTTCAGCTAGTTCAATCAGACTCAGAGAACAATAGCATTGACAGTTCTGGTGACTTAGTATCAGAAATCAAACACAAATATAATTTCTCAAGTCCTAAAGAGCTTAAGCAAATATTTGTAGCAATGCCTAAGGAATATCCAGACTTAGTTCAAATGACAACGCCTTCTCAACAGTTTGGTCTTGAATCGTTTGACATTATTAGCGATATCCCATTTGAAATTCCTGGATTGTCAAATAGTAAAATATATAAGATATATGTGTTCAAGGAGTCTCTAGTAACTCTCAACTTGGAGGTAACATTTAAGTTTGACCCAGCTAACATTTAATAAGTATGAGAGCATATAGTGAAATTATAGCAAGTTTTAGAAGAGGTGGTCCATTCCCTATAGAAGCTGACTATATCTTCGAAACTGAAGCGAAACTGAAAGAATTTTATTCATCTCCTGAAGAGAATGCTATTTTACACAAGGGATTGTTAAAGGTAGTTGAAAATGACGGAGATGGTAATCAAGCACTATATTGGGTCACTAGAAAGGAGACTAACGATGAGTTAGAGTTTACTAAACTTATTACTTCTAAGAGTGATGAAACTATAGCTGACTTGATAACTAGATTAGAGCAGGAAATTAAAGATAGAAAGACAGCAGACGATGCTATCTGGGGAAGTGTTGACCATACTAGTGTACCAGAGGACTTAAACAGTCTGAAGGACATTGCAGAGGAAATTACTAAAATTAGAGAGCATCTAGGTAATCTAGACAGCACTGATGAGGGATTACAGAGTAATATTGATAAGGTGCAAGCCGAACTCGATAAGACACAAGAAGGAGTAGGTTTGGGAGAAGACGGAGCTTATGTTCCTGATACTGAAACTACTTACCTTAAAGACTCTACATCTGTAATGGATTCTCTGCGCAAGCTAGACGAATTAGTGAATCATGCTATTCACTTTAACTGGGTTACACTAGAAGATACTCCAAGCATTGAATTAGATATTGATAGACAGATTACTGGAACTACAATATCTGGTAATGTTAAGGTATCTACTGATAGTGGTAACGGAATTACCATAAAGAATGACGGTCTATTCTATAAACTAACTACTGAATATTTAGACGGACTCTTAACTATTAAGGTTAACGATAATGTTATAGGACAACATCAAATTGGTTTGTCAGCTATCGTAGAGGACGCTAAGTATGACCCAGATACGGAAGAGCTAGTTATAGTATTTAAACTTCTAACTGGTGATAAGCAAGTAGTTAGGATTCCAGTTGGAACTCTTATTAGAGAATGGGAAGTTGATAACTCTATTCCTGATAAGGTAGTAGAATTGGAGAAAGTGTTATCATTAGGAACTGGCGCTGATAAGCTTTCTGCTGACGTTAGGTTGCATACAGCTAAAGATAACATCTTAGTAAAGGAAGGAAATGCTCTGTATGTTAAAGGTACTTCCGATAACATCACACATGATTCTAAAGCCTTAGATGTTGTTATTAGTGAATTACAAAGTGATATTGATAGCCACCTTAAAGATTTCAACAATCCACATAGAGTCACTCCAGCACAGATTGGAGCCATTTCTTTGCCCGAAGTTGAAATTCTACTAAAGTCTAAAGCAGATTTAGTAAGTGGAAAGGTTCCTAAAGAACAACTTCCAGATGATATAGGTGGTGAAGTAACTTGGATTGACGTAGAAGGTGATGAAGAAACAGTATCCTAATAGACCCGCCAATATGAGCCAGTTGGACTATTTGTGGACAACATATGGCCCATATACGGTGTCGGACTCAATAGACGTTGAAGACTCTATTCCTTCTTCTAAAGCTATCAAAGATGCTATTGCTACTCAGGTAACTGGTATAGTAGAACTCGATACTCAAGAAGAAGGTAATAAGGTTAGAGTTATAGGTAAAGGAGGAAGTGGCGAGGAAATATCATCAATCCTTCTTGATAAAGATACTAAGATAGTTTCGTTTGAAAGACATCTTATAACACAAGAGGATATAGATAGCGGATTCGGTAATGCACTGAATGAGGAATGGCTGATACTTACTGCTTCTAATGGAGATAGATTTGAAGTGTCTCTGGAAGACTTTGTAGCTAAAGGACAAATAACTAATACTATTATTACCCAGACTAAGAACGGTAATATTGCATCAGAGTTAAAGATTAATAATCCAATTACTAATAGGTCTGTAGATTTATTAGCTTCAAACTTTGGAGTTAGGGCAGACTTAGTAGTTGATACTGATGCTGATTCTAATGTAGTTATTACTAAAGGTGATAAAGGAGTTGTTTGTAAGTTTAGCTGGGAAGGTACTGAATCACCAGTAAGAATACAGGCAGTAGATACTTATGATGAGTATTTATTATTAACTGTAAACCCTACTACTATTTATTTCATTAAGGATATTAAATCAATATACTTAAATGGAGTTAAATATGCATCTGAAGGCGGAGGCGGATTAGATCCTTCACTTTACTACACTAAATCTGAAACTGATGCAATTATATCCAATATAGAAACTGACTTGGACAATAAGGTTAGTTTAACTGATGGCAATATAGTATTAGAAGAAGGTAAGGGTATTGTAATAAACAGTGTAGGTGGCACAAAGAACCTTATTACATCTAACGTGTATGGAGGAATTAAATTAGGTAATACTAATGCTTCCTTAGAAATACATAGTAATACCAGGCCAGCAGTTGTAGTAGGAGAATCAGCTGATGAACTAGCATTAATGTCAGATGTAACTCCATATGTATGGAATGATGTAGTGACTGCTAAAGCCGCAAGACTTGCTGATTTACCAGAGAGTTATCCTGTAGGCACTTTAACAGTTAAACATGCTGGAGGAGAGATTACATACGACGGTTCTGAAGACGTATCTGTAGACCTAACACATATACAACAAGCAATTAGCGAATTAAAAGATGAGTTAGAGTATAAACTATCTACTAAGCAAGATAAACTTGTAAGTGGAACTAACATTAAGAGAATTAATGGTCAGTCTATACTCGGTAATGGAGATATACTTATATCTTCTGATTTTACTGCTATTAGATATAAGGGGTCAGTAGCTACCTATGCAGATTTACCTTCTGCTCCAGAAGTGGGTGATATTTACAACGTTATTCTTAATGGTGCTAATTATGCATGGAATGGAGAAGTTTGGGAAACATATGGAACTATAACTCCTGTAGGAGTAGATTTGTATAAAGAAGCCAGTGGTGAAATAACTGGCGGGGAGGTGAGATTCAGTGATAACACTGTACTCCCTATTAACATATTTATTAAATAACATCATTAAATTTTATGGCACAATTAAAATTTTACAGAGGGTTAAAAGCCAATTATGTAGCTGAAACTACTCACAAGGATGGGATTTACTTTGCTACAGACACCAATGAAATCCTTATGAATGGTAAGGCTTACACAGGAGCTCTAGCTGCTGGTAAAGTCGTTACTAATGTAGCCTTGTCTTCTGATAAAAGCAAACTGGTCATTACTTACTCTGATACCACTACAACAGAGATTGAAGTAGGTAGCGGTAAGTATACATCAGCTATTGAAGACAAAGATTTAGCTATGCCTAATGCTGTCGGTGGTATCGCTAAAGGAACTAAAGTTAGTGCTCTAGAAGGACAGACTTATGATTATATGTGGGATGAACTTCTGTTCCCTACTATTAATCCTACATTTACTGCTCCTACAGCAAGCATCTCACTTAAGAGTTATACTTCTCCACAAGAAGTAGGTGCTGCTGGACCTACAGCTGCTAACTTCAACACTGCTCTTAACAAAGGAGCTATTACTCTTAACGGAGTAAAACAGAACGATAGATCTGGTGCTCTGAATGAAGGTAGTTCATTCATCTATGTAAATGGTCAAGAATCTAACACTACTCTGCCAACTACAGTAGCATTAGGAAATACTACTTACAACTATAAGGCAGCCTATTTAACTGGACCTCAACCTAAAGATAATAAAGGTAATAATTATAGTACTCCGCTCTCAGCTGGTTCAGTTGCATCTAGTGCAGTAACAGTTAATGGTACTTATCCATGGTATGCTTCTACTAGTGCAGCTACTTCTGACAACCCGGTTGTTAAACAAACTCTTATTGCTTGGAATACTTCTACTGGAGCTATGACTACTCCTAGATTTGAATTACAACCTTCAGGAACTCTTCCTCAAGTGTTCAAATTGCCTAGAACTATCACTCAACTTCAAATGTTGAACACAGTTTCTAATCAAATGGAAACCATTGGACTTAGTGAATATACTAAGACAGAAGAAGAGATTACTATCGGAACTACACCAGTAACTTATTCAGTTTATACTTATAATGGTTCTAATAGAGGTTCAGTAACTTTAATCGCTAAATTCTAATTGATATATGGCAAGAAATAAAGGTACATTCCAATTTGCAGCCAACTTTGAGGTTAAACTTCAAGGTGCTTTAGACCCAAGAATCTTAGTAGACAATAAGTCTGAACTTATTAATAAAGAAACTTGGCCGTATGATGGTGATACTATCTACGTATATAATGGATTGCTAGTAGCTGTTGCTGCTGATAAGGCAATTTATATGCTAGTTGATAAAGATAAAATCCTAGAAGCAGACTACTCCGGATGGAAACAGATGGACGTTGCAGCTGCTCAAACTGTAGAGATTATTGATAATTTAAGTTCTAGTTCTACAACTGCTGCACTGTCAGCTAATCAAGGTCGTGTATTAGGACAAAGAGTAACTACTCTTGAAGGCAAACTTAGTTCTGTATATTCATACAAAGGTTCCAAAGCTACTTACGCAGAATTGCCTAGTAATGCTGCTGCTGGAGATGTATGGAATGTAGAAGAAGCTCACGATAATCACCCTGCCGGAACTAACTGGGCATGGACTGGTACAGCATGGGATGCTCTTGGTGGAGCAATTGATTTGTCTTCTTATTATAATAAGACCCAAGCTGACGCTGCTATTAAAGCTGCTGTAGATGCAGAGAAGGCTCTTAGAGAAGCTGCTGACACTGCATTAGATGGCAAGATTACTACTAACACTCAAGCTATCGCTAAAATCAATGGTGATGCTAGTACAGATGGTTCTATTGCTAATGCTATTAAGCAGGCTAAGGACTATGCAGATACTAAAACTGGAGATATCAGCACTGAATTAGCTAATAAAGTTGATAAAGTAGAGGGAAGCTCTTTGATTCCTAATACTAAGTTGACTCTTATTGACACTAACGCTTCAAGTATTGAATCTCTAGAAGTTAGAGTTGCTGCTAACGAGGCTAAACTTGTTGGAATCACTACTACTGTAGTTTCAACAATTAACACAGCCATTGATGCAGCTATGGCTTGGCACGAAGTAACTGAATAATAACTATAATACACAACGATGACTAAAATGTTTGTTCATGTAGCTAAAAAGGCTACGTTTACTGTGGAATTACAAGAGCAGTACGACAATTCCATTGTCTTTATTAAAGACACACAAGAGATTTATACTCATGGACAGTTCTATGCAATTCCTGAAGCATATAAGAACAAAATTACTTCGTTAGAGTCAGCAGTGGCAGCTTTACAGGCTGCCAAGGCTTTCTCTAAAGTATCAGACGGAAATAACATTGCAGAAGCTCCAAACCATGATGGAACATTGAAGTTCAATGCAGGAGCTAACGTTGCTGTTGCTGTAAGTGCTGACGGAGTAACTATTAGTGCAACAGATACTAAATATACTAGTGGTACTGGTATTACAGTTAGTGGAACTACTATTAATCATAGTAATTCAATCACTGCCGGAACTGCTAGTGGAGATGCTAATAAGACTTTGACATTTGGTGGCACATTTACTATTCCTAGCATTACTTATGATGCGCAGGGACATATTAAGTCTAAAACTGTCACTACAATGACAATGCCAGCAGCTCCTACCTTTACTAACTGGCAAGCTAAGAATATTGTTGGTGCTTCAGATACAGCTACAGCTAATGCTGTAACTACTAATGCGACTACATTCTTGAACTTAATTGAGAATGGCGCTGTAAGAAGCTCACATCAAATCACTGGTACTGGTAAAGTAACAGTTACAGCTGATGCTACTGGTAAAGTAACTATTAATGGCGCTGCAACTACTGCTGCTTCTGGTTCTGCTAACGGTACAATTGCTATTGATGGCAAAGATGTAGCTGTTAAGGGTCTTGGCTCTGCTGCTTATACAGCTTCATCTGCATATGCAACTGCTGCTCAAGGTACTAAGGCAGATAACGCTGTTCCTAATACTAGAACTGTAAATGGACATGCACTTAGTGCTGATGTTACTGTTACTAAAGCTGATGTAGGTTTAGGTAACGTAACTAATGAGTCTAAGGCTACGATGTTTACTAATGCAGCTCTTACTGGAACTCCAACTGCTCCAACTGCTGCTGGTGGTACTAGTAGCACTCAAATTGCAACAACTGCATTCGTAATCAACGAGATTGGAAGCAAGATTTCTGCTGCTCAAGCACTTAGATTTAAAGGTACTATTGGTACTGACGGAGATGTTACTGAACTTCCAGCTAACCACACTGTAGGTGATACTTACGTAGTTAAAGCCGCTGGTAATTTTGCAGGTGAAGGTTGTGAAGCAGGTGATATGATTATCTGTGTTAAATCTGGAACTACTGCTGCAAATGCTGACTGGTCAGTTATTCAGAGAAACTTAGACGGCGCTGTTACTGGTAAGTCTCTAACTGCTAATACAGTAATTTTAGGTAATGGTGGTTCTACTGTTAAAGCTCTAGCTAATGGTACTGCTGGATATGTATTGAAGGCTACTGCTAGTGGTCCTGCATGGCAAGCAGAGAAGGATACAGTATATACTCACCCTGCTGGTGGTGCTCCTAGTAAGACTTCTGGATTCTACAAATTTAGTACAGATGCTACTAGCCATGTTGCTTCTGTAACAGCTGTTACTAAAGCAGATATTACCGCTCTAGGTATTCCAGGAGCTGATACTAATACCACTTACACATTTGCTAACGGTACTGCTGGTAACTTCACAGTAACTCCAAGTGGTGGTAGTGCACAAACAGTAAGTATTGGTAAACCTGCTACTGCTGGTGCAGCTGATACTGCTGCTAAATGGGCTACTGCTCGTACCATTACAGTTAGTGGTGGTGTAACTGGTAGTGTTTCATTAGACGGTTCTGCTAATGTTACATTAACTACCACTCTAGCCAATCTGCCTTCTAATAAGGTAACTGCAATGACTGGCTATTCTAAACCTTCCGATACATCTGCTATTGCTGTAGGTGACAGCCTAAACGCTGCTATTGGTAAGTTAGAAGCTGCTTTGGATTGGGTTGAACTATAAACAATTCTCATAATTGGGGGGGGGATTATCCCTTCCCCATTTATAATTTAATAACATACTAAATTTAAGTGATATGGCAATTAATAAGAAATTAATTCACTTTAATAAGAAATTTACTTTTAACTCACAGAAGTTATCAGCCAATGACGCAAATACTCAATATCAAGTAGGTGGTACTGGTACAGTTCAAACTGGAGCTCCTGATATTAACTATCAATCAATAGTTTACATTAAAGATTCTAAAGAAATTTGGACACATGGACAATTTTACGGGTCAGCTGCATCTGTGGCATGGAGTGCTATTACAGGCAAGCCTAGCTTTGCCACAGTAGCAACATCTGGTAGTTATAACGATTTAAGTAATAAACCTACAATTCCTACTAGCCTTCCCACTCCTAATTCTTTGACATTTACTGGAGCTACAACTGGTACTTGGAATGGTAGTTCTGCTAAAACTGTCAATATCCCAACTTATAGTAATGCGTCCACATCGTCAGCCGGACTTATGTCAGCATCTGACAAGTCTAAATTAAATGGCATTGCTAGTGGCGCAGAAGTTAATCAAAACGCATTCACTAACGTAGTTGTGGGAAGCACAACCATTTCAGCTGATAGTAAGACAGACACTCTGACTCTTACAGCTGGGTCAAACATAACTCTCACTCCAAATGCCACAAATGACAGCATTACTATTGCAGCTAGCGGTAGTTCATATTCTTTACCATTAGCATCAAATAGTACACGTGGAGGTATCAAGTTATCAAGCGGCACGCAAGGAGGAACTCCTAATGGAATTACTACAACTTCAGGTAGAACTTATGCAGTCCAAGTTAACAGTAGTGAACAAGCTGTAGTTAACGTTCCTTGGACTAATACTACTTATAGTGAGGCAACTACTTCAGCTTCTGGACTGATGTCATCTTCAGACAAAACAAAGTTAAACAGTCTCTCCTCTAATATAATTAAGTCTAGAGACTCCTATGTTGAGTGCAACATGTCAACCGACAAAATATCTATATATGCACCTTCCGCTACCGTAGAAGCGCAAGGCACAAGTATAGACATTCATGATAACGATAAAACAACATCGTTTGGAATGAATGATACGGGAGAGATAGTAATGAATGCTGACGGTACAATAACATTAACAGCTAACAACGACGTCTTTCTTACTAGTGGAGAATGCATAATACAAGTTGGACCAACTGGTACACAAATCACTGGTGGGCAAGATTTATACATTGATATGAACCCTAGGTTCTTAGGAGGTACTGTACAAATTGGAGAATCTGGAACATCAGTTGGACTTAGGGTATACGGAGATGTTAATATAGATGGCCAAGTTCAAGCGTCTGGAGGATTCTTCGATACATCTGACGCAAGAGTTAAAACTAACGTTAAAGAACTTGATGCAAGTAAAGCTGACAAAGTTAGACTGGTTGAATTCGATAGAACAGATGTAGAACATCATGGCTATGGAGTTATTGCTCAAGAGCTTGAGAAAGTATATCCAGAAATGGTGAACACTGATGATGAAGGATTCAAATCAGTTAACTATAACGAACTTGCTATGGTTAAAATTAAATATCTAGAGGACAAAGTTGCAAGACTTGAAGCTCTGGTTGGAAGATTACTCGCAGAGTGATTATTATAATCTCATAACGTTTTCATTAAGAAGGTCGCCAATAGGCGGCCTTTCTTTGTTTGTACCTGATTACTAAAACCACCTATGCAATAAATTAATTGTTAACGAGTGTTAAATAATTTGGTAATGTCCATAATTTAACGTAACTTTGCAACATCGAATTTGGAAGTATAGTATATTTATATATTATTTATCGTAAATTTATTTAATTATGGCAGAATTTCTAACAATGGACGAAGCTAAGTCAAAGTTCGGTAGCAAAAGTAGAACAAATGCTGGACTTACACTTGGTATTATCGGTACTGCTTTAGCAGCTTTCGCTGGAAACAACGGAGGATGTGGTTGTGGTAACGGTGGTGGAATCCTTGGAAACCTCTTTGGAGGTAACAACAACTGTTGCGCTATGCAGGCAGCTGAAAATGCTAAAACCTTAGCTATGGCTCAAGGACAGCAAGCTGATAACCTATCATGGGCAAACAGAGTACAATCAATGCAAGACGACATTGACCTGTACACTTACGTTAACAGCCGTGCTTTGGCTACTAACGAGAGAATCGGTAACGAGTCTCAAGTTTTAACTAACCAAATCTGGAAAGGTAGAGTAGAAGACCTTCAAGAGAAGAGTGCAATGTACGTAGATATCGTATCTCGTGATAATGCACAGAATTTAAGATTATGTGATGAGCTTTACAAGAGGAGAGAACAAGATGTTCAGGAGAAAGCTGATTTGTTTGCTAGACTAAGCACCAGAATCTCTGATTTAGAGAAGAAAGAAGCTGCTACAGCTGCTGCTCTACCTCTGATGTTCGAGCTTAACAAAGTTAATGCTGAAAGATACACTGATGCTTGCTGCTGCAAGTCTGAAACTAATCTGTTAATGACTGCTAATGGATTACAGCGTCAACTTGACCACAAGATTGATGGACAGTTGAAATATGCTTACAGTGACCTGTGTGCACCTGTTCCAAGTATAGCTCCACTATACTGTAGCCCATTCACAAGTTACGGAACTGGCATGTATGCTGGAACTGCTGCTAGTAACTTCAATGCTGTAAATACAGCTATTAACACAGTTACAGGCGGATGTCCTTCTTGTACAGCCCAATAACTTAAGATAACCCATAAAAGGGAGGCTACAATCTAAGTGGTCTCCCTTTTATTATTTAATTCAAATTTAATTATCGTATGAAAGTTAAAATTACACCAACTGGAGAAAGTGCTCAAGTAATGGAGTTTAATGTATCGTTACCGTGTGGAGCAAATGCATCAATTGCTCCTGTGTCTACATTAACAGTTACACAGAGATGGGCAAAAGTCGTTAACGTTTCAACCACAGGAACGGAGTACGTACAAGTTACTAAATTTGATGTTATTCACAATATCCAATACACTGATTGTAAAGGAAATGTAAGAGTGTCTACAGAGTCTACATCTACGATTATGGAGACTGCTGCAACTAGTGAAACTATTACCACTTTGACACCAACAGTAACTAAAGTTATAGATGTGATTATACCTAACGGAGTTAGTATTGTTAGTCAACAAGTACTTGATGAATTGCCTACTTCTCTTCCTGTTAAGGGACATTGTGCATATTCAGTATTTGATGTGAGAGTAACACCTGCTCCTGCACCAACAGCCGCAATTGCGTCAGTAGCTAAATCTAAATAACATGTTTGGACAACCATTCGGTAGTAACTACACGGATTTACAGAACCATTACATGCAACAATTACAAGCGATGCAACAAGCTCAACAAGCACAGCAGAAGACCCAACCTATTCTAGATGAAATAAACAGAGAGGTTGGGTCTCTGTCTTTAGATGAGCAGAAGGTTCTAGCACAGATGCCAGAATATCAAATGGCTAAGCAAACCTATGAAGCTGGCTTTATGTCATTCTTAGGCACTAAGTTTAGTCAAGAGTTCGTGTCATCAGCAGATGGTAAAGTAGCAGCTGATAATCTATTAGCTACTATTAGAAAGAGTAAAGAGCACATTCATGCTCAATTAAAAGCTAAAGAAGATAAGGTTAACACACTATTAGAACTTGTGGAACAGGACCCAGAGATTAAGAAGAGATTAGACGAAGTTATGTTAAGTAAAAGTAAGTAATGAGCGATAAAGAAATTGTATTTCAAGCTATTAATAAGTATGCTAAAGACTTGGCGAGTAACCTATTTCATTTTAATAGCGTGGCAAGTCAAGCTGTTATCACATACGTAGTTAAGAATATGGAAGATAAATATGGTAAGTATTTAGACATATTCACAGACGTGCACGGCAATATTAATCTGGAATTGCTTGCCAATGCAGTTAAAGCAGAGATGAAAGAGAAGTCTGCTGATGGGTTTGTAGTTAACATTCTTAACAAGCCAGTAAGGTTTGGAGAAGACGACGTTAATCAATTAGTAGAAATATTTAAGACATTTAAACAGAACAATTAATCCAAATTCGAGCCATGATTAATTTACGATTAGAGAGAATTTATAAAGGTGTGTCTTATACTATAGGGAAGCTGTACCTAAACGGTAAGTATTTCTGTGACACTCTTGAGGATACAGACAGAGGGTTGAAAGATACTATGCCTACAGAGGAAATTGAGAAGATTAAAGTATATGGTAAAACCGCTATACCTACTGGCACATATAAGGTTGATATGAATACAGTTAGTCCTAAGTTTAAGGATAGGACTTGGGCTAAGCCATATAGTGGTAAATTACCTAGATTATTAGATGTTAAAGGTTACAGTGGAGTTCTTATTCACGTTGGTAATAAACCAGAAGATACATTGGGATGTCTTTTAGTTGGAGAGAATAAGGTTAAGGGGCAAGTTATTAATAGTACTGCTGCATTTAATAGACTTATGACTGAACTTAATAAGGACAAGAATATAGAAATAACTATTGAGTAATGAGCAACTTTGATAAATTATTTGGAAGAACTTATAGTACAGTAGGTAACTCTGATTCTGACTTTATTATTAAAACTAGAGGACAGGTTAAGGTACAATGGGGCAAGAAGTTCATTGACATTATAAAGGACGGTAAACTTAATGTTGATGCAGAGGTTATTAAAAAAGTCAAAACCATTTCCAATATTGTACAAGACGGAATCTATTTCATAGAGGATACTAGTAGTGTTATACTTAAGGTTGGTAATACATTAATAAATTTGTCTGCGGATACTGAGAGTTCATATGTGTCGTTTATAATAGACCAAAATACTACTGAAAAGCAGAGATTGACTGCGCAGTCTAATATAGGACTTAGATATAAGTCCATGTCTGATGCTACAAAAGCCGGAATCTTAAATGGTATAGTGTTTCTGGAGGATACTCAAAAGTGGTATATAGTAAATAATGGCACCTACTCAGTCTATGCTCAGGAAATACCAAATCCATATACTGAGCAGTTTAGAATATCCAAATCTGATTCTTCCACAGGAGCTTTGTACATAGAAGGAATAGGAATAAGTAATTCTATGGTAATTGGCACAACACAGAATGAAGGAGTGCTTTATAAAGATTCTAATACTTTTGTGATTGATAATTCTGATGCTATAGAATTTAGGGTTAATGGAGAGAACAAACTAAGGATTGGTGAGTATAATAATACTATTACATCAGATACCTCATTTAACGGAGTTTTAAGTTCTAACAAGCTTCAATCGATAGGAGCTTCTCCATCTAGTGGTTATAGGATTTACACCGAGGCAGGGGAGTCTTTTATAGAAACTGATAACCTATTAGTTAGAAATGGAATTAATAGTATTTCAACATCCTATTCAGAATTTGTTGAAATGTTAAATGATAAAAGTCTAACCCCATTTAGTACTTATATTATTAACGACTTCCAAAATGAATGGGAACTTACCATAGAGGAAGATACCATAACCGAAGATGTACAAGCGTCTGATGAAGATGGTAATAGGTTATGGCAAGATGAAGATGAAACCATACCAGTTATAGAAACGTATAAGAATGTTAGGCCATTGATAGTAACAGCTATCAGTTCCTCTGAAATATCGGGAGAAGTTACGTACCAAGACAATCCTTTATGGAAGCTATCCTATGACCCATATTATACCAACACTTTTCAAGTAATTACTTCCAACGGGGACATTAGTGAGGTGCGAGCCAAAGGGAGAATCACTAAATTAACAGATGAGAAAGGTAATTCCTGTAACTATGACTTTAAACATCTAAGATTTAAAATCACCGAAGACGGTGTAGATAAGTGGATTTATACATTTAGAAACGGAGAAGAGGATTTAAGTTTAACTGATACATGTAAGAATAATGTACTAACTGTTAATAATTACGAAATTAAATCTGAAACTGTGACTGTACGTGACAATGGCAATATTGTTACATTACAAGGAACTCTTTCTGATAATAACTTTGGAACTATTAATAGCAACTTTAACTTCTCCGGGACTGCTAATAAATTGAATGTGTCCGGAACATTAGAGAATGTAACATTTAAAGAAGATTCCACTATAGACGAAGTAACTATTAGGAGTCTTACTAACGTAACATTTAATGAGTCGTTCTCAAGGACTACATTTCATTCAGATATAAACGATGTTGACTTTGATACTACTGTATACGCTCTACTTTATGATAATGAAAAGGTAAAAGATGTATATTACAACAATAACACAGTCTCTGTCATTTGTATTCCTGATATAGCAGTTGCAACATCTGGAATACCTGCGGGCACAATAGTAATGTATAACGGGACATCTGGAATACCTGCGGGCTGGGCTATATGCGATGGTACTGAAGGTACTCCTAACTTGACTGGCAACTTCATTAAAGCCAGTGAAACTGCTGGTGAAACAGGGGAATTTATACCTGCGAGCTCTGGTAGTTCAACTGAAACTCCTATTACGTATTACTCATTAGTGTTTATTATGAAATTGGCTTAATGGAGATAGCAATATTTAGTGATAGATTACTAATTTACGTTAAATTAAGAATAATTAGTCTTTAATTTTAAGGTATGGAAATTTATCACTAAATTTGCAAATAACTTTAAAAGGGAATAATATGGACATGAAATTAGAAGAATTAGGTTTTGATGATGAAGACCTGCTAGGTGAAGACGGTGTAGTGCAAACAGGAGACCCTGATGATGACATTAAACGTTGGATTGACAATGATACTCCAGTAGATTTGGATGAACCATTGGACAATCAAGAACCACCTAAAGAAGGTGACGGAGATACAGAACCTACAGAGGATGATTTAATCACAACTATGCTCAAAGCTAAAGGAATCAATCCAGAGGCTATTAAGTTCCAAAATGATAACGGAGAAGTAGAAGAAATTCCATTCTCTGAACTATCTAGGGAAGAGCAATTAGAGCTTTTAAACTATGATGATACAGATTATAATTATGGTTTAGAGCCAGAAGAGATTGACCTTATTAACGAGCTTAGAAGAAATAATTTAAGTGTAGATGACTACCTGGAATCTCATAGACGTCAAGCTATTCAGGATTATCTAGACCACCTAGAAGATGAACCAGAATATCAAGTAGATGGCATGACAGATGATGAACTATTTATTGCAGATTTAAAGGCAAATGTCCCAGAACTTACTGATGATGAAGCTTTAGAACAGTTAAATCTTGAGAAGCAAAACGAAGCTCTCTTTAATAAGAAGATGAGCGGAATGAGAGCTAGCTATCAGCAACGCGAAGAAGCAGCTATGCAGCAAGCTCAAGCAGAAGCAGAAGCTCAACAGAAAGAAATGTATGAAGCTTACGAAGACGAAATTTTACAAGCTATTCAAGATAACGAAACTATAGATTTGGGAGAGTCATCATTAACGCTATCAGAGGACGATATGAATGAAATTGCTTCCTTTATCTTAGATTCAGATGCTGCTGGAGTAAGATACTTAGCTAAAGCCATTAATGACCCACAAATGCTAGTGCAGATGTCGTGGTTTGCCCTTAAAGGACAAGAAGCTATACGTCAAATCTCCGAATATTATAAACATCAGATTACAGAGCAATCCAAAGCCAATTATAAGAAAGGTTATGAGGATGCTAAGGCTGGCAGAGCCTCTAATCCTGCTAAGACTGTAGTTAAAAGACCAGAGCAGCAAACTGGTCGTAAACCTAAAACAACATCTATTTACGATTTAGATTAAAATCCAAATAAATTATTATGATAGTAGCAAATTTCGTAACTAATCGCGCCACTATGGGCGACACTAGAACTTATGAAGACTTCTATAAGTTTCTAGGAACTAAACCAACTAGACTTGGTGTAGTATCAAGACTCTACCCAGAATTGACTGCTTCTTACCTAACAGAATCTTTGAGAAACATCTTCTACATGGATTCTAAATCAAATAACAAGTACAGAAGCATTGACTCAATGTACTTTGAATGGGAAGTTGAAACCAACTACATTAAGAGAGTTGAGTTTGCAGATGTACCAACTGAAACTGGAGAGAACGGAACTGAAATCGTAATGGCTTTCAAAGAGAACTATTACCAGAAGTACGACATCTTCAAGATTGATAAAACAATGCAGCAATGCTTTGTAACCCAGAGACCAGTTCGTAAAGCTGATAATTACTGGGAAGTAACTGTTAGACTTATTGATAACGACTACTCTAGCGTTCTTGACCTTAGCGGATGTCAAATTGGTGATACTACTCGTTTCCAATCCAACGCTATGCCAGAAGCACACGAAGAGGGATATGTTAAATATCAATCTAACATTGAAAGACACAGAGGTTATATTACTACTCACAGATGTGATGACAGTTATACAGCTCTGTATGCTGCACAAGAAGACGTTCTTATTAAAATAGGTGAAGGTAAAGGTAATGGTCAGATGTCTGAAACTATGTACCGCATGGATAAGACTCAATCTAACTTGCTGAAGAACTTCCTATATGTAAGAAACAATGGCTTGCTGTTCAACAAAACTAACGTTGACAAGAATGGTAAACCGACACTGTTCGACCCCGACACTGGTCGTCCTATCTACATTGGTGATGGTATCATCCCACAAGTAGAAAGATTTGCATCTAAATATGCATATAATAAGCTTACTGTTGAAGCATTCACTACTGCTATCGCTATGATGAATGAAAAGAGTGAGAATCCAACTGGTAACAAATATGTACTTATTTGCAATGAGAAAGCTTGGCAAGACGTACAAACTTGTCTATCAGAATGGCTTGCAAGATTCAAAACTTGCGGAACTTATCTATGGTCTAAGAAAGCTAACGGCTATGTTGACGTTGGTGCTACATTCCAGTCTTATGAAATCGGTGGTAACACAATTTCATTCAAGGTTGACCGTACATTCTCTCGTGAATGGGGTAGCGACAAGGGCTTCATGCTGATGTTAGACTTGACTGCTGACAAAGTAAGTGGAGAACCAGCTATTCAAATGTTCACTCTTAAAGGTGGTGACTTCATCTCTAATAAATATCCAGGTGTTGGTGGACTTGATGGTCTAAGCTCAGGTGTAGTTTCTAGTCCTGTAGCAGCTTCTAAGTTAATCAACTGGGGTTATTCTGGTGTTGGTGTATTCTCACCATACAGAAGCTTTATTATGAAAGAAGTGTAATTAAATAAGTAGATATTGTGGGGAAGGCATAGACCTTCCTCACATTATTTTACAAGATAGTAATTTATATTAAGTAAATGATTGAAATAATATGGCTAATGAAACAGACAACATAATTGTCTTAAGAAGTGTATTCGGTAAAGTAGGACAAAAGTACTTCCTTAATCCAGTTAGAGACCCACAGACAGGCAGATATCCGGACTGTGTAAGACCAGTAGATAGTAAAGGTGATATGCTATTAAGAGGAGAAGAAGACAAAGGTAAATGCTTGATTGCAGAGAACCGTGTATTTATTATTGAAGACGGTAAAACATTTGACCTTAATGACCCTTGGCAAGCAGCTGAATGGTATTCTATTCAACACTGTCCTATGATTGCTATGTCTCGTGACCAACGTGACAAGAATGGCAATTTAGTGATTGACGGTGACTCTAAGAGATACGGAGGAGCTGAACTTTACGTTGAGAGACCTGGTTACGAAACTAATAAGCGTGTTAATAAGAGACGTCTTATCCATGATGCTGAAGAGTATATCATTAAAGACCCACAAGGTGCTGCTGGTAGACTTAAAATGGCTAAGTTGCTTGGACGTAACATGCGTAATGCTCCTGATGCCGACGTAGAAGACTTCTTGATGAACATTGCGTCTAAGGACCCAGAGAAGATTATTAATCTATATACTGGTGATGACATTGCACTTAGACTTCTGTTTATTGATGCTAAAGACAAACGTGTAATATACGTTAAGAATAAAGTATATCTATATAGCGAGAATCAAATACCATTGGGCGCAAGTGATGATGCAGTTATTACTTGGATGAAGAGTCCGCAGAATAGAAGGACTCTTGAACTAATTAAGAGGGACACATATCCGGAACTGTATGAACAACCAGAGCCTGATTTTACTAACAAAATTAAAGATGAAGAGACTAAGAAGTCATCTTCAACTGGTAACTATATTAAATAATGACTGCTAGACAGGTTTATGAAGGAACCGCTACTGAAGTAAATAAAGTACAGTCTATGACTCTATTATTAGAGGATTTTAACTACTTCTTTAATAAGGCTATATATCAGTATATTAACAAGAGATATAATATATATGATATTAACCAACAGACTACTGACGACATTAGGGTTCTGAAAGCTACAATAGCCCTTCCTGTAACACTTGCTACGTCCGATTATGGAGACACAGAAGGTCTTGATTCACTATATGGTGCGACGTATGAAGTGGAATTACCTAGTGATTACTTACATTTACTTAATTGTGTATGTGATTTTGAACTAAAGAAGACTTTCAAATGTTATAACGCTGGCTCCAGAGTTCAAGTCGGAGCTAGCCGTTTAACATCTGATGCATGGTCTCAAATCATTCAGAATATCTATATGAGACCTAGTTATAAACGTCCTTATTTTTACATACACAATGTTGACATAAATACTAGCAATCCTACTAACCCGTATGATGCTGTTGATAATCCACATGGTACTGATATTAGTTCTGCTAAGACTGATGCTGATACTAATGTTACAGAAGTAACTGGTGGATTGCCAAGAACAATTTCTATTGGTGGTAATGCTGTTACCACAGTAGAAAGAGAAGGACAGATTCGTTTCGGTAATCCTTCTACTGTTAGAATGGAGATACGGTACGGGAAGGACCATACTCTATTTGAGTTAAAGAAAGTATATGTGGACTACCTGAAAGCTCCACAAACTATACGATTGACACAAGAACAGATGGATATGACAGAAGACACATCCCAAATTATGGAATTTCCTGATTACGTGTGTCACGAGATTATTAATGAGCTGGTACATATAATCTTGGAGAACGAAGGTAATCCTAGATTACAAACACATATTCCAATATCAACGTCAGTTGCAAATCCAGCTCAGCAACAGACACAAACCAAATAATTATTTAAATTATGTTTAAGTGGACAAACACATTAATCGTAAATTCTAATTTAGATTCTAGTGGCAAACCAAAATGGTCAGCACAGGCTGAAGACACTGGTAGTGGAGTTGTAGGTAGCTTCGAATTTAAAAGAGTTAACAAATTCCTCAAACCAAACGTAGTAGCAATCTATAAGAAAGAAGCATCAGACCCAGTACTTGGTAAAGTTACTTTCACTATGAGCAATCAAGGTGTAGGTAATTATAGAGTTGCTCTTTACATCAGACTATCTGGAAGCCAGAACTCTTATTACTCAAATGACTTCGTATTCAAAGGTAGACCTTTGATGTATGAATTTGCAATTAAGAATGCAAGTGCTACAGCAGCAGATGTTGCTAAAGAAGCAGCTAGAGTAATTGAGAAGATTCAGACTATCTATGGAGACCACTGGATTAAAGCTAGTGCAAATGGTAACAACCTTGTTATTGAAGGAATGGATGAATATCAACTATTTACTAAAGCTGAAATTCAGAAATTCAATCCAGACTTGAACACTGCTTTAGTTGGCGGAGAGTTTGAAACAATTGCAACAGCACTTCCAGCTGACGACCCAGACTATGATGGACAAAACACTATTGTGAAATCTAAAGAAGGATTCGGTACTTACTGGATGATTCTTAAAGACCTAAGACTTCCGACCATGGAAGCTAGACGCTTTGCTGGTATTAACGAAGAAGAGCTTCCTGTTCCAGGAGCTAAGTATAATGAGTATATTATTAACTATTGCGTTAATAGAGGCATTATGGGCGGAGATGCTGTAGGAGAAGTTACAAGGTCACTTACGACTCATGTATTCTATGTTAAACAAGATTTGGCAGCTGATTTTGAAGCAGCTCTTGCTAAGATAGGTACTATCGGTCAAGAAGTTACTCCAGGTGAAACTGCACAACAAGCTCTAGAAGCTAGTAGTGCTAATGCAGCTGAAATTGCTAAATTGAAGACTGGCAAGGCTAACGCTGCTGATGTTTATACTAAAACAGAAGCGGATGCTAAATTTGAGCTAAAAGCGTAACAACTTAAAACAGTAATTGAAGGCGGGGGCGTCATACGCCTTCGCCTTTATTTATTATAATCATATGGGATATTACGAGAAATTATCGTCAGCCATATATAATGACATAATGAGTGGTCTTAGAGGTTATAGCTCCACTCCAACAATGTCATTAGAACAGTTAGAGGATGATTGCGTTGATGAAAGACTTCAAATTATTAAGGAATATTTTATTAAGGGATTAGTTCCTAAGAAGGACTTACTGATGACTATACCTTGTATAGAAGTTGATTGTAAGAATATTGAAAGGTGTAGATGTAATGCTAGTCCATGTGACACATTAACTGCTCATTTTGAAATTCCTCAGCTTCTTACAGAGTTCGGAGAAGACGGTATAGAATATATAGGAGCTACTGATATGAGTAATCCATTTATATATTATACTAATCCTATCGTAATGAAGTATCATAAATATAGAGTAAGAGGAAAGAATAAACCATACGTGTGGATTGATATAACTCCTAACGAGAACAATATGTACGATTGCTTTGTATTTAATGCTCCATTATTAAAGAAAGTAACAGTAGTGGCAATATTAAAAGACCCTAGACAATTAGATTGGTTCGGATGCTGTGCCCCTGTTGATATTAATAATATGACATTCATCGATGCTGAAATTAAGAAGAGACTAACTGAAAAGAAGATTCGTTACTATAGGCAGCTCGCAGCTCCTGTCTTACCTAATGACCAAGTACCTAAATGACACTAGAATCGTTTAATTCAGCTTACTATCAAATGAATCTGCTCTACGGAACAGAATTGTCTCCTGAAGAGTTCGAAGAAATTGGACTGATTGCCTGGCATAAGATAGGTAACAGGAGAACTAGATTATACAGGTATGTTACTGATATTCAATGCCCTGACAATACAGTGGATTTACCTTGTAACTGTGACATAATTGAAGCAGTCACTTATGGCTTTGAAGAGTGGAATTACGTTACGAATGACACAGTAAACGGAGATTACTCTTCACAGTTTACTGAAAACTATATAGAATCAAGAAAGCTTTATAGTGACCCTCTCTATATAAGTGGCAAGTATGCCAAATTTGAAAGAGTAGGGGATACTTTATATTTTGAAAAGAACTACGGACAGGTAAACATTCTCTATAAGGGCATTATGGTAGATGAGGACGGGTTACCTGAAATCAATTATAAAGAGAAAGACGCCATTGCATGTTACTGTGCTTGCACTAAGAGATTTAAAGAAGGCTGGAAGAATCACAACCAGAATATGCTACAGGAAGCACAACTATTGGAACAGAGGTGGCTGAAACTATGTGATGCAGCCAGAGTTTCAATTCATTTAAGTCAAAATGATATGAATGAAATCTTAGATGCTAAAACTAGTTGGAATAGAAAGATATTTAATAAGTCATATAAGCCCTTAAAATAATATGAATTATGCTTTAGGATATGCCTTTAACATCCATGACATGTTTGCTGGTTTTGATACCAGCAGACTTGACTTGGATAGTAAGACATGTGAGGAATTAATAGGTAATAGACATAAAGAAGTAATTGCTAAGCAAGTGTTTAAATACGCAGTTAAGCTAGTAATTGATGATATTATACATAGAAACAATAGATTCGAGCTTCCAACTTTAGGAAGAAATGCCTGGTTATACATGAAGAGAGTTTCTGGTAATGAATTTACCGAAGCTAGACGATTTGGTAAGTGGAAAGATGTAGACTTTCTAGCTTCTGATTTCTGCGGATATAGAATGGTATTAACTTACAAGAATCAAGAGATACAAAGGGAGAAGATGGCGTATCTAGACCCTGTTAATAAGAACGTAATCACAGAGAATACTAACAATGGAATGCAATACTACTAAGAAGTTTACTGATTATACAGACGAAATAATGAAGGAATTTCCATATCTTAGTAAGCATGACATAGAAATTATTGTTAGATATGGCTGGAGACAAATATACTTCTTAAACCAAAGAGGAGGAGATACAATCCTTAATAGCCATAAATATAAATATTGGTTATATATAGGGGAGTTAACTAAGAATCCTATTAAGCATTTTAGATACTACAGGAGAAAGATGCAGAACAAGTTGAGAGTGATGTATACTAGAAAGAAGATTCAATGGGACGGGTACTACTATGTAGCCTTAACCAATGAAGAATACGAAGAGCTACTAGAATCTTTTAATAAGAAAGGCAGGAAGAGGAAATATTATACTTTCAATAATAAGAAGGTATTTAAGATTCTAGACGAATGTAAACTATCATTCTCTGGCAGTCCTTGTATTATAAAATTCAAAGGACTTGTAGATTTAGGATTCTCCTATAAGAAAGAAGTACTTAAGTGTGAGTATCCAGAGATAGCGTTCACAAGAGATAGAAATGCTAAGTTTGAAGACATCTTAGTAAGTAACGACAATTATGAATATTTATAACAATGAAACAAGAAGCAACAAATACCTTTGGAGAAGGAATAATAATGGACCTAAATCCATTAACCACTCCTAACAATGTACTTACAAGTGCTCTGAATGCTACTATGATTACTTATAATGGTAATGAATTTGTGCTTCAGAATGATATGGGTAATGGTAGAGTCGAAACTGCCTATTTACCTTCAGGCTATGTTCCTATAGGTATAACCGAATTTGGAGGAATAATTTATATAGTGTCCTATAATCCAATAACAGACAGGAGTCAAATAGGATGCTTCCCGTCTCCTGAAAGAAACATAAGTACAGATGAATTAGGTACAACTCAAAAAGTTCTATCTAAAGCCGACTTTGTGCAAGGAGACATGCTTAAATCTATGTATGTCAAATTAGAATTAATGGGAGAGGATGTTAAAATACGTCCTGGAGACAAATTTATTATATCGGCAACTAACGTAGAGGCTAATGGGGACATACTATCTGATTACGCTGGGGAAAGCAGTTACTATTTAAAAGACCGTAAGATTGTCAGACTACATTTAGCAGTGGTGACCGACAATGGCAAACTCACATACATAGAGAGAAACTTGGATAGCTGGAAAGATGGATATTGGGTAAAAGACAATAACACTATATCAGCTGGAGGTAAAGTAGATATAGATGCGTATAGGAAATTAATAGACGATTATATTTACAATGTATTCTCCGAGAAGTCGTCAGGAAAGCTAGTACTAGTAGCTGAACTTGAAGCTATTCAATCATTTAGTACATCTGTCAGCCCAATAACATCTGATGATGAAAATGCTTATAAACTGCTAATTCACAGCAATTGGGATGAAGATACTTCCGAGCCTACAGTTGCTTTAGACGGCATAAAATATGAAGTTACTGTTGACTCCGAGCCTACAGTTGCTAAATGGTTTCAAATACAGAGTAAAATGGCTAAGGAGTTCGCCATAGTCAAGTTTCAAAATATGTACAATCCAGAGGGTGAGCGCTATAAATACTTAAGGTATAAAATTACTCCATTTATGAGTTATGGTGAATTGAATTACTTACAGAGGAGTGGAGTTATAAATCTAGAGCTGTTAGGAACTGGTGAAATACAGTTATCAGAATGGAGGTATTATATAAACAACAATGACATGCTAATCTCATGGGGATTAGATGCTTATCCTAGAGAAGGAGAACTTATTAAAACAGTTACTTTTAAATTTGCGCCATATAACATAGTGTCTTCTGATGATATAGTAGAATATACATGTACATCCAGAAATAGTTACAACGGTCATTTTACAGAAGCTATACCATTCGACCAGGAGTTCGTCAAGATTGCTAACAACAAAACTTTAAAGAAGAATACTTTATATATAGTTCAAATTAAGGCCTACGTATATGGTGCAGATGGGACTCCCATACCAGCCAACGATATGGTTACATATAGAGCAGTTTATACAGCATCAGTATTTAATAAGGAATATTTGGATACTACCATATTAGATTTCAAGGACCAGTCACCGACATTAACTTTGAAGGTTGGCACATCTATAAAAACTTCAGTTAGCGTTGAACCCACCAGAGCTATAAGTTCTTATAAGACTTTAAACCAGCCAGCTGATTTAGAATTAGATAAAACATATAGAATGTATTCGGCTATAGGTCAATATACAACTACTAACGGTGATGTGGTTTTCTCTGAGAAATTTGATGAAGACTATGAGTTCTTTGACAATGTACCTTCATTTAATTCTTTCGTCCAAAGTGTTTCTAAAGGAACCATAGATAATCCAGGATATCAATTAATAACTACTTCAGACTATCCAGAGGATGAATTTGTAAATAGTGTAGCTCCTAAAACTAAAGACTCGTTCAGTAGTACCGTGAAGTTTGAATTAAGTGAAATAATAAATAATCCGGATGTCATTAGTAATCAGTCTAAAATAACTAAGCTAGGTAACTCAGGATTTAAATTTGAAACAGTAACATTCAGAGAATTGAATGCATCTAACAAGGAGAAGAGATTTAAGATAGGTAAAGGATACAAACCTTACTTTGATTTGTACAACATGAAAAGCAACAACATCCAAAACTCTTTCTCTATTAGAATTAACCCCAGTTTTACTTCTCATCCATTCTATGTTGGAAACGCTATAGCGTATATGGTTGGAAACAATGACGGTAGTAACGGGCGTTATCAAGGAGGAACAATTACTAACTCTCCTAATGGTGCAGGGATTAGGTCTGAATACAACGAAACTCTATATAGCAAGAAAGATGGAGGTGGGGGCGGTAATCCGATGGATGCAGGCTCTGGATTATATTCAAATATTATGAGTTTAATAAACTCAGCATTTGGTAATTACCCAAATGCAGTATGGTGGAGATATTTTAGGGGTAATAAGTATAGAAGTTGGGAATGTGTTGGTATAGACTCTGCTAATTCAGGATTTATTGATTGGAATTGGTTTGGAGGAGCTGTAGAATATATCTCAGAAGGTAAAATTGGAGGTAATTTATATAGTTTCGACCGCTACGGAGGAGAAGAAAAGGACGGAGGAAAGAGATGGAGGTATAATAGGTTTTGTTCATTACTATGGAAGACTGACAGTGATAAATATGCTACCTTAAATGCCATTATGGCTATGCATAATACCAATGATAGAAATAATCTTGACTGGTATGGGTTTGGACAATGCGAGTATGGTCAAGTTAAAAACGGCCCTTTAAAATCTCTAGCAGAAACCATAGTGACTTTCACCTCTCAAATATATGTGTTGAAGGATTTAAATATAACTGAGGCTAGATTACTTCCAAATCAACTGTATTACCCCAACGCATTTAATACTGTATATAACTACACCCTTAACTGTGCTAAGACTATGACCAATACCCCTCAAATTAAGAATGGATTTGGTGCGGAACAGGGAATATCTATAATTAAACAATATTTCAATGACCCTCTGGAAGAAGACACTATTAGTGCAAACCTAACACTAAAGGTTAAGTATGAGGGTGAATACATAACTAGCGGAGACACTATTGTATATAATCATAGCGATTCTATAGCTATAAGTCCTAACTTCTCTGACAGGCTTGAAGAGTATAGAAGACTGTCTTCTATGGAGAACCTAGACATGACTGCTGTATACATTGATGGAGAATTACAATTCATAGACCAAATCGCGGATGATATATATTGGCATCCTAGAACAGAGGATGACGGAATAGAGGTGTTATCAGATTTAAGCAACATAGTAATATACGACAAGTCCTATATTTACAACAACGAGGACAGTATTAAAGAAACCATAGATACTAGTAACAAAGTACCTGCACAAAACTTAAGGGATATGTTTGTATATAAGAATGGAGAATTACTTATAAAAACAGCTAACTTAGGTACTAAAACGTCCGGTGCTAAATTGAAATGTAAAGATGATGAATACAATGCGGATATTAGTAATATATATAATATTCAAATAGACAGACATGCTAAATATGTTAACAACTAATTATCCCCTATTTGAAGATGGATTAGACTCATATACTTACGATTTGCAACTGCAACCAATGCAATTCTCATTATATTTAAAGCAATTGAGTAATAAAGGCAACCTAGTGTATGAGTATAATCCTTTCAGAAATTACAGGCTAACTAAAGAGGAGACTATAATAGAGAACGGACAGCCCGTTATATACAAATCAGGGTCGTTGGTTGATTTTGATACTGATGCTTCGGATTTGGGATTTGACCTAAATCATCCAGTAATGATTACTCCTCAATATTCTTATGATGGGTCAGTCAATCTTATTTTAAATGATGGGAATAACATCCCTAGACTGATTAACTCCAGATTTACTTCTGTGGGCAAGAATAGATATGAGATAATAGATAGAGCTGGAAGCAACGATACTAATATATATAATCAGGGTGACCAGTTTGACATAGATACATCACTATATAAAAGAATTATCAAGATTCCTAACGTAGAGTTCTATGGAGTTTTGGACGGAGGAAACCTTAAAATAGGCAATTATACATTCTATTTTAAATATGCAGACGCAGATGGTAATGAGACTGATTTTGTAGCAGAATCAGGAATGGTAGCGGTGTTTATAGGTAATAGCAAACAAACCATAAGGTCAGGGTCCAGGGATGAAATTTCATACAAGTCAGTTCAGTTCAATCTTAGTAATATTGATTCTGCATACAACTACGTTACCGTATATTATACCAGGAGCACTTCCTCTTATGGAGAGCCTGCGGTTACTACAGCTCATAAATTGGATAGAACGTATCTTGTAAATAACGCTGGTAATTGCAATATAATAATCAATGGGTTTGAAACTGTTATAGACCTTGCGCTGTCTGACATAAATGTACAATATAACATAGCAAAAGCTGTTGAAGCGCAAACTGCTTGTCAAAATATGTTATTCTTAGGGAATGTTCATAAGCCAGACATTCCGTATTCAGAATTGTCAGATTTAGCGTTAAGATTCTGCCCAAAAGAACATGCGACTGTTAATCCAGAAGGCTGGGATTATAGGGACCCAATCACTATTTATAAATATACTGGTTACTGGGACGAAGAGATATATAGAACTGGTATAGTGTTTATATTACCTGACAACTCATTATCACCAGTGTTTAATACAAGAGGAATTACTAGTACCTCTCTGGAACCTACAGACTTCTTGTTATATAAAGGAGAAGAAAGGGTTTATATATCTGTTAATGAATCTGACTATTCTTTAACTGGAGAAACTTCAGAAGGAGCTGTAACATCTAGCATAGAAAATGCTAAAGGCGTGTTTCAAATAAACTCTAACCATACAGCCAATAATGACTATACTATATTTGGAATAGATTTCGTTGTAACACAAGAGGTATTATCTGAAATTGCTAAATACGCTAAAGGATTCTTCTTTGTAAGGCAGAAGAGAATACCTCTTGTGTTATGCCAGGCATTAACAGTGGGCTTAGATAGAGAAGCTAAAATACCAGTGATTCCAGTTGGTCAAGGGTCTAATAACGAGATTAAATTTATTGCCGAAAGATTCTTTAACGATGATAGAGTGCTGACTCAATCCTTTGATGATAGGTTGTACTATTTAAGTCCAAATCAAGTCGATATGCGAGCGGCAATATGTCCAGAATATGATTTAAATGCTCCTTATCTGAATCAATTGTTTACTGGTGGAGAATTTAAAATTAGAGAGTCTTCGTTCAGCCCAAGTAACAAGTATTTTACAAGAAGTTATAGGAATTTATATGTTCCTACTTATAAGTCTAGAGAGATAGAGAACTCTTATGTTACGACCAAAATTATAGGCGTAAGTGATAATGTTCCTCTAGTTGCAACTAGTGATTATCAATACAGAGGTAGAGTAGGGGAAGCAGAAGAAGCCTGGAGATTTAGGTATCTGAATAGAGAGAATAAAATAGCTGAAGCTAATAACCTAGTCAGGGGTTCGTTTGGACCCTACATAGGCATTGAAGGATATAACGATTACATGACTATAATAGACATCATGGTACCTGGCTATGAGTATGGGTATGAAACCAAATACTTCTCTATTAGGTACGAAGACAATTCCCCATTTTATGCTATCTCAAATAGGTTTGATATTAATGACCTATCTATTGTAAATGGAAGGCTAAGTAAGGGAGCTGAAGTAATAACCTTATATAGGGGAGATTGCTATATCTGTGAATTTACCCACAGAGTTAATAGAAATTTCCAAGACCCAGATGCTCCTACCAACGACGTCATAGTAGATGAAAATACGTGGAAGGATAATTACAGTCATGAAGATACTGAGAAGAACAAGGAAATTAATAGAGGTGATGTGAATGCTGTGGAAATGGGAATGTGGGTTACGTTTAAAGTTAGGTCTAACTTTAATTTAAATTTAAGAGACTTAGACGCCTCATATCCAACTGAGGAAGGTTTGACTGGACATAAAAGGGGATTTTACCCATTATTAGACATGAGTACTGATGGCTCTTCTAAGATACCAGAGTCCTTAACATATAATAACGGATTTAAGAACACACTAGGGGAGAGATTTAATTTTGAGACCCCCGATGTTCCATATATAAAGAATGAATTTGGAACTAGAATTATGTATTCAGACATCTATGTTAATGATGCATTCAAGAACGGATTTAGGGTGTTTCAATTAACGCATTACAGAGATTATCCCAGAATGTACGGCTCTATCATCAAAATGGTTGAGTTATTCGGCAATATTCTTTGTATATTTGAACATGGCATAGCTTTAATTCCAGTTAATGAACGTGCCGTAGCAGGTGAAGGTTCGGGTGGAAATGTCTTCATTAACACCTCTAATGTACTCCCAGAGAATCCAAAGATGCTGTCGGATACCTATGGTACTCAGTGGCCGGAAAGTGTCGTACAGACCCCGTATTTCGTTTATGGAGTGGATACAGTTGGAAAGAAGATTTGGAGAACTAATGGAGACCAGTTCGAGATTATATCTGATTTTAAGATACAGGAGTTCTTAAATGAGAATATTACACTAAGTGAAAGAGAACTTACCCCGGTAATAGGTGTTAGAAACGTTAAAAGTCATTACAATGCATTCAAACAAGATGTTATGTTCACTTTCTATGATAATTTATATGGATTTGAAGAGAAGGCTTGGAACATCTGTTATAATGAGGTCATGCAGAAGTTTGTAACATTTTACTCTTGGATTCCTTCCTATTCAGCTAACATTGACAATATGTATTTTAGTTTTGATAGGAACACCTCTAAATGGATAAGCAAATTAGGCACATCTAATTCTAACTCAGTAATAGCTGACGGAATCTCTTTGAGTGATAATGTAATAAAAGAAGGAAGTACATTAGTAGGAGCTTTGTCGTTGTCTAATAGAAACCTCCCTATTGAAACTGAACAAGTTACAATAAGTGTATCTTTTGAACTGCAACATGACAACTTTGATAATTACAAGCTATTCGATATTAAAGACGGAAATCTGTTATTTACAGGTGATTATAATTCTATCAAGGCAAATATGTTCCTAATGAGTAATGGAGAAATAGCTAAGGATGAATTGGGAAGGAGAATAAGAATACCGCAAACAGATTCGGCTTATAATGACAAGTTAGTATTACTATTGAACATAAAATGTAAAATAGGGTTAGAGTATGAAGGTGCTGCTGATAATGAAATTAAACAATATGTAGCAGGATGGAAGAATACCACTTTTGTAGACGCAGGGTATTACGAATCCACTGTGGCAGTCATACCTGAATATAACTTGCAATTCTTATCCACAGACTTCTGGAAACATGGTCAGTCTGGAATTATTGATATACAAGACTCAATTCATCCATGTTATTGGTATGGTAAACAGCATCCATTTGAGTATGAATTTGTAGTAGTTGATAACCCAGCTACACATAAGATATTCGAGAATTTACAAATTGTAAGTAACAAGGCTGTTCCAGACTCATTCCATTATGAAGTAGTAGGTGAAAGCTATGAGTTCCATGAGGACAAGAAGAACATGTATATAAGACAAGAAGCTACTAAAGACTTCTATCAATATAATGGTTCTGATATACTGTACAACAGGAATTTCTTAGACCTAAGGGGTAAGCAAAGAGACATTCTTAGAAACTGGAAACCTACGGGACAGAAAGTGAAATCTACAATGTTCCCATTATACTATGCTAGAGTAGATACGTTTAATGAGATTGAGGATTACTACAAAGGTAAGACTGCTCCTAATAAGGATTATGTTAATCTGTCAGGTTCTGAAATAGTTTATAATGAGAAGCTGGATGAGTTTAGAGTCTGGACTCATGCTAAGGCTGCTGATATTAAAGACCCAAGAATCGGAAGATTAAGAGGAAATATGAATTATCAAGGAGATGTTTGGAATATTCAAATTAATCCTATTATCTTTGTACAGCGAAACGAGCCAGCATGGAATACAGCAAAGCTTACTAAGGAAACTATAGATAAGGTTCCTATCTCTGTAGGTAATTCTCCTATACCAAACGACTTAAAAGGATTTGATATAACTTCAGAAACTCCTGTGGAAGATTATATGCCTCAAGATTTAAGAAACTTAGGATATGGACCTGAAGATATAGACACATCCGATTGGTGGAGTGGTAGGAAGGAAGCAAGACTTAGAGACAAATACATCAAGATTAGAGTAAGATATACTGGCGAAGAGTTAGCAATAATAACAGCATTAAAGACACTATATACAATAAGTTATGCGTAAAATTATGAAATTCCAATGGGGAAATTCGCTACTAAGACAAGGTATGGGGAGTATAACTCCCCTACAGTCTAGTAGTGACCTCTATACAGCAATGACTGGATTGCAATCCGCTAACTTCGATAAATTCTCTCCCGCCAACAATCCTTTATTACAAGCTGGTGCGGCTAGTGGTGACATGGCTTCTAAGGCATTACTAATGAATGCTAATACTAATAAGGCTGTCAATGGATTATCTAAATCAGCTGCTAATATGGCAACTGGAACTGCTGGAAGTACTGTTAAGCCTGGTGGAGGACTGTTTAGTAAAGCAAATATCGGTAACACCATGTCTAAGGCAGGAGGCTATGCTGATATGATTGGTAGTTTTATTCCGAAGAAGGAGCAATCAGCACTTACTACTGGCTTAAATCAGGGATATGATGCAGCAGCTAATATGATTTCTAGTGTACCTGGAGTAGGAACTATCGTTGGAGGGGCAATGAAGATTGGTGGTATGTTGTCAGATGGACTTACAGCTTTAGGAGTAGGAACCGACCAAATGACTACTACAGATAAAATCTTAGATAGTAAATTTATGAAACTCACTCCCATGGGATTGGTTAACGCCTTTGGAGCTAAGAAGGCAGATACTATCTATAAAGATAATGAAACTTGGGAGCAACAAGGCTCTGCTTATGGTGGTTCTATGAGTAAAGTAGATGATGCTCTTACTAAGAGTGGTAAGAAATATGGTACATTTAGTGGTAAAGCTAGACGTAAAGCTAATGAGCAGATTGCAGAAGCTAAGAGACAGCAAAATCTAGTTGCAGATATTAACCAAGAAGCACAAGATGCATTTGCAGCATCTAATTACAGTGGAATTGGACTTAGAAACGAATTAGCCCTAAGTGGTGGCTATAGGAATATGGCAGTTGGTAAACAAGGGATGAAGATTCTTGACAAAGAATCACAATGGGCTAGAGAAGTTCTTAATAAAGCTAAGAAACATAAAGAAGAGCCAGTAGAGCAACCACCTAAATTCGAGGAAGGCGGTAAAGTTAATGTAATTCCAGATGGAGCATTACATGCACACAAACATCACTTAGAAGAGATTGACCCCAAATTGAAGGAAGTGACTAGTAAAGGCATTCCAGTCATTACAGAAGAAGATGGAGGCAAATTAAAACAACATGCTGAAATAGAACGTAATGAGATTATCTTCAGATTGGAAGTTACTAAGGAACTAGAAGACCTTATGAAGGACGGAAGCGATGAAGCAGCTATTAAGGCTGGTAAATTACTAACACATGAGATTATTAATAATACTATTGACAATACAGGTTTAATGGAGACGGTAGAATGAAGATAGAAATTGGTGATAAGAAATATAATGTTAAGGTTGCACAGACAGAAGAAGAGAAGACTAAAGGATTGCAAGGCAAGAAGGAGCTTGCTGACGATGAAGGTATGCTCTTTATATATGACGAACCTCAAACAGTTGGTTTCTGGATGCAAGATACTGATATTCCACTTGATATAGTATTTATTGATGAAGATTGGGAAGTAATATCAGTTTATCAGGGACAACCGCACGATGAGACTATAGCTGAAGAAGATAATGTCCAATTTGTTTTAGAGGTTAATCAAGGCTCTGGAATTAAAGAAGGAGACGAACTCGACATAGAAGATGATGACGAAGTACCAACTATGAAGGTTCTTGCCCCTGACGGCTCTACTCAAATGGAGTTAGTTGGAGGAGAGAGGATCTTTAGTAGGAAGAATACTAAGACACTCATTCGCATGGCCAAGAGAGCAGATAAATCTAAGGCAGATAAAGATTATAAGGCACTCGGGAAGAAGATGTTTGAGTATTTAAAGGCTCAAGATTCCAGAGATCCAGAATATGTAGAATTAGGAGATTAATTTGGTAATATCGTTAAGTATAACTAACTTTGTGGGAAAGTTAATGTTTAACGTTAAATAGTAATTAACATGAAAATTCAATCTAAAATTTCAAAATTTCAACAGGGTGGTGCAGCTCCTGTACCACAAGACCCAGCAGCAGGAGGCGCACCTGCTGAAGGAGCACCAATGGAAGGTGGAGCACCAGAAGGAGCACCAGCAGGTAATCCAATGGAACAGATTCTTCAAGTAGCAGCACAGGCTGTGCAAACGGGTAATTGTGAAGCAGCTCTAGCTGTATGTCAAGCTATCATGGAAGCAGCACAGGGAGGTATGGGACCTGGAGAAGCTCCTCAAGAGGAACCAACCTTTGCAAGAAATGGTTCTAAACTTAGAAGAGTTAGATAATCATTTAACAAGTTAGAAAGGGGCATATATCAAACAGTATATGTCCCTTTCTTAGTTTATAATACGATATGTCACAAGCAATAAGAAAGTATCAAACTGGTGGCAAGTCCTCACAAGAACCAGAGCTGTTTGAGTGGAAAGATGTTAACAAATATAACAAATCAGATTTAGTATCTGGCTTATATAGAAACATTGACACCTATATACAGAATAACGGACTAAAAGGGGACAAAGCTGACCAATTCAGAAAGGCTGCTGGTCAATTCATAGAAGGTCTTAAGTCCGGGACTGTGACTATGAATGGAGACGGAACCTTTACAGATGCTTCTGGGCAAATGAGCAGTACTGGTAAATATGACAAGAAATTTCTAGGATTAGGTACTAAGAATACAGAGAATAATGCATTTAACAGAGTTGGTGATTATGCATTAAGCTATATTAAAGGTATGAGTCCTTATAAGGCACAGGTTGAAGAGAAACCTCAAACTAAAGCAGCTCCAATTTCATTTAAACAAAGACTAGCTAATATAGCTATGGGAGGAAACTGGGATGATAGTCTATGGAGGAAGTTTAATTCGCAAGACCGCTTAGGATTCCTAAGACAAGCAATACAATCTAGTCATAATGATTTCATTAATAATCCAGAAGCAGAATATAACAAAGATGTATTCGGAACTAGAGAGAATTGGATAGAGAGAAGCTCTAATCTATTAAAAGCTCTAGAAGACAATAAATATGACCCTGAAGACCTAAAATTCTCTGCCGCTATGGGCTATGGAGATTTAGGCGCTTATCTAAATGATGAAGTCTCTAAAGGAGGTAGTGATGTAAACTTGATAGATGCTTACAGGGAGTCCTTAATAGCAGATGCCAAAAGTAAAGGAATATTAGGAGACGAAGCAATTAACGCCTATGTAGAGAAAGGTCTAAGAGACCAAGCTAATAAGGAGAAAGAAATAATAGATACTAATAAGGCTGAACTGAAGACTGAAGCTACTAAGAAATACTTTGAGGATTATAGAAAGAATAATCCGTTTAAATCTTCCATGTCAGGACATTTCGGCAATGTTAATCCTAATTACAATATTGGCAATTTACTGGATTACTTGAAAGGTCAACCAGATATGGCAAATTATTTTACCAATGTATTAGGAAGAACCTCATTTAGACCAGACAACGGACAGCATATAGTTAATAATATGGATGCTGCCTTGAGTGTCATGAGGTCACAGTTCCCAGACATAGGCGATGGCTTTGTAGCAGTGCCCACTACATATGATTTCAATAATTATACTAGTATAGCATATAATCCTGAAACTAAACAGTACAAGGAAGTATCTATGCTAGATATACCTGCGTTGCAACAGATAGCCTATGCTCATTATGAGAATCCTACTGATAGTTCAAAACCTAGAGTTGCTCCTAGAGTACCAAAGCGGGGAGGTTCGTATTTCCAACAGGGAGGAAGTATAGGATTTAATAGGGAAGCTGCTAACGCTGAAATACTTAAAGCTATTAAGGAGAGAGACGCTAAACGTCAAGCTGACAAGGAAGCTAAAGTAGAACAATCTGTAGCATCTGGTAAATCTCCACAACAAGCTGTCAATGATAGTAGGAAGCCAGCAGATACTGGATTCACTGCTTCTGATTATGCAAGGCTTGGGGCTATAGGTGCTGATTTAATATCCATGATACCTGGAGCTGGGGTAGTAGGTTATGCTGGAACACTAGCCAATTTTGGAGCTGATTGGGGCCAAGATGGTCTTGACTGGGGAGATGCAGGACGTTTAGCTATGAATTTAGGTTTAGATACAGTTGGATTAATTCCCGGACTAGGCGCAGCGGCTAAAGGCAGTAAGGTAGTCAAAAATCTCATAAAATGGACTCCAAGACTATTATCGGCAGCAGCTGCAATAAACTATACAGGCCCTGGTATAAAATCGGCTAGAAAGCTAGCCACTAACCCAAAAGACCTTTCTGTAGATGATTATAGAAACTTAGCTGAATTAATAAAAGTTGTAGTTGGGGGTGGTAAAGGAGTTAAACGCCAAATACAATCTAGACAACTTAGAAATGCCGCTGCTACTGGAAATCATGTAATAACTAGCGCTACTGGTAAAGAATACACTGTTACCGGAGCACAGTTGGACGAGATAGCTAGTCATGGTAAACTCAAAGACCAACAGGCAGCTTTCCAGAAAATTACTAAGAGTGATGATAGATTAGGTCGTCAGGTTAATTTCTCATGGCACAATCCGTTTATAACCAGTTTGCCCAATTCTGTAGTAAGACCAGAATATAACTTCAACAAAACTAAAATAGTTAGTACTACTAAAGGTGATATTGAAGTGCCTCTAGTCTATTCAAATTCAGAGAAAGGAATAGTTAAAAGAATGCAAACTGGAGTTATATCTATTCCTGGTCTTGATAAGCCAGCTCAATGGTACAACTCTTTCAAATACAGAAATCTTAATAAAGGTCAAGCTAAGCCTTCAGAGCTGTTAGCATTACCTGCCCCTAATCAAGTAACTCCTGGTATTAGAGGTTCATTCGGATATAATGTAACCACTGGTAGACGTACCACAGACGTTACTGACCCAAATAAGCTAGCACAAACTAGAGCTACGGGAGACAGAAACAGACGTAATGAAGCTATTAGAAATGAAAGACTTAATAAGCAGGCTGAAGCTAGAGAAGCTCAAAAAGCTAGAAACGAAGCTTTGACTGCATGGGCTACTAATCAACCTTCACCTAAAAAGCCTTTAGTTGGAGCAGCTAGGACTAATAAAGAGAAGGCTTATAGAGATATATTCCAACCAGCAGTTGAGCGTGAATACAATAAAGTATGGGACGAAGCAATTAAAGGCAAGAAGGATTTTGGATATGAGGATGTGACTCCTAGAAGGAATATATATGCTCCACCAACTCCGACTGAAATTACTGTGACTCCCACGGCTAACACTATTAAAGATGAGAACGCAAGATACTTGTGGGAACTGGTAAATCCCCCTAAGCGCAGTACTGCTCATGTTAAAAGAGAACTTCCTAAGAAGCAATCTAAACCTAAGACTAAGAAGAAGTCTAAAGATGATAGAGTTACTAAGAAAGCTAACGGAGGAGTGTTAATTCCTAAATATCAAGGAGGTAAAGCTATACGTAATGTACAATCTGCTAATGATTTGAATTGGAACACGGACGTCTTAGGAAGTGCTGGTTACAACGACACATTAGGCATGATTAACCCAGCAAATGCTAGTACATACAATAATATGCAAAGAGATTACAGTAATCTTGGATTTACTGCTACTAAGCCCGGGGCTTCTAGATTATCTTATAATCAGAACGTAGCTAACTATCAGACTAACTTTAATACTAATACTAAAGTGAATACTGGAACTATGGCTAGTCTGGTTAAATCTGGCAGAATAACAGGTAGAGGTGGAAGTTCTGACAAGGGTACTCAATGGACTGCTGACGGATATGCAGGAGACCAAACTTGGTTAAGACATTTAGGAACTAACAATATTAGTGCTGACAATTTAGCTAAAGTTAGAGCCGGAGTTAATGATAATATTGATGTTATTAAGAACTTAAATACTGGAATGTTAAACTTTATGCCTAAAGCTAAGGCAGCAGGTATTACTAGTGGAAATCCACAACCAACTATGCCAACTAAACTAGAATCTCCAGTTCCAGCTATGGGTAGTAATCCTACTAATAAGCAAATTAGAGATGCCGAAAGGTCACAGAAAGCTGCCGGAGACGGTACTGTACGCGGAGCAGCTGGAGGTGAAAAGAAAGGTTTAGGAGGTTTTAGTGTGTTGCCAGAGGATGTGATAGCATTAGGTAGAATGGTTGGAGGATTGGCAACTAATAACAAGGCAGCTGAACAGTACAAAGCTGGATTAAAACCATTACTAATAGATACATATGAAAACACTGTACCTATTACTGGCAACTACTTTGCTAAGGCATCTGCTGATAGGCAAGCTTCTAATTTGACATCTCTTGCCGCTAGACCTAGAACTTCTGATGCATCACTTCAGCTTGCTGGAGAATTAGAAGCGCAGAATAAGGCTGGTGATATAAGATTCCAAGGAGATATGGCTGATGCTGATATGTTCTATAAGACAAGAATGATGGCTCAACAAGAGTCAGATGCTGCTAAGGCTAGAAGAACCGATGTTGCCAATAGAAATAGAGCTTCAATGCTACAAATTGATGCTGCTAAGGCGCAAATTGATTCTGCTAAGACTACAGCTAATTATCAGCAAGTTATTAATCCTTACTTATCTGGCATTGAAAATCAATTCAGACAGAATAGAGCAGCTCGTAAACAATACGATGCTGAATCTTATAGACAAGGGTTACTATCTACAATGCAGCCACAATATGATGCAGCAGTTCAAGCTGGAGATACAGCTAAACAGCAACAACTATTAAGACAGTACAATACAGATATGCTTAATTATTCTAGAAACAATGTTGGAATGCCTTGGATGTTCCAAAGAACTACTCCTTCTCCTAATGCCCCATATACTTATGCTAAGGGTGGAAGGTTGACAGCCCAGGAAAGGATTATAATTCAAAGAGCTAAGGATTTCAACAGAAGAATGCTAGCAGATAATAAGCAATTCCATAAAGACATAATGGCAGCGAAGAAGCAACATGCTGATATGATTAAACATATGTCTTCATTAACTTCTGAACTAATTAAGAAAGGAATGTCATGGAAATAATAAATAAAATACAGAAGCTACAGGGCGGGGGTATTCCCGCCTTTGTTAGCTATACTAACGTTCCTCAACCGCAACCTACAGCTCCTTATGTTGAAGGGGGAATGAGCAGCAATGCAGAAGCAGATAAGAATACAATAGGAGGTATAGATAAGTCACTGATTACCGCTCTGTATAAAGAAGGCCTTATTAGTGACACCGATGCAGTAGCTGAAGAAATAGGTAATCTATTCAGTAGTCAGAACAACCCATTCAATCCAAATCAAACTGCCACAGCTTATAGAAGAACTCTTCAACTAATGGCAAGACTTAGAGAGGGTAAAACTCAATTAAAAGATGCTATAGCAGAGTCACAGAAGAATGGTTCATTTGGTGAAATGGCAATTACTACTGACGGCAGATATTATGTAATGGGAGAGGACGGAATTACTACCAAAGCAACTCTAGAGCAAGGTGATAGAGTTCTTACTAATGCAGACCTGGCTGACCTACGAGCTAATAAATTACCGTATGCTAATAATATATCAACTGTAATTGCTAATGGAGTTAGCATGGATAGTATTAATAAGACAGTATGGGACCTTATTGGTAAAATAGGTAAGGATAGTACTTCCAAAGAGTTCTTTAGAACTAAGAAAGGTAAAGATATAAAGGAGGGGATAGACGAATTACTAGCTGCTGGACAGGACGGAGTGTATAAAATTACAGAAAGTAATACTGACCAATCAAAGAAGGCTAAAGTAGCTCTTACTTACTTGCTGTCTACCATGCCTAATAATGCTAAGGCTTTACTAAGAGGTAAGGCTGCATTGTCTGGATTGGACCCTACTAAAGGTGCATATGAATTACTGGCTGGTATGATTTCATCTGGAATTGATTCTGACTATTCTATTAAAGTAGATTATGATAAGAATGCCACAGAGGGAGCATCTGAATCTGGCTCTAAATCTAATAAGACTATGCAGATTAAACCTATTATGTCTTATTACATGGGGGAGAATGGAGATGCTGGTAAATACATACTTAATCCCGGACAAGGTTACCAAATGGAAGCGGATGCTGTATTTTATGGTACACCACAAGGACAAGATGGTAACTTAGTTGCTAAAGGCTCATTAGAGTCATTACTAATGTCTGGAATTGGAGGTATTGTTGACAGTAATAGCATTCATTTAGGCAATCAGAAAGTTGATTCTTCTAAATTTGGGCAGGTGCTGTATGACGGAACTCAACTTGCAAGGGCAGTTCTACCATACACATATGACCAAAACGGCAGTATAGCTCCAGACTTTGAACTTATGCCTAGATTCATCGAAGCTCAAAAAGAAATAGAATCCAGAGGAGCTAATATAAGTGCTGATGAAGTGCAGAGCATACTTATGAAGCATGATTTAGAAGGATATATGGTGCAAGATGCTAACGGAAGACTAGTTTGGGACAAATCTAAATTCCGTCCTTTCTTAATGACTAACGTATATGCTAGCGGGGAAGACCCATGGTTTGGTAGCAAGAAAGGTGCAATTGATGTAGATAGGGCAGGGGAAGGTTATATGACTAATATCAGAAGTATGCCTAATGTTGACCCTGATGATATAGAGAACTTATTTAAAGGAACACTTGGAATGAAACCTTATGATGACATATATAGAACAGTTGCTTATATGCCACTAAGAGAGAGTGCTGGATTAGCTCTTAACGTCGCTGGCGAGAATCCTACTGTACCTGCTGACTGGGGAGATATGACAATCCTAAAGGGAAGGGCAGCTAGAGCAGCTAAATTAGACTCATTTATGACTCCAAGTACATCTAAAATATTAAATAATTGATATGAATGATATAAAGAAACCTAATGATTGGTTTGTAGCTCAATTAGAGAATCCTTCATTTACTATGGACAATTTTAGAGATGTGGGATTAACAGCTGATAATACTGGATTACTAGATAAGAATACTTACAGGAATAGTAAGTTTGTCCAAGAAATGTTTAAGGATGAGAATGGTAAGTTTAATGAAGTAGCATTTAACCAAAAGTATGATAGTGCTGCATTTACTTATCAAAAGTTTGCCAATGACCAATTCGAGGATACAATCATGGAGGACGTTGATTGGGACCCATACTCTCAATTAAAACCTAATGATGCAGAGGATAAACCTATTAATTTTAATGTTAGAAGGGTACTTAATCCTGATAGATTGAAGACTGGTGTGTCACAAATAGGACGCACAGATAATAGAGAATGGACAGCATCAGAACTAGCACAAACACAGAAGGTATTTAACTACGAAACTGGTAAGTACGAAGACTATACTCCTAATGATAATGTTCTGTTTGGCAGCCCATTAGGTTTCTTGAAATCACTTTCAGAACCTTTAGTACTTGCCCAATGGGATTCAGACGGAGAGCATAAAGACCCATACTCTGGCAGAATAGTTAAGCATAGTAAAGGTGACCTTAAATACAATGACGAAGGAACCTACTACTATGAGACACTAGCCGGAAGAGAAGCTTATGGTCGTAAGTTTAAATCTATGTTTGACAGTTTCACAGTAGACGGTTCTGCTGCTAATAAATATGACTTCTTTGATTCTGACGGACTTGATAAGTCTGTTACTGGTACTGTTATGAAGACAGTGACCTCACTAGCACCTTTATTTGTACCTTATGTGAATTTGGTATATGGAGGAGCTATGATTGGTGCCCAGTTAATGGATATATTGCCTACTATTTATAAATCTACTCTAGGACTAAATGAAGACACTCCCACAGCTAATCTAATACAAGGTATAGGTAGAACATTTAAAGGCTCTAAATCAGAATACTCTCAAGGTAAATTGATGTCAGCAGAGAATTTCTTTGACTTAGTAACCGATGTGGCATTACAGTGGGGACAGCAAAGAACTATCTTCAAAGGCATGAATGCATTGTTAGGTACAGACAAGAAGTACAAAGCTGCAATGCAAGCTGCTGATTTGGAATCAACTAGACTACTTGCTTCTAATCCTGATAAATACAAAGGAGCTATAGGCAGTTTATATGAGATGAACAGGCTTAAAGGAACAAAAGCATTTGAGACTATTCTTAAAAGAAATAACAGAATGGCAGCTAATACAGCTCTAGGTTATATGGCTATGATGCAAGGTCTTGAGACTTTTGAAGATGCTATAGAGCAAGGAGCTGATAGAGCAGAAGCAGCTGCAATTGCATGGGGAGCAGTAGCTGGCATGTATGCAGTTGATAGAACTGGACTTGGTGAATTATTCTTCCCAGAGCTTAAAGGAGACGCTCTCACTTATAGAAAGGCTATCTCACAAGTAACTGGAGAAATTAATAAGGGATTGAGTCAACTTGCTACCAGTAACATGCCTAAGCCTAACAAGCTGGCTAAGATGTTTAATACTGCTAAACAATACTCTTCTAATTATTGGTCTGACATTAGAAATCATACTACAGGATTCGTAGGTAAGGCCATAGGTGAAGGTCTGGAAGAAATGTCTGAAGAATTGGTAGTTGACCTATCGAAAGCTACATTTAACTGGGCTCAGGAAATGGGTTACACTAAGAGTAAACAGAAACTCGACGCTTGGGAGAATGCAGCTGAAAGATATGGTATGAACTTCTTCGGAGGAGCCCTTGGTGGTGCTATCTTCTATGGTGTAGATATTGCACAGAATAGAAAGGCTACTAATGAACAGACTAACCAAGAACTTATCTACCTTATTAGAAATGGTAGAACTAGTGAGTTAATGGAAGAGCTGAATGATATGCGGAGAAAGGGCAAGCTTGGTAATAAGAATCTATCTGCTACTAAGACAGAAGATACAGACCAAGGCACAATATGGACCTCTCCTACTACTCCTAGTGACAATCAAAACGAAGCAGTCTATACCATGACTAAGAATTACCTACAGCATCTTGACGCTGTTATTAATCAAGAAGGGCTTAACTTCTCTGATGAACAGCTTCTTGACAAAATGGTAATGGGAGACGTTAGGATGAAAGCTCTAGCTAGCTTTGAGGTATCAGACGGGCAGAAGTTCGGTAGAGCTATAGAGAACGGATATAATGGCAAAATGCTTCAGGATTTTAACAGTTTAGTTTCTGACATTGTAAAAGTTCGTAGAAAGATAGCTGCATTAGAGTCTAATACACAAGACACTGGAACAGAAAGTAAGAAGAGTACTACTTATGCTGACGACTTACAAAGGCTAAGACAAGAGAAGGCTGACCTTGATTTGAAGAAACAGAAATTCCTAGACGGAACATTCTCTGAATACTATACTGGTCAAATGCTGTTCGCTATTGATAATAGTGTAAATGCATTCTTCTATGCACCAACATTTAGGGATTTTGTTGAGTTTAAATCAGGACAAAGATTCCAAGATATGGCTCCAGAACAAGTTAAAGGTTACGAGTCTGATTATGTATCTTATAAACAGCAAGACAAGATGCAAGCTCTTGATACAGCATATGGTATATTTAAGAAACTCAATAAAGATTTCTCTACTAAACTTGAAGAAGGTACAGTAGCTTATGATGATTATTATAAGTTCAAAGCATGGGCATATAATAATCTAATCGATTTAAGAGCCACTATTGACAAGTTAGATGTGCCAGAAGGTGCTGATGCTGAACAGGTACTTATTTCTAAATTAGGAATAGACAAGAATATTAGACCAGTACTAAACAAGAAGTTCGTAAGAGAAAGATTCTCTCCTATTGAAGGTGAGTCTGAAGTTGACGCAGACCTAAGACGTCAAGCTATTGAAGTTCAGAATCTAGAAGTAATCGGAAGAGTGCAAGCTGTAATACAACAAGCTATGCAGTTTGGATTTATGGATGCTGATACCAAGGAGATTCTATTAAGTGTACTTGGAGACAAAATCTCTAATGAAGCAGCATTTGATGTAGTGTTAAAAGCTATTGCAAATGATGTACCAGTTTTAGATATAGACGGGAACAGAATACCACATCCTATATATGATGCCTTATTAGAAACATTAAAAGACATAGACGGTAATAATTTGGATACTGTTATAGACAATATTCATAATATTCTTCATTCTGATGTACATAGAAAGAGACTTGTTTATGACACTTTAGACTTCATGGACAACAATGGGGATGTGTACCCTTCGGAAGACGCTCCTATAGTAATGGAGAAAGTCGAAGAGAGAATAAATAATTTCGAGAAGACATTTGTACAAGCAGCTAAGGATATGGAAAGTCTTGTAATGTCTAATCCTACTAATGCTACTATAGCTCAATTAAGGAAGGATGTTTTACAAATCAAAACTAGTCCAGTATATGATTTCCTTGACCAACTTACTAATACTGTATATGGAAGCAAACTTACTATCTTTGACTTACTAAGAGATGAAAATAGAAGACTAGAGAATGCCCCTTCTGTATCTGACTACGTATTGGACGGTAATAAGGAGAAGGAAATAGACCAAGCATTCAAAATCATAGACATGCTTAGTGCTGTTATTGATGCCAGTTCTACTACTGATTTAGACATCAATAATCCATTTGGACACAATGCTACTATGAATTACTTCTTAGAAACCTACTTCCCAAAGGAAGAGAAATATGGGATTATTAGAGGTGATATAGCTGCAATCATGAAAGAGGAGTTGGCATTAATAACTAGGCAACTCACATTCTTGAAAGAGTTGTCCAGAATGAATGCTGTTAATCAGTTCAGCAAACATGGTAGAACAGGTCAACAAATATCTAAATTGACAGCTAATATATTAAAGGGTAAGGATAGATACCAGTTCCTAAAAGAACTTAAGTATAAAGGCATGCAGCTATTTAAAGATATAGATACTATGCCAACCCCTACTCTTGATGATATTGACAATGTTAGCTATGACAATCCGCTTATCTCTAAGGAACTTAGTTCATTGCAGAACAAACTGTATGACAACTTCCAGGAGATAGTGCAAACTACTGGAGATTCTCCACAAGTTATATTGAAGGACCTATTCTCTGATGTAAGAAATCAATTCAACATTAATAATTTGGTAGAGCAAAGAAACACCAAATTTAGCCCGGAGACTAAATCTTTAGAGGATTATGATGTTTATATGCTATTACATGCAATGATAGCTTTTAAGAAGTCAGATTTTGATTATTACTTAAGAGAATCCCTTGTTGAGACAGACGCTAATTATGCTCCTTTATATTCACAAGAGTATGCTGCATATCTGGCTACAGCTATGGCAGTTAATCCTGATATAATGAATGCTGCTGTTAATAACATAGACACTCCTAAAGGAACTTATGGTAGTGAGTTAATACGATACTGGAATACTGTAATGGTAGACGGTATTGGTGGTGCTGGTAAAACAGCTGTTATTGCTAAGTTAATTCAGAACATTGTTAAGAAGTACTATCCTGATGCAGAGATATGGAAGGTAGGTCCAACTAAACAACAAGTTGACAATCTTGTTAATTCTTTGGGAAGTGATGGTAAAGCATTTACCGTTGAGGATTTAATGAGTCATGTATTGGGAGAATCTAATTATGCAGAGCTGTCTAATGATATATTACATAATAATAAGGAGTCTAAGCAGTTCACAATAGAAGAACTTGGCCCCATTACATCGCCTGGTGGAACAGTAATGGAATCTTATAGAGCTGCCATTATCAATGAAGATATAGAGTATAACGATGTTCAAACTCCGAGGCTTGTATTTATTGATGAGGCTACCTGGGTAAATAGCCTTTATATGCAACATTTGTCTAATTGGGCACATAAGAACAATGTAACTATTGTTCCACTAGGAGACTTAAATCAGAATGGATATGAGAATCCTACCATCAGTGTCTATAATGTTAAGTCATCTGAATCTTTAATGGTCAGAACTCCTAAGCTGGATATTAGCTTACGTATTACTAATACTCAACAGAATGATAATAATACTACGGTAAATGCGGCTTTGAGTGTGTTGACATTTACTCCAGAACAAATGGCTGATTCTGAAAGTCAAGCTAATGCTGTTAATAGTGTCAAAGACACAATAAGTAATATGATGGAGCTACATTATTATCAGGACGAAGACAATATCCTTAATGGAAGTAAATTTGTCACTGCTATTACCGAAGACGACGTTAGACAAATACTAGAAAGGGACGGAGAAGTTGGATATGTGTATGATGATGAGAATACTCCTACTTACAAAATGCTAACCAATATGGCAGATAGTAGGATTATTATGCGTACTCCTAAATCAGTTCAAGGTTCTGAGTTTAAACATGCTATAATTGATGTAAACTTCAGTAAGTATAATACAAATACAGTCTCTGGACTTATTGATTATATGAAGTCATTTTATACTATGATGTCTCGTTCTAAGGACGGAGCTTATTTTATTAATAGCAACATGGGAACTATTATCAAAGAAGCTAATTTACGTCAAGATGAATATACATCTACTACTTCTGACCCTTCTGCTGTGATAGATAGATTCAAGGTAATTAGAATGGCTGCATTTAATGCCGAATTAGAGGGATATACTCCTTCTAGGAAAGCACAGGAGCCACCTATACCTGAACCTGCTCCAGTTAATCCAGAAGAAGCTCCGGAGCCAGTAAAATCTACTGATATACCAGAGCCTACTCCTACAACTAAAGAGAAATCTAAGGAAGTGCAAGCTCCTACATTTATACCACCTAGTAGAACTATGACTGGCACTAATGAGCTTGAAAATGAGTTCTTAGCAGATATAGAGGGTAAAGGAGAAGAATCTGTTATAGATGAATCATTACTAAGTGAACCTCTTTCTGGAATTAGAGCATACGGCTGGTATATGAGATATGGTATGGCAGAAACTTCCGATGGTAAATTTACTAGAGTGGTAAGGAATGATGTAGTTGATGATTTGAATGTCTTCACTAGAAGTAATGTAGAGTATGATACTAATACATTACAACCTGCCAAGGATATGTTAGTAGACGTTAGAAACTACTTGACATTTGGCGAGAAGTTTGATGCTGACTTCATTCAGAAACTAAGCGACAATGGTTATAAATACTTAGCTGGATTGGGTGCAGAAGTTTGGAATAATGGTACGTTCAATCTAGAAATCAGGAAAGATGATACTAACGAAGAAGGCACTGATAAAGCTAGAGACAAACAGGGTTATGACTCTACTAAAGTAGAACCTGTTGCGTTCAATATAGTATATAGAATACCTATGGAGAAAGGTAATGATTTACAATTCACTATAGGTAAATTAACCAATCCTGACACTTGGCAGAAATGGAACAATAATAACGGCAAAGATGCTGATATTGCTGCTAGAATTAGTAAGTACAAGAAGTGGTATAAGAATATGCAGAAGGAAATCTTAGATAATCCTAGTACTGTTAAATATCTTGGAATTGATGAAAGTGATATATCATTCTCTGCTGCGACTAGACTTAAGAAAGTTCCAGACCAAACTTGGAACTTGGATAAGGTTAGAGAAGCATTTCCTAATGCCATTATTAGTCCGATGTATCTTTATGCAGGACATGGTGGAGTAGCTATGGTAGATAAGTCTGTAAGAGGTAAAGGTGTAGTATTTGCCACTTCTAACAAACATCTTAAAATTGACGGAGAGAAAGTAACCGAATCTAATCTTGCAGAGATGTATCTAAGAATGCAGAAGAAGCGTAAAGCCGCGCTAGATGAAGCTAAATCTAGAGGTCTTAGTGATAAGGATGCTCAAGCTGAAGTAGCTAAGACGGTACCACCACTTATAAGAATGATAGTAGCTAATTCCAATGGAACCTTTATTGATAATTACTTTAGACTGTCTTTTAATGATTTAGTTCATACTGCTGATGACGGTAAAACTAAATTAGACAAGAATCAAGTAAAGGAATATTTAGGAACATTTGGAAGTAATACTACTGCTGCTAGAATGCTAGTAAGTATGTGGAATTACAGGTCTGGATTAAAGAACTTCATTAAGGCTTATGACACTTACAGACAGGCTAATAACCTTGATGATGTTAGAGGTACTTCTGAAGTTAATGAGTTTAATAGGCTGATTGACCAGTCTACTGTGGACGGACAGAAGAGAGTTCCTTGGGATTCTTCTATTTATAATGGATTTATGTTTAGACTTACATACGCAGATGCTATTAAGACTAATGCTCCTGGTATGGTAGTAAGACCTATAAATTTAAGTAGAAACGAATGGCAAACATTTGACTCTAACGGTAAAGTTCCTAGAACTCTTACATACGGTGTTTACATAGACCCTAAAGTAGCTCAAGCTCAACTATCTATATTGGATAATCTATTTAGCATATTGGAAGAGTATATTTCATTACCAGGTAATCCGAACTTCACCATAGCTACTAATGGCAGAGATATGGACAGTATCTTAGCGCAGTTAATAGCTGACGACGGAGCCATAGAGTTAACCGACGGTAAGAATACTTATAAACATGCAGCATCTAATATAGGTGGAATGGGCGGCTCATTCAAAATGGTTGGATTATTATCATCAGTTTACAAACTATTCTCTGCTGGTAAGAAATCAGATGAAAGTTATGTATTCCGAGCTAAAGCTAGAGACGGTAAAACGAAGGAAACTAGGTTAGAGGAATTATCATTTAATATAGTTAGAGCAGTTAGAGATGCAGGTAGAGATAACTACTTCTCTGTACTGAACAATATGTTTAATGTGATATTCCATGGTACTCCAACTATTAAAGAAGGAGCTGCAACTACTACATATGCTCCATTTATAAATGGAATATATTATACTCCTAGAACTCCGACTTCACATGATAGTAGACCTTCAGATTTCTATCCAACTAGAAATAATGACAATCAATTCTATATTGATACTGCTATTGAAAGTCCTAATTTTGAAATAACCATTGACCCTACTGTATTATCAGAGAGACAATTTAATAAAGGAATTCCACATAACAGACAGTCAGAGTTTGATAACAATATTACATTAATTGCTAATGGAGTATCCAGTGCTTTTACTGGCTATACCTCAATAGACCAAATTCTTAATGATGCACGCAATGAATATCTAGAGAAAGGTGATATTGCATTAGATGAAATATTAAAAGGAGTAGCAACTAAGGTAAATACTAGTCTTACTAATGACATAAATAACAGACAGCTATTAATTAATAATGACCCTGTAATTCATCTAGATATGACTGTTGATGTTAACAACATGCCAGTCATTAATAAGGTACATACTCTATTACAGGAAATAAATGTTAAGAGTCCGTCTGTACTACCCAAAACTAAAGACGGAGAGATTGATACTACGGGTATTCAAAATGTTGATTATAGTAGTGGTAATTTACAAGATTTTACAGTATATTTGCAAGGTGGACAAACAATTAAAGGAAGCATTATTGGAAGTGAAGTTAATATAGTTGATACAGTGATGTATGAAGTTCCATTTGACCCTAATAGAGAACAGAAACTCAAGATATTCGAAGATACCATTGGAGACCATGAGAATCTTAGGGAGACCGAAATCATGACTGTTATCCAAGAATTGAGAGCTGCTACCTCTCTTACTCCGGAAGCTGCTGATGCACTTCTTAATAAGATAAGATTAGTGGACAATCACTTCGAAGGTTACTTGACTGATGAGCAACTTGACGACCCTGACATATTAGATGTTATGGAATATATTAACAGTCTTGCTAATAATAAGCAAATAATTGATAGTCAGAACTGTAAATTAAATATATAAGAATAATGGCATGTACTAACTTTGACATAGGACTACATAGGATTGATGCCGAAAGTGTCCTTAGAGGAACAGTACTTAAGTTTAGAAAAGCTGAACCGTTGTCTACTACAGACTTCGTTCAGCATTTCTTTACTAACTTGAAAGGTACTAACCTATTCAACCTGGAGAGCGAGGCAGAATACGTCTCGCTTTCTAAGGTTTTTGAAGATTATATTAAAACATCAAGAATACTTAAAGATACACAGAAAGAACAGCTGTTAGCTGAATATGCACAACCTCTAGGTCAGAACTTTGGACTCTCTCCTGAAGCAACTACAATTGAAGTAGCTGATAAGGACCTTATCATTCCGGATGCTCCAGAGAATATTAATAACGAGGTTTCCAACTCGGAGAAGAGAATACTTACTCCGTCTTTGAATGATACGTATGGCTCTGCTACAGTAGTAAAAGAGTACATGCTAAATCAATTCAGATATAATATAATTGAATCGTCTTTAGTTAATTTTACTGATGGTAAATTAATCAAGACTACTGATGATTTGAACATATATATTGCTAAATATAAGAATACTATGTTCAAGAATTTGGTCGATTATATTAAAATGACTAATGAAGAAGATGGAATTATTACAGATTTCAATATGCCTAATGCTATCTACATAGATGGAACTCCAGATGTGGAAGGTATGCAGAAAGTTCTTAGACTAGCTGATGAGTTGTTTAAGGATATGCCTAGGTCTAAACTAGACAATGCATATGTCTCAAGAAAGCAGAAGTTCGGAGACCTATATAAGAATCAAATGCTGATTGATGCGTTTAATGCTTGGGCTGTACTGTCGAATGGTAATTTTGATACTATTCTTAAGAATCTATTCGGAAAGAATATGGAGATTAAGAATAAGGGATACATTGGAATAGAAATTCCTGTATCAGTTAATAAATATCAATTTAGAGCTGGTTCTAACATGGTTAAAACTTGGAGAACTAATGAGAATGTGGATGCAATATCTGAAATAGGTAATGTGTCTAGGTTACTTATTGAGCAAACTCCTGTGCTTAATTTTACCACTGGAGAGCAAATAAGGGACAATTACCTTACACTTAAACAGTTCTTGCATTCAATGAATAAGCTTAAAGACGAAGCGAACTTTCTATATTTTGGAGACAGACTGCAAGAATTAGTTATTAACTTCCATTCAGCTCCTAATTATTACTTGAAGAGGATTCTTGAAGAAATTATTAACAATGGGGGAGGTTCTAGAATATTTCAAATAAATGATTTGAATGTATTTAAATCTATTTATGAGAAGTTCTATAATGATAGCAGAGCTAACTCTCTATATAACATTATTAATAACGATTACAAGCAATCCAAAGCTATAACCACCTATGATTTGCTTGATTCAATATCTGGAGTTGTAGATAGAACTAATAATGCTAAGTATATTCAGTATGCCATGAATCAAGACACAAATGACCTAGATTCTATGGAAATTAAACAAACTAATGTCAACAGACGTAAAATCCAGAGAGAGAATGATATTGATATTAGTAATGAATTACGTGGCAACAGACAAGAACTACTTGACAAGTGGGGAGTAGAAGTACATAACGCTACTCTGGGAGACATCTCATTTAAATTACCTTATAATGGCGACACTATTACTCTTATATATAATAGGGCTGCTATTGGTAGTAAAGGTCAAAAGAAACTTGAGTTAAGTCCTTCTGATAAGGTTAAATATGGTTCATTAGATACTATATTAAAAGAGCCTTCATTTACTACACTAAAAGCAATCTATGAAGAGAATAACCCTCAAACTATAACTCCACAGGAGAGACTATATGTATCTTTAGTAGAGTTTATGGATGATTTCATTAATACTAGATTCCTAAATGGCAACATAGATTTACTGGCGGCATTTAAGAATGTAAAAGAAGCAGACAATCTAAAATATCTAACAGAGAACTTAATGTCTCTAGCTAATAGTTCTGCATTTGTAAATACAGTATATAATGAGTTCGAGACTAACAATCCAGACAACCTAGACCTGTATTCATTTATTAAGACCCTTAAATATTATACTGATAAAGTTGATGAGGATAGTCCAGAAGCTAGATTCTACTACGACAAGTCATCCAATTCACTAAAAGCTATTGATGGTGCTTTAATTAACACTTTGAATGATTTAGTAGCAGCAGAGCAAATAGTAACTGGAGAAATATTTAAATCTGTTATTAAGAACGCTGAAGGTAATAATATTCCTAATAGTAGGATTGCTAATTTAGCTGGATTGACTAGAAGATACGTTACAAGAACCATTGTAGAGAATCCAAACTCTTCTTTAAAGAATACATTATTTGGATTAAATCCAGGTATGCTTAGAGGCACATCAATTAAAACCGATGTTGTTAGTAGAACTGGAGTTAAGAAGAGTGCTACTAGTTTCTCTGTAGCGGAGATTGGATATTCTTCAATATTATATGACTTCTATGCTAATCTATTAAGGAAGGTTGATAAAGGGCAATCTAAGGCTATTAATGTTCAACCTACTGTATATTCTGATAAGGGAACATTCGTAATGTGGACCTTAACTGCCGATGGAATCAAACTTATTGACGAGAATGGAGAAGAGTTTACTATTGACTTACTTAATTCATCAATTTCTGATTTAAACAAAGCTATTAGGTCTACTGTTGGTTCTTACTATAAGAACACATTTAATAATGTGCTTAATGATTATAGAAATGTATATAGAGGAAGTCTCGATACATTCTTACAGAGACTACAAGAGAATGGACTAACAGATGCTTATAATAGCATAGTTGGTAAGCAAGCAGCAGTGGATGCAGAGAATGCTAAAATAGAAGCACATAATGCTAAATTGGCAGAAGAAGTTGCTAAACAACAAGCATTAGCTGATGCGGCATTGCAGGCTGGAGATTATATGGAAATTGATGCAATTAATAACTATATATTAACAGAATTACAGCCTAAGGAACCTATTGACTTAGTAGACAAAATGACATTTAAAGACTTTCAAGCAATATTGTCAGTAACTACTAAAGGAGAATATGGTAGTATGTCTTACCGTAATGGAGTTCCTAATATTGATAATGTACATGTTAATAAGGGAGGTTCGTTTGTCCTAAATGGAAACAAGAAAGGCGGACTGTCTCCAAATGCTTTATTGAATTTTAATGCTAATGAGTTATATGCTAAGGAAGATGTATATAATAAAATGTTCTTGAGAGAGAAGAAGAAGTTTGTCAAAGATATGATTGATAATAATATGACATTCCCTCTTAGATACGCTAACGGTAGAGTAAACTCTGTTTTAAATAAGGCATTAAATACTCTTATTCCTACTGATAAGGCATCATGGATAAACAATGATACTCAAGAATTAATACTAGCTAAGCAAGGAGACAAGGTACTTAGTAGGTTGTCTGACTTAGATAGTACATGGTTAAGAAATGATGAAGATATTACTTTAAATCCTATTCTCGAAAGATACTTCTTAGCTGACTTTCTAACTTCAGAGAACTTGCGATTAGTCACTACAGGTAGTAGTATAGCACATCCTAATAAAGCTAAATATGGTAAAGTTAATCCTGTGTCATTTAATGGCATAGAGTTAGAACAATCTTCTAGAGAACTTGCAGAATTAAAAAGAAATGTAATTATACCAGGTACACTACAGTATTTCCAACAAAACAGCTTGCTAGGTATTCCTAAGACATACAGATTGGCTATTATGAGCGACGTTGCAGCATTTGTGTACAACTTTAAAGGTGAGACATCTACTGTAGATGCACATGACGGTTCTGCGTTCTGTAATCCTATTATGTCTTATTTAGAGAACTTCTCATTACAGGATTCTGCTGTAGGTGATGACAAAAAGCCTATTGGACATGACTTTAATGGGGATTATGGTACTGCTTCTTTGTTGAAATTTGCTACATTCTCTACATACAATGAAAGAATGAGAAACTCTATGAAATCTGACATTAGTCTGTATAACATGTTTAGAAAGATGTCTGATTTCAAATGGAATCAGTCTACAAACCAGTTTGATAATGCTTATGAAGGAATAGACCTTACTAAGAACATATTCGGAAACACTATGGAGCTTAAAGATGTTACTGGTGGGGAAAGAATATTCTACAGGGACGGTAATAATCATTACGAGATATTAGGTCTTGACAGAGTAGGCGACGGATTATATAATATCAGAACTCAAGCAGTTAATGAATATGGTAATCCAGTTAAAGCTGTAGGAGACGCTAATGTAATGGTTCAGTTAAATGTTCCTATTAATTCATTATTTGAATTACATGCAGCATTAGGTGGAGTATATAGTGAATCTCTTAGAAATGGAGAACTTGCTTATAGTGATGCCTCCTTAGCCGTTACCGCTAATTATGCTAACAATGTAGGTTGGTATAGACCTAATGGAGAGATACCTTCTCAACGTAATACTATTCAGCCGCTTAAACATAAGATGATTGCTTACTTGGTTAATAAGTCTGCAATTAAAGTAGGAGCTCAAAATATAAATGGAGATAGTTCTTGGTTTGATAACAGTCCTTTAATGGAAATGGAATTTAATACTGAAGGTCTTGGTATTCAAATGGATGCAGACCATGTAGTAACTGACCCAGAACATCAATCTACAATGACAGAGTTCTCACAGGTAATCTCTGCATTGGAAGCTATGGGATTCACTCACAGTATGGCTAAAATGGCATACAAGGACTTAGGTAGAGTGGCATTATCATCAATAGGTGGCATTAGAGATGCAGTGTATACATTAGTTGGAATTAAACCTACTGATAATCCTGATGTTAAATCCGATATTTATGAAATAGTAGGCAAAGCCATTATTAAGGAGCTTAATAAGGACGGAGATGAACTTGGTACTGCTAAGACTATTATTGAAAAGGCTAAAGCAGAGTTTGCGTTAGATAGAAAGAATAACAATTCTCATGGAACTGATGTATACAAAATACCATATAGTGACCCTTCTATCTTTGGTAAAACTTTATCTTCGTTTACATCTAATATTAATAAAACTGCTATTAAGAGGAAGTTCCCAGGTATGGGTGCAGTTATGGCCCCTGCATACAATATAGTACAACAATTCCGCATAGGAGGTACTAATTATAAATATGATGATATTTACAGGATTGCTTCCGAACAAGGAATGACTCCTGATGAGTATTTACAAAGTGAGCAAGCTAAAATAGAAGCACAGCCAGCATCTACTATAGATAGATTACTTCCTGGAGATAGAATCAAATTGCCTATTCAAGAAGTAGCATCAGTAGTGGCTAGAATTAGCCAAAATGCATTAGACAAGCAAATAGCTCTTGATTTGGCTGTTAAGAGAACTCTGACAGAACTTGAGAAAGCACAGAATGGAGACGGGGAAGGTGTAGAGATAGCTAAAGCACAGGATAACTATGACAAGGCTGTGTCTGCACAAGCTAAGAATCAAGCCAATTCTTTAATGACTGTAGACCAATATCTAGCTGATAGAGGTTGGAGTATAGAGGGTAGTTACGTACCGGTATATGTAAATGATTTTGATACGTATAACTTAGTAAAAGCTAATTTCTCTCAATTCTATACTGATATTACTAGACCTACAGACTTAAAGCCAGCAGAGATTTATTGGGAAGATATGACCGGTATGAGACATAGCATATTTGATATGCCAGCTATACAAAGGTCATTCAGTGAAAGAACTAAGTATGACGGAGGTAAACTTCCTAAAGCTTTAGATTCTGAAATACAAGCACAAATACAAGCAACATTTACGTTACTAGACAATGGATATATGCCTGTAACTGGTATTCAAAAAGCAGAGTACTTAGCAGACCCAGTCGCATTCAGTGACAAATATGCAGCTAATGGCTATATTAGGGATTTAGGTAATGGAGATATTGCTATTCCTATTCAGAATCTAGTCAATAATCCTGCTGAACTTTCTATTAGTAAACTATATGTAGACCAGTTTAACTTAGGACCTAATGATAGTATTAATGATGTACTTACACAAGGATATCAGTTCTTCGTTAATAGGTATGATAAATATCACGCTCCTAAAATTAAATGGTATGATATGATGTTTACTAGAGCTAATGGTAAACATGTGTATGTTGCACTCGGAGAAACTCCTTCTCTAATGGAACATCTATCGGTTAATAAGGCACTTACTGAATCTGATTTCGTTAGAGTTGGTAATAGTGTTATGAGGGTAGATGAAAATGGTGAGAAGATGTACGAGGCTGGATTCTATGATGAAAGTGGAGAGTATCATGAAGTAGTAACATCTTACAATGCATTAGGTAATAATACTACTGAAGAAGTATTAGTAGCTAAAACTCCTGACAGTGTTATTGATATTTATGGAATGGATAGTTTTGATTCTGTTAAAATTAACCAATACACTAAGAATAAGGAAATGATGCAGCAAGTAATTGAAGCAGGTTCTGAAAGAAATGATAGATTGCTTAAATTACTATTTGATACTTATAAAGAGAACGAAGGAGAAGAGTTCAGTGTGTCTAGATTGGCTTATCAATTAGACGGAATAGAGAAGAATCAGAAGATTATAGATGCCAAGAAGAAGTTTGTATCATTCCAAAAATCACTTGAATTTACAGTAGCTCGTATTCCTGCACAGACAATGCAGTCATTTATGAAGATGAAAGCTGTGGCATTTAATGACTCTGATAAGAATGTGGTACATGTATCTCACTGGCAAACCTGGCTTCAGGGAAGTGATTATCGGCTAAACCTACCGTTTAGGTTAGCTCCATTATAAATATTGTAATCACTATAATAAATCTCGTGAACTGACGGGGAACTCCTTAGAGTCTAACCTACTAAACTAGGGCAGAAATGTACTTAGTGGCAGTAATTAACTACTACTGGTATAGTAAAAAAGGTTAGAATTGGACAATCCGCAGCTAAGCATCCTAGATAAATATATTGATATAAGACTTGTTACTCGACAACATAAGTCCTATCTTTGTATTCATAAGGATGAAAGTTCATCGACTATCCCGTAAGGGAGTAGGAACTTTCATTTAGTGTATTAATTTAAACATTAAATGAAATGGCTAAAAGAAGTATAATTAAAAAGCTTAGTAAAGAGCAGAAGAGTCTTTTGATAGGACTCCTGCTAGGAGATGGAACAATATCTAGTAATTGTGTATTTAAGTTGAGTCATTCTGAAGCTCAAAGAGAGTATTTAGAATGGAAAGTTGGATTACTAGATGTTCATGGAATTAAAAACAATGGCGTTAAAGAGTATATATCATCTTGTGGGTATAACACTGGTAAAAAGGTATTGTATTCACAGATGTCTCTAAATCCGACCATTAAGGCTTTAAGGCGAACGGTATATACTCCAAAGAAACATATAACCAGGAAGTTATTAAATTGGATAACACCTCTAGGTTTAGCTATTTGGTATATGGATGATGGCTGTATTAATGTGAATACATCTAAGCAGCGTAGCTCTATACAACATACGATTAAAATAGCTACATGTGTGGATGAAGATACAGTCAATGTAATAATTGCTTACTTTGCTGAAGTGTGGGATATAAAGTTTAGACCTTTTAAAGAAGGTAGTGGAACATATTCAATCGCTACATCTTCAGAACTTGATTGTGACAAGTTTGTAAACATAGTAAGACCTTACATAGAGCAAGTTCCATCATTATTATATAAAATAAGAAGAGATTCAACTAAGCTTGAATTTATAGCGCAGCAGAGAGCTGCTTCCGAAGCGCGAGACACTCTTGAATTAGAGTGATGATATAGTCAGTCTTATATTGAAAGATATAAGGTAAACGGATATTGATAAAGCATATATCATGGGTTATGATTTTGATACCAGCGGACATTATGTAGGTTGGTCTCCGTATTTTAATTTTAATAGTATTGAGTCACTCAAAGCATCCGAAATGCTACCTACTCCTAATGGCAAGTTATATGCATATGGAAGTGGTGGAGTAGACATTACTAACTATCTAAACCAACTTAATAAGGAGAACTTCTATAATCCAGAATCTGTCCCAGTAATAGCAGAGATGCTTAACGCTATTGACGATGCTAGAATATTAACATATTCAGGTGAAGTTGATACCGATAATGCTAATTTCATTCTTAATAGAATTAACAATCATACTATGTATATGACTGAAGAATTTGATGAGAATGGAAAGAAAGCTAGAAATGGTAGACGGAAGATTAGAAGAAGCAACTTACTTCCTGCATTTAGAAACTCTGTATCATCTAAAATTAGCAATATTATCCAGAATTTGAAGAATATGAACCAGGCTTACTCTCCTATTGAAATGGGAGACCCACAAAGGGCAGCTAAGGAATCAGCATCTGGACAAGAAGCTAATAAGATTACCATGACATCACCTTCATCCAAATGGGTAATGCAGATGCAGAATATGGACGGTAAACAAGTAATTGGTATTGCAGCTGTAGGTGAGAAAGTATTCTTTGCTAACTGTTACTATTTCAATGAAGGTGTTAGAAATGGAGACCAGGATTGGTTAGACAACATGTTCTTCTCCACTAGATTTGAAGGCATCCAAACAATGTTAAGTGAGAATGACAAACCTATAACAGTACCTACTCTAAGAAACATAATGGCTAACGTTAACTTCGATGATTTGGCAGTTAAGAAAGACTATTGGAGAAATTTAATAGTCAGAGCTGTAGAACAGCAATTGTCACCGGAGGATGTAGCTAGAGTAGTTCAAGAGCAATTAGGTATGCAACCAGACCAGTCATTAGTAATTTCTGCATTACTGTCAGCTGCTACTGATAATGCTAAAGAGTTGATTCTTTCTAAAATTAATGCAGGTCCTAATCTAGCTGGTATGTACTTACATATGATTATGTTAGGATTTAGTTTCAATGATATCGCTAAGTTCATGACAAGCCCGACAGTACAAACTGTAAATGACTTGATGAAGGTAAATGTATTTGATGAATATCATGACCATGCATCAGTAGACTCTGTAGTTAGAGCATTAGAAGAAGGTCCTAATATTAGAAACTACTTCGATTCTACTTCTTTAGGTAACTTCTTCAAAAGAGTACAAGAGAAACTACTTGACTCTGGAGAGGAAGCGTTCGATAAGAGAGGTAATTGGATTCAAGCTATCAAAGATAGGTTTGCAGAAGGTGATTCTATTGATGATATATTCCCAGCTGTATCTTATAGAGAACACAGATTCTTGGAAGAATATAAGTACCTACAGAAGATGAGAAATAGGTTGGACATGGACAGATTTGCCGAATTTAAGAAGGTAAATAGAAGTGCTAGAGAGACAGAACTGTTAGGAAGATTCTACGGACTAAATCAAGGTATGCCTACAGATTTAGGAGGTAAGATGTCCAGGTTAAATACATATGAATCTGCAATTACTAGCAGAGAGCAACTATATAAAGATGACAAATATGAGAAAGGTTATAACCCGGAAGTAGTTATTAAAAACATCCTGAATGATAAGCCTTATCTATCTGAAGAGCAAGTAAGAGCTGTAGTCAACGATGCTGTTGCACAAGGTATTACTAATGGAGGATTTAGTATGAGGAAATTCCTTGACCCAATGAACTCTGGTTATAAAAAGTCAACCATAGCTTACTATAATCTAATAAAGGGAACTTGGAATATATTCGACATGATTGATAAAATTCCTCACTTTAAGGCATTGTTCGAAGTATATAACCTTACTGATACAACTGATGTAAATATCAGTACTAAATTCAATCTAGTAAATTCCTATAGAGAAGCTCTTATTAAAGAGAATCCTACATATGGTAGAGCTGTTACTAAAGAGCAACTAAATGCACTCGGTGAGCATGTAGACGATGTACTAATCACTGGCTGGTTGGCTAAACGTAACATTACCTTCAGAATGGATAAGGGTCAGAAGTATATCGGAAATGATATGACTCTGCATGATATTAAAGAGGGAGGTGAGGTATTTAGTTTGGCTACTAACGATGGAATTGCTAACTTTAAACTCTGGATGGAAAGAACAGTTATTCCGGAACTTCATAACGGAATGGTTGGAGATAAGAGGGTTCGCTCTTTATTAATCAACCAATTTGTGCAAGGATTAAGTAGGAATAGGCGTACTGACCCATTTACTAGAGGTAATACTACATATATGAAATTACCTATTGATATGATGAACGTAAGAACTGAATCAGACCAAGCAATGTTTAGTAGATACCAGAAAGATTTTGCGGCACTGAAGAGAATCAATCTGCAAGGATTGCCTCTTACTGACTGGTTCTTCTTATATAACTTAGTTGTTAATAAGAATAAGTACGGTGCTGACAGACTTACTACTTTACTGAACACATTTGATAAGACTGACGTTAGTGACTTACTAATAGAGTATCAAAAGTATGTAGGACAATCAGACTATGATTTGGATGTTAACATGGACACATTCTCATTAGAAGATGCACTTATTAGAATGGCTCCTATTATTAGTGAAAGTGCTAAGGGTAGAGCTAGAGATAAGTATATTAGAATGAGAAATGAAGAAACAGGTCGTCTTGAACTGTATGAAAGGGACGGAGAAGACTACTATGAAGTAAATGACATCCCAGACCCAAGTAATGTAGACATGCGAAGACTATATGATGATTACTTCGTTATTAGAACTCCAAATCAGAATGCTAAAATGAAAGAGTTAGTCCTTAATAGGAATGATTCTATGGAGAATATAGTTAATAAGATTAAGAGCTTAATGGAGCGCAATACTATACAAATAAGAATTAATTGTTAACATGAGTTGTACAGTAGAATTTTTAGTACATTCTAACGAGGGGGCCCCTAGCTTGTTTAAGCTAGAGGTTCCTAATGTTAGTGAAATGTCTTTAGAAGATGCAATAGGAGCATTAATGGGAAATGTAGAGAGTTATAATGATTTTATTAATGCAGTAAATTCAGGAGGATTTCCTATTACAGCTTTGGATTCCAAGAATCTTGGCAAGGACGGATTACCAATTGGTAATTATAATTTAAATACAATTAAGAATGAGTTCCCAACTCCAAATATTACCTACTTAGTAGACAAGTTGCAAGGGGAAGGTGAGGACTTAAATAGGAATAATATACTACTCACTAATGCTAGATTTAGCCTTGCTTGGAATACCAATTATGGTATATTTAGAGACACTAGTGGCAGTTTGGCAGTTATTAAGCCTAAAGAAGAATATATAGAGACCTATCTAAAGCAAAGATATGTGAATACAGTATTAGATAAGGCTCCTAAAGAACAAGTTCAGGAAGTAAACAAGAATATAGAGTCTGCGTTAAAGATGCTAGCTGCAAGTAATGATACTTCATCTAGAGTGCAGACTATCATGAAATATATAGGATACGACTTTAACACCAACAGTATTCATGGTAATGTTATACCTGCTTTTGTGAATTACTTCTATACTAGTGCTACTTTCAATGATGCATTATATAAGAATGGGCTTGTTAGTAAATTTAATGAGCTGTTTAATCAAATAATAGGTACTCCTACTACTGAAATTCCTTCTTATTCAGATACTACAGTCCAAGCACTAGTAGATAGGGCAGAAGTATCTGGGAACTACTTACGTATATCTAAGAAAGATATGCAGGATTTTATGGATGCTTATAGCTACGGAGAATTGTCCGATGAATCTATAGTATCTACTATACAAGACCTGAATAGTAAAATTGACAATGAGAAGTTCTTAGACATTGCATTTATAAGTGATGGGGGAATATTATTGAGAAATACGTTTAAGCAGCCGGAGTTTGACAAGACTATAGTTAACACAGAATACTCTGGAGAGTTAATAGAGCCTATTGAAACTGTAGGGGGTTATAATATCGCTAAATATAATGACAGATATTATATAGACAGTAGGATTGTTACAACTTCAGACGGGCTGAAAGGAGCAGGAGTAGATAATCTCAAATATGCTAGAAGTATTGCCAATAAACTATTAGACAGGCCTATAGATTTGAAATCTGTTACTAGTAAACTCAAGAATGGAAGTTTAGCAATACAAAGTAACCAATCCTTACAAATTGGAGACAGATTCTCCGTTTTGGATATAGAATTAAATGATAATATAAAGCTATACAATGACAAGGATTTAGTTAAGAACATTACGTTTAACAACTTCATGTCAGAGCTTAATAAGAAACCCCAATATAAGAAACTAATTGGCATACTCAAAGAGCAGGGACTTAATATAGAATCTATACTTAACACTCAAGAGAAATTGGAGACTTTCTTCTTATTAAAGAATCAATTAAGAGACCCAGACATTCATGCTTCTCTATATAACAGTAAAGTACCTAGTATGCTAACTCAAGACAAACTAGACTATGAGCTGCAATTAATGACAGAAGCTTTAAATACAATTCAAAATGCTACTGAATCTGTATACGAAGTAACTGGGGCAAATGGGGGCAAATACTCATTCAGAAAGCTAGAATCAGAAAGAAGTGTACCAGTTCACAAGAAAGTACCCAGGTCATTTAAAAGTGAAATGGTAGAGATAGCCAATCACCTTAGTAAGAACTATGGTATTAATGTTAATGTAGTTACTGCTAGAGAGATAGCTTCTAAATTCAGAGGTGTAATTCCCAATGCCGGAAGAACTAACGCATTTATTTATAACGGAGAAGTATATTTAAATGTAGACAGAGCTACTACAGCTGATTCACTGCATGAGTTTGCACATTTAATTATGGGTTCTATGAAGAGGACTAATCCAGGTCTTTATTATGGGCTAGTTGAACAGGTAGAATCTTTGGCAAACTACGATGATAAACTAGAAGCATTTAGGATGATAGGAGATACTAGGGCTGTTCCTGACTTGAATGAGGAGATATTTGTTACAGAGTTTGGTAATTACTTCGCTAGAATCGCAGAGCCTTGGTTTGAAGGTAAAGAAGCTTCACTGGAGGAAATGGGAAGAATATTTAAAGAGAAGACTCAAAAGACATTCCAAACTAGTGATGATATTAAGAATGAGAAGTTAGGAAGACTTCTTAATATGTCTATAGATAACATTATGTCTGAATTTGGTAGTGCACTTATTAATAACGATTTGGCAGCAGGTTTTGATATGAACTTAGCTTCTGAATCCCGTACTATAACTAACTTAATTCAGAAATTGATAAAGAGTGGTAACTTAAAGGAGAATTGCTAATGGCTTGTTCATATAGTTTAAATATAAATGGTCAAGTAGTACAATTTGGGGAGGGCAATAACAACTATGCCGACCTATTTGACTTCTTGATAGCACATAAAAATCAGATAGAATATGGTCTTATATCTGACATTGTACTTAGTCAGGACACTAAGCAAGCTGAAATAGTAGCTAAACTAAGAGGTATCAGAAGTGAAGCTAGACTTAGAGAAGACGGAGTAGATTTAACTGGGGGAGATATAAGTTATACTGCTTCTGACGGTAATATGTCCGTTACAGATTTCTTAGAGAAAGGAAGGTCCGGTGACGGTGAAGGTGCATTAATTCAGCCCTTTAATGTTACTAACTGGAGAGGTAGAACTGTTACTGAATTAATGGACAAAGAGAAGATTAGTAGAGAAGAAGCACATGCTAGAGTAGACCAAACGTTAGAAATGTGGGATAGAATAGCTGAAACTGGTATTGATATACATTCTATGATTGGAGATTACTTTGCAGGGCACTATGACTTAGAAGCACTTACTAAGAAATATGGTTTACAATACAGTGAAGCTGTTATTAAATCATTATATGACAACCTAGAAACACTCAAGAGTGAACTGTATAGAGCACATGGTAAAGGTGCTAAAATAATGTCTCAATTTCTGGTTGATGCCAATACAAACGACGGACTTAAACTAGTAGGTTCTATCGACTTAATAGTTGTAGATGAAGAAGGACAACCTCATTTGTATTTATTTAAAAGTTCTACTAAAATTTCTAACGACTGGGATGCAGCTAAAGCATCTAAATATGACTATCAATTAGGATTTTACAGGCAGATGTTAGCTTCTAAGGGAATCCCAGTAAGAAATATGGAACTTAATATAATTCCAATGAAAATAGAAGGCCTAGATGAAGGTCCTTTAACAGATGTTCAGTTTGAGGCAGTACAAGACAGGAAGAAAGACACATCTTCAGCTGTTAATAGACTAGCTTGGGGAGTAGGAGAATATTATTCAAATATTAGTAACATAATACCTGTAAGGATTACTGATGAAACTGTAGGACATCCTATTAAGGACGGAGTGCTTAACACTTTATCAAAGTTTATTCCCAATCCTAAATTACAGAGCAGAATGGATAGAATAGACGTAGATTCGTTTATTCAAACTCAAGTACATGATTCACCACATCCTTCAGAAGGAAGGTGGTACTTTAGTGATTATTACAATCATAGTAAACCTATCTATATTAAAGATACAGCTGATAAAGCTGTTAATGAAGAACTTAGACAAAAGGTTGAAGAATACTTAAAGAAGAGGGATAGAATCTTTGCAGAGAAGAGACAGGCATTTATATATGATTTGGACAAGGCTTTAAAGGGTTATAAACCTCTAGACCAAATCGTACCACCTTCAGGGTTTAAGACTACAGCTTTTGTAGTAAGTACATTTCAGAAGTATGTAAACGACCCTGGTTGGGAAGTGGTTGATATGGAGAATCTTAAACAGATGGGAATTATAGCTATTCATAATGTTATTACTAAGCAAGTGGACTTTGTGGCACTTAGTAAACATGATTTAAATACTATTATACCACTGTCTTTAGGAACTACTATGTTGGGAGACTATGAGAAAGACGCATATGCTATGAATAATCCATGGTTATTAAGGTCTACTAGCGGTAATATAGAGTTGATGAAGATTATGGCAGCTATTAATGAGATGCCAGAAGTCTTCGGAGATGTATTTAGGATTGGGACATTTAAGGTCTTAAACGCAGATACATCTACAGCTACTATAGCCAATATGAGGAGTATAAGAGAAACTTTCAACTTATTAGCAAAGGAAGCTGGAGTAACTAATAGACTTAATCAGGTTACATTTATGGATGAACTTGAGGTTTTAAAAGGAGAGTTCTTAGCACTTATGAGTAGACCGGATGCTACTCCTAGAACCCAGCAAGAATTAAACACTAAAGTACGTAAGGCATTATTTGACATAAATGTAAACGATAAAGCTGCTACAGCCGACAGGTTAGAAGATATAGCCAAAACGTTGTATACTTCATTCCCAACTATCCTTGAGAAAGCATCAGTGGAAGATATAATGAAAGAGAACTCTAATACTGGTATAGAAAGATTCTATAAAGCAGTTCTAGGAACGATGCTTTATTATAGGGATATTCCATTTACACAGCCGGAGAAGATGGGAAGATATACTCGTAAAGGAGCTCCATTATCAGGAGGTATGGATACTAACCCTGAACTAATTCCAGAGAATAATATTAGACAGGCTGTTAAATTAGTAAGAAAGGCATTTGATGGGGTTACTAGGAAGACTGAAGAGTATTACTATCCATTTTTTAACGACTACGTTAAAGCCTTATGGAAGGATAAGGGATACTCAAACGCCAGAAACTTAGTAATAGGAGACCAGACTAAAATATACGACAATATGTTTAGAAGAAATCCAGACGGGTCTCTAAATGAGCAAATGCTGTTTGCTAATCCTTACGATAATAGTACTCCACTGTCATCTGAAGAAAGAAGATTCTTGAAGAAGATATTATGGGATATCAACAAGTACAGATTTAATCTGGAAGGTAAGTCAGAATCTGACCCAGAAGTGGCGCAACTAAAGAAACAAGACAAATGGTTCTGGGTACCATTGCAGCAGACTAATAATAAGATATTACAAATGGGAATTGCTAAATGGGCTAGCCAAGAAACTAAAGATGTTACTATGAAATTTAAAGACTTCTGGAATAGAGAAGAGAATGATGCATATTCGGAGGAAGAATATACAGCTAAGTCTGACATGATTACTAGATATGAAATGTATAATAGGTTTAACATTTCTGAATCTAGTGAAGACGCCAGACAGGCATTACTAGCACAATACAATTCTGATTTCTGGGAACGTAATTTGGAATCATTAGTAACTAGCTATGTGTTCGCCGCAGAGCGTAAAGATGCCTTTGATGATGTGCTCCCGGCAATTAAAGCAATTAAACTATTAGCTCTTAACTATGCTAAAGAAACTGGTGTTGATTTAACAGTGTTTAATGAGACAATGGATAATTATCTTAAAATTGCAGTATTTAACCAGTCCATTATTAGTGAGGAAGGTAAACAGCTATACCAAGCTGTGGGTCCTATTAAGAGATTAGCATCCTTCGGATTGTTGGCATTTAATGTTACTGGTGGAGTCAGAGATGTATTTGACGGAATGTGGAAGAACTCTGCAATGGCTTTCAGTAAGATGTACTACACTGGAGAGAAATTTACTTATAAAGAATTATTACAGGCCGGAGCTATTATCATGAAAGACGGGCCAGACTTTTTATCAAGAGTTACTAAGATAGAGGCTCTTAATGCTAGAATGAGGCTCGCTGATTTTGATATGAACAAGTTGTCACAGAGGTTAGTAAGTAATAAGTCAGGATTATCCAATCTATCTAGGTACACTTACTGGTTTACTACAGCACCGGATTACTATAATAGGATGACCATGTTTATAGCTCAAAGTCTACATGATGGGACTTGGGATGCTATAGAAATGACTAAGGACGGATTAAAGTATGATTGGAAGAAAGACAAGCGGTTAGCCGTTTATGCTTCTGGTAATAAGAGTAATCCAGATTATAATAAGCAAAGAGGTCTGTATCTATCTATGATGAAATCTTTTAATGAAACTGAAGGTTTAAATCTAAAAGAAGGTGATGCATTACCATTTGCTTATACACAGGATGAAGTACTTGCTATTAAAACTTTATCAGATTTAGTTTATGGTTATTATGACCATGACGGAAGAATGCAAGCCGAGAAGACCTTTATGGGAGCGTTGCTTGGTCAATTTAAAACATTCTTGTCCGCAACCAGGAATGCTTATTTGCTAGAACCAAAGAACTATGGACTGGCAGGTAGGGTCCAAGCTAAAAATGATAATGGAGACCTCCTATGGTACAAGGATATAGTAGACGACAATGGAGAAACTAAAACCATAGTAACTACAGAGAATACAGGAGTGCCGGTAGAAACTTGGGCTGACAGATACCTAGAGGGAATCTTTTACACCCTTAAAGATGCCTGGAGGGAATTTAAATCCGGAGGTCTAAAAGGAGTTAAAGATAACATATGGAACGAAGATACTGGTGTCAAGAAATCTAATTTAAAGAGATTAGGACATGACTTAATGCTGTGGTTGTTATTAGGAGCTCTAGGTCAGTATCTAATAAGGTTGTGGGCTGAAGCCAGAGAGGAAGATAGAGACCCATTAAATCCTACCATGTCTAGGGCTATGGAAGATACAGTGTTTAGTCTATTCCAGAGAGGATTTACCAATTCATTTGGCGATGTAACTCCTATCAATACTATGTTGAGTTTAGTTAATAATTCGGAACCTGTATCTATTGGATATCTTAGCACGGTGTTCAATAATACCTATGAATTTGCATTTGGAGATAAGACTCTATCTCAATACTTTATGGGAACTACAGGATTCGATAGAACTTTCAAGGGAGCTACTACTGAACTAAAAAATATAGCTAAATTAGCAGCTGACACAGTTAAAGAAGATACAGAGTAATAATCAAAAAAAAATGGCCTGTACAGTAGAGCATTACACTCCACCATACAGGCCATTATTGTTTATTGAAGCACCCCTAAGGTCTCCATCATAGTTGCTACTTTGACAATTAACTCACCGAGAGTTCCGTTATTATCAATAACATAATCGTAGTCATTATAATCATCCAAAGCATGTTCTGAAATATGATTATCTAGTAATCCGGTATCTCTGTTTACCTTAATGACAATTCCTTTCCTATCTTTGATAGCTTGGACTTCATTTGGAAACCTAGTATCTGGCATAATCCAACAAGGCTCTACTGTATTCATGTGTGCGAATACAGTATTACCGTATTCATCAGTACCATAAGTAGGATAACTCTTGAATTTCCTTTCATAGTCAAACATCATAGATTTAACCCATAGGTTAGGGTCAATAGTTCTTCCCACTTCAGTACCTAGTACTTGTAGGAACTCTCTATGAGTCATAGGCTCCCCTTCACTATTACTAATTGGAATATATGTAAATGATTCTTTGATACTCTCTGTCTCAAAGCTTGACTTATCACAACCCAATATAATGGACGCACACTGTTTCAGCTTCTCTGCCCATGGATGTTTCTCCCATACACTAAGTATAGGAGCAATATCCTCACTTTCACAGACAGCTTCAAAGTGTTTAGCATTCAGAGTTACTTCTCCCCATAGTTTAGAAGATTTAAGCCAACTTATATACCGAATGATATTACAAACTGTATCTTTACCGCTTTGCTTCTTACCAACTATACCTATAATCATTCTTCTAGAAGGGTTATTTCATCGTCGCTATACTCACAATCTCTTACTTCTAAATCTCCTAGGTCTACTGTGTCGTAAGCCTTTTCCCAAGCTTCGTCTTCGCTGTCGGCTTCAACTTCTATGTCAAAGCATAGACGACATCTAAGCTGTCTATCGATACTTACATTATACTTCGGCATCAGTAGTAGCTATTACTAACTCACCAGAGTCAATTGCTTTACGAATGTATCTCATTAATGTGATAGGTTTCGGATACTCTGCTAGAAATGTAGTAGTTCCTACATCATCTCTGTCATTCATGTCTATTGGAAAGACAATAGTTTTATCACCAGCTATTATTTGATAATAAAGTACACCAGCTATAGCATGTGATATCTTAGCTGGATAAGGTAAGGTTACAATTTCTTTTAGTGTCATATTATACTACACAAGATTTTACTAAATCAGCAATCTGTTTACCGTCTGCGGCAGGGAACATAGCTTTAAGCTCTTTGATAATAATTCCCATTTTACTCTTAGGAATCTTAGGCCCGTCTTCACATCCTTGTAATGCACAGACTTCTACCAGCCCTAAAGCAAGTACTTTATCGTCAGGGACCTCGGGCAGAAATTCATTCAAGATAAGAGATTCTGCCATTTCATTATCATATAAATCCTGACGACCTACCATACGGTACTGTTCGGCATTATCAATGCGCTGGTCACGTAACTTCTTAATAATGGCTACTTCAGCAGCATTGTCAAGAGGTTTAGCATTCTTAGCAGTTGCATAGTTGCTAAATTCCGTCTTAATTGCACGGAGGACTGTAGTCCGAACAGCATCATGGTTCTTCATGGACTCCATAATTAAGGAGTTTAATTTATCATTCCACATATCATTTCTATTTAAAATGTTAATAACTCGGTTAGCATCCTCATTAGTAATACCTACGTTACCATTAGTTCTTACTAAGAACTTGTTCTGGCAAGACAACATTTCTCTATCATCATCCAAAATTGCATAGACGTAAGGTTCGGTTTGAGAATTTAACCACTCTTGGATTTCTTTACCTCTATGGTCTCTAAAGGGAGTGGTACTATAAATTTGGAACTTTAACCCAGCTTTGTCAAATACTGATTGTAAGTTAGAATCTGTTCTCCAAGAAGAACTAACTATTACCTTACAATCTGTTTTACTAACTATATCGTTGATGATATCAACACATTTTGGGTCGAAGTCACCTTGAGGATATACATGGTCTTTATTCCATTCTTCGTGATACCACTCGTCACTATTAAGAACTCCGTCTACGTCCAGAAATAAATATTTGTTAATCCTTTTCATAGAATGTTACTTGTCTAGAGAATCCATTCTCCAGTATATCCTTGTCTGGCGATACTTCATTCTCAACATCTGCCGAATATTCTTCTATGTACACTTCAGTATCAACATTCTGTATGGTACATCCAGCAACCCAAACACAATCACCCTTATCCATAATAACTTCATAAGGCAGTGCTGACCTGTAATCAGTATGATAAATTTTACCAGTTTGTCCAACTTCTGTATAAGCGGAGTCTAGGACTACTTTGACCTTAGTGTCTTTAGCTAAAGCATATCCCTTTCCTTCTAATACACAGACACTGGTGTCCAATTTATGTAGTTTGTAATTACTTAACTGTATTGCATACAATGAATGCTCTGATAAAGTCATGGAATACACACAAAGTAAATCACCATATTTGAGGTCTTTTGTATCCTCTCCTACATACTTTATACAATCGTCAAGGTATATTCGCGCAATAGGTTCAGGAGTCCAAATTTGGAAGTTTCCAGAAGGGTCTAGTAAGTCATTATAAACTGGAATGATGAGAGCATCTTCTAGCTCATTTCTGTATCTATAATCTGCTCTAATTGCTAACATACTATCCCAACGTACTTCTGACTCTCTTATGCCCGAATTAACTACAGTACCGCAAGCTCCTTCGACTATATGAGTATCTTTTGAAGAAACCATTCTAACTCTTGTTCCCTCAACAATTTTAAACTTTCCCTTTTTCAGATTCATGTTTCATAAATTCATCTGTTAATTCAACTCCTAATTGACATATCTCTTTAAATGACCTCTCATGTAAGAGGTCATTGTTATTGATTAATGCCAATGTAAATTCAAATCTCAATCTTTCATACTTTTTATGTTGCTCATTAGCTTCCTTTTGAGCTTCAGCTGCTTGCTGTGCAGCTTTAATACCCTCCAGGAACTCACCCCAATCTTTACTGTTGTCCATAAAAACTAGGGTTTAGATATTTCATAGTGTGCCTACGTAATATATTCTCTGCTGTACCAGAATCCCATTTAGATTTGCTTCTTATAAAGGCAATATCCTCACTTGAAGCATTGGTCATAGCAGAATCACGGTCTCTATCTGTCTCAAATCCACCTACATAATGTACAATAGGACAATCATCTATGGTATATGGGTCATCATCCTCGCATAAGTCTGCATTGAGCTCATCTACCATGTCAACATGATAAAAACCGTCTTGTCCAGCTACGCCTACTCTAAACCTAGGTTCAGAGAACATATGATAAATGCACAAAATACATGGAGGATACTCTGTATCATCTGTATTCTCCTTAATGTAATTTGCTATGAAATTAGCTGCCATTTCATCACAACCCCTACAATCTCCGACTACAAATTCACAGTCATCGTAATTATTGTTGCATGTATCTATCACATCAACAATTGCTGGAACGTAGAACTTCTCAAATTCTTCAGGAGTTATGTCTCTGTGTCCACTAATGAAGTATGTCATTCAGCAAATAAATTGTCTAAACCTTCTACTTCTTCATAATCTACATAAGTATAAAAGATACCTTCAATGAGATGCTTATGATTAAATGCCCACTGGTAATTATCAAGGTCAGATATTTTAACCCACATGATAGCCTTTACCTCATTCTCCTCTCCACCTAGCTGTCCTTTGATAGCATTAGTAGAAATTCCAATATGACTCTCGTCTACTACAGCCATGAACCTCATAGTAACATTCTGTCTGTTAGAGTCCTTTGGGTCATCGTTAACACTACACATATAAAGAGCACTAGGTTCAATCTTAACTCCAGTTTCCTCGTAGATTTCCCTAGAGCAAGCTTCTGCTAATGTCTCATCAAAGTCCAAATAGCCGCAAGGACAGTTCCAATATCCTTGAAAGTCTGGTGCTCCTTCACCTCTTTGATTGGCAAGAACACACCATTCATTGTTAATCCTACAGAATATAAATCCTGCAACGGCTATACTACGGTGAACCCAAACTGTCTCCCCAGCGTGTTCACCAGTTTCAATTGTAATAGGATAATTCTTCATTAGTAAAATTCTTCAGTTAATCCAGCTTTTATACATATAATCTATATTGGTCAATGAATGCTTCTACAGTATCTCTTACAAATGGCTGGATGTATATTCCAAGCTTTACTCTATTGCGAATGCAAGTAGAGCATATTGTTATTTGCGGAACGTATACAACATGTACATTCTCCGGAAGGTCTTGCGGAGTCTCCTCTCCACTTACCACCATGAGGAATTTATAGTCACACAATATTACAGACCCTTTATGCCATTCAGGAATATCCTTATAGGTTTCTGGAGTAGTAATGATTACTAATTCATCCTCTGGCATTCTAGACTTTAATTCCTCTAATACAACGTATGTAGGTATACCTCTGGGATAAGCAGGACCTGCTAAGTCTTTCTCTACATCACTTACATGTACAAAAGGTAAAGTGCCGAATTGCATACAACTCATAGCATACCTATATGAAAATTTAGAGCTACTCTCCTTCCATAAGTTTTGATATGCAGGAATTACTAACACTCTATCCACCTGGCTAGAGTTAATGGCTCCCATTACTACGTTTACATGCCCGATATGGGGAGGGTCAAATGAGCCAAAGAATAATCCTACTCGCATTGCATTGCCTCCTTAACTGCTGCTTTAACTATACTATCAAGTTCATGCTTACACTTCTTACAGTCTCCTGCATGTGCAAACCAATGATTTTGCCAGTAATATGTATGACCATTCAAAGTAAGAGCTCTGATATGACCATTACGACAAGTTCCAACCTTGTCATGGTTGTCAGTTACGTTATTACTGGGAGTACAACTAGAAAGGAGCCAAAGCAAGGCCAAGGCTCCATAATACAATTTCATTTTCATCTAAATCCAATTTTAGGTCTATCACTTTCAATTTGTTCACCACCATTGTCTGTGCCTAAGTTATAGACATCACACAATGCCATGTCTTCAGTTACAGGTTCAGTCTTACCAAGTTTGACAGCTAAGGCAGTAGCTTTATCTTTGGTAAGTTTGCCAAATTCATATTTAACTTTCAATCTTCCTTTACGTAATAATGCTTTATCAATACTACTAATATCAGCATTAAAGGTACATATGAACTTAAGGTTTAAAGAGTCTCCGAGTATACCATCTGACAGGTTTAGTAAAGAGGATATTCTGTGATTTCCTTTAGTGTCCCTACTTACTAATAAGTCCTCGCAGTCTTCTACTACAAACACTGAATCTCTCTTATTAGTAAGAAGTTCAATAAATGAAGCATCTCCAATGTATTGAAACGTAGAAGCATCTAAGAACACAAACTTCTTACCTGGATTGTCGGTTATTAGCTTTCTAATATAACTAGTCTTACCGCAACCAGGAACTCCGTGTAATATGGCAATTCCACTCTCCTTGGAATTTATCATATCGGTTATTTGTTGATGTGGTAAGTCATCATTATAATTAGATTGTATATCACAATCTTGCTCTTTTACCTTCATGAGTGTAGTTCTGAATCCTTGATTACTGTAGGTTACGTATTCCATAGTAGCTTTAGCCTCTTTATATACCAAGCAATCTACTATTTCTTTTGGAATATCATCAGTATTCAACATTAGAATTTCTAGGTCCTGAAGGTCTATAATATACTCATCAGTGAATAAGAAGTAATCATCTCCCCACCTTATATGAACTGCATCTGGAAACAACTTTAAAAGGTTGTGCTGAGTTGCCCAATAGTCTATAGGTTTGCCCTTGGAAATAGATTCAATCTTTCCTTTAGATTCTGCATCTGACCATTCTCGTCCTTCTGGTAAGTCTACTGCATAATAATCTGACCTAAAAGTTGCCCTATGTGGAGCTCTTCCATGTATCTTCATAAATACAGCGGCTAATGCAGAACCTAACCCATAAGTTGGGGCTATGACTACATCATAACACTCTTTAATAGCTGTGTGAACTCTTCTTTCTAAATCATTCATATAATTCCCTAGATATATAAATTGGCGCTTTCTTACGTTTGAACTCTGATGCCAGATGTCTGCTCCATACCTTATTAACTACATCTTCTCCATGTCTAGCACATAATTGTGACCAGCAATCAGATTCTGCCATTTCATCGTGTGGATGCATGATTTGTCCAGCTGAGTCGTAGCTCTTTCTAAAATTCTCGAATGGAATGAATCTACTAAGGATATCATCCACAGTAGCGTAGTCCTTAGCACCTATCTGGTCTAAGTCACTATTACTAATACCAAGACCATCAGTGGGAACTAGCTTGCAAGAATTATATATAGCACATGACATTGCTTTATAATTATCGCAAGTTTCTTTATAATCATTACGAAGAGCTTCTAGAGCTTTACTTTTATAATGGTCTTGCAAATAGTTTGCCAGTCCGTAAACTTCAGTCTTCCACAGGTCTTGAATAGGGTCAAAGTCACCTACATCACCATGAATAGTCCAGAATCCAAGCTGATATTCAGTTTGATTATCTGTACTCATTACTAATCCCTTGCGAATAGATGCTATATCATAAAGATGTATCATTCTACATCTAGCTTGTATATTACCATTAGCAATAGGAGTTCTGTCAGCAAGCTCTTCTAAATCACTTACCCAATACCAGTCATAACCCTTACAATCTTTAATTAGTCCTGTATCAGCACAAAGGTCAAATAGAACTGATTTATAAGAACTGCTTAGATTGAATACTTTAAACTCATCACAGAAAGCCTCTCCAACAAGTTTAGATACATCAAACTCATCACTCTTATTCTTAATAGGAAGACTTCTACCTATAAGAGGAATGCCAGTCTTCTTACTAACCTCATGGCAGATAGCAGCGACAACAGTGGAGTCTATTCCCCCACTGATGCCTAATACCATTACCTTAAGGTTGTTAGAAGTAACGTATTCAGCTGTTTTATCAACTAATACATTAAATACATGTTCATAATTTAGTTCGCTCATAATCCTAATTCAGATAAACAAGATTTTACTTCTCTCATTTCACCAGTATGTTTGCCTTTATCATCCGACAGCTTAACACAACCGTAAACAGGTTGATTAACATTCATTTGACAGCTAATAAGCTTCATCACTATGTTAGCTGGCTTAAATCCAGTATCATTAGTGAGATTAGTGCCTATTCCAAACGAACACCTGATTCTACTTCCACAATACTCCATAATGTCCTGGCATTTGTCAAAGTCCAAAGCATTACTGAATACTATAGTCTTAGTAGTAGGGTCTACTCCAAGTTCTTTATAACGAGCAATCATACTGTTTATGAACTTGAACTCATCACCAGAGTCACATCTTATTCCGTCAAACAATTTAGCTTGTTTACGAGACAGGTTCTTCATGAACACTTCAGAAGTATATGTGTCAGACAATGCTATTCCCAAATCACCGTCATACACATTTACCCAATTCTCAAGAGCCATGTAATTAGCCTGTTTATAGCCATACATAGCACCGTGGAACATGAACCACTCATGCGGATGAGTTCCCATCATAGGCATTTCATATTTCATAGCCAGATAGCAGTTAGAAGTGCCAGTACAATAGATAGAACCTTCCTTAATTGCAGATACTACCTCATCCTGTACATTATAACTGAACCGTCTTCTGGTACCAAATTCAGAGAATTTTATTCCTGCAACATTCGACAACCTTAACTTAGGTTCAAGCTTCTTAATGACTTCTGACATGTCACAGTTGTTACCTAATACACGATTACGTAGTTCAGATATAATGGCTAGAATAGGAACTTCATATAGTGTTACTTTGTACAGATAATCAGTAACAGTAATATGAAGATGTTTCTTGTCATCAAGCCATACTTGCACTTTGCCAGAGTTAAACCTGAAAGAATATAACCATTCCCAGTAGACTTGTGGAACAAATCTACAGTTAGAAGTCATATAATCAAGTTCACTATTGGTAAGACGTAACATTCCAAGATTACTTAACTCCAAGTACACCTTCTGAACAAAGTCTTCTGGATACTCTGTCAAGTCACGGTCAAAGAACTCAAATGTTCCTCTAGCTTGAGGAAATAGTTTCATGTAAGCATACGAAGTTGTAAATTTGTACAAATCCGTATCAAGAATGGATTTTACTATCATTTCTCTTTAAATTTATCAATTAATCTCTCCATTGCTAAGTCAATGAGCTGCAATGATTCTATCATTCTGTCTGTCCTCTCTTGCTTAGTAAGATTCCTGTATTCATTGAATTTAACAACAGCATCACCGAGAGTTGCAATTATAATTACCGTATTTACATAAGGCAACAACCCTAGAATTGTGAGTAAAGTAACCACTCTACTTGTCATATAGGGTCTAATGTCCTTCTTTAGATACATTCTAAATATCATGAATGCGAAGAACAAAACCGATACTGAATAAATTAATCCCATTTTAAACCACAGTTTTTAATTAAATTAGCAAGTTTATCTCCACCATCTATGGATGCAATATACTTAATGTCTACTACAATGTTATCTTTATAGCCCATAGCTATCAAATCACATATAGTTTCATGCACACAATAATCACCAGCTATACCAACTACTCTAATCTCATTGTCTGGGTCAGACTCAAAATCAAGTAATATGTCTGATATAACAGAAAGACTTTCTAGATTATCAAAGATACTATACTCTTCTTTGTCAGGACTATCTCCTTTAATAAAGATGTCTGTATCTTTACGATAGGCGTAGTTGCATATTACACTCCATAGTGGGGCATATATACAACTACCAGTAGTACCTTTAACACAATGTGGAGGCCATTGGCCTCCGTTCTCTTTAAAGGAGCAGTGGTTAGATGGGTGAAAGTCCTTAGTAACCATTACATAGTCACAGTCAATTTCACCGTTCTGTAATGCACTAGCAAGAGCATCCATCTTCTCCTTAGCTCCTTCCACAGCTAAAGACCCACTGATGAAATCCACCTGTGGGTCTACAATTAATAAAATCTTATCCATACTTTATTTAGAACACGCTGCTATTGCGGCAACTATTAGCAGTATTAGAAGTAACACTAATACAATACCTATAGCGAAGACTACTGGCAGCCATAATGGAGCAAGTACCCACCACCATGACCATGTTGCAACAGCAGTTGTTCCTGTTAATTTAAGAATTACAAATACTATAGCTACAGCCGTTAATAGGCTAGAACCACCAGATGTATAAACTACTTTTTCAGTCGGCATTCTTTTAAACATTTAAATACAAAGGTTTATAGGAAACTACATAATCTTCATTTACTAACGACACGTTAGAGAACTTCATGCCATTAAATTCCTGTATTCCATGACACCCACTATGAATGTGTCCGCAGAAGCAATATTTAGGTTGTTTACGCATGATTTCATCAGCTAACCATGTATTACCTGCATCTTCTCCTGCCCACGCTCCTTCATGTATCTCACCTAGCCCAAGTAGTCTAGGAGCATCGTGAGATATAAGAATATCACAATCACTAGGCATATGAGCATACTTAGCTTCCAGGCGTTCAGGCTCTCTCATGAACGCCCAATTACCAAATTGCTTACAGTAGGGAGTTCCGAAGATTTTAAACTTCTTGAATACTCCTGGCTCGATTTCATGCTCGTATTCCCAAGACTTATTATGTAAATACACCAATTTGCCGTCAGTAGGCTTATGAAACATGTTGTACATATCTGGTTCCAAACCTCCATTTCTTTCAAACCAGAAGTCATGATTACCAGCTATGAATACTACATGTTTACATGGTAACCCATTAGCCCATGGAATAAACGTATTTTGAAGCCATAGCCTAGATTTAGGCATGTTTAGCTGTATATTTAACGGCATGATATCTCCACAGATGAGAAATATATCACATTCTTCAACTGCGGGAAGTACTCCATGTAAATCAGACGTAGCTCCTATTCGCATTTCTCGGCTGTATATTTAATCCGTATTTCAGTCATCTCACCATTAGCAATATCTGGAAGTGATTCAACAAAACCTACACCATAGGTAGCTCTTAAATCGAACTCTCCTATCCAAGTAGAGTCATCTGTCTCTTCATCAGAAGTATTCCATTCATCATCATATTTAACTGGAGCCACCGACCCTTCGTAAAGCCACTTATTGCCGTTGTTGTCTATACAATACCAATAACGCATAGTTACTTAATTCCAAATTCAAACTGAAGATTCATCTCAATCCGTTCACCTTTATTTAACTCAGGGAACTTAACGGTTCCTAGAAGTTTATCGAAGTCAAAATTGAAGTCTTCTTCCGACCAAAACAGACCTTCTTTTCTTGGGTCTACCCACTCACCATCATCGTCCATAATTGGTGGTTCTTCTCCAACAAACAGAAATACTTCCTCGTTAGCAGCTCCTTCTAAGTCTCTACAACACCAAAATCGTTTCATTCTTTATACCAAGTTGTGTTTAACTGTTCATCAATCTCAAATTGTAGTGGGCCTTTATCAAACGTAGTAGCTGGAATAACACAGTCTTTAAATACATCATCTGTGGCAGAAGTCCACTGATAGTCGTTATTCATTCCTTGCCAACCGCTGCCAGCTCTCTCCGGCATGTCACCATCAGTTACATGAAGGTCTCCACTTCTATTGGCAACGACCCACCACTTACCTACAGGATTAGTTATTTCCTTTCTCATCTCTAGTAAATTCAGATACGTCTTTTAAATAATCTAACAACTCCTCTTCAGTTTCAGCCAGTTCTAAAATACCAGGCCACCCTAAGACTACACTGGGCACATATACACGATACCAATCCCCGTCTATTCCTATCCAAGTGGTCAGGTCAGATGTGCACATGTAAGGCTCACCTTTAGCGTCCAGCTGTCTTCTTATCCCAGGATTTGGACAAGAAGGTCCCATATCTAACTCTAAAGTGTGCCCGTGAATTGTAACTACTTTAGACATATTTCAAATTTTATAGGTTCATCCTCATACGTCATATCTTCCGGAATTGGAAATCTAAATAGATTTGCAGGATGTAAATCATTAACAGCTCCCATACATTCTAAGCAGTCATACGTAGGGTCCACATTCCAGCTTTCACCGTCAAAGATAGGCGGGTTGTCATAATACCAACCCTGCCCATCTTTATCTATTGCATAGTAATAAGTCTTAATCATTACTAAGAGTCACAGTTCCCTCAAACTTGTACAATTTGTCGGAATCAGTGTAACTTACTAGGGTTGGAACATCTACAGGCTTTCCTGAATGCTTAAGAAGCCAAATATAACCATTGTGCATTAGGATGCCAATATTTCCAAGCTCGTCTATTACTAGGTCTCCTGCTTTTGGCATTTCGTCATTTCTATTCACTTCAACTTTCATTCCTTCAAGTCTCCCATTACGTTACGGTTAAGCCTGTCATCAATTCTTTCCTTACAAGCATCAAGATAAGCTTCAAGTGCAGTAACTTGTTTGGCATTTTGCTCACAAGGAAACTTCTCATTCAGCTTCTTCACTCTATCAAGTAGGATAAGGGCAAGTTGTTCTGATTGCCACCCTGGAGTTACTGTACCGTCTTCGTGCTTGTGAACAAACTGAATTGTGTCAGTAGCATCCACATACTTGGTTTTGCCATTAACAAAGCCAGCACACATTTGGGCACGGTAACGATGAGCTCCATCATCGGGAATTACTTCAATAGTTTCCTTATTACTAGGATACACCTTTAAGTCCTTAACTGGAACATACTTCTTTCTGCTACTAATAATTTTAGCCATAATACTTATTCTTTATAAATGTCCAACAATTCACTAAATTCGTTGATAGTCTCACACAAATGCTCTATGCAATTTATGAGAGCTCCTTTCTCCAGTCCTTCTAGCCATTTAAGTCTAGTTTCTGGAGTGCAATCTTCGAGACAAGTAGGAGTAGGCTTCTCCTCTCCTTCTAACTTATCGAAGATGAATATCCCACTAAGATTCCTGCGCTTCATTCACTTGCTTATTAATTATACATTTAACTTGAGCATAAGATACAGGAGTGTAATTATTATTATCAACTCCTACATCATACTGGGTTGGAAGTAAATAAGGCAGTCTAGCTGCATCAGCTCCAGCACTATTTGGGCCTGAATGTACATGTCCAAATAGCTGCCATACGGCATCCTCTGGTTTACGATATATTCCACCATAACACAGAAACGGATAGTGATTTAAGTATATACTACGAGTCTCTATCGAAATCTGCATTTGGGGGACCACTATCTCAAACTTACCCATGTAACCTTGTCTTATGTTCTTCCTATCATGGTTTCCCAGTATGAGGTAAATCTTGCCTTTTAGACGAGACAAAACATTACTCCATACTGCACTACCACCTAGAGCAAAATCTCCCAAATGGAAGACTGTATCATCGTCAGAGACCACATTATTCCAGTTTTCAACTAACATATCATTCATATGATTAACGTCTTTAAATGGACGATTGCATAGATTGATAATGTTAGCATGACCAAAATGTGTATCTGACGTAAAGAATGTGTGCTCCGGGTCAAATTTAAATTTATCTGTCATCTTCCACAACAATGTTTATATTTCTTGCCACTGCCACATGGACAAGGGGCATTACGACCTATTTTAGGATAAGGCCTAACATACGGTTCTCTTCTTAGGAAGTTAGCAAGATGTTTCCTTAGTAATGCTTCTTCCTCTTTCGACAATTCCTTGTCCATGTCTAGTGCGTCTTTAGCATCCTGCATTCTGAATGTGATTAGATACTTTAAGAATAATATAAATCTGATAACTAAGTGCATCTTGTAGTCTAGGAGTTTTGCCTCCTCCTTATGAAGTTCTCGCTTATATCTCCTAGTATCTGTTCGATACTTGTAGATTCCCTTCTGCATCAACATCTATATAATTATCCAATAGTAATCTATCTCGTAATTCAATTGCAAGTTCTCTTGCCTGCGGATGAGCATCATTTGCACATCTCAATTTCAAGAGCTCTATCCATTGTTCAACAGTGCCAGTCATTATTAATTCTGTCTTTAGTGCTAAAGGTAGTACATTTCTAGCCTGTTGAGCGGGCTCACCCTCTGTCAACAATCCGAAATATGCACTTTCTGCTTCACACATAGCTTGTATCCATGCAGCTTCAGTTCGAGACAAGCCTTCGGATATAGTTAAATCATAAGTATGACATAGTTCTATATTATATGAATTGCCCTCGAACATATTCTTATACCAGCACGGTATTATACAATTTAATTCCTTACCAAACTTAGCCTTAGAGTAATTGCAATACCTAGTACTTTCTTGAGCGAAGCTAAATAGTCTGTGTCTACAGAACTCTCTAGCAACTCCCATATCACATATAAATCTTACAGTGACACGTTTAACGTGATATTCTGTAGGTTCACACAAGTATTGCAAGTCCTCAAGCCAACCGTTTTGGAGTAATACTCTATAGTTAGTAGTTATAGCTACAAAGCCATCAGGTATACCCGGGACTGGTTGTGCTTGTACAGCTTCCGAGTACTGATTCTCATTATACTTACTCCAAAGTCTGTAAGCAATGGGATTAGAATCATCATTAGCCTTAAAGTCATATCTGAGATACACAGTACCATGCTCTAGCATAGCAGTATGTCCTCTAGCTATAATGACATTATTAATAAACTTCTTAGCACTGTCTTCTGTTATCTTGTCTTCAGACTTATAACAAGTCCTTGCACACAGTTCCATGTGTTTGAATAAACCTTCAACACCTGGCTCCTGGTTAATAAGTTCTACTTTCGGTTTGATTAGGCGCATTAAGCTTTAATTCTACTTCTTTAGATTTGCAATGAACATAATCTCTTAGTAGATGATAAGTTTTGGTACTTATCTCCATCTTCCAATCGTTAACAAACCTTACAAATTCATCATTGAAGTAAGCAACTGCGTCTAAATTAATTGCAAACCCGTCATCAGCTTCAACGAAATAAGCCATTAATAGAATTTTACTTCTTTAGAACTATATTCATCTTGTTCGGAGACAAAGTCATTATCATTGACTATCTCCTCCTGACAAGTATCTTTCTCTCTATCCCATATACATACCAGGTCGAGCATACTGTCAAGATGTTTTAAACTGTGGGGTGCTCTGTGATTTTGGTCAAAGTTACTGTACACTCTCTTAAATACCTTTATTATGTCCCATTCCCGATAACGTTCATCATCAGTATTCATGAGCATATTAAAAGTATATGACGTACCTTGCATATAACCACCCTGGCTCAAGAATACAATGTCTTTATTCTTAGAAGCATTAGGTGGTAAACAATCAGTGATTACTAGATATAGTTGTTGATTTCTCATCTGAACAACCATTGTATTCTCTAAATCATTCAGAGTCATCGTCCCAGTTCATATAAGGGTTAGACGCGAGGTTGCAGTTATAATACTTAGTATCTTCTGTAACCTCTTCTCCTACAAAGTCAGGAAGAGTAGGATTTAGAGTTGCCTGTGACAACTCGCACTCGGCAATTACTAATCCTTCATTCTCTCCTAAGAACTCATCAATTTCCCATTTGTTACCCATATGATATACTATGTAGCGTACCTTACGGATAACATTAGGACAGAACTTTAGAAGCTCCTGTGCTTCATACAATGGGATTTCTTGTTGCCATTCAGAACGACTAAGGGTTCCCTTAGCTTTAATAAATAGCCAACCATGATTGTCCCTAATAGCTATCCTAGTTTCGGAGAGAGGATTGTCTCCAAGATAACCCTGGACTATCAATCCTGCTCTTTGAGCCTGCATTTTATAGCTATTGTTTTTCACTAAATACTTTCTTTCAACTTCAATCATATTAATGTACCCAATGGTCTTCAATTGATATATCAGCACCTAAATGAGCACGTACACAAAATGGTTCGCCTCCACTTTCCATACATTTAACTAGTATATTACCTACTTCTTCAGCAATATCATCCGGTGCTTCAACATTATGTTCATCATGTACGGGAACACAATATTTAACTATAAATAGCAGATTGTTCTTCCTTAGCCAATTGAAGAACTTAATTGCAGACAATTTGAAACACATAGAACCAGCATGTTGTATCGGATAGTTAATGGATTGCTTCATAGAATCAGATAACCTTCTTCTCAAATGCTGTGAGCTTGTTTTATAATAATTGTCCCCATTACGCCCTAGCATATACTTAGCTTCTGGAGACCCAAGTTCACTGTCGATTTTACACAGGTTGTCCCAGTCGTATATAAATGCCTTATGCTTAGTAATAGGATTAAGAAGGATATATCCCTTATCAAGGACATCTTCTCTCCTAAACTCCTGATATCTCTTTAGTCCAGAGAAACCAGACATATAGTTATTATATACTTCTTGAGCTCTTGCCTTAGTAAGACCGTAATTCTTCATTAAAGTGTTCCAATCTCCACCATAATTAAAACAAAATTCGTACCCTTTAGCAGCATCTCTAAGAGGTTTGTATTTAGCTTTAACTTCAGATAGTGGAGTATCATCGGGGATGTCTGTAAATACTATTCTGGCAGTTAGACTGTGTAAGTCACCACTACCATAGATAAGCTCTTCCAACATCGCCTTATCATTGGCAATAGATGCCATTAAGAAGGATTCCTGCCCTTTGTAATCACAACTAATCCATTTATATCCAGTATCAGAAATGAAACACGACCTAGTAAATGGGTCATGTGGCAAATTCATTAAAGACGGGTTAGTAGCGGATAACCGCCCAGTATCAGCTCCTAATTGAAAATAGTCTGGATGAATCCTACCACTTACTGGATTAATTTTATCTATGAACTTCTGTCCAAAGGTATCAACTAGAATTTTAGCCTTCTTATATTCTACATAAAGAGGAACTATACTACACTTATATGCTTGTGGCTTTATCAACTTAATATCAGCAGATTTCTTCCTCTGCTTAGTTTTAGCATCAATGGTAGTACAATTAATACCTAAATGTTCAAATAAAGGCACTACTTGCTGACTACTAGACCAGTTAATGTTACACTTAGCTGAAGCATCAAATCCACTGAACAAATCGCCTTGTAGATTCTTGGTAACATATGGGAAAGGTTTGTCATATTCATAGTGAATTAATCCGGTTTGCGGATTACAAACTCTCCTTATTTGTCCCATATGAGGACCTACTTTGTCAAATAGTTGATTCTCATGCATAATGTCCACTTCCTCTGTGCAGGCTTTAACATAGCCTTCAGAAGATTTATGTTCATTATAATAATTTTCAACCCATTCGTTAAGCTTAGCTTCTGCTTTATTAACTTCCTCTTTATCTCGAATCATCTTCTGCTTCCATTTTACTGGGTCAAGTTTAGCCCCACAATATTCCATATAGGCAATTACTGGAGTAAACTTCATTTCAAATTCAGCAGCTTTAGTTAATTCCTTCTTCTCTAGTTCTGCATCTTGCTTCTCCTTAATCTTAGTAAGATACATAACATCACCAGCAGCATATTGTACCACTGGTATAGTTAATCCTTGAGTGATAATCTGCCCTCGAACAGTTTTATCAATATCTATACCAAGATAGTTATCAGCTGCTGCTTTTAAAGAAAGACTATGAAACTGGGGAGGATAGCCAAGATAGAGTAACTTCTCAGCAATCATTCCATCCCATACATTATAAGGAACTATTTTATGGTGATATAGAAACCTTAAATCAAATGCAATATTCCAACCTAAGAAAGTCTTAGTAGGGTCTTCAAGGACACATTTAAGCTTCTCAATTGGAATAGTTACATTGTCAACGACTATTTGGTCTTCCCCTAAACCATACTGAGTACACAGTAATGGTTTTGTATAGGGGTCTAAACCAGCAGTTTCCGAATCATATTCTACCCAACTATGTGGCATAATCATGTCTATAGCATCAGACAGAGATAATTCCTTATAAGCGTCAGTTTCAAATAGTGACCTTTGATTACTGACTAGATATATCATGAAACCTCAATATCAACAGTACTAATATCAACATCTCCTAAGCTACTAAGTGCGGCTTGTATTCTGCTCTTAATAGCTTCTATGGCTTCATCTATATCCAAATGTCCGTAATATTCATACCATGCTAATCCCTTAGCATTTATGTCAACTTTGAAGACTTTCTCTTCCACATTATAAGGAGCAAATGGGTCACGTTCTGCTCCAGCTGGTAAATTACTCATTAATTAATAGCTGTTAGAATTAATAATAAGTAATCTGTCCACAGACCTCGTCACCGAGTCTTAATCAGCTGTATCGAAATACAGCAACGTTGGGTTATCTTTCTGTATATCTATAGAATCCAGATTCCTAATAGCTAGCTGTTGAGCGAACTGATTAGTATCAAACCCTATCGTTATAAGATGATAACCATGTGCAGTTGGAATTACATGTTTAACTTTGATGTCTTGTGCACCTCTACAACTATTAACAATTTCTATGATTGTGTTAAGATAGTTCTCGTCCTTACTATCAACATCCACAACCCATAGTGGCTTGTAGCCTCTAGCTCTAGTATGCCCACAAGATGAATCCCAAATGCGATATCCTTGATAGCAATTACCTTCTTGGATTAGTTTGGCATACTCTTGTATAGCAGTACATGCCACTTCTTCAGCATTACGTCTATTCAAGGTAATGTATGCTCTTGCATGATTGCTCTGGCACAATTCAGTAATTTTAGCTCTTTTGCGCTCTAGCTGTTCCCTACTGAATATATAGTAAGTTTTAACGGTCCTATATCCGTTATTACCAGTATCAGTAACACAGCCGTCTTTCTTGCGTTGTATAATTTGCAAGAAATAGAACTCATCTGAATTATTAAATTCCAGAATGTCTAGTATTTGGTCAAAATTATCTATTACCATTCTTCTCGCCTTTAATTTCGTAATACCTGTCTATAGTAATGAAGACTAGAGCTAAACAGAAACATTCTGCCATTAAAACAGGACATGTAAACAGAGCTATAAGCCCAACTATCATTCCTATTAACATCCAAGGTGCTGCCATAGCAAGCAAATTACCTATGGTAGAATCATCAAAATTACTTCTTAGCCATTTGTTCATATTGCTTATCCCTTTCTTCAATTACTGACAATGGTGATACTCCAGGTTCTAAGGTTTCAATAAGTACAAATCCATTCTCTGGTGTAATCATTGATTCTTTCTCACTTACACTACCCTTATACTTCTCACCATAGTTTCCCTCTACCTCCTTAGTAGCAGGATTGATATCTCCCCAATCTGAATGTCCTCCGATTGGTTCAACATAGTATTTCCTACCAGTCACTAATGATTGATATATAAATCTACCAGTGTCATCAGTGTTCTTTAGAAATCGTTTCTCTAAATCAGTCATTTGGAACTACATCTAAATCTGTCAAATAAAATGCATTGTCGTTTAAATCTCTTTGTACGAAGTATCCGTTAACTTCGACAGTTTCTCCTTTAAGAGTATGTATAGTTACTTCTCTGTCTCGGTCATACCTTTGGAGAATTTCAATCAGTTGTCCTACAAGTATTGCCATTAGAACTTACCCTCATTCGGTTGCAGACAGATTAAACCCTCATTTCTCCACATCTCCACACACTTACAATTGTCTTCAAGTACGAAAGGTATATAGAACTTGCCTTTGATATTGTCCTCATACAGTTTCTTCTTACATATAGGACCAGCAGTAAAGCTCTTAACAGGACGCATGAGAAGTATGTCAGGATGCAACCAATTGTTCTCTAACCACTGTTCCGTAGCTTTACGAACTTCAGGAGTATCCTCTCTACCAGTTAGAATTATTAACTTAGCAGGATAATTATCACAGAAGTTTCTAATAAGCTCAATGACAGGAGTAATAGGCTCATCAGTAAGCATACCTTCAGCTGCACCTTCTCCGTAGAAGGGACGGCCACTAGTATTCAAACATACAGTTGCATCCATATCTACAATGATTGCTGCTGGTAGGTTAGTATCTTGAACTAATGACTTAGCTTTGGCTGCCATAATTTCCTCATGGATTATGAAGTCCTTATAACGCTTCCAAGTTTGCCTAATAACCTTCTCTCCAATTGGATTAGGTCTCATGGCATCCCGGCGAATACATTCTTCAACAGGAGTCCAAAAGTCCTTATACTCTATATCAACATGTATTCCCTTGTCCTTCTCTATATTGGCACATAGAGTTCTAATCCATTCATCCTCTTTGGGATTCAGATTCATATTATCAACTACTACATCGTAACCTTTAATCAAAGCAAACGTTATCATATTAGCTTTAGCTTCAGTAACTAGCTTCTCCCTATTAGGAACCCAGTAATCACCTAACATGTTACGAATATCATCATTGTTAAATCTTACTCTGTGCTCTGGGTCTTCGTGACACCATTGTTTAGCCCAAGTAGATTTACCTGAACCTTGAATACCTCTACAAATTATTAATACTCGCTTGTCCATAAAGATTCTTTAGAATTGAGTTTATATTCAGCAGTATCTTCCCAATCCATTATATCTTCTGTGCTTTCGTAGTCAATCAGCTCATACTCCCGACTCAAAATTTCTCCATCTTCTTCATAATAGTCGTTGTCCTCTATTCTAGTAATGGCATCCTCGACACCTTCTGCCTGAATCTTTACATGCTCTTTAAGTGCCACTCTTGCTATTGACGTTACTAAGAACTCAAATGTTTCCATCAATCAATATTACATAAGACATCACTGAATCCACTATAATCTAAATCAGTTAAAATGTCCCGTATAAACGATATATAATCTCTTGTGCTTTGCAAATCTCGTATATACTCTTTAGTGGATATTATCTCCTCTATAGATTCAGGATTACCATAACAGAACTTCTCGTATTCTGTACGTCTCGTTTCTGCTTTAGTAATGTCAGCATCAATGTCTTGAATCACTGATTCAACATCACTAATAGTGAGTTTAGTGTACTTCTCCTCATTACCAGCATATGCTATATTGAGATTGTCAGAGAATCTCTGATATACCTCGTTAGACCTGCTGAAAGATTGAAGTAGTAACTTCTCCTCCGGATGTGCTCTAGGCACTAAGTAAAATGATAAATAACTACTCATTTCTCGTTAGTTGGCTTAAGCCATAAATTGGTCTCACTAAAGATATAATCTCTAAGTCTTGGAAGGTAATCAAGATATGTTAAGGTTCTAACGGTATTGCATCTAAAACACTTAATCAGTTCCTCTCTAATTCTCTCCTCTGACACTACTGGCATTTTAGAATCATAATCATATAACACCATAGCTTGCCAAGTTGTTTGCTCTATTGTGAATCTCTTAGTAACCGCAAACCTAATGGCTCTAAGTATCCTAAGAGGGTCATCATCGAATGTTACTACAGGGTCGAGGGGAGTTCTTATTAAGGCATTCGTTATATCATGCTTACCATAAAAGTAATCAATGATTTCTCCAGTATCGGGGTCTTTAGCCATAGCATTAACAGTGAAATCTCTACGTGATAAATCATCATATAGATTTCCTGGTTTTACTATGGGAGTCCTAGTGCCTGGAACATATCCTACTTCCTTTCTAGCCATTACAAAGTCTGCTACACCTTGATACCTGTATCCTTCTGGGAACTTGGCACGTATGGTATAGCATTCTGGAGTTACTAAGAAAATTTCAAACTTCTGCTCTTCTAAGTAGCTCTTTAATGCTTTGAACATCAATTGAGCTGGACTAAGCTGAGCTTCACATGGATGAATTTTGCTGTACACTGCTTCGGTAGGTACAGCTACATAGTCAACGTCCTTGTTAGTAAGACCTAGAAATTCATCTCTAATCTTACCACCTACTTCATAAAATTTAAAATCTTCCATTAATAAAAATAATCTGGTTCAACTTTCTGAATAATCTTCTTCCTGCTTCCTTTTAGACCATAGCCACTATGTTCATTGCTACGTTCGTAACAACTAAAGTATTCTAAAACTTCATGCACTAAAAGATTAAAACTGTGATTCTCGAAGTGATGCCCATCCACATCAATAGACCAACCACATCCATCTAACCACCTATATACATTTAGATGCTTACCATTAACATGATTCGGAAGGTTTGCTAATAGTGACAGATTATCCATTCTCTAATATTATAACAATTTACCAGTCATACACACAACCGATTACTTGCTTCTCTTTAACGAACTCATATAGTTCATTAATAGCTTCATCCCACGTTAGGTCAGGAAATTGGGCATACTGTGATACATTACCATCTTCATCCTTGAAATCGGCTATGTCTAAGTAGTTCATATACTTGATTGTTGAATATCTGTCAAAGTAATCATAGCTTTCCAGGAAAGCAGGAAGTTCTATCCAAGGAGCTACTGGTAATAAGTCATAGACAGTCAGCAGGTCAAGAGCTACCTCCTTAGAGATAGCTCCTTCGTCTGCCTTCTTAAATATTTCTTTAGCGAACTCAGCCTTGAACTGGTTCAATTTCTCCTTCATCGACTCTAGAGTCCGAATTTCTTTGTCTAAGTCTTCCATCATATATTAATATGAGTTTATCAAATTCTTCATCTGTTCCTTCATAAGGAGTAATTTTATAGTTGTAGTAATCTTCCCACTCGATACTATCAACTACCTGTCTTATAGCTTCTTCAGTCATGTTATGATATTCATAACCTTCTGTAGTAACTATAAACGAATCTGGAACTATACCAACTGCGATTTCGAAAGCATATGCATCAGCTGCATTGTTCATGTCTTCATCAAACAAGCTCTCTGCGTATGCAGCATATCCACTATATGTTTCGAAATCATTAATGCAAGTTATAATATACCTGTTCATTGGTCAGATTCTATATCAACTTCACCTTTATCTAATGCTTTAGATTCTGCAAATAAGAACCTATTACATTTTAACTTATATGCCCCAGACAGACCGTCTTCTATACGAATTACTATACCTTCATGTGGCACATCATTGTGACATTCTGGAGATAGTTCTTCCATGAAGAAATTCTTGTCCTCGGCTAATCTTTGTATGAAATTCTCATTCCAGTGTTCAGATACAGATATATCCGGATATAAATCCTTCGCATATCCATAATATAGTTCTGTTACCGGAGTGAGGCCCTTATCTTTACACCATTGTTGCACTTGTCTAGCACTAAATTCATACACTATTCCGTCAGGATTAGTATAAGTAATACGGTACACTCTGATACCAAAATGCACATTATACTTATATGGAGTAGTTTGAGTAGTAGGGTCGTATATTGGCATATCGTAACCATAATCATAAGCTTTACCTCCCATTGACTGAATTGCTCCTCCAGTAGGAAGCCAGCCTATAATTTCATAATAGAGAGTTAATCCTTTAGTTAAAAATGGCTGTAATACTTTATGAGCTTCTCCCCACACATCACAGCCGTAGTAACCTTCACTAACTTCCTTATTATAATATTGGTTCTTTACAACCTTTCTAGAGGACCACAGATAGTCATATGCAGTGTCAGGCACATAGGTAAGCCAACCAGCTACCCTGTCTTTCCACTTCAATTGCCTTTTGCATAACACATCTGCTGATATTCCAGACGTGCCATGAACTTTACTAGTAATACTAATAATGTCGTTTGGCTTAATTATCCATGGGCACTTCTTAATAAGAATAGTATCGTAGTGGAATCTAAACTGATTGTCAACTAACTTGCTCAACCCTTTAGGCTGTTTACCAGTTCTAGTTTTATTGCTGGAGCCAGAAGTTCTATTCTTTACTACGTACTTCTTACAAATAAACAGGTTTCCTACCCTATCAAATTCAGTGCCGGCATCTATTCCAGTTATAGATTCGGTATGTCCAAGAGAACTTATCCATTTAGTAATGGACTCTATAGACATAATAAATCCTTCTGAAACATGGCCCTGCAACTTAATAATCTTCACTCTTCCGTTATCTTCGAAATACCCAGGTGCTGCTTCCTTGTCAGCATTCAGCTCGACATGTCTGAACTGATTATTAGCTGACAAGAAAGAATAGTCAATAGCACATCCTATAGGGAAATATACATACATTCCAGGTTCTGTATCTTTACTAACCGAAATAGTATATCCGTCTATATGAGCACATTTAAGACGCTCGCACTTAGGGTTTGGGTGTGGTGTAAAATCGTGGATTTCCACAATCTTAGCACAATAGTTAATATTGATTTTAGGTGATTGATTTAATTGCATTCAAAATTAGTCAATAATTGCTTACAGCTAATCTTCAGCTAGACTCCAATCTTGACTTAAAACGGCATCAGGAAACCACTTAGTAACAACGTAGTACTGGTTAGAACCAGCTATGGGAAGACAGATAATTTTGCCTTCCTTCATTCTGTAACGTCTCTTACTTGAGTTGATAACTGTCATACCTGCTCTCATCATAGATAAAGCTTCTCCAAAGTCAAATGTCTCGTTCATAATCTTATAAATTAAAATTAAACAATCTTGTAGGATGATTCAACATATTCGTAAAGCTCATCCAATGTGCTTATAATTTCTTTACCCTCTTCGTCATAGGCTTTTATATCTGGGTCTCCGGCTTTCTCGTAAACCCACCACATAATCCAGTCTATGCCTTCGTCAGTATAGTTCTCCTTAAATATAGCCATGGCTATACATTCAGCATTACTGACTATATCACTGTCGGCAATATCAATTCCCATTTCAGACAATTTGAAACATCTGGAGTTGATAGCTTCCAATGAATTTACTACTTCTATAAAGTTCCCTTTTACCATATTACACCTTTTAATTGTTCTTGAATTTCATTGATAGTCTCACTGTCATAACCTCTAAGAAGGTCTCTATAGAAATCAAATACAGTTTCATATAGCTGACTTTTATCCTCCTCTGATAGAGTGTTCCCTACCAGAGAAGTCAATAAGTCTGCCACCTTAGCGCTTATAGATATTGAAGTTTTGTTAATCACAGATACATCAATGCATTAGATAGTATTTTAATTAACTCTGCATCAGAGAAATCATCTACATTTAATAGTGTTTCTCTAATAACAAAGATATCATCATCTGGTTGATAATACTTTCGCATAATATCAATCACATCATCTTCATTCCTAATTAATGTACTTCTTTTATATGCAACGTCTGATTCGTCGCGATATTTAAAGAACTCCATTTTAGGTTCGCCTTGCTGCCTATATACTACAATGTAATTCATACTTATTCATAGTCTCGGATGCACTTAAGTACTGGTTGTAATGGTCTGCCATCGTCAGAGTAGTAGAAATACTTGACAGTAGCCATTTTACCGATAAGTTCATCCATTCTGTCTAGATATTCATACTTAAGTTCTCTAGGTCCCATAGGCTTGGCTTCAAATTCCTTACCAGCCTGAGTCTTACATATGAACACCATATCTTCAGGACGTAATCCGTCACTATAGCCAACAATCTCGAACTCGTCGTCTTGATACATTTTGACTTTAATCATGGCATTAGTACGTCCTCCATAGTTATATGGTTTGTCTGGGTCTCTAATAACTATACCTTCAAACCCTTCGCTGACATATTTATCATGAAGCTTCTGAATGTTAGTCCACCCTACTACTTCCTCTTCTGGAACTATTCTAACCTTCAGGTCATCTTCATTCCAATTAGCATTAGGGTCAAAATCCACAATTCCAAGTATAGGAGCTATTTCGTCAGATATATAATTCCACCTTTCCTGTGCTGTCATATTAGCATCCATGGTATCATAGATGTAATATTCCAATTCATTGCAGCGGGATTCTCCAGATTCTAATCTTGCTGTACCACTTATATACTGCAAGCTCCGACCATGAATGTAAAGTTCACCATCGAGAACCAAATCTGGCATCTTATTAAATAACTCTATCATCTTGGGATGTGTTCTTAAATGCACTGTAGAGGCATCATAATCACCACCTCCTCGACTGGCAGATACTATCTCTCCGTCCTTTAGATAGAAAGAACATCTGACACCGTCTATCTTACGAGAACCTAGCCAGTACTTGATTTTATCAAATACCTTAGTAGCTACCTCCTCGTACTTCTTGGCTTTCATATGCTTCTTAAACCCATTTGAATCAGTAACACCTTCGCCTAAATGTTCTTCAACAAATGCTGCAACTGCCTTCGCATCCTCTATGTTAACAGAGGACGGAAGTAGCTTATAACCCTTATCTGTATACTTCTTTAGATGAGAATTATACTCTAACTTAGCCTGTTCTGCAACAGTCCTTTTGGCTTTGCCTTGAAATATCCATATCTCTGGCTGCACAGTTACTTTGCCACCATACTGATAAGTCTTTCTTCTTATAACAAAGCCATGTTGAGCGTCATCCCATTCGCAACTAATCTCGACTACTCTAGTTTTACCCTTGTTGTCTTTAGTTACTAATTTATCCATTTAAGATTTCAAAAGCCCTCATTGCACCTTCGATATAATCTGCTGCAATTGCTTCCACGGCATCGTCATGCTCATCTGCATCACATACACAAGATTTAGCATACTGTTCAGCGTCTTTCTCAATGGTTTCTACAAATTCCTCGTAATTCATAATTTGTTGTTTTATACGTCAGTGTCTAAATCATCTACAGTTAAAGGCTTATTACACTCTTGAATAAGGTTTCTAGCCAATTCATCCTGTTTAGCTTTCAATTCCTTAATCTTCTCCATAGTCTCACTCATCGCCTTCGCATGATTAGCATAGGCATTATTAAGTGTCTGGATTTCCAATCCTATGTCGGATATGGCTTTACTCTTCTCGATTACTTCTACTGTACTTATCATTTCTCACCGGTATGCCCAAATCCACCTTTACGGTCTGTTTCATTCAATCTGGCTACTTCTTCCCATTCGGTTATAGCTGCCCAACCAAATACTAGTTGTGCAATGCGTTCTCCATCCTCAATCCACACTGCTTCGTGACCTTGATTGATAAGAATTATATGTATTTCATCCCTGAAATCTGCATCCACTAATCCGGGTGTGTTAAGTACAGTAATTCCCTTCTTAAGAGCCAATCCACTTCTAGGTTGTACTAAACATTTAGCTACAAATCCATCTTCAGGTTCGGGAAGAGCAATCTTTAATCCAGTTGGAATAAGTGCTCTAGCACCTGGGTCAAGACGAAGCATTGTGACTTTATTGACATCAGATTTAAAGAGAATTTCACAATCCCCAAATGCCTTAATAGGATTGTCAACTGTTACTCTACTAAAGTCTGCACGTACATCCATGCCTGCTGACATAGGAGTTTCATACTGGGGAAGTTTGTTATCCGATAGATTAATTACTTGAACTTTCATTGAATTTGAATGAATAAATTGAGTTCTTAGTTTTGAATCTGTTGTTCTCCCAATCAATCTCAACTACGTTCGAGGTGCTAAACCACCTGTCTTCCGAACTAATGTGGAGCGGCAATCCCTCTCCAAATTGGCTAGTAATACCATACTCTGTATGACCTGAATCATACTTAGTATTATTAGTACCACTTACCTTAGTAATAGTTATAAATCCCTTCTTAGCATGTTCCATAAGATAACCAAATAACCACTTACGGATATATGGGACATTACACTCATCAGCTTCCGTATAGAAGGCTTTTATTAGTTTATCGCTATCATACACTGCTAAGAAAGGATTCTCTCTAGCACTACAACTACCTTTAATCTTAAATGCCTTCTTACGTTGTCTGTAATGATTGACATCATAAGATTCAAGATTAATACAATAACCATCAACCTCCTTTAAGAAACCTTGGGTACTGTCAGGTTTAGTGCTATCGTAAACATACTTAAATGTTAGCATTCAACAATATAGTATTTAGGAAATAATATTCCATCTAGTTCCAGCTCTACTTCTTGAACAACATCAAATACATCAAATATATCATTATAGTAAGCTGCTGCCATTTCTTCATCAGTGATTCTAGTAATGGCATTATCTATCGACTGGTCAGCTAATTTGCTAGCTAACATTCTACGATAGTTATCAACGATTCTACATGCCTCGTGTTCAGTTAATATGTAGAATATCTTACCATTTATATGATATTCATATATTCCTGGCCATATGCTCTCTTCCTCTGTACAAAGAGTGTATACTTCTGGCATGTCTAGTTTATAAGCTACCATGTATAATCGTTCTGGATGTTCAAATCCTCTACATAGAGCTTCGTTTACAAAATCTGAGTAATTCATAGGTATTAAGTCAATACATAAGCATCTGTTTTAGTTCTTGATAAAGATACATATTGAAGCTGTCGTAGTTCTAATAAGTCTCTATCCAACTTAAGATTACCGGTATCTACAAACACATTATTGTAAGAGCTGCCTTGACTCCTATGTGCTGTTATAGCGTATCCATAATCAAAAGTTTGTGACTTAATTACCCTATTATCAAATAACAGTGGTACTGGGGTTGCAAAGGACTTAGTCATGTCAAAATACTTACCCCATAAATATCCAGATTTAGTTCTATTACCCCATCTTTTCGCCTGTATAGCATCTAGCCTTATAGACTCAATCTGTTGTGCCAAAGTTTGCAGGTAGTCTGGATTTATGTCTGTTGGGTCTATTATAAATACGTCTAATAGTCGTCTATCAACGCTATCATATAATCCCAATTCGAACCCTGGAAGTCTAGTAAAATGAGGTACATTCCTAGTGGTTCTTCTAATGCTTGTAATTATATAGTCTGAAGAGTTAAAGAACATTTCTCCATTATATTCAAAGTTCTCACAGCCAGTTAGAAACTCGAATTTATGATAAGGTTCATTGTCATTGTATAGTATTCTGCGTATACAATCATTGAATCCTTTAACTCGCTTATTAGTATAAGCTATCAGCTTAGTATAATTTACATCATTATGCTTTATTCCATGATTAATCTTATTAGCTGCATCAACCATAAACTGCTTAGTGTCATTATAACAAATGAGAGAACCCTTCTCTCCCATTCGAGTTTCGAATTTAGATATAGGATTCTCTCTTAATGTTAATAATATTGGTGCTAATGCTGTATTCTCGTCTTGCCTAAATATCTTGGTTAGACGGACAACATTTTCATGACTAAACACTTTACTAAGACCTCCGTTCTTAACTGGAGCAATCTGTGCAACATCCCCTATAAATAAGATTTTGCACTGATGTGTTTCACAATAGTCTACAAGTAAATCATAAAGCTCATCACTAACCATAGATGCTTCATCAATGATTATTAGTCCTTTGTTTGGAATGTCTCCCATACCATCGGAATAGAACTTCAAGTCTTTATAGTCTAAATTAAATATATCCAGTTTAGGGGAAAGTGCTAGCAGTTTATGTAATGTAGTAGCTCTGTAGCCGGTAGCCATTTCAAGTACTGCTTTGGCTTTATGAGTAGGAGCACACAACTTAAAGAATCTACAACCTCTAGTACTATCTAGATATTGTACAAATTCATTCATAACAGCTGTCTTACCTACTCCTGCATAGCCAGTAAGAACTAATATCCTATCTGGACTATCTAAAAACCTAATCATTCTATCTATAGCATATAGCTGTTCGTCTGACCAAGCTATTGTACTCATAGTTCTCTATTCCAAAATTTAAAGGTAATATCCTTTAATTTAGGACCGTCATCAGTCATTATCGTTTTATATAATCTCTGATTGGTATTTGGATTATCAAGTGGTCCACATTCCTCTATGTAAGGTCCTAACTTGATGTAATCGAAATTGTACAAATCAATTTCATCTGCCAATGTAGCTCTACCACTATACCACCCAATCTTTATATCAAGTGGTACTGTTTGCTGCCATTCCATTTCTGTTTCGGCAGGAATGGTTACTTTGGGAAACCTAATTTCCTTATGAATAGTAAACTTATCAGCCGTTTTAGTGGTAGTTAACGTCCTTACTAATCCAGCATAGTGATTAATGAGCTTAGGGTCGTTATCGCCACCCATAAAGCAAATGGCAGTAATTCCCTTATTCTCATTAATAAGCTTCTCTATTCTAGTAATAGTCAGGACTTCCCCAACGTCTCCTGCCAAGTAAGAGCTATGACAGCCCTTACAATGACATGGACAATTGGATATGTTTATGGCTAGTGTAGTCTCATCAGGAATTTCCCTGAAGACTATATCGAAACCTACATATTTAAGCATGAGTGTAAAATCTTCTACTAGCTTCCTCTTGCCTTGCTTGGCTAAAGTTACTAATACGTTTCAAATAACCAATAACTCTAGTAGCATAATCAACGTTCTTACTCCCACATTTTGGACATTCCTTGAGATACCTTTTATCAATATGTCCACAATCATTACAAATAGTATTTGGAATATTAAATGTGAAATAATTAGTACCATTGACTGCTGCCACTCTCAACAAGTTACGATACTGTTCCTTACTAAGATGTTCATCGAGATTCATATGCAATGCACTACCTCCGTCTAAGTATTGTACATATTCCTTGCCATGTAATTTAAACTTGTCAAGTACGGTAAGAGATGTGTCTTCAACAGCATAGAAATAGCTATTATAGCAATCTCTAGGAACTACATAACCTGCTTTCCTGTCCCAATTAGCATGTTTAACCCCAAGGTTCTCTGCTGGAACAAATTCTGTGTTAAACATTAACTCCTTAGTTCTCGCTTTACGATTTTCATCACTGATAGTTTTAAGGATAGATTGCATAAACTCTCTATAAGTTGGATTATCATTAACTGGGATTCCTAAGAACTCCGCAGCCTCAATAACTCCATTAACACCTATAGTCAAATACTGCTTCTTCATATCAATGAATCCAGCTGTATATACAGTAAGCAACCCGTCTTTTAAATAGTCTTTAAGCAATTCATTATATGCTGTTTGGAACTTATGAACTTTCTTCACATTCTCACGCAAATACTCAATCATATCATACCCATTATTAACTGCATCCTGAACTAGCCTATTGATATTTAAGGTCATTACTGACTTACTACCAGTAGCAATACCACCAGCTCCAAGAGAATAACTGAATTGATTATCAGTAACCTCATTACGAAGTCTGCAACAGGAAGATAAGGAATCAGGACTATCGGACATATAAGTAAAGAACGAGTGTCCTTTGCTATACATCTCTGCTGTAAAGTCTGCATACTCTTCATCAACAACATCCTCTCCGTTAGTTAGAAGCGCCATGGTCTCAACAGGGAATGTAAGAATACACTTAGTACGTTCCTCATTAAACCATTTAGCAAATTTCTTCTGCAACCAACTAAGAGATTCCCATTGAGGTTGTGTACCGTCTGGGAAATAGAACTCTCCAAAGATACCTTCAAAGTAGTTCTTATCAAAATAACTGATATTCCAGAATACTGATTGGAAGTTACGAGCAGCTGCTGGCTGATTGATTGAATATACAATCTGCTGGAACTTCTGCTCTAACGTCTTGTCAATATTTCTGTGTTTGTCAACCATTTCCTCTGGACGTTTCCAGTAATCATCACCCCACTCTTTACGAGCAAAGTAATCAAAGTACATTAGAAACTCTCCAGTTGCTACTGCACCTGCAAATTGAGAACTAATCGCAAATACCAGATTAACGAACATGCCACAGAAAGAATCCAGGTTCTTGGGTCTGGCAGACAAACCTCCAATTGGCTGTAACCCCTCCAATAGAAAGGGATACATAGTGATAGCCACGCAGTAGGGCATAATCGATGTTTCATCATGCTTATAAAGTAAATGTTGTTCCAGCATACGGATATATTCCTTAGCTAACTCCTCTCCATACAATTCTCTGATTTTATCAGTAAGAATTGCACGATTTACCTTAATAACATCACCTTTGAACAATTCTCCATTTAAGGTTACAATGTTTTTCTCGGTAACATTAGCATTAGCATCGTATTTACTACCAGTTGCAGCATTCTTGGCTTTAGCATAGTCTTTAATGAATTGTTTCTTCTCATTTAAGGCTCTACTTTCGGCTCTTTTACGCCTATACAAGATGAATGCCTTAGCAACATCATAATAATCACATGCCATGAGAGCTTTCTCTAACTGGTCTTGAAGCTCCTCAACTGAAACTATGTTGTTAATATACAACTCATCTTTAATATCCTGAAGAATATCAGAATCAATTGGCTCGTTAACAGCGTTAAATGCCTTAGTAATTGCAGCATCAATCTTATTAACGTCGAAAGGTTCTACTTTTTTGTCTCTCTTAATTACTAACATTAATTAGAAGTTTAATATGTTTCTTAGTAATAGAGTCTTCTCTGCTCTATTCATCAAATCTTTACCCTTGTCATTACTAATTAGCTGCGTAAATGCATTGTACACAGTAAACATATCCACCTCATTACCCACTCCAATATAATATGAAGAATCTGGGTCCTCAAACATAGAACTATACGCCTTAGTAACAAGGTCTGTTCCTATCTTGACATCTCCATAACCTACATTATAAACCATATGCATAGCATTTCTTTGCCACTTGCCTAGATTTAGACTTACTAAGTCATCTTCTGCCTTCCATGTAGTATTATGAAGATTCTCCAACATCAGCTTTATATCAGAAGTTTGACTTAATAAATGCTCTACAGCTTTATAATTCAAGGCTTCTTCAGGATTAACCGGCTGCATTTGGAGAAATTCTGGGTCAAATACACAGAGATTTGTACATGCTCTGTTAAGTGCTCCTCTATAAATCTTGGCTACTGGCTTACGAACATCTAATCCATAAACCATGCCAATAACTTCATCATGATTGTCAAAACTGCAACTCTCTGGCATTACAGCTTGAATCAATACACGATTATATGTAATATCATCTGCATTAACATCTCCATCGACTGTCCTAGTGACCTGTTTAGGTAACTCTACTTCAACTATAAAGTCTTTAGTAAACTTGGACATTCTTTCAATAAAAGGCTCTACATAGGCAGCAGTTGGTAAATATGCTCTCTTACCTATTCTAGTAGCCTTACCATTCATGAGTTGGTCAATACTTATTTGCATTTCACTCTATACAGTGTTTATAAATATCCTTCCATATTTCATGTAATTTAGTTTTATCTTCTACATCATACTTCTTGTATGGAATGTCAGTATATCTAACTATCTGCTGAATGGTGCAGTCCTTATATGCATTACAAGGAGAATAAAGTACATTTGGAAAAGCCTTATACATTTCATCAAGAAGTGGACGTATCTGGTCAACAAACACATAGGCAATAAAGTTCTCGCTGTTCATAATAAACACCTGAAAGTTATATCCTGCTTTATTCGTGTCGAACATCCAGGCATACATGGCAGCTTGTATGAACTGTTGTTTTATTTGCCAATCAGTAGAACTTTTTCTGAATTTTACTTCTTGTATACCATGAAACGTTCGTTTGCCAGTGTACTCACATTCCATTAGTCCATCTGTGGATGCTTTAGAGAATGGGGCATATCTCTTATAAGTCCGAATATTACATTTGGAAACTTTAGCATATGTAAATTTGTATATATCTTCAATTTCCGGTTCTGCCGTAGCAGTCTCAAAATCCTTTATAAGCTCGGAACCGAATACTGGAGTAAAGAAATCACTAGCGATTCTAATCATTGCAGTACAATCCTACCATCTGTAATGTTCTTTCCATCTACAATACTATAATCACAACATGCAAGCGTATTTCCAAAGTTCTTGTGAATCCATTCGGAACTTCCAAACAATGAACCAACTGACTTATAGGTAAATCTTCTACCGTAAGTGGTAGCTGATTGATGCAAATCTCCTTTTACAAAGATTACATTACCAGTGATGCCCTTATTGTCCAAATATTCATTGATGAAATTCTCTGTCTTCACGTCAAGAGTTAATGGTAGATTCTTAAACATGTCTTTATTATCTTTACCATGACACATTACATAGGTAGTCTCGTTAAGAGTAAACTCTCCTATAAATTTGTCAAATACTTGACATTTAACATCAAACTGTTCTAATACAGCAGCTAATGCCAAATTAGCAGCATAACCAAAATCACCATCATGATTGGACTCGCCAACACAATAATAATACATATTGGTATGCTTTACATTCTCTATCAGAGATTTAACAAAGCTAGTCATTAACTTAATATAAGTTTGCAATTGCTCCTTATTGCTCATGTTTTGAGCCAGTTCATGACCACCTCTTGTAGTTTGTCCATTATATCCGTCAAGGGAATCTCCAAGATTACAAATGACTATATTCTCAAACCCACCACCAATGTAATAAGCTTCAGTATATACTCTCTTTATAATCATGTCAAATCTCTTCTTCATTTCTTCTTCGTTATAAGGATTCTGATAAATAGATAGAGGAGACACTGCGGCTCCAGTATGAATATCAGACAACCATATGATTAGGTCTTTACCGTTAGAAATTGTCGGCATACGTCCCCAGTCATACAGATTATTAAAGTCTAGCCCTTCTATAAGAGCTTTGCCGTCAGCTATTTTAGCTTTCAGTTCGGCATTCTCCATGGCATACTTCTTAAGTAGTCGCTCGTTATTCTTGATGCGTTCTGCTTCTATGCCCCTTAGGAAGTCATTCTCCTTCTCCCTTAGTTGCATATCTTTAAGCTCGTCAATAGTATTCTCCTCAATAACATGAGGAGCAAATGGTGCTGCGGCTTTAGTAATATTGAAGACTTTGAGAATCTTCTTAAACTCCTCTAGAGAATATTCAGGGAAGCTACGACTTACTTCTCTTTGTGTTATGGATGAACCATAATAAGAGTAAAGTCTATGAATCATATTCATTTCATCCCTAGTAAGACTGCCAGTAAATGGTGCTTTGTCTCTTAGCGGGATAGTGAATTGATACTTAACAATCTTACCTTCATCATTTCTGACCAATGTAATCTTGCCAGTACTAGTTTCCTCCTCTTCAGAAGATGTCACTTCTTCCGATTTAGAACGACGTATAATACCTCTCTTGCTAACCTTGTCATACAGACTCATTATCTTGTCGTAGGATTCCTTGTCGATACTGCCATCAGCTATATCTTTGTTTACTACTTGCTTCTTTACCCAGAAGTAATTCTGTGGAAGACCTACTTGTTCTGCATATGCATTTAAACTAATGTTCTGTTTTAAAACTTCTTGTAAGTGATTGATTAGCTTGGTAATTGTTGTTTCTCTCATTTCTGAGTTAAAATTAGATAGCCTTTCGGCGCTTATATAAAATCTAATCTCTTTTAGTTATGCACATCTGAATAAAAAGAAAAGGGACTACCTTATTCACATAAGATAATCCCTTTGATATTTAAGGTCAGTAGAAGTTGGCTTAGCCCTCGACCCCAAAGCAAATATATGTACCCATCTTAGCTGATTTTGACGGAGTGTGTTTTACTTCAAAAGCACCGTCTTCGCCTTCAACTACAGCCTTGATGTACTTGCAATAGATATCGCCAGTATAACCTTTCTTAGTGTAAAGTTCCTTAGCGATTTCTTTGGCTTTAGTTTTAGTTTCAAAGTTCAAGAACAATACTTCACCAGTTGCAGGATTGATTCCCTGATAGCCAGTTTTGTATTTACGTTTACCTTTCTCGTTCTTGATGTCACGCATAGTGTAAGGACGTTCACGAGTATCAGCAGAACCTGCTTCAAATGTGATAGAACATCCGATGCCAGCAGCAAACTTAGTATGCTTAGCCAGATACTCTGCTTCAAATTCTTTCAAAGCTTTCTCTGAAATAGGTTTACCAGCTGTCTTCCATGCCTGAGTTGCATCACGAATTACTTGGAAAGGTGCTTGTGCGATTGCTTCTTGTTTAGTATAACCTTTTACTTCTACGTTCTTAAAATTTACTTGGTTTGTCATAATTAATTGGAATTTAAACATTAGTTCATTGTCATATCTCTTTGTTATTGTATTACAAAGGTACTGCTTTAATAGTAAACTACCAAACAGTTCTAATGCAAAATAATCTAAATTTAATTCTATTAATCTGACTCTCCTTCGAGAGGAAAGCATTACAAAGATACTACATTTCTTGTAACTACACAAGTAAATTGCCAACAATTAGTGAGTTAATAAGATTTAACTATTATCGTTTGTCGGAAAGCAAAATTCATTTTTAGTCATTTGCTTCCATGTATCTCGGCTTTCCTCGTAGAACTTGTCCACGATTTCATCAGAGCGTTTCTCTATTAATCCTGCTGCCCATAACAGCTGGTGGAAACGCATATCGGGATGTTTCCTGGCTAATACTTCCAAACTATGAATTATAGCCATGTTATTCAAATATCTGTCATGTACCATAATCAAAATGGTATTTCTGGCGTAGTAGGTTCCCAAGGAAGCTCTTTATCAAGAATTTCATTAATCTTAGCAACCATATCTTTAGCCGATTTTAAATCAAATGTCAAGAACTCGGTAGTGTTTCTCATAAAATCATCACATATAACTGCGAGACCTTTAAGAAGACCCTCCGAATTATGACTTTCTTTGCCCTGTCTAATCTTCTGGATTACTTGCCAAGTAGTTGCGTTAGGAGTTTTGTTCCTAGCTTGCTTAGTAAGAAAGCATATTAGTGATATTAAAGCAAACTTAGTCCCTATATCACAGGCCAGACATCCTAAACTGAAGTACTGCTTGTAATATTCCTTCAAATCATTCATAGTAGGCTCATAGTATTCCATCAGCATCGTATCCATAAAGCTCGTAATATGCTACACGCCTCAACAACGTAGTAAATTCAGTAAAACCCGACAACATATGACCATTATTAACAGGAAACACTCCAGACCTAAAATCCGGAACTGTTGATACCACTAACATATTAGCCTTAAGTGTGGGTTTTGCCTTATATTCATTCTCTATGTACAATTTCAGCATCCACATATACATAGCCATTTGTCTCGCATAGTGATACTTATCAAAACTTTCATGAAACTTAGTGAGATAATGTCCACTAGTCTTTAAGTCATTGAGAACTAATTCATTCGACTCTGGACTATATGTGAAATTATCCAACTTAGCTTTCAGTTTGAGAACCTTACTAAGACCATTATGCTCAACAAGCACATCTATTAATAGTACAGACTCATTCTTGGAGATTGGCTTCTCTAATAAATAGTCTGGATTCAACAAGGATTGTATTTGTGGATTACATTCAACTGATACAATACATTCTCGTAGTTTGTCTCTAGATTTAGCATCAAGATAAATTGGAACCTTGTCTGCAACATATTTGCTGCCCCACTCATATGCTGTACGTTGAGCATAATAGTTCTCGCATTTGATGCGTAAGGCATCCATTTTATCTTCATCCATTTTACCTTTATAATAGTTAATCTTGTCAGATGCTGCTACTATCTCATCCTTAGTAACAACACCATTAGCTATAAATAAAGGATACAGCTCATCAGCCATGAATCCAGCTTTAGCTGTTGGTCTATCTACAGACTCTATAAGAATAAAAGACTCTGGTTGCAGTACTAGTTCATGTACTGCTGAACCAAAGTACAGCGAATCGGAGTATCTTCCATCAGCACCCAGTCCCGCTAAATAAGCTTCTGGGCTACCTCCTTGTTCTGGGTTTATAAGCTTCAATCTAGAATTACTAATGTAATCAGAATAAGCTTCACTGAAATACTCCTCATCACTTATCTCAAGGAATTTGATAGTTTCAATTAGTGGTGTAATTTTAATGTCTTTAAGCATAACTCCTCATGAATTGATAAGCATCTATAATCTCATCTTTACATAAGGAGAACACTTTAAACATAGGAAAGTCAATAGTCCTTTCTGTATGCATTAATAATGCAGGCAGTCCAGAACGTTGACATTTTAGTACGTTGCTTAAAGAATCGTCAATAAAGACATCAACTTTACCTTTAATCATATCAGCCTTATTACCGTGTTGGTAATACATCTGATAGACTGGTCTATCTGGGAATCCATTCAGCCTTAACCATTCCTTAGTCCAAGCTTTATTGTTCACACGTTTAGTGCAATACAATTCTGGGATGAAATCAGGTCTGTTAATCACTTTGAGATTTAACCAGAAGTCTCTGTCCTTACTAAGAATGCGTTGTACATTCCTAGTAATTATACTATCTTCAAGCATACGTGGATTACTAGCTGTATCAAAGTACTCACAGTAAGCACCCCAAAAGTCAGCTAGACAATCGTCAATATCTAAACCTATTCTAAACATTCATTGTTATCTTGTACGACTAGAACTCCTCTATATCGTATATGTCACCAATAATTATCTCTTTGTCTTTAGCCATAGTACCTGCCAACTCATCATAATCACCTGGAGGGTCTATGTCATAATCTGTAATGAATAAGTCAATAAACTTATCCTCAGCTTCTGTAAAGCTTCTAGCTCTTACCTTCTCTAGCCATAAATCACCGTCGTCCAGACTATAACAAGGCAGAATATAAGTGTTCATCAGCAGATATAATAATTGAATGATTCAAGATTTAGTAAGTCGAGATATGAATATATCAAATTTGCCATAGGATATTCTAATCAAGCATTACTAAACAAAGAAAGCCACAGATTACTCCGCAGCCTTCTTAATAAGTTCGTAAAAGAAATCTTTACTCATCATAACGTATTCTCCGTCAGAGCCCATGTTTACTCCCTTGTCAATCTGCTTGTTCCAGATTATTACTAAGGGTCTGTCTTTACGACCACATGTTTTGATAATTTCAGCAATAGACGGTGTGTTCTTAGTACATTTACATTGTACGTAACATGGCAATTTGTCCTCGGTTTCAGCTATGTCAATTTTAGCATCGTCCAGATTCTTGGACTCACTACGAGATGACTTTAGGCCTTTATAACCAAGTCCTATCAATTCCTTAATAATCTTAAGTTCATAATTATTACCTTTACGCTTAGCATATGCACCGTTACGTTTCTTCTTCGGTTTTACTTCTTCAGTGTTCTCCATGCCTCTTCGATTAAATTAAGTGTCTTCTCTCTACCATATTTAGCATGAAAGTCAGATATATCTTTAGCTCCATAAGACCTAGGAATTAAGATGCAGTCTATGTTAAACTTCTTTCTTATCTGGTTCATGTTATGAATGCCAGGCAAGTCGTTATCATAGAATACAACTATCTTCTTAAATCTTTTACTCAACTTCTCGAATTGAGATTCAGTTAAGAATAAATTCTCTGAATTAGGAGCTATTGCAGTAATTCCTAAAGAATATAGACACATAACGTCTTTCATACTCTTAGTAACTACTAACAAATCGCCTTCTGCCGGAAGCTGATGTGCTCCCTGTAACATGATAGACTTCCAGTTAGATAGAAACCGTGTAGTTCCTCTTTCTCTAAATGGAAAGTAGATTCTCCATAACTCAACCCCTTTATCGTTCTTACCACGATAATAGCCAAACATGGGATTCTGTGGACCAGTAGTGGCATAATAACTGCCATTTAAATAGATAGCCTTGCAAGAATAGACTCTGAATCTCTTCAGAATCTCCTTAGTAATGCCATATTGTGCCCACCACTGTAGTTCAGATTCAGTGAACTCTTGTACATCAGCTCTTATAATCGCAGGTCCGTCGTCCTTAAATTCAGATTTACTTGCAATTACAGGCTTATTGTTCTTAGGTAATGTTTTATGAGTTATATAACCAAAGTCATTAGCAATTATTTGCAATGCTTTATAGTAAGTACAACTATACTTATACATAACCACACTAATGAAATTACCATAGAACTGTCCGCTGAAGTCATTGAATATGATGTCTCCAGACGCATTCCTATAAAAGGAACACGTAGGAGAATTATCATTTCTCAACGGAGATTTAAACAACCCTTTCTTAACTGGGATTCCTAGATAATACTCAAGATAAGTTTCCTGAGTCTGCCTTTCAAGTAAATACTTCTTAGTAATTTTAGGTTCATATTCCAATACCATATTATTTCAATGTTTAATGTTTGAACCTCAAATTTACTAATTAATTATTACACTTCAAAGTCAAGGTCTGCGTTATCTGTGGCTGCATCATTAGATGCTGCAAAATCGTCAGAACTTGTACCAGGCATGTCAGTAGGGCCGTTACTCTTCTGTTTATTCATCTGACTGATTTCATAGTCAGAGAAGAATACTTTGTCTCCTAACCAGTTGTTAGAGATATATGCATCACCTGCTTTACTGATATTGACGAAATAAGGCAGACAAGGTTCGCCTTTCTTATTAGCAATCAGCTTCAGATTAGTATGCTTATTAACTGCATCCTTAGTGATGTCGGCAAATGTCTTTACCAATTTCTCAAACTCTTCCGGAAGGGCAAAAGTTTTAGTTTTAAATGCTTCATATTTCTTAGGAGCAAGTTGTTCTCCAATATGAGCTAACATAAATTTAAACTTCTCAAAGTTGGACGGACTTTCACGTTCAACTCCATTGTTAGAGCTTACTTGTCTTACATCATCTCCCTCTTTAGGACAGAATACTGTTTCTTCATAAACACCATTCTCATTCTCGAATGAAATTCTCATGGTTTTATACACTGCGTCAGGGTCTTTCTTACCCTTAAACTCATTAAATGTTATTCCCTTGAAAATAACATCGTGGATTTCCCATGGTTTCAGTCTTGGTTTAATAGATGATGTACCGTTCGTGTTTGTTAAGTTGAAATTCATTGACATAGTTTATAAGTATTAAAGTTCAAAAGTTAATGGGTTAATCTCTTTAGCTGACTCATCTCCAATCTCTGTGTCTAACGGCAAATCAATGTTGTCGCTTTCATCTTCTAATACCTCTATGTTATCTACTTCAGGCTCTTCCGGCCTTTCAGCATTACCAACTAATACGAAGAGGTCGTCTTGACCTTTCATCGTAGTTACTGTAAATGTATCGCCATACTGACGTAGCATGTCATTAGCTTTACCTCTACAGCTGACAGACAGACTCTTAGTAAGTTTGTTTCCACCTTTGGTTCCAAAGGCTTCATCAGTTCCTATAACGGGGAAAGTGATTCCGTCAATTTTCTGATATTTAATACTAAGTCTATCTTCCCAAGCAACTCCCATTAAGTGGGCAGCTGCTTTATTAAGTATGTACTTGTTAGGGTCTAGGGTAATTTGCGGTTCAGATGTCTCTGGAACCTCTTCCTTGACTGTTCTAGTCTTTACTTCTTCTTTGACAATTTCCTGCTTTAGAGATTTATACTCTCCAGTAGCTGGGTCAAAGTCCAAAGTTAACAGCATTTTAACTATCATTCTCCGTATTCAAATTTATTGATTGTGTCAATCACCATCTTCATATTAGGTTCAACATATAAATCTGGGAAACATCCTGCGGTACTTCTACAAGTATCTGGACCAAGTGACCTTGTTCTGAATTTATAGTCAACCTCTTCATCATTTACAATCTTCTCTGCATACAGCAAATAATTAAACAGTCCATCTATATTAACAGACCTATCCAACATCTTTCCAGTAGTAAATAACTTATATTTAGGGTCATAGTCGTTACCGTCATTTACAATATGAGATATGAACACTACAATTAAATCCTCTCTAAGAGTCATAGCTTTCATTATTAAATCATAATAGTGCTTTGCAAAGTCAATATGCTTGTCATATCCTTTCTCTGCACTTCTAGACATCACCTCTTGTGAAAGAAGATAATTACTATCATCAATTACTAAGACCTTAATCTCCGGCATTTTAACATTAACTACATTCATGATGTTCATCACTTTGGCAAATTCATTACTGAAATACCAATTTCCAACATAGTTCTTGTCTTTGTCCTGAGTTAGCTTCTTGTAATTCTTCCTAAATCCTGGAATTGATAATTGTTTAGGAGTACAGCTAATGATAAATGTCTCCTTTGGGTTTAAATACTGTAGGGAACTAGACTTACCACTTCCCGAAAATCCTCCAAGTCCTATAATTTGGCTCATTAAATCATAATGTTATGGTTACGCGTAAATCATCTTTCTTAGTTCGTTCTATCTCGACTTCCCTGTCTGGGAAATCAATAATAGTCCAATCTGGATTCTTATACTTGTCATAATCATTGATTTCAGACGCAGATGGAAGCTCTTTAAAGATACCACATCTACCATAAAATCCTACACCAATGGCTACGTCAGACGCACCAAATCTATTCTTAAGAACCAATAATGACCTGAAACCATCCTTTAGCTCTTTAATGCAATATCCTCTATATGTAGACAATTTGCTTCTAAATGGATTAAATAATACCAATACTACATTGGCATCCTCACTCGGAGAACCACTCTCTTTTAAATCTGACAAATCAGGTTCTTGCAAGCCTTGTTTTAGTCGTTCTGCATTATTAGCATTTCTATTGAACTGCATGATATTGATTGGAGATATCTTACATTTATTTCTAAATGAGACACCATATGCTGATATGGTATCAATCTCCTCCTTCTTGCTCCGACCTAACTGCGGTCTTACTAGACCTAAGTGGTCAGTAATTACTGCGATAATTTGTTTCGGATTATTAAGTTCATAAGTATCTTCATCAACAAAGGTTCCAAATTTCTTTAAATCCTCTATGATTAGAGACTTATACTTCTCTGAATTAAGAGTGCCGTCATGTATTATTAGTCTGTCCTCTATAGATTCTAGCCATGGAATACATTCCTGTACTAACTCATAATCCTCATCAGAGAGTGTAGAGTCCTTGCCTCTAGACAATAACTCTTTAAAAGATATTTGTTTACCATAAGTCTCATATATATGAAGAGAGAGCAATTTAGCAAGTAACTGCTCGGCACTCATCTCCAAAGAGAATATAATAAACTGAACATCCTTATCAGAATCAGAGTCCAGCAGAGCCTTATATATAAAGGAGTGAAGCACGAAACTAGTTTTACCATTACCAGTTCCTGCGGCAATTAGGTAATAGGTCTCTTGAGTTAATCCGTCAATTATATGCTCCAGCTTAGGCATTCCCAGTGATAATCCTTGATTGTCACCTTCTCTACCTCTTTTGATAAGTTCGATTAGTCTACTAGTATATGTCATAGTTCCGTCATAGTATCAAATACTAATTCTTCATATGTTCCATCTTTAAACTTCTCGATGCTTTCCCAAGCCTTAGACATTATAAAGTCAGCAATGTTGACATTTATCAGATTACATTTATTCTGCTTAGCCCAATTGACTAACTCTATCACTCTTTTATGATTCTCAAGTTTCCACCCTATATTCTTGCCATATCTAAAGAACATATCTTCCAAAGTGTTAAACTTCTTAGACCAGTTCTTTAAGCTATACTCCCTGCCATTAATAATGACAATATCTGGGTATGCTTCCCAGAACTCTCCTCCTAGGTCTCCGGAATACTTTCTATAATTCTTAATGAAGTTCTCATTAAAGATTACAGATTCAGGGTCAAACGTCTGACCCTCTGCGGGAATTTTATACTTCTTAGTAATGACTCCCTTCGCCTGTAGACTTAATAGTACATCTCTAAGGCGGGTTTTAGTTATTGGCATTCCCAGATAACGAACAAGAGAATCCTTATGTCCTTCTTCTGGTTGTGCCAAGAATAGCAACTCAATCATTAATAACTCCTCAGCAGTAAGCCTATACTGCTCCATTATTAACAACTGATTCTCTATTGTTAAACTTAATTTCTCCAAGCGTACTGATTAATAAGTAAATAACTTACTAATCTATCAGCTGTGATACTTTGTTATTCTGATTTCTCAGTGTCCTCAATCACATAAGCTTCGCCTGCTACTTCGTAAGGAGCTATAAACTCTTTAAAGAGTTCTGTCTGCCTTGCTACCATAGCTTTGACGTCATAGATTCCACCTTCAAATTCAATTTCACCGTTTTCGTTGACACCACTAGCATGAATGATACTATCAAACGTGTTAGTAAGCATCACAAGTTCAAGCAATCTTTCAGTTGTCATGTAATTTTGACCGTTAAGGATTACAAAGATACGATAATCTTGTTACATTTCAAAACGAATCTACTTAAATTTCAGGCTCGTGATAAGACTCTGCACATCTAGAGGGCTACGCTCCAAATGCACAGACATTATGCAAATACGACGCTCTGAATGCTTCTCTAACAGCTCTAATAGCTTGACAGCATCAACATCAGTAGATACTGTCGAAGTTCTATCAGGCTGCCCTTCAGCACCTATGTTGCAATATAACACTCTAAACATTAGAACCTAAATATCATTTTAGTTTCTTTGTTCTTCTTAGGAGTAAATTCTCGCCCTTCTAGTAGATTTAATAAATCAGAATCGGCTATAGTAATATAATCCTTACTACCAGTACTCTTGCGAAACCATTCTTCTTCAACAGTTCCCTTGATTACTAAAGTAAAGACTTCCGCTACTTTATTCTCTGCCTTTCTAATAACTCTACCTATTCTTTGCGTTTTAGACGTAGGACTGGAATCATATCCAAGAATAACGGCTACTGACAGTCCTGGTATGTCAGCTCCCTCATCTAACATCTTAGAAGTATTAAGTACCCCCACAGATGCTGATTTAAACTCCTCTAAAGTCATCCTTCCCTTCTTCTTAGTTTCTTTACTAGATAGTACCTTACCATACTTGATTTGTTCAGCAATTTTGATTGTCTTACTAAAAGTAATACATTTCTTGTCTTGCCTATGCTCAAGTATCATATTTGTAAGTTCTATCTTTTTAGGATGCTCATAAATGAACTTCTTCCTTGCTTGCAAAGTCCTATTGAAACCCATAGCATGAATTAGAATGGTCTTATTAAGAGCTTTCCATTCATCTGGTTTCTTGTCAAAGTCGGGAAGCATAGTTTTAGCTAGCTCAATTCTCTTCTGCCATTTAGTAGCACAAGCCATAGCAAGTGTAAAGTCATGACCAAAGAATGCGAAATGCTCATAGAATTCTCTGTTTAACTCATAGTATTTGTCTAGATTGTCTACTTCTACCATAACCTTATATTCCCTATAGGGAGATAGCCAGCCTCTAGCAGTAGCTTCACTAACATCTACTCTATCAACTACTGGACAATACTTCTTGATATAGCTATCCTTACCGTCTAGTCGTTCCATAGTTGCAGTTAAGCCTAAAATTATTTTATACTTGACTACTTCAAATACCTTTCCAAATAAATCAGAAGCATACTTATGACATTCGTCAAGTACTAGCAAATCACATGTCCACTCATGTTTCACAACAGAGTTTATTATTAGTACCTCGTACACCATTGGGACTTGCTGCTCTGTTAAATCACTAAGCCATTGTCTCTGTAGTGCATCAGTAGGTACTACTATTATAATTCTTCTACCAGGATTCTTAGCCAAGAATCTTTTCATACACATAATGGCAGTTCTAGTCTTACCGAAACCGGTACAATAGACTAAAGAACCACGCAACTTATTATCTACCCAACGTTGAACACCAATTGCTTGGCGTTCATCTCTGCTTACGTTTCCGAATAAGTCTGCCACTTGTTATAGGCTAAGCCCTTAATTAATAACTCATTTGAATCTATTACCTTGAACCCTGTTATTTAATATTAGTAAATTCTCACAAGTTACGTTAAGTAGCTTATACCTACTACATAGTAATCTGGATTAACTGTGGTCAGCATCCAGAGCACATTATAAAGTATAGCCTTTAGCATCACATACTAATTTAATTTGGTTCTTGCGAGTTTCCCACTGAGATATATGGAACTTCACTTCATCTTCCAAAGAATACAAGATTCTATTTCTAAGAACCTTTAATTGGTCAGTAGTTAGTTCTGTATACTTCTTACTCTTCAAATTAACCATAGAACGAAGCTGTGAATAGCTAAGTCCTTTAGGAGTAACATAAAGAGGCATTGTGGGCTTCAGACCTAGTCTTTCCTTCGCCACTTCAATCTTATCTCTTATCTGACCTGTTTTAGGGTCTTTCTCCACTAAGTCCTTGCTCTCTTGAGCAGTGAACCATAGACCTTGCTTGAGAATAAATGTAAGAGTAATGTGTTGTTTGTTAAACTTTCCCAGTCTGTCCAAACAACCTTCGCGTACTGTCTCCGTTGGAATATCTCCAAACTCTTTAGGACAGCCGCACATAGTTCCTTCGATTGGATACTCTTTCGGGTCTATACCGTCCTTATTAATATCCAAGAAAGAGACTAACGCCTCTAGGAACTTAAACCTTGGCATATGCTGCTCCTGTTCTAACCAGCGCAAGAACAATTCTGCGTTACAACGCTGACGCTGGTCTTTAATAATGTCCAATAGAACATAACGACCAGGATAGTCCTTGTTAGTATTATAGAGCATAGAATCACAATGAGCATAGAAACCACGAAGTTCTTCTTCAGTACAATCAACCAAGCGTTTCTCCTCTTGTACTAGAACTCCATTTACTTCTTGCTTACGACCCTTCCAAATGAAAGAGTTGATGTCATTATTCTTTCTATCGATAGCTGATGCCAATTTCTCTCTGAACATAGATATATCATATTAATTTTAGATAATGGTCTAATCTCGTTAATTTAGATAATCTTTTACAGTATAATCTCACCTTCTGGTGGTTTCTCATAAACAAAGTCTTCGAAATATATATCGGTATATTTATACTTCTCAAAGGAGTCAGTGATGGGATTATACCATGTGTCTTCCCCTGCATATACTTCCTTACATTTCAAATACCCGATGTCACCAACCCTTAGAAATGGACCTTCCCAGTTAGGACATCGGGTACACATTTTATATGTGCCGTTTGACAAATCTTTGAATGCATAGACTATATAACCACCAGCATCTTCCTTACTAGCTAGTAATTCAACGCGTATGGTATATTGAATCATCATTCCGAGCCCACCAGCTCATTTTGTCGTTTATTAACCCCACCGTCTTTATAATGCACACAACCATACTTGGCGAAATCACAAACACTGCGCTCAATACCTCTGAAACAGGGATATCTAGAACAGTCTTTGCAAGTTCTTTCGGGGTATTTGTACTTTACTCCATCTTTGTCCTTATCAAAACTGTCAGATAGTTTGTTCGCCATGTTCCGAATAGTAGTTTGCCAAGAATTTGCTATTTAATCAGTAAGGCTAATAATAAGCCTACACTAATAGCAAATCCTCCTATTGACAATGTAGTTAATCTCTTGTTCTTTTTGTTCATCTTAGCTATCTGCTCCTGTTGCTTACTAATAGCTTCATCATACATCTGCATCTGCAATTCTGCTCGTGCTAGTTGTTGAAGTCTTATACTATCAGTTTTAGCATAGTTAGCAGTTAGTAATTCATAAGATGCAAGCTGTTTATTGAGTTCAAACCTCTCCAGCTTAAGCTTCTTATGCTCCAGAAATATAAGGTTACTAGCCTTTAATTGCTGTGGAGTAATCACAACCAATGAGTCATTTATTAGCTTGGGATACATATTCTGCGAAGAAAGATGCATCAGCGGCAATAGACTGATTAGTAATATCAATAAGCTCCTTTTCATACCAATTATTAATAGTGTCTATCTTACCTTTAGAATTGGTAATGACACTAATTAGACTGTCGTTAGTAATTTCTAACTTCCTTACTTCCTTATTGAGCGAGTCTATAGCTTGCTCATATTTAGTGTTGTCAGGAATAACTACTGTGTTTCTATCCTTGCAAGCCCATGCTATACCAAGGCATATAGCAGCAGCAATCACACCTCCAACGAAAGCATCCTTAAATTTCATTTCTGAGACTGATAGTAGTTATAGATATCATAGATAACATCCACTCTATCATTCTTAGAAGTTAATAAGGTATCCAAGCATGTACGTTCTTCATCAGATAGTGATGCTTCTAGTTCGACCATTTTACGTCCTTCTTCATAGATAGCCTTAGCTGTATCATATCCTTTCAGATACTTGCCAGGACATTGTTTGAAGAATGCTACTTCCTGGTCAAGAAGAGCATTAACTACACCACGGTTAATCAATCCGGGGTCAGTGCTGTATAGAGCATGATTATGCAGTTTACGAGCCTTACCTAGAGCTATTTGAACTCCCATGTTCTCATCAAACTCATCTTCTGGTTGACATACAGACACGCCAATAGACAGACATTTATCACTTAAGAGTGCATCTTCATCCCAGTTCTCTGTATCTGGGTCAATTTCAGCACATACTTCCTGTGACAATGCAACCATTACGAACTTGCGTTCCATGCCAGTAAAATCAACAAAACTGCCAACTCTATACTCAACTCTTTCTTTCATAAACTTGTAGATTAAATGTTTCTAAATGTAATCTCTTTAGATAAGTTAATCTGATTTTAGGCAATTACTTGCGACCTAGACCATTATAGAAATCAAGTATTGCATTCTCTTTACGAAGCCAAGTAGCCTGCTCTCTAGCCATATCAAGAATAGTACGGCTAATAGATTCTTCTTCTACTTGCTCTTTAACTAACATACCTTCATCCTCATCCTCTCCATTCAACCATTGGAATGTAGCCCAATCACTTTCTTTCTGAGCCTGGTCTACAATCTTATTAATACCACGAGTAGTCTCAATCTCCCTATCTACTGTAGCAGCAAAGGGCATGACTCTGTCAGTGATTTCAACATTAATGGCTGGAACAGGCGGATATTGGAATAGAGCATCGTTAGTGGTTAGATATTCAAATATCCAAGAATGATGCAAATATTCTTCCCTAGCACGACCTCTCCAGTAAATACCTAGCTTTGGTAACCCTTCTACTTCAAAGTAATTGGCAAAGGTCATATACAGAGCATGGTTGGCAAGTTCGGCTGACATCTGTTTTACCAACATCTCAACCATTACAGTTGATAGTGGACAAACACGTCTAGACTTATCAATCACCTGCTCCGTATACTTCATAGTAGGTTCAGCGCCTACGGTTTGAACTCCTTCGCTTGTTTTCTCCTGTATTGGGTTTCCGTCTTTGTCTAGCATTCTCACGTTCTAACACTTTAAAATTGTTGTTCATTAAATAATCTAGGGGAGCTGCTAGCCAAGTAATATACTTAGCACATGTAATCTCATCGTCGACTTTAATAAACTGCGATTCTCTTACCTTAATAGGCTTATCAGTAGTATAGAACTTAGAACCTACACATTCTACCCTATCCTTCCTAATGAGGTATAGTTGTACTTCATATAGAAAGGAAGGATACACTGTTAGTTTAACGTCCCCAGAATGGTAGACAGTCGGGGGCGTAGGTTTTGCCATTCCAAGAATATTTAGTAACCTGGGACTTCTCTGTCTTATATTTACTTAATAAGAAAGGGATGTCAGATTGAATACATTTATGGCTAAATGTGTTCTTTGGTATAGGTTTGTTGGTCTTTGGATTCATTTTACCAGTAGTAAAGTTACCACCCTTTACATACACGACCAGAGTTCCAGGAATAGGAATAGATTTAGCAGGAGCCGGCCATTGATAGCTCGAAGCAGGGAATCGTCTATAGCGTTTCCACAACTTACGTTCTTTAGGAGTTTTACTCCACACACTTGGGTCACGTGGTGTTACAGATGGCTGTCTTAAATGCTCTGCCACCATGAAAGCATCATCGGTCAAATCCTTGATTCTTAGTCTTTTGAATCTCTCTTCCGGAGTCTCTTTGATAGTTTCCTTCTTCATTACTGATAAGTTTAATGAGTTAAATATTAGTTATTTACCACGTTTGGTATAAACTGCCCCACAGACATTACATTTATAAAGCCTGTTGTCATAATCGAACAGCGTGTGAGTAGTATCTCTACCACACCTTGCACAATTCATTAACTTAACAGATTCATACACCTTCTTCGGCTTATGAGGTGCCGTACCTTTCTTACGTGAAGCCATAGCTTAAATTCCTTTAGTTAACTCTTCTAATCTAGTTACTTCTTGTTTGTAATCTTGAATATATTCTTTCAGAGACATGGCATCTGGGTGTTTACATTCTATTCTGTAATCTGCTATTCTTTGAAGACATGCAGATATGGGAAGTCCATAACCAATAACTTTAAACTCCTGACGTTCTCCGTCCTTGGATTTAATAGTTTTTAGTACAGATAGGTCCCAGAAGTGTAAATTGTCACCTATAGATTCCATTCTAAAGTCAGCTTCTTCAATAATCATACTTGATTATCCGTAAAGTTAGTATTAGTTTAATCTGATTGTTCTTCTAGCACCTTACCTATTAACCACAGATACAAAAATGGCGATATGACTGGACATGTCATCCACCAACCTACATCTTCTTCTACAACTTCCCAGAAGTATTCTTCATCTAGGTCATAATATGCAAGCATGTAGTTTAGTACAATGTTTAATAAGTAAGATACACCATATAGTGCAAGTACTATTAATATTACAATCACAATTTCTCTTTCTCTACTCTAAATTGACAACATAGTTTCTGCAACTCGAGTATGACGGGTTCTAAGGTACTAACGCCCTTAACCAACACTGCTCGTTGGTCTACCGTCCTTCTGGCTAAATGGGATTGGACGCTGGAAACAGCATCTTCATATCTCTTCTTAATAAGGTCTCTGTTCTCGAAATACTTGGGAATCTTACCATGTAGATATATTAAAGCATCTAGTGCCTTAATAAGTTCCTTATGACTCATAGAAGTAGATATTCTGTCATAAATAAATACATATCTATCAACCCCGTCTGGAATGATATTTATATATTTATCAGTCTCAGTTCCTTCTCTTCCTACATGGTCTGCTAATCTCACAGTAGCAGAGAATCCATTTAATGTATAGTACTCCGAATCTCCCTTATAATTAGTAGAAGTAAACCCCTTCCTCTTTAGCCACGCTTTTAGTTTGCTCAACCCTCTCATCTTGTTTAATCTTCTTTTCCACCTTTCGAAATATCAAGTCTCCGTCAAGTGGACATCTACACTCCATAGTACAGTCACTGGCTTTAAAGTAACAGCCAAAGCACGCGCAACCACTGTCAACGATTTCCACCGGACTACCGTTTACAGTGATAAGGTCTCCTGCCTGTAAAATGGGTATTAGTTCATTGTCTTCATATTTAAACCTCTGCATATCTAAAGTTAAAAAAGAAGGGCCAAACCCAGACAATCACTAGAGTAGACCTTACCTCATTAGAAGTAAAGAATAATCTAATAACTAATCTGAATTTGACCCTAAACGGCAGTACGAATATC